>Ga0326727_10002149_pt1 | contig 69189 bp, 57 predicted proteins | sample MB2enrmetagenome_FD_207643 | JGI IMG/M metagenome (GOLD analysis project Ga0326727, IMG submission 207643) | Lab enriched peat soil microbial communities from McLean, Ithaca, NY, United States - MB29MY | ecosystem: Environmental > Terrestrial > Soil > Wetlands > Peat | place: USA: New York...
TAGTAGAGGACGCGCTCGAGGTCGCGGGCGGTCATGTCCAGCATCAAGCCCATGCGCGATGGCATACACTTGAAAAACCAGATATGGCTGACCGGCACCGCTAGTTCGATATGTCCCATGCGCTCGCGACGCACGCGGGCGAGGGTCACCTCAACGCCGCAACGATCACAGATAACGCCGCGGTGTTTGATGCGCTTGTACTTTCCGCAATTACATTCCCAGTCTCGCACCGGACCGAAAATGCGCTCGCAGAAGAGACCGCCTTTCTCGGGCTTGAACGTACGATAGTTGATCGTCTCGGGATTTTTCACTTCGCCGTGCGACCAGGAGCGAATCGTGTCCGGCGACGCCACGCCAATGCTGACGTGGTCGAATACATCCGCCTTTTCCAGACCGAGCGCCGCGCGGGCGGCGGCGGTGGCCGCGGCTGTCGATGGGATTGACGTACCAGGTTTGGCTGCGATCATATCTTGCTCTCGCCTCCGTTCTTCCCGACGCGAACGTCGAGGCATAGACTTTGCATTTCTTTCATCAACACGTTAAACGACTCGGGCGTGCCCGCCTCGAGGGTATTGTCACCCTTGACGATGGATTCATAAATCCGTGTGCGACCTTGGACGTCGTCGCTCTTGACGGTGAGCAACTCCTGCAACGCGTAGGCCGCGCCGTAGGCTTCCATGGCCCACACTTCCATTTCGCCAAAGCGCTGGCCGCCGTACTGCGCCTTGCCGCCGAGCGGCTGTTGCGTCACGAGCGAGTACGGTCCGACCGCGCGCGCGTGAATCTTGTCCGCCACGAGGTGGCCCAGCTTCAACATATAGATGTAGCCGACCACGACCTCCTGATCGAACGTTTCGCCGGTGCGGCCATCGTACAGGCGCGATTTGCCATCGCCCTTCACCCAGGAGTACCCATCGATCTTCCTGGCCTGATCAATCATTTCCCCGATTTCCTTTTCCGTGACGCCATCAAAGACCGGTGACGCGATCTTTAATCCGAGCGCTTTGGCGGCCACGCCAAGGTGCGTCTCCAGCACCTGACCGACGTTCATGCGGCTGGGGACGCCCAGGGGATTCAATACAATGTCCACCGGGGTGCCGTCCGCGAGGAAGGGCATATTCTCTTCCGGCAAAACCTTCGCGATCACACCCTTGTTCCCATGGCGACCGGCCATCTTATCGCCCACGCTCAGCTTGCGCTTGCTGGCGATGTACACCTTGACCTGCTTGATGATCCCCGGATCGACATCTTCGCCGCTCTCAATGCGGTCGAGTTGCCGATCTCGCTCCATATCCAGTTCGCTGAACCGGTGTTCGAATTCGCCAATGATCTCGCGAATCTTGATGCGGATCGGCGACGGATCGATTTCAATGTGGTCGTACACGGTCGCCAGCTTGCGCAAGAGTGTCTTGGTGATCTTGCGGTTGGCCGGGATAATGATCTCGCCCGTCTCGGCATTGACCACATCCAGCGGAATTTTCTCACCGAGGAGGATGTTGCTCAACTTCTCCGTTAGTTCCTCGCGCAACTCCGTCGACTTCTTCTTGTGGTCTTCCTCAATCTGTTTCTTCTGCCGGCGAATTTCGGTCGGCGTCAAATTCGGGCGGCTCGGCTCCTTGCGTGCCGATACCTTCACGTCCATGACAATGCCGTACGTACCGCTGGGCACCCGGAGAGAGGTGTCCTTCACATCGGCGGCCTTTTCACCGAAAATGGCGCGCAACAACCGCTCTTCAGGCGCCAGTTCGGTCTCGCCCTTCGGGGTAATCTTACCGACGAGAATGTCCCCGGGTTTGACTTCCGCGCCAACGCGAATCACGCCGTCGTGCCCCAGGTCTTTCAAGGCCTCTTCGCCGACGTTCGGAATATCGCGCGTAATTTCTTCGGGGCCGAGTTTCGTATCGCGAGCGCCCGCTTCGAATTCGTCGATGTGGATCGACGTATACACGTCTTCCTTGACCAGGCGTTCGTTGACCAAGATCGCGTCCTCAAAGTTGTAACCGCACCACGGCATGAACGCCACGAGCACATTCCGCCCGAGCGCCAGTTCGCCGTCTTCGCAGCACGGGCCATCGGCCAGTACCTGGCCCTTTTTGATCTTCTCGCCATGTTTGACGATCGGCTTCTGGTTGAAACACGTGCCGGCATTGGACCGCATGAACTTGCGCAGTTCGTACACCCAGATGTGACTCTCGGGGTCCGTCACGATCTTGCGTTTGCCTTCCGGGACATCGCCGTCCTTGGTAATAATGATGCGGCGCGCGTCCACGCTGGCCACGACACCCGATTCTTCCGCGACGATGCACACTTTCGAGTCGCGCGCGATGCGGCCTTCCAAGCCGGTGCCGACCAGCGGCGAATCACTCTGGAGCAGCGGCACAGCCTGACGTTGCATGTTCGATCCCATCAACGCGCGGTTGGCGTCGTCGTGTTCCAGGAACGGAATCAGACCCGCGGCGACGGACACAAGTTGTTTTGGCGACACGTCCATATAATGGACGCGCTCCGGCTCGACTTCGATGAAGTCACCCTTGTACCGGCAGGAGACCTTCTCGATGAGAAAATGACCGCGGCCATCGACTGGCGCGTTGGCCTGGGCTACGACATAGTTCTCCTCCTGATCGGCGGTCAAATAGTCCACCTGCTCGGTCACGCGCCCGTCCTTGAGTTTGCGGTACGGCGTCTCGATGAAGCCGTATTCGTTGATCCGGGCATACAAACTCATGGCGCTGATCAGACCAATGTTCGGGCCTTCAGGAGTTTCGATCGGGCAAATCCGCCCGTAGTGTGACGGATGAACGTCGCGGACCTCGAAGCCGGCGCGTTCGCGCGACAAACCGCCCGGCCCGAGCGCTGATAGACGACGCTTGTGCGTCAACTCGCTCAACGGGTTTGTCTGATCCATGAACTGGCTGAGCTGGCTGCGACCGAAGAAATCCCGGATGACGGCCGAGAGTGCTTTGGGATTAATCAGTTGTTGCGGCGTCATGGTGTCGGTGTTGACGTCGAACAAGGTCATGCGTTCCTTGACCACACGCTCGGTGCGCGCGAGGCCGATGCGGCACTGGTTGGCAAGCAATTCGCCCACGGTGCGCAGACGGCGGCTGCCCAAATGGTCGATATCGTCCACCGAACCTTCGCCCTTGCGCAGATTCAGCAGGTACTTGATCGCCTCGATAAGATCTTCCTTTTCCATGACGCGACTCTCGAGGTCGGCGCTGCGGTTCAGCTTCTGATTGATCTTGTAGCGGCCCACCCGACCGAGGTCATAGCGGCGGGCATCGAAGAAGAGTCGATTGATCAGAGCCTTGGCATTCGCAATCGTCGGCGGGTCGCCCGGACGCAATCGGCGGTAAATATCTTTCAGCGCTTCTTCCTGGTCTTTGCAAGTGTCCTTGCGCAAGCACTTGACGATGCAGCCGTCATCCACAGAAATGTCCACGACCTTGACCTTGTCCACACCGAGATCGATCAACTGGCGGGCCACGCTCTTGCTGAGGGGCTCGAAGGCACGCCCAACGACCAATTGCTTTTCCTTGTCCATCACGTCGGCAATGAGCACCTTGCTGGTTGTCTCCTCGCCCCCCGTGACATCCTTCAGTTTCACGTCCTCAATCTGATAGAACAACTTGAGAATGTCCTCGTCCGAGCTGTACCCCAAGGCGCGCAGGAACGTGGTGGCCAGAAATTTGCGGCGGCGATGGCGGCGGTCAAGATAGATATTGAGCAAATCGCTGTTGTCAAACTGCACTTCCAGCCAGGAACCGCGGTCGGGGATGATGCGGAAACCGAACAGCACCTTGCCACTCGTATGGATGGAGGATTCAAAACAAATCCCGGGGGAACGGTGCAACTGGCTGACGATGACGCGCTCCGCGCCGTTGATGACGAAGCTGCCCGAAGGGGACATGAGCGGGATTTCGCCCATGTAGACTTTCTCTTCCTTCGTCCCATTCTTATCCTTGAGACGGAATGTGACATGTAGCGGGCCGCTGTAGGTGATGCCCTCCCGCAGACAATCCAGCCACGACGTCTTCGACTCGCCGATGGAATACTCCACGAAATCAAGGGTGGCCTGGCCATCGTAGCTCGCGATGGGGAACACTTCCTTGAACACGGCCTGAAGACCGACGCTCTTGCGGCGGGTTGACACCTCCGCCTGCAAAAACTCCGCGTATGAATCCGTCTGAGCCTCGATCATCGGAGGAGGCTGGATTACGTCGCCCAACTTGCCGAAATATTTTCGTTCAGCCATGAATTACTTCCCGGGCATCACTGCCCACTGACTGCTGTTTGCCAACCGTTTATCGTGGGAGCGCGGCGTTGCCCGCGCCCCCACCCAAATTCCCACCAACGACCCGCCGCTACTTGAGCTCGACTTTGGCGCCAGCGGCTTCGAGCTTCTTCTTGATTTCCTCGGCCTCTTCCTTGGTGGCGCCTTCCTTCACGGTCTTCGGCGCGCCTTCCACGAGATCCTTGGCTTCTTTTAGGCCGAGGCTCGTCACCGCGCGCACTTCCTTAATGACGCCAATCTTGTTGGCGCCAGTTTCCTTCAGAACGACATCGAAGGTTGTCTTGGCCTCGGCTGCCGGAGCTGCACCCGCGCCACCTGCCGGAGCCGCCGCAACCGCCACCGGGGCTGCCGCGCTCACGCCCCACTTCTCTTCCAGCTTCTTGGAGAGTTCCGCGGCTTCCAACACCGTCAGACCACTCAATTGTTCCACGATTTGATCCAGATTTGCTGCCATGTTCGTATCCTTTTCTCGGTATCGTCGTGTTTCGAAGCATCGAAACGTTTACCCCCAAAAGCCTTCAGAGCGACGAGGAACCTTTTGTTTCTGCTCTTATGCGGGAGCGCCGGCTGGTGCCGGGGCTGCTCCCGTTTTCTCGGCGTGCGCTTTCAGCACACGCGCAATCTGACTTGCGGGCGCGCCGAGCACGACCGCGATCCGGGTCGCCGGTGTCTGCAACAAGCCCACCAACTGCGCCCGCAACGCATCCAACGAGGGCAAATCCGCCACGGCGGAAATCTCGTCCGCGCTCAGCGCCTTCTTGCCCAGCGACCCCACCTTGAATTTCGGTTTCTCAAATTCCTTGCCGAACTGCTTCAGCACTTTCGCAACCGCCCCGATGTCTGACTTGTCGTTGCCGACAACCACCGCGGTCATCCCACCAAAGTTCCGATCGAAATCCGGAAGCTCCGCGGCCTTCATCGCGTGGCGCAGCATCGTGTTCTTGGCCACGTGATATTCCGCTTTCGCCCCGCGCAACCGCTTGCGCAACTCGGCAAACTGCCCGACCGTCATCCCCTTGTATTCGGTTACAATCACAAACGGCGACGTGCCCACCTGTTTCCGCAAATCTTCAACAATCAGTTGTTTTTCTGGTCTCATGAAAATCCCTGCCCCTCAACTTCAGCTCGCCGAGAACTCGTGATGATCGATGTTGATGCCCGGACTCATCGTGCTCGAGAGCGTGCAGCTCTCGATAAAATGCCCCTTGGCTGTTGCCGGCTTCGCATGCGTCACGGCGGTGATGACAGCTCGCGCATTTTCTTCGATCGCCTTGCCCTCGAACGAAAGCTTTCCAAACGAAACGTGCAAATTGGCGGCCTTGTCCATCTTGAATTCGACGCGGCCCGCCTTGACTTCCTTGACGGCCTTGGCGGTATCGTCCGTGACCGTGCCGGTCTTCGGGTTCGGCATCAGACCCTTTGGGCCGAGCACCTTGCCGAGTTTGCGCACTTCCTGCATGGCTTCGGGGGTCGCGACCGCGACATCGAAATCCGTCCAACCCTCCTGGCACTTCTTCACGAGGTCCTCAAACCCGACAAAGTCGGCCCCGGCGTCCTTTGCCGCCTGTGCCGCCCCGCCTTTTGCGAAAACCACAACCCGCACCTTCTTGCCGCTGCCGTGCGGCAGGGCGACCGTACCGCGGACCATCTGGTCGCTCTGCTTGGGGTCAACCCCCAACTTGAACGCCAGCTCCACCGTCTCGTCAAATTTCGTCTTCGGCAGTTTCTTGAGCAGATCCACCGCGTCAGTGATCTTGTATTGCCGCTTCGCGTCGACCTGCTTGATTGCCTCGTTGTACCGTTTGCCGTGTGTAGCCATAAAAACCTCGAACTCCGCTAATCGACCACGTCGATGCCCATGCTGCGCGCCGTGCCGGCAATGACGCGGCAAGCCGCGTCTTCGCTCGCCGCATTGAGGTCCGCCATCTTCGTCCTGGCAATTTCCAAGACCTGCTTACGTGTGACCTTGCCGACCTTGTTGCGGTTCGGCTCGGCGCTGGCGGTGGCGATACCTGCTGCTTTTTTGAGCAAGGCGCTGGCGGGCGGCGACTTGGTGATGAAGGTAAATGTCTTGTCTTTGTAAACGGTGATCACGACGGGAATGATGGTTCCCGCCATCTTCTGCGTCGCCGCGTTAAACTGCTTGCAGAACTCCATGATATTGACGCCTTGTTGGCCCAACGCGGGGCCAACCGGCGGGGCGGGGTTCGCCTGTCCCGCCGGAATCTGCAATTTAATCATGCCTGTGACTGGTTTTCCTGCCATGTTTCCTCGTTAGGCGCGCTCGACCTGCCAGTATTCCAATTCGACCGGCGTCGAACGTCCGAAAATCGACACGGAAATCTTCAATTTGCCGCGGTCGGGATCGATCTCGTCGATCACACCCGTGAAGTTCTGGAACGGCCCATCCGTGACCTTGACCGTCTCGCCCTTCTCGAACGCGACTTTCGGGGCCACCTTCTCCTGGCGTTCCTCGATTTGCGCCAGAATGCTGTCGACTTCGTCCTGCTTGAGCGGGACGGGTCGGTCGCCGCCAATGAATCCGATGATACCCGCCGTCTCGCGGATGAAGTACCACGATTTCTCCTGCAACTGGTTCTTTTCGTCGAGCAACTTCATATGAACAAGGATGTAGCCGGGATAAAACTTCCGTGTACTGGTTGTCTTCTTGCCTTTTTTGACTTCCGCAACTTTTTCCGTAGGGATCAGCACTTCCTTGATCCATTCGGCCATTTCTTCGATTTTGATTCGCTTCTCAATACTGTCTTTCACCTTCTGTTCCTGACCAGAAAGCGTGTGAAGCACGAACCACTGAAACTCCGATTTTATCGTCGTGTCCATCTCGTTTCTTTCGTCAAGAGCGCGTCAGCAGAGCGACGATGCGCAGGAACACCAGATCGGCCAGGGCAACGAATATGCCGAGAATCAGTATCGTGACAATGACCACAATGGTCGAATCGACCAGTTCCTTGCGCGTCGGCCAGGAGGACTTTTTCAGTTCCGCCCAGACCTCAATCACAAACTCCTGCACTCTCAGAAATGGGTTTGTCATGTGTCGCTAATTCCGTGTCCGTTCGCCCGTTTCCCCGCTTCGGTCTGGTCTTCGCCACTGGCCCGATCCGGATTGGCACGCCAGGAGGGACTTGAACCCCCAACCTACGGTTTTGGAGACCGTCGCTCTGCCAATTGAGCTACTGGCGTATCCGCACTGCGGTCTCTTCCGCGCCGAACCTCCGTTCCTGCTCACTTCGTTTCGCGGTGCGAGACGTGTTTCCCGCACTTGGGGCAGAACTTGCGCAACTCCAGCCGCTCGGAACCTTGCGCCCGCTTGTTCCGTGTCGACGTGTAATTGCGGTTCTTGCACTCGGTGCAGGCCAGTGTGATCAACTCTCTGGGCATGTTGCGTCAGCTCCGAATTCTCGTCCCTACTCCAGGATCTCCGTCACGCGTCCCGCGCCGACCGTGCGTCCGCCTTCCCGAATGGCGAACCGCATCGTCTTTTCCATGGCGATGGGCGTGATCAATTCGACCTCCATATTAACGTTGTCGCCCGGCATCACCATTTCGACGCCCTGCGGCAACTTCGATACGCCCGTGACGTCCGTCGTCCGGAAATAAAACTGCGGGCGGTATCCATTAAAGAACGGCGTGTGACGGCCGCCCTCTTCCTTGCTGAGAACGTAGACTTCCGCCTTGAACTTCTTGTGCGGCTTGATCGACGCCGGCTTCGCCAGGACCTGGCCGCGCTCGATGCCTTCCTTTTCAATGCCGCGCAGGAGCAGGCCGACGTTGTCGCCCGCTTCCGCTCGTTCCAAAATCTTGCGGAACATTTCCACGCCGGTGACGACCGTTTTCGCGGTGTCGCGCAAACCGACGATTTCCACATCCTCGCCGACCTTGACCGTGCCGCGTTCGACACGCCCCGTGGCGACCGTGCCGCGGCCCGTAATCGAGAAGACGTCTTCGACAGGCATCAGGAACGGCTTGTCGATTTCGCGTGTAGGCTGCGGGATGAAGTCATCCACTGCCTTGACCAATTCCAAAATCTGCTTTTCCGCCTCGGGATCGCCGGCGAGCGCCTTTGACGCACTGACGCGAATCACCGGCGTCTTGTCGCCGGGGAACTGGTACGCGGAGAGCAACTCGCGCACTTCGAGTTCGACGAGGTCGAGGAGTTCGGGATCGTCGACGAGGTCGACTTTGTTGAGGGCCACGACAATCGCGGGAACGCCCACCTGGCGGGCCAACAGAATGTGTTCGCGGGTTTGCGGCATTGGACCATCGGCGGCGCTGACCACGAGGATCGCGCCGTCCATCTGCGCGGCGCCCGTAATCATGTTCTTCACATAATCGGCATGACCCGGACAGTCGACGTGGGCATAATGGCGCTTCTCGCTCTCGTACTCGACATGGGCCACGGCAATCGTCACCGTCTTGGTCTCGTCACGCACGGTACCGCCCTTGGCGATATCGGCGTAGCTCTTGATCTCGGCCTTGCCCTGCTTCGACAACACCTGCAGGATTGCTGCCGTCAGCGTGGTCTTGCCATGGTCGATGTGACCGATCGTGCCAACGTTGGCGTGTGGTTTTGTCCGTTCAAATTTGCCTTTTGCCATGCTCTCCTCCTGTCTGCCTCTCTAGATTATGTGACCTGATGTCTCCGTCTCGCTACCATGCTTTCGCTTCCCGTCGATCCAAACCTCGTTCATTTTCTGGAGCCCACGATCGGGTTTGAACCGATGACCTCGTCCTTACCAAGGACGTGCTCTACCAACTGAGCTACGTGGGCGATATTTCATCCCGAAGGCTTTGCCATGCAACTGCCTCCAAAAGTTTCCCCGGCAACCCGCAACGTCGCCGATTACACTAGACACAAAAAGACGCTAGAACCCCCCCCTGCTTCCTCAATTGCCCTTTAACAAGGAAACAGTCGGCGGGTTCCGCTACGCCCTATGAACTTGTCTACTGTATCACCCCTCCATGGGGTGCGTTGACTATAGTGGATTCCAAATACATGTCAACACTGGTTTTAAAGAAAGTTCTTGGGTAATCGTCTTGTGATGCCCAGGGGATCCACTGGGCATTCCAACCGTTCGTTGGATCGAGAATATCAAATCTTCGTCCCCCCGGGGATCACCGCGTTCTTGGGGATGATGACGATGCCGTCGCGGACGTAATAGTTCGGACCGTCGAAATCGGGTGCGCCGGTCTTGTCGGCGATCACCACGCCTTCGCCGATGTGAACGTTCTTGTCGATGATCGCCCGCTCGATCTTTGACCCGCGTCCAACGCTCATGTGGGGAATCCCCATGGCGTCTTCCTCCAGCATCTCATGTTGGGTTTCGAAAAAGTCGCTCCCCATCAGGATGGTATCGCGCAACACGCAGTCGCTTCCGATAAACGAGCGCACGCCGACGACGGTGTTTTCAATTCGCGAGCGAAGAATGATACAACCGTCGGCGATGAGGGCGTTGCGCACCTGGCTTTCCACGAGTTTCGACGCCGGCAAAGACCGCGCGTGCGTGTACACGGGCGCGTTGCGGTCGAAGAAATTGAACGACGGTTTAAGCGAGCACAGCGCGAGGTTCGCCTTGAAAAACGAGCCGATCGTTCCCACGTCCTCCCAATATCCCTGAAAGACATAGCTGGAGACGCGATGGCGGCTGATGGCGTCGGGAATGATGTGCTTGCCGAAGTCGGTCTTGTCGTTGTCCAGCACTTTGCGCAGAATCTCGGGATTGAATACATAGATTCCCATCGACGCCAGGTAATGGTCCTCGCTGGTGGTAATGCGCAGGTGCGACAGAAGCGGGTCCTGAATCTTCAACTCATCCAAGACCGCCGCCTCGCGCGGTTTTTCGACGAACCGGACGATACGCTTTTCCTCGTTGACCTGCATGATGCCCAGCGAACCCGCGTCGCACCGGCCCACAGGAATCGTGGCAACCGTGATGTCGGAATAGGATTCCACGTGTTGTTGCAGGACCTTCCGAAAATCCATGCGGTACAGTTGATCGCCCGAGAGAATGACGATGTATTCGTAATCCCGCTCCAGGAAATAGCGCAGATTCTGGCGCACGGCGTCAGCCGTTCCCTGATACCAGCCCATGTTGTCGGCGGTCTGTTGCGCAGCGAGGATTTCCACGAAACCGCGCGAGAACCGGTCAAACGAGTAGCTCTGGTGGATGTGCCGATGCAGCGACGCGGAATTGAATTGGGTGAGGATGTACACGTGGCGGATGTTGGAGTTGATGCAATTGCTGATCGGGATGTCCACCAGGCGGTATTTGCCGGCGATGGGCACGGCCGGCTTCGCCCGCTCTTTCGTCAACGGAAAAAGCCGGCGTCCCTCGCCTCCGCCCATGATTACGCCGAGCACGTTGGTGGGTGTGACCGGTCTCAGTCCAAGTGGCGCCATGGCGCGATACTAGACACAGTGACTTGGCGCGTCAATTGACAATCGAATCGGGTGATTTCGGATTGACATCATTACGAGGCAGGCGTAAGAGCATGGTCAGTTACTCAAGCAGGCTGACGTCTTCGAGGGAAGTGCAGGTCGCAATTGTGGGAGAAGCGTTGCGAGCGTTACGGAGACGACATGAGGAGACGAGTCCTGCCGATTGTGGGTTCTTTCGGTTTGTCGGTTGCGGCGATATTCTGGCAAGGGAATGCCCTTGCCCAAGACCTCTATGTCACCAATCTCGACCAACTTGTAGCCGAGGCTTACAGCACCGATTACAGTATCTTTTTGCCTTTTAGTCCTTGGGATTGGCGGGCATACTCGTTGTACGGTGGTGAACCGTGGTGGCTCGATTGCTCGCAAATGTCCTGTGACGGCCTGTTCCAAACTCCGACCGAACTCAGCGCCGGCGTGCCAGCCTATGCCGTTGTGTTGTTCCAGAATGCCCTCACCGGGGAAACGACCATCCAGCCCGACGGCTCGACCGACGCGGTGGCGAGCGTTGAGGCTCCGAGCGGCTACCAGCCCGTCATGACCTTGTGGAACGGTTGGATGTGGAATTGGTACGAGCAGGCGGTTGACCAACCCGATTCCTGGGGGTTATCGGCCGGCGAGGTTCCGCCACCCGTCATCACGCTTAGGGCGCTGTTGGCTGACGTGAGTAATTATGCCGCCTACGCCGCCTACGAAAGCAACTTGGAAGCGGCAGCCGAGGCGGCGCAGGCCGCCCAAGCCGCCACCGCCAGCATGAGTAGCGGATTCATGGCTATGGACGAGGACGACGATGACGGAGGCGGCGGCGATCCCTGCACGCTAACCAGCCTGACACAGCCGTTCTATGTGACAAACATGGTCCGGAACGCAAGCGGGTCTACCACGATCACCTGGCAGTCCTGCCAATTCTTCCGCTATCTCGTATGGGAAGCGAATTCTTTGAGCACGAATACGCAGTGGTTTCCCACGGCCTATGTGTGGGGCGCTACCAACGCCAGTTTGACCTCTTGGACGGACACCGCCACCACCAACAACGACGGGAGTACCGTCACACAGCGCTTTTACCGTGTCCAGCGCCTGCTCGGCAGCCCGATTGCCGCCGGTTCGGACTCCAGCGTGGTGATCCGGTCTGACGGTACACTCTGGGCCTGGGGTGATAATGGCGGAGAACTGGGCGACGGCTTGGGCGGAGTCCAAATCAATGGTGATGCCGTTGAAGCCTATCTGCCTTACCCGGCAGAAGTGGCCAATGTCATACCATGTTCGGGTCAAGCCATCACTAATGCCGCCTCGGTTGCCGCAGGAGGAGATGATTTTACGCTGGTGGTCGATGCCACAGGGCTGGTCTGGGCGTTCGGCGAAAGCGACGCCGCTCAACTGGGCAACGGAGTAGGGTCGTGCACTCCCGACTACAGCACGTGCCCGGATTCGCCTGCGCCATTCGTGATAGCCGGTTTGAACAATATAGTGTCTGTGGCCGCAGGCCATCAACATGCGCTGGCGTTGCGAGCTGATGGAAAAGTATTCGCTTGGGGGAATAATTCACAAGGGGATGCACAATGCGGTTGCGACTCCTTTTGCAGCGGCTTTCTGTTCGGCGGAGAATTGGGCATCGGCAACCAACCCGCCAGTTGCCCGTATGCCACCAATTTGCCCGTCCTGTGCCAGTTTCCCAGCAATGTTGTGATCGTGGCCATCGCGGCTGGCGACTACCATAGCGTCGCTTTAGACAGTGGGGGGAATGTGTGGACATTCGGGGATGACACGTATGGCCAACTCGGCAACGGTTCGGATATTTGCGGGCCTTCCAATCCCGTCGTCAGTGTTCCAACGATGCTGACGACGATCTCCAATGTGATTGCGATTGCCGCTGGAACAATCCATACCGTTGCCTTGCGGGCAGACAAAACCCTTTGGGCGTGGGGTGACGACAATAGTGGAGAATTAGGAATACCTCCCGGTCCGTCCGAATGTGAGGATGACGTTACATTGCCCGGCCAAGTGGTTGCTGACGGTCTCTCCAACAACGTGGTGGCGATAGCGGCGGGGAATCAATTCACATTCGCAGTCACGAGCAACGGGTTGATCTATGCGTGCGGCGACAATACTTACAACGAACTCGGTTTGGGTACGAACGCGGACGACGATTACCCTACCTTTACGCAGGTGCCGGGTATCAGCAACGCGGTGTGGGTGAGCGCTCCTAGAGACAACGACGACGGCGCTTACGGCTACCACACGCTGGTCATGACGCTCGACCAAGGCACGAATCACTATTGGGGCTTCGGTGACGACTCGCTCGGTGAAGTCGGCGCCGGAGTCGCCAGCCTCAATGAGACGGATCAATACGGGCTGGTGTACGTAGCCACGCCGACGAACATGCAATTCTGCACCCGTTGCCAGCGGGAAGTCCAGTTGGGAACCAACGGGAGTTTTCAGGCGCAATGCAATGGGACGTTCTACCTGTACTTCAACGACGAGGTGGGTTACTTCGCTCAGAATTCAGGCTCGTTTACGGTGTCGTTCGATGGGTTGCCAACGAATGTCAACCTGGTGGCCTACGATTCAACTGGCTACGGAATCGGTGTGCCGGTTGGAGTAGTCACGAACGGTGGCGTGTATCACTACAGCGCAAGCGGCACCTGCTCTTGGAATATCTTTACCTGTACGAATTGCGTGGTAGATGCGAACGGCAACGGGCCCGGACCATCCTGTGTGGTAAACATGACGAATGCCGTTTGTCCTACCGCCAAGTGTTACTCGCTTGTTGGGAGAATCGAGTAGTGGCTACAATGACCGAATCTACTGGATTTCAGAAGCATTTGCTGGTATGCTAAATGATAGGTGAGCATGTTATGAAACTCAGATCGCTCTTGCTGGTCTTTCCGTTGCTAACCCTATCGACATTACGGTGCCAAGCCACCGTAGTCACGTTCGATGACCTGCCGTTAAACTCTCCCGCCGGCATATTTATTCCAGCAGGTTATCAGGGGTTGGTGTGGAGCAACTTTGGTTGTATTAACGGCATCCTTAATCCTACCGAGTCTCCTCTGATCACAAACGGTTTCTATTACGGTGTGGTCTCCATGTCCAACGTAGCGGTCAATGCGGGAGGACAACCCGCCGAGATTGACTCCACGACAAATTTTAACTTCCAGAGCGCCTACTTCACCGGCGGATGGCACAGCAACTTGAACATTGAAGTCCAAGGCTTCAGCGGCACCAACTTGGTTTACGACCAAACCGTCGTCGCCAGCGCCACGAACCCAACTCTATTTACGTTCAATTACCTCGACATCGACCGTCTCTATTTCAACTCCTATGGAGGTGACGTTGCTTTCGGATACGATGGCGGAGCGCAGTTCGCCATGGACAACTTCGAGTTCGAGTTCGTACCTGAGCCATCATCCCTCCTGCTGACCGCCCTCGGTGGCGTAACGCTCGTCGCTTTCCTCAAACGCAAGCGAACGTAGCGCCAGAAAGGCGCTCGCCATGAAGATCAGAGCACTCCTCCTGCCGCTGGCAGTCTTCAGTCTGTTATTTATCACTGCCATCTCTACGCGTTCGCAAACCGTAGTCACCTTCGATGACCTCCCCAGTTCAGCCGGTGGATTGCTCATTACGAATGACTACCAAGGGCTTGGCTGGACCAATTTTGGAGTGGTGAACGCGGTTCTCCAAACCAACTTGCATGGTGTGAACGGTGCTGGTTATGGAATGGTTTCGCCTTCCAATGTGGCTGTTAACGCTTTTGGTCTTCCCGCTGAGATCGATTCACCCAGTAGTAATTTCAATTTTCTGAGCACCTACCTGACGGGTGCGTGGAACAGCAACTTGAACGTTGAAGTGCAGGGATTCAGCGGCGCAACCTTGTTGTATGACACAACAGTCGTCGCCAGCGCGACTAGCCCAACTCTATTCACTTTCGATTATTTGAATATTAACGGTCTCGCGTTTATCTCCTCTGGCGGGCAAAGCGCGGGCTTTGGAGGCGGCAGCGGGGAAGAGTTTGTCATGGACAACTTCACGTTCGAGTTCATTCCCGAGCCATCGTCGCTGCTACTGACCATCCTCGGCGCGGTGACGCTGTGGGCCGTCGTCAAGCGCAAGCGGGGATAGTCTTCGGGCTGCTTTTTCGTAGCGCGGGGCTCTCACAACGGATGGCAACGAGCCTATAAATTACTTGACCAAGTTGCGTCTCTCGTTGACAAATCCTCAAGGGTGAGTATGTTATTTTACATCGGCGGTATAAAAAACAAACGCGATACGAAGTCCACGCCACTGTGATTCGCCATCGCCGCCGATGCCCGGATGTTTTGGGCGGTTGAATCGCCGTTGCGCGACTTCAGATAAGGACAGTACCACCATGTGTGGCATCATCGGCTACATTGGCAAGAAACCCGCCCAAAACGTCATCCTCGAAGGCCTGCGCCGTCTCGAGTACCGCGGTTACGATTCCGCCGGCCTGTGCATCATTAATGATAAGCAGTTCCAACTGCGCAAAAAGACCGGGCGCATCAATGATTTGGCCGCCGTCCTGACCAAACAACCCGCCAAAGGCGAAGTCGGTATCGGCCACACCCGCTGGGCGACGCACGGCCCGCCGACCGACGCCAATGCGCATCCGCACCTCGACCAGTCCGGCAAGATCGCGCTCGTCCACAACGGCGTCATCGAAAACCACCAGCTTCTGAAGGAACGCCTTCTCGCAAAGGGACACAAGTTCGCGTCGGAGACCGACACGGAAGTTCTCGCGCATCTGGTCGGCGACCATTATGAGCAGGTCCAGGCGGAGCATCCCGGCGGCAACGGCTCCACGCTCACGGAAGCGGTGCGCCGCGCGCTCAAGGATGTGGTCGGCACCTATGGCATCGCCGTCGTCCATGCGGACCATCCCGACCAGATTGTCGGTGCGCGCCGTGGCAGTCCCCTGCTCCTCGGCGTGGGCCGCGACGAAAACTTTCTGGCGAGCGACGTGAGCGCGATTATCGCCCACACGCGCCGCGTGGTGTACCTGAACGATTTCGAGATCGTCACGCTTTCCCGCGATGATTTCCAGGTGTCCACCATCGAGGCGGCGACGGTCAGCCCCCAGATTCGCGAGGTCGAATTCGCCGCGGAAGAGGTCGAGCGCGGGAAGTTTCCGCACTACATGCTGAAGGAGATTTTCGAGCAGCCGCGCGCGGTGCAAAACGCCATTCGTGGACGCATCAGCCACGAGGAAGCGACGGCGCGTCTCGGCGGGTTGAATCTCTCGCCGGCCGAGTTGCGCACGGTGGACCGGATCATCTACATCGCCTGCGGCACGGCCCTGCACGCGGCGATGGTGGGCGAGTTTTTGATGGAAGACCTCGCGCGGATCCCGACCGAGTGCGATTACGCCAGCGAATTTCGCTACCGCAACGCCCCCGTGGAGAAGCACACGCTCGTGTTCGCCATCAGCCAGTCGGGTGAAACCATCGATACGCTGGCGGCCGTGCGTGAATCGCGGCGCAAGGGGCACAAGACCCTCGCCATCGTCAATGTCGTCGGCTCGACCATCGCCCGCGAAGTCGACGGCGGCACGTACATGCACGCGGGACCCGAGATCGGTGTGGCGGCTACCAAGACGTTCACGTCGCAGGTGACGATCATGACGTTGCTGGCGGTGTTGATGGGCCGGATGCGACATATGGCGTCCACGCGGGGTGCGGAGATACTGCGCGGGCTGGAAGAAATCCCCGCCAAAATGGAACGGGTGCTCAAACAGAGCGACGCGATTGCGGCCGTCGCGAAGAAGTACTGCGACGCCAACAGCTTCCTGTTCCTTGCGCGCCAGGGCAACTTCCCCGTCGCGCTCGAAGGCGCATTGAAGTTGAAGGAGATTTCCTATGTCCACGCCGAAGGATATCCCGCCGCCGAAATGAAGCACGGCCCGATCGCGCTCGTCGATCCGCGCACGCCGTCGGTGTTCCTCTGCCCGAGAAACCCGGTCTACGACAAGGTCATGGCCAACATCGAGGAAGTGAAAGCGCGCAAGGGACCCGTGATCGTCGTCGCCACCGAGGGCGATGCCGAAGTCGCGAAGCGTGCGGACGACGTGATCTACATTCCCGATACGCTGGAATGCCTGCAGCCGTTGCTCACGGTCCTCCCGCTGCAACTGCTGGCCTATCACATCGCCGTGCTGCGCGGTTGCGATGTGGACAAGCCCCGCAACCTCGCCAAAAGCGTGACCGTGGAGTAAAACGGCCGCATCAAACACCCCGACCGAACCCAAGCGAACCATAGACGAACCCAACGAAAAAACGCCGACCCAATATTTCTAACTACTCGTCGCTCAAGCACCTAAACGCCTGATTTCGACTCGGCCCCATTGGGTTCGTTTCGCAAAAACACCCTTTTTTGCGCAGTACCCTCTCCCTGTAGCGGCGTCGGTCGTTCCGCCTCCCGCTCCCGGCGAAGCCCACGTTTGGCTGAACCCTTTCAGCCATCACGTGGCCCCCCTTACCGCTCCCTGTTCCCCCCATGTCCCCTATATTGCGGTACAGGTCCGGGCTAAGATTGTCGTCGATACAGCTTCCAGAAGGCTGACTCGGCGACAAGGGTGTAGTGGGCTTCCAGGAATCCTGAGTAGACCCTGATCGGTTGCTGGTCCGGCGGCGCGGGTCTGCGATTCCTGGGCACCATCACGATGGCGGCTCGTTCGAAAACCCGTTCGGGATCGGGGTGAACACGTTCTGTAAACGAGTGTTTCTCCCACCATAGCGCATCTCCGGTGGAGGGCGGACGCTGCAACGCGAAGGAGAATGGGTTGGTAAGATCCATGGACACAATTCGATCCGCGGGCCCGGAGTGCAACCGCAGCAACTCGCAACCATCGTTGACGATCCGGACGTACTGCGGGGCGCGGGGAGCCAGCAGGTCGGCCAGCGGCGGCGCCGCGAATTTTTGACTGGTTTTCATCTGCGGCCCCTCCGTAACACACAGGAAGGCGGAGTACGGCAGACTCGCCATATCCGGCACGAGGATCGACGCGACAAAATACACGGCGATCAGCAGCGTCACCATCCATCCCGTGGAATTGTGGATAAGAACACGCGAATCGGCGGCTTCCTGTCGAAGAATGGCTCGCCGGGCTGCCTCGAGAACCAGCAGCGATCCCACGGGGAACAGAGTGGCGAGTGGCGGTTGGGTGTTGGTCAGCGAGAGGATCGCCTGCGCGAAAATCAGGTACAAAACGAACATTCCCAGCCCGACCTTTGGGGCGAGCCATGGCCGGTAATAGCCCGCCACGCTGGGAACGACGCACCACAGAACAACAATCAAATACACGGACTCGAACGCGACTGGTGTCGTCACCATGTCGATTACGCTGCGGCCCAAGCCGACGTTCCTGACCCTGGCGGCCATGCTTAGATCGCGGACGACCGCGCCAACGTCGAATCGTAAATACGCCAGCAGGGGAAGCGAGACCACAGCCGCGCCGAGACACAGCCCAAACCATCGATACCGATTCTGCGGCATCAGGATCACACCCGCGAGTAGGCCCATCACGCCAACGCCGAAGAAACTGACCTTCAAGAAGAACGTGATCGCAAGGCTGATCCCCGTTGACACGCCCAGCAGCACGGAGGACCGCCGCCGGAGCTGCTGTCGGGGGCGTCCGAGGGACTCGATGAGCACCAGCGCCGTCAGCGCAACGCCCCATCGGTTGTAAATGGCGCTGTAGCTGAGTTGGTTGAATGCGTGCCCGTACGTGGAAGTAGCTGCCACCATAAATCCGACATACAAAGTAAACAGGAAGCTCAAGGCCGCGGACATCCTGGTGCGGGCAATGGTCCACGCCCACGGCGCCAGCACGAGCAACACACAGGCGTTCGCACAGGCGATACTGCTCACACGCGGGCCGGCCAAGCGCATCCCCAACGCCACGACCAGATGTGTCACCGGTCCCAGCGGACTATAAAAGTCCACATGCGGGATTTGGCCATTGATCGCTCGCCAACCGCAGTCAAGGATGATCGTCACGTCCCAAGGGACGATCAGCGTCATGGTCGCACCCATTCTCGCCAGGAAGCCAGCCGTCAAGAGCACGAGAAGGAGTAGCAGCGAGAAACACATCCTCGAAGCTCGCGGCGAGTCACGATTGATCAGGTTCGTTACCGCTGCCGTCAGATTGGACAGGGTCTTGGATTCAAGATTCCGCGAGAGATCCAACATTTGACCGCATCATAGTGTTCGGTATCACCTGTCGTCACGTTGGAAATTGAGGAGCGAAACCGGGAACCACAACAGAACCGCCGAGACTCTTTCGAACCTCGGCAACTCGTACGGCCCCTGCTGTAACCAAGCGGCCTATCAAGTATTGGAATCGAACCATGGGGCGCTCTTGTCAGGCAGATGACCGGGGGTAGACTCGGTGGAAGAATATGGAAGCAGGCGCCGGCGCGCAATCGGTTGATCCCGTCCAGTTGCTCAAGCAGATCGATGTGTCGCCCGCGCAACCCATCCTCGTCGCCGGCAGCACCCATCCCGGCGAGGAGGAAATCCTGTTCGACCTGCTCGCCGACCTGCGTACGAAGTTCCCCCGCCTGTTCCTCGTCCTCGTCCCGCGCCACGTCGAGCGCACCCGCGAAGTCGTTGACCTGGCCAAACGCAAACAGGTCAAATTCATCCTCCGCTCCGAGATCAACTCGCGCCTCGAACAAACCGCCACACCCTACGAGTGCCTCATCGTCAACAGCACCTGCGAATTGAAGTGGTTCTACAAAATCGCCACCGTGATCTTCGTCGGCAAAAGCCTCGTCGGCGAGGGCGGACAGAACATCGTCGAGGCCGCCGCCAGCGGTCATCCCGTCGTCTTCGGTCCCAACATGCAGAACTTCCGCGCCATCGCCCGCGAGTTCGTCGCCCACGGCGCCTGCATCCAGGTCCCGGTCGCCGCCGGCCTCCGCCGCGCCGTCCACGAGCTGTTGGAGGATCCCGAACGCCGCCGCTCCATCGTCGATGCGGCCCGCTGCGTCATCGAATCCAACGTTGGCGCCACCACCCGCAACATCGATCTCATCGCCCAGGCGCTGAAATCGTGAACGAGCCTTCATAACCCCTCCACGAGCCCTTGCGACGCAAGCTCGTGGGACTTACTGACCTGCCCGCAGCCGCGCGAGGGCGTCCCTTGCTGCGGTGATATCTGGTTGGAGTTTCAACGCCTGCTGGTAGTGCTGCATTGCCTCCGGCACTCTACCTGCCTTCTCTAGGGCGACCCCCAGATTGTAGTGCGCCTCCACAAGATCGGGGTCGATCCGTAGCGCCTCCTCGTAGCGCGCAATCGCCTCCCGAACCTTGCCCAGTCGCTCCAAGGCCAACCCGAGGTTGTAGTGCGCTTCAGCGGAATCGGGCTTGATCCGCACCGCTTGCTGGAGGTGTCCGATGGCCTCTTCAGGTTTGCCCGTTAGGAACAGGGCAACCCCTAGATTCATTTGCGTGACGGCAACCTCTGGCTCAATTCTGACGGCGCGTTGCCCGTATTCCACTGCCTCCCGAAACCGATGCTGACGCGATAGTGTCGCGGCAAAATACCTGTTGGCCATTTCTGAATCCGGGAACTGCGCCAGCACAGATCGCCACACCGTCTCGTCGTTGCGCCAAACGGGGATCTGGGCGCGCGTACGCAGTCCGAAGAAACAAAGCTCGCACACCAGCACACCGGCGACCGCGACTCGGGCCGGGGTCGCGGAGCGCCGCCACACCCAGACCACCGCACCGCCCACCAATAAAAGCAATGGGAGCATCGCCAGGTACGCGTACCGCAGCGCCACCGCCTGCGAACCCCTTTGCATCAGACCCGACGCGGGCAGAACCAACACCAGATACGCCCCCCAGGCTGCCGCCAACGCCGGCCAACGCGACCGGCCCCACACAGCCAGTGTCGTGACAATCACGACCCCGATCACCGGCGCCCACCACCGGTTGAGCACCAGCCCCAACCCCAGCGGATAGAACGCCGATAAGTGCATCGGCCACAGCAATCGCCACGGGTAAAACGCCAGGCTCTGGAACATCAAGAGTACGCGTTGCAGCGGTGGGATGGACCCCACCCTAACCATCATGCCGCCCGTCCGCGACTCGGTGATCATTGTGACCGCCGTCATCACCCCGCCGAGGCCGATCAATACCAACTTTTCGCGTACCAGCCGGCCCCAGCCCAATTGCTCGTACCGCCGCAGCGGAAAGTAATCCATCGCCAGCATGACAAACGGAAAGGATACCGCCATCGGGCTGCACAACAGCGCCCCCACATACAGCCCCCCCACCACCCACCGACGCGCGCCGGTGACGTACGCCCACGCGCAGCCGATCCGGAAAGTCGTGCACAGCAGGTGCGTCCGGCACGACATCCATGCCACCGGCTCCGTTTGGAACGGGTGAATCGCAAACACCGCCGCGACACCCACAGCCACCGAAAGCCGTTCGCCCGTGGTCAGCGATGTCGCCCCCAAGAGCGCCCACAGGAACCCGAACACGAGTGCCGCATTGAGCGCATGCAAGATGACACTGGTCGCGTGGTGACCCGCCGCATTCGTTCCCCATAGCTGGTAGTCCAAGAGGTGGGTCAATCGCTGCAACGGATAGTAGTCCGGTTCGGTGGCCGTAAATGCCCATTTCACGGCGTTCCACGTCAAGCCGTTGAGCCGCGTTGAGTCTTGCAGTTCCTCGTCATCGTCCATGCCGTTGAGGAACCCACCGTGCGTGCTCGGCCAATACAACCAGATGGTGACCGCAAAAATCACCAGAGCGATTCCAACCAACTTTGTCCGGCTGACGTTCATGCGAACAAATCCAACCACACGTCCCGCCCAGACGCAATCGAGAACACTTCCCGGCGCTTGGGCGTCCGCAACGCTACGCCGCCTCCACCTTTCGCATTCACCGCGCCGCGGTTATTTTGCTTTTTATCGACGGTCCCGCGCGTAGAATGCAGGGCATTCTCTGGGAATGAGTACATCTCGCCAACGGCAACAAGCCATCCTGATCTGCGTGTGCCTGGCGGTGTTGATCGCCGCCGTGTACTGGCCGGTGGGGCACGCCGGGTTCCTCACCTACGATGACGACCTGTATGTGACCGCGAATCCGCATGTGCGGGGGGGGTTGACGGTTCCGGGCGTGGTGTGGGCGTTCACCGCGTATCACGATTCGAACTGGTTTCCGCTGACGTGGCTGTCGCTCGCGTTGGACTGCCAATGGTTCGGGATGAACGCGGGCGGGTATCACGCGGTGAATGTGGTGTTGCACACGGCGAGTACGGTGCTGCTGTTCCTGGTGTTGCGGCGGATGACAGGGGCGACGTGGCGGAGCGCGTGCGTGGCGGCGGTGTTCGGCGTGCATCCGTTGCATGTGCAGTCGGTGGCGTGGGTGGCGGAGCGGAAGGACGTGCTGAGCGGGTTGTTCTGGATGTTGGCGATGGGGGGGTATGCGCGGTATGTGGAGCAGCCGACGCGGGGGCGGTATGCGGCGGCGGTGGGGTGGTACGCGATGGGATTGATGGCGAAACCGATGGTGGTCACGCTGCCGTTTGTGCTGCTGCTGCTGGATTATTGGCCGCTGGGGAGGACGCGGTGGGCTCCGTCAGTTGTCGATCATCACGCTCCGTTGCGTTTCGGCGCGTTGGTCAGGGAAAAGGTTCCATTTTTCGCTCTGGCGGCGGTGTCGTGCGGCGTGACCATCTGGGCGCAGCACAGTGGAGGGGCGATCAGTTCGTTGGAGCGGTTGCCGTTGGGGCCGCGGATGGCCAACGCGGTGGTGTCGTATGTGCGGTATATGAAAGAGACTGTGTGGCCGAGTGGACTGGCGGTTTTTTATCCGTATCGGGCGTGGTCGCCGGAGACGGTGGTCGTGGCGGGCGCGATCCTGATGGCAGTGTCGGGCGTGGTGATTTGGCGAGCGCGGCGCGAACCGTATCTGGCCGTCGGGTGGTTCTGGTTTTTGGGGACGTTGGTGCCGGCGATTGGATTAGTGCAGGTCGGGGGCCAGTCCATGGCGGACCGGTATACATATCTGCCGTTGATTGGGTTGTTCATCATGCTGTGCTGGAGCGTGCCGGCCCGCGCGATCGAGCGGCGCAACCGGAAAGTGATTGCCGGCGTCGCGGCGGCGGCAGCAGTGATGGCCTGTGCGGCCCTGTCCAGAGTTCAGGTCAGGTACTGGAAGGACTCGGAGACACTGTTTCGGCGTGCTCTGGATGTGACCCGGGACAATTGGCTGGCGCAGGACGGCCTGGGGGTTGTCTTGGAGCAGTCGGGCCGGATCCCCGAAGCGATCGGGCATTTGGAGCAGGCGCTACGGATCAAGCCCGATTTCCCCGAGGCGCAGTGCAATCTGGGGATCGCCCTGGGACAGGCGGGCCGGATCCCCGAAGCGATCGGGCATCTGAAGGAGGCGCTACAGATCAAGCCCGATTTCGCCGAGGCGCACTACAACCTCGGGGTTGCCTTGATGGCAACGGGTCGGATGCCGGAAGCCATCGAGCAGTTCGAGCAGGCCCTGCGGATCAACCCGAATTACGCCGAGGCACACTGCAATCTGGGAATCGCCCTGGGGCAGGCGGGACGGATACCGGAAGCGATCGGGCATTTGGAGCAGGCGCTACGGATTAAGCCGGATTCCACTCCAGCGCAAAACGCCCTCGCGCAACTGCAAGCTCGCCGGTGAGCGGAGTCCGACGACACGCGCCGCAAATTTGTAGAAGGGGTCAACGACTTCTTTACAATTACAGATCAGACTTCCCAGACGGTCTCATCCCTTCACAATTTACAAATCAGGTAACGAACGTCATCCCCCCACTGACCCAGCCAATCGGGCTGGAACCTGGAACTCGGGCTTTTCGCCCTTGGGCATGAGGCGCTCATCAGGGATTCGACGAGGCCCCCCGATCTTGTCCCGCCACGTCGGCATGTCGAAGGGTGCCAGCAGTCGTCGCTGCCGCGACGAACGGATTGCAGGGACACATATCGTGTCCGCCCGCGAATCATCAATAGGATGGGCGAAACGCCTGTCCTATCGATTATGGCACGAGCCGCACGCGGTAGAACTTCGCGGGCGAGTTGGTCGCTGCGCCGACATCCACGTAATTGGTGCTTGTGTCCCCGCTACCGAGGATGAGGAGCGGTCCGCTGATATCGACGAAGTTCGTGTTGTAGCCGGGGTTGCCGGGCGTCGCTTGCACGGCGTTGGTCGTCCCGCCGGTCGTCAACCACGTGATGAGGATGTCACCACCTTGCGTCGTGATCGACGTGATCTGCAGCGCCGTCACCAGCGCCGTCGTTGACCCGGCGGCAGACGTGCAACCGTTGCTGTCCGTTACGGTCACCAAATACACGCCGCTGGCCGCCGACGTGGCGTTCGAGATCGACGGATTCTGGTTCGTCGAGGCGAAGCCGTTCGGGCCGGTCCAACTGTATGTCGTATTGTCCACAGTGCTGGCCGTCAGATTCAGCGTGTTGCCTTCAATGATCGGCCCGTTGTTGCTTGCGGTCGGCGTCGACGGATTCGGGTTGACCGTTGCCGACGTTGACCCGGCGGCGGACGTGCAACCATTGCTGTCCGTGATCGTGACCAGATACGTTCCGCTCACGGCCGTGGTCGCATTGCTAATCGAGGGGTTCTGCTGCGACGAGACAAAGCTGTTCGGCCCCGTCCAGCTATACGTGGCGCCCGCCACTGTCGGTGTGCTCAGGTTGAGCGTGCTGCCGGCGCAGATTGGCCCGTTGTTGCCCGCCGTCGGCGTCGCGGGTAGCGGATTGACGGTCACCGTGCCGGAGCCGCTGTTGGCGCAGCCTGTGGAACCATCCGTGACCGTGACGGTATAGATGGTCGTCGAGGCCGGCGAAACTGTGATCGACGCGGTGGTCGCACCGCCCGGGCTCCAGAGGTAGTTCGGGGCGGACGCACCGGTGGTCGCGGTCAAGATCGTCGAGCCGCCAGCGCAAATGGCAGACGAGTTGACGCTGACTGTCGGCAGCGGATTCACGGTCAATGTGGCGCTGCACGTCGTCGTGCAGCCGTTGGAATCGGTCACCGTTACCGAGTATGTGCCCGCCGTGTTCGTCGTGAGGGTCGAGCCGGTCGATCCGTCGCTCCACAGGTACGTGTAGCCCGGGGTGCCGCCGCTCGGATTCACCGTGAACGTCTGGGAACCACCGGCGCAGACCGCCGCGCTGGCCGGACTGACCGAGCAACTCGGGGTCGGATTGATCGTAACGGTCGCGCTGCCGCTCATGATGATGGACGAGCAACCGGCCGTGGCGTTATCGGCCACGATGGTGTACGTGCCCGCTGCGGTTTGGTTGCTGAACGTGAGGGTGCCACCCGTGCCCGCGACCGGCGAGCCGGCCGGGCTGCCGTCCAATTCCAATTGATAGTTGACCCCGATATCCGAATTGCTCAGCGTCACGGACACGCCGCTGCCGCCCGAGCAATACGCGCCGCCGCCGCTCACCGTGTACTGCGTCGGCAACGAGCTGACGGTCACCGTGGCGTTGCTGGAGATCGCCACCCCGCAGGAATTGGTCACGAACACATCGTAGCCGCCGGCGTCATTGGTGCTGGCCGGGTTGATCGTCAGCGTCGCCGTGGTTGCGCCCGAAACATCGCCACCGTTGGCCAGGGGCCCCTGACCGAGGTCGCTGCCCGCCACCCAGTTCGTGTAGTTGCCGGCATTGTCGTCGTTGCAGCCAAAGCTGATGTTATTGAAGTACAGCGTGTCGGTATCGCACCCGACCCCGCAGTCACCGGCGTTGGCGTTAAACAACTGCAGACGATCAATTACCGTGCCCGCAGTGCCCTTCAATGTGCCCGTCAGCGTATTGGTCTCCGCCGTTACGCTGCCCGCGTAGCGGATGATCGTGATCGAATACGTATCCGTGCTGGTGAGCGTGATCTCGCAGTGAATGCCCGTGCGGGTGAACCCGATGCCGGAATCGTTCGGGCCGGCGTTGTCGCTTACGGTGTAATCGTTGCTGCCGCCCACAAAGAAAACATCGAGACGGTTGTTGTCGTTCGCCGTGTTCTGGAGGCCAAAGCCGACCGTCCCGCCTGACTGGACGTTGCCGTTGTCCATGTCGATCGCAAACGTCTGGCCCACCGCCAGCGGAGTGTTGAACGGCCGCCGAGCGCCCGCCACGCCGCCGTTGTTGATCAAGGCCCAAGCCTGCCCGCCGGTATCGATGTCGTTGCCGCCATTCGAGGCGGTATCACCCGAATCATTATTGGTTGAGGAGTCGAGGAACTCCGAACTGGCCGCGCCCGAGTTGGTGAAGCTCCAACCGCCGGCGCCCCAGCCCGAGCCGAGCTTGCGCCAGACGTAATTCAGCGGCGAGCCGCTGGCTGTCACCGAGAGACTCGTCGAAGAGCCCGCACAGACAGCGATGTTCGTCGGCTCGATGCTGATCGATGGCGCCACGTTGAGCGTCAAGGTCGCCGTGCACGTGGAGGTGCAGCCGTTGGTATCCGTCACCGTTACGGAGTACGTGCCCGCCGCGTTCGTGGTGATGCTGGTTCCGGTCGAGCCGTCGCTCCACAGGTACGTGTAGCCCGGTGTGCCGCCGCTGACACTGACCGTGAAACTCTGGGAACTGCCCGTGCAGTTCGTCACGATCGACGGACTCACCGAGCAACTCAGCACCGCCGGCTGGGTGATGGTGACCGGCGTCGTGGCGCTGAGGCAACCGTTGCCGTCCTCGACCACAATCTGGTAGGTGCCCGTCGCCAGACCGCTGAACGTGTTGCCGGATTGGAACGTGCTGCCGCCATTGTCCGAATATTGGTAGCCTGTGCCGCTGCCGCCCGAGGCCGTCACCGTGATGCTGCCATTGGCGCCGCCGTTGCAGGTCACATTCGCCTGGCCGGTTGTAAACGTGACCGCGCTCGGTTGCGTAATAGTGACAACCTGCCCGCCGCTCGTGCATCCGTTGCCGTCCTCGACCACTACGGTGTAGCTGCCGGCCGCCAAACCACTGAACGCGTTGCCGGATTGGTATGTGCTGCCGTTATTGTCCGAATAGGTGTAGCCGGAGCCACTGCCGCCCGAGGCCGTCACCGTGATGCTGCCGTTGGCGCCGCCGTTGCAGGTCACGTTCGCCTGGCTATAGCTAAATGTGGGAAGCGCGTTGATTGTGACGGTGGCGGTGCCGCCCATCAATTGCGCGCACCCGGTCGTCGTGTTGCTGGCCAGGATCGTGTAGGCACCCGCAGCCGTGACATTGGTGCCGAGGGCGCTGCCGGTACCGGTCCAATTCGTGCCCGTGCTGCTGCCGCCCAGCAGCAAGCAGTAAGCAATGTTGGATGCCGAACCGCTCAGCGTCACCGCCACACCGCTGCCGCCTGCGCAGTACGCGCCGCCGCCGGTGACATTGTAGATGTTCGGCAGCGCGTCCACCGTTAACAAGGCCGCGTTGCAGCGCGCCGCGCCGCAGGAGTTGGTCACGACCACGTCGTAGTTGGAGGCATCGATGCTGGTGGCCGGATCGATCGTCAGCGTCGCGGTATTCACACCCGAGAACTCGGTGGCGCCCGGCAGGACGTTCGCGATCGGCCCCTGGCCGTAGTTGTTGCCGGTGCCCAAACTGCTGTAGTTGGACGCGTCATCACTGTACAGGGCCACCGAGGCCGTACCGGGCACGCCGCCGACATACAGGTTGTTAAAGAAGTAGTCGTACGGGGTGCAATTGCTGCCCAAGCAACCATCGCCTGCGTTCGCGTTCCAGAAGTGCAACTGCGCCGGGACCTGTGTGCCACTGAACGGCGTGATCAGGGTGCCGCTGAACGTGTAGGTCGAGCCGCCCGTGGCGGGCGTGACAATCGTGGCGGAGTACGTATTCGATGACGTCAGCGTGAAGGTGATCCGCAGACCGTTGGCCGTGAACGGAATCGTCGTCGCGTTGGCCCCCGTACCATCGTTCAGCGTGTAATCGCTGTTGCCGCCGACGAAGAAGAACTCCCACAGGTTCGTGCCGATGGAGTTCTCGATGCCAAACCCGACCGACGAACCACCCGAACTGATGTAGCCGTTCTCGATATCGACCTGGATGGTCTGGCCGACCGCCAGGGACCCGAACGGACGATACGCATCCACTGAAGCGCCGGTGTTGGCATACAGCCCAAAGGCGGTGCCGGCGCTCGAGTTGATGTTGCTATGGGTACCGCTGCCGCCGCTGTTGAGGCTGGAGTCCCCAATGAACGTCCCGTTCGAGGCGATGCTGGAGTTGCTGGTATTGATCGTCCAGCCATCGGTTGCGCCCCAGCCGCTGCCGCGCTGCCGCCAGAAATACTGCAGCGACGTGCCGCTGGCCGTGACATTGAACTGCGCTGTCGAATCCGAGCAGACAGTCAGGTTGGTCGGACTGGCGCTGATCGACGGTGCCGAGTTCACCGTCAACGTCGCCGTGCATTGGGAGGTGCAGCCGTTCGCGTCGGTGACGGTGCACGTGTAGGTGCCGGCATTGGCGGGCTGCGCGTTGTTGATCGTGATCGCGGCTGTGCTCGCGCTGAAGCTGTTCGGCCCGGTCCAACTGTAGCTGTAGCCGGCGGTGCCGCCGCTGGCGCTGGCGGTAACGGTTTGTGAACTGCCCGCGCACACCGTCGCGCTCGACGGGGCAACGGAGCAACTCAACGCAGAAGACGGTTGCGTAATCGTCACGCCCGTGGCGCTGCTGAGACAGCCATTGCCGTCCTTGACCACAATCTCGTAGGTGGCAGCCGAGAGCCCGCTGAACGCGTTGCCGGATTGGAAGCTCGAACCATTATTGTCCGAGTACTGGTACCCGGAACCGCTGCCGCCCGAGGCCGTCACCGTGAGGCTGCCGTTGGCGCCGCCATAGCAGGACACATTCCCATGGCTGGTTGTAAACGTGACCGCGCTCGGTTGCGTGATGGTGACAATCTGCCCGCCGCTCTTGCAACCGTTGCTGTCCTCGACCACGATGGTGTAGCTGCCGGCCGCCAGACCGCTGAACGTGTTGCCGGATTGGTACGAGCTGCCGTTATTGTCCGAATACTGGTAGCCGCCGCTGCCGCCCGAGGCCGTCACCGTGATGCTGCCGATCGATTGTCCGTTGCACGTTTCGTTGACCTGGCCATAGGTGAAACTCGGCCCGTTCGGATCGCTGATCGTCACCATTGTTGCGCTACTGACACAGCCATTGCTGTCTTTGACAACAACCTCATAGGCGCCGCTGACCAGGCCGGTAAACACATTGCTGGATTGGTACGTGCTGCCGTTATTGTCCGAGTACTGGTACCCGGAACCGCTGCCGCCCGAAGCCGTCACCGTGATGCTGCCATTCGTTCCGCCGCACTGCGTGTTATTCTGGCTGGTGTACGTGAATGTTGGAATCGCGTTGATGGTGACGGTTGTGGTGCCGGTCATCGCCTGCGTGCACCCGGTCGTCGTGTTGCTGGCCAGGATCGTATAGGTCCCCGCAGCCGTGACATTGTTGAAACTCAAACTGCTGCCCGTGCCGGCGAGGGTCGCGCCCGTGTTGCTGCCACCCAGTTGCAAGTAGTAGGTCACACCGGACGCCGAACCGCTCAGCGTCACCGCCACACCGCTGCCGCCCGAGCAGTACCCGCCGCCGCCGCCGACCGTGTACAGCGTCGGCAATGCGTTGATCGTCAGCGTCCCCGTGCTGGAAACCACCGCGCCCACGGCGTTCGTGACAATGACGTAGTACGGCACGCTGTTGCTGTCCGCGTTGTTGACCGTGTCGCTGGCGCTGGTCGCGCCGGTGATGGGCAGATCGCCCCCATTGCCTCCGTTGGCCCAATTGGTGGGGGCATTGTAGTTGCCCGCGTTGTCGTACGCGCCGCCGGCGATGATGTTGTTGAAGAACAGATCGTTGGTGGATCCGCCTGACGCATCATTATTAAAGAGCACCACGGCGCCCGGAGGCCCGTTGGTCGCGAAGGTGCCTGAAAACACGTTGGTGAGGGCCGTGGCGGCGCCGCACTGGTTCGTTGACAGGAACAACGAATATGTGTTGGTTCCTCCCACCGCGCTTCCCACCAGCATCTGGACCCGGAGACCGGTCCGTGTAAACGCAATCCCCGTGTCATGTTCGCCCGTGGCATCGGAGAACTTGTAGTTCGCATGTCCGCCAAAAAAATAGAAGGACAACAAAAAGCCGTTGGTGTTGGGCAAGCCCGTGTGCAGGGCGAATCCATTCTGGGCGCCGGTATCAACGTTGCCGTTGTCCATGTCGATGCTAAACCACTGTCCCTGCGACAAGGTGCCGGGGAAGACACGCTGAACCGCGATCTTCGGCCCGTACATGCCGAGGGCGCTTCCCGACGGGCTGTTGATATCCCCCGTACTGTTGAAGCCGGTGCAATCCGCCTGGATGCCATCGTTATTGGTCGAAGAACCCACGTAGACACCGCTGCCGGCGTTGCTAGCGACGACGCTCCACGCGGATCCGCTGCCCCAGCCGGCATTCGCGTGCTGCAGCCAGTCGTAGCCGGGCGTCGTGCCCGAAGCCGTCACGCTGAACGTCGCGGCCGAATTACTGCACACCGTCGTGTTCGCCGGCTGCGTCGTGATGACGGGCGCGGTCGCGGGTGACAACGTCAGTTGCGCCGCACCGGACGTCACAGTATTGCTGCAAGCATCGGTCGCGACGCATCGGTACCACGTCCCGTTGTTCGCGGTTGTGGCGGCCACCGCGTAACTCGATTCATAATTCGTGGCGTTGATGGTGGATTCGAAGGTGGCCCCACTGATGGCAGTATACGTGCCATTACTGGTGGAGCTCGACTGCCATTGATAGTTGACCGTGTCGCCCGTGGTGGCCACCGTGAACACGGCCACCTGATTGGTTGGCACGCTCTCCGACACCGGTTGTTCCGTCAACGTCAGCGCGTCCGGGCAAGTGACCTCCATTTGGCCGACTTGGAGATTATTACCACCGCCGATATTGGAGGTAAACCAACGCAATTGGGTGATTGCTTGGCCGCCTGAAGGATTTGAGAGCGTGCCGGTGAATGGACCGTGCTTTGTGCCCCCGATCGCGACATAAACTGTGAGAGAGTAGGTCGTTGAGGAAGTAAGCGTGAATATGACCCGACAACCGCTGCCGGCGTAGGGAATAGCGTCGTTGGTCGAAGTGCCGCTCCCATCGGCGACTGTCCAGTAATTCCCGCCACCGATGAAGTACATCTCAAAAACATTTTGACCGCTCGCGTTCCAGAGGCTTAACCCTTCCGTATCGCCATTTTGAACGCCACCATTCTCCATGTCATTGGTGATTGTTTGGCCAACCTGCAAACTTGTCACACCATTGGCCGCAGTGAATGGGCGTTGGCAGGTCGTTACGCCGCCGCTGTCGTACATGCCCCAATCATGCCCGCTACACGCATCACCGCTCATGCCGCTGCCTCCATAGTAGAAGGATCCGCTGACGCCTGTCCAGGCAGCGAAGCCGGTGCCAGTGTTGAGGTTGTTGTAAATATTCGTACCACTATTGCACGGGTTGTCGTTGGCAGGCGCCGCAGCCCGCGCCTGTGGCGCCAGGGCGGAAAAAAGTGTAATTGTTGTGACGAGCCCACAAGCTGCAAGCCATTTAATTTGGTTCATAGAAGTTCCCTTCTAAACAAATTGGTAAACCGTTTCGGTATCTGGAGAAATAAAAACACCGACATCGCTCACGTCGGAAGCTGCTCGCAACCCCTCACCTACATGATACATGCCCTGCAAGGCACCGTCCTCGCTCAGCGTCTCGACTACTGCGGCTAATCGCGCACCCAAGCTACCCATGTCTCCTCTTACGCCTAGACCTCACTGCCTTATCCCAATTACCGAAAACACTACCAGTTCGAGTCCGGCAAAGTCAATCGAATAATGGAGCAGAATCCCCCACCGAGCCACAGATTGGCTCCCTCAGGCAACAACCGGGCGAGCCCGCTCGGGAGGCCGGGACGTGGATTCCCGGAGGACCAGCTCGGTGGCAATGGTGGTCGAGGTGACCGTGTGCGACTGGTCTTCCAGGACGGCCATCACCCGTTCCATGGCCAATCGTCCCATGAGCCGTTTGTCGACGCGCACGGTGGTCAGCCGCGGATGGGTGGCGGTGCCCCAGATAATGTCGTCGAATCCAATGATCGAAATGTCTCGCGGCACTTCCAGCGAGGATTGCCGGTGGATCGCCTGGATGGCGCCCACCGCCATTTCGTCGTTCATGCAAAACACGGCGGTCGGGAGAGGACTGGACTTGAGAAGTTCGGCCATCGCGTTCAGGCCGCTCTCCATCTTGAAGTCGCCTGTCAACATTCGGACGGAGGAGACGGGAATGCCGGCGCGCTCCAACGCGTTGTGGACGCCAGTCAAGCGGTCCTTGGTCGTCGTGCCGTCGTCATCGCCCAGCACGACGGCGATCTGTTTGTGTCCCTGGGCCAGGAGATGGTCAATGGCCAGTTCGCCGCCGCCGATATTGTCCACGAGGATGGTGTCCACGTGGAGTCCGCGCGCAAGAAAATCCACCAGCACGGCCGGCGGGCCATTGCGCACCATGCGTCGCAGCGATTCATTGTCAAACGCGCCGAGATAGACCACGGCGTCGAGATTGGAATGCCGCATTTGTTCGGAGATATCGTCGGTGCTCGGATCTGGCCGCGGCAGCACGACCAGGTTCCCCTTCCGCTTGCCGATCTCGACGCGCAGGCTGGCCAGAATCTCCGAGTGATACGGGCCGGGATTTTCCGGCAGGAGAACGTGCGAGACCACGCCAATGGTCAGCACCTGGCTTTTGGGCCGCGCCTTGTCCGTCGGCAGGGCATCGGCCACATAGGTGCCCTGAGCCGGGCGCGTGTACAACAGGCCTTCGGATTTCAGTTCCAACAACGCCCGCCGCACCGTGATTTTGGTGACGCCGTACACCTCGGCCAAATCATCCATCGAGGGGAGGCGTTCACCGGGCTTGAGTTTGCCCGTGCGGATTTGTTGCCCGATGCTCTGGGCGACCTGTCGATACAGGTGTTCCCCGTTCGATTTCCCCCGCGAAAAGCTTTGTTTCGCAAACGCGCGCGCCTTGGCTTTTCTCGATTTCGCCGAGAGTCTCACAAATGTAGCCTCCGAGTCTTCACGATCGTCCGTATACCCTGCGATTTTGGGGCGGCCAGCTTGCGGTCAATCTCAGGGCCTCCGAACACCTGCCGGAGAGATTCTCTGGTGCCGGTTTGAACTTGCATCATTATTCGCTGACAGTACACCCCCGCGACCGGGAATGTCAATTTGTGACGGAACGCTCCGTCCGGCGACAGACACCGCTCTCGGAGGCCTTGAGTCGCATGCGACGACCGCATACACCACCGACTCCGCCCGTTACTACCGCATCCGGCTGGTCCTGTCCGGGCCTTCCCATCTCACGCGTCAATCCCCCGACCAGCCCCGCCACCAACGGCTGCGCGAGAGGTGCAACCAGATTGTGAAACTTTTCACTTGACGCCCCCTGCCCTGCGTTATATTTCTAGAAATATAACGCGAGGCAGAGGCGGGCTTTCCGGCCCGGTTGACCGAACGACTCGTTTTGCTTCCCCCTGCTGTCGCATGCCGTTGCCGCGCCTGAAGTGCGAGGGAACGCCAGTAACAGAAATCGAACAAACAAGTAAAATGGGATCGGAAAAGAAAGGGATCAGACATGCGTAACGCGAAGTACTTCATTATTGCCGCCTTATTGGCGGTTCTAGCTGCGGCGTCGACGGCTTTGGCGCAAACCACCAACAGCTATTCTATCACCCAGGACACGTATCTCGACAGCCGAAGCGCCACGTTGAATTTCGGGACTTCCGGCTCGGACAAGGTGGTCGACAGCACCACCCCTTGCAACACGCTCTTTCAGCTTCCCGCGAGCCTCTTCTCGTATTCGCCGGGTACCATCCAATCGGCCGTTGTGTCCTTCTATGCGTTTGGTCCCGCTCTTCAGCCGGGCGCCAACACGGTGTACCTCTACCCCCTGACGCAAGCATTTGTCCCGGGGACCGGCACCAAGAACGGCACGGCCGGTGCCGGCGCCACATGGAATACGTACGACGGGGCCAACTCTTGGGCCACCCCGGGTGGCGATTATGATGCCGCCAACTTCGTGGCCGATATCACCACTTCCTCCATCGTCTATAATGGGTCGGTTGCTCAGGTCCAACCCGGCGACGTAGGAACTGGCGGCGCTTTTTTCACCTTTGACATCACGTCGCTGTTGGCCAATTCGACAACCGACACGGAACTGCAAGACAACGGCGCGATACTGATCATCGGTAGTGGCGCCAGCCCCCAAAGCTATGTCACGTTCGTGAGCGCCGACACGACGCAAACCAGCGATACGCCGGCTTACCGTCCGCTGCTCGACGTGACAGTCGTGCCCGAGCCGTCCTCGCTGATTCTGGCCCTGACCGGTCTGGCCGGACTCGCCTGCTTCCGGAAGAAGCGCTAGGCGCGGTGCTAGGGCAAAACGACGCGGCGAGAAGGAATTCGACGAGGTAACCTCATCAAAGACAAAACGCGACGGGTCCCGGCGGAGTCTCCGGCATTCACGCTGGTGGAATTGCTGGTCGTCATCGCTGTGATTGCCATTCTGGCGGGCCTCCTGTTGCCGGCGCTGTCCAAAGCCCGCGCCGTCGCGATGGAGGCAAAATGCGCCGCCAACCTGCGTTCCTGGGGCCAGGCGTTCTATCTCTACGCGGTGGACTACAACAGCTATCTGCCGCACACGGATGATGAGGGACGAAATGATCCGCCGTTCACCTACAACCCCAAATACCCGCAACGCGAATGTTGCTATGTGGATGTCCTGCCCCCCTACATGGGCCTGCCTCCCTGGCGGAGTTATCCCGCCGGACAGAAACCGACCGGCGGGATCTGGCAATGTCCGTCGGCCAGGGTGCTGCCGGATTCGGCCTACAGCGCCTCCTTCAAGCCGTCCAGCCAAGGGTACCACAGCTACGTGATGAACTCCTACGTGGAGCAGGATTTCCTCTATGGGCTGCCCTTCGGCGACAGTCTGCAGCCCCCGTTTCTGAAGTTGGAGATTTGCGCCTCCACATCGAAGACAATCCTCATGTTCGAGCAAACGCTCGATCCGAGCCAGGGCTACGGCCAGGCGGGAGGGTTCACCATCGCCGGTTGTTACACCGCCGAAGATGCCCGCGCCGAGGGCGAACGGCACAAACGCGACCAAGGGGGGCTGGGAAGCAATGTCCTTTACCTCGACGGACACGTTGACTGGCGGAATGACCTGTGGAACAGAGCCCTCACAAACCCCCGAATCCCCACGCGAGGAGACTTGACATGGTTCCCTTACTATTACTGATGAAAACCGGAACGCAACGTGGTCGGCTGGCCGGGTGGCTACGTTGTTTACAAGCGTCGCTGATCGCGCTGGGAATTGCCTTCCTTGGTCCGACGGCACAAGCCCAAACCTTTGTCACAAACATTCTCACGACGACGTATCTCGACAGTCGGGTTTCAAACCAAACGAACAATTACGGCGAGGCCCATACCGTCAAAGCGCTCATCGATAGCGACGTCACCAGCGATGGCTCCATCTGCCGGGGATTGTTTCAATTCCCCCCGCAACTCTGGTCCTATTCGCCAGGCGACATTGTGTCGGCCAGTGTGTCCTTCTATGTATGGCAGGACAACACGACCAACCGAAATGTCACGATCTATCCGCTGACGAGGGGTTTCGTACAGGGAACGGAGTACGGTTCATCATACCCGTCCCCGCCCGACGGCGCGACCTGGTTGACCTATGACGGCGTCAATCCGTGGACCCATCCCGGCGGCGACTTCGACACGAATTACTCGGTCATCGCCGTCAAAGGGCCGATCCTCTCCGACGAGAACGACCGGTTCTTTACCTGGGACGTCACTGCGTTGCTCCAGAACCCGGCAAGCCGGGCGGAACTGCAAAACTATGGGGCGATCATGAGAATCGATGAAACCACGAATTCCACCAGCGGCTACATCGGCGCGCCGTTTACCAGCGCCTACGACCCCTCTTACACCCCGGCCTACTGGCCGTCCCTGCAATTAACGGTCCGGCCCACGGTGTTCAATGTGGTAATCTCGGGCGGGGCCATTTCCTTTGGTATCACCAACCTGACGGTTGGGGTGACCAATACGATCGAGCGATCGTTTACCTTGGCAACCAATGGTTGGACCGCGGTTACGAACATTGTGGCGACCGGTAGCTCGACCAATTGGTCGGACACGATCCAGCCGGGCTGGACAAATGCGTTTTACCGGGTTCTCAGCCAGTTCTAAACTATCGCTGTACCAAAACGTAAGGCCATGCAAGATCGCCTCTGACATATGAATGCAATTCAAACCGAAAAGCGCGCTGGACGCCTGGGAACCAGACACTGGGTTTTTATCGGCTCCGTAGTCGCTCTGGACTTCGCCGTTGGTCAACTCTCCAAATCCCTGCTGCACGCCTCGGGAATCACCAACTTCGTCCGCCTCGACATGTTCCTCCCCGTCGTGTTGTGGATGTTGACCCGGCTCATCGTCGACCGTTTCGGGGTGCTGACGGCCTACCAGTTTGCCTGGGGTACGCTGGCCATCTTTGCGTACCCCGGCGCGATGCTGCCCGGACCGCTGAAACTCATCCCGGCCGTGATTCAGGGGTTGTTGCACGACGCCGGCTTTTCCCTGTTCCGCCGTTTCCCCCGTGGCCGCGTCTTCGTCTCCGCCATCGTCGGCGGGTTCCTCAGCAGCGTTTCCACTGCTGTCCTCCGTGTTCAAGTGCTGCATCTCCCATGGACGAAGGTCACGCAAGCCTTGTTCGGCGTCCAGGCAGTGACCTCCGCCGTCGTCAATGCTGCCGCAGCCGGGCTCGCATTGATTGTCTGGGCTCGCATTCGCAATCTGCAAATCACGCGCATGATGAGGGTCGACGCCTGATTGTCACCGAAAAGTTGGGCTTCCAGGCGGCCGGCACGGACGCGCCGCTTCTGGAAGATATATCCCTGCGGATCCAACCGGGTGAACGCGTCGGCATCATCGGCCCTTCGGGCTCCGGCAAGACAACCTTGGGTCTGCATCTGGCAGGCCTTCATCGTGTGGCCCTCCTCGGCCACACGTCCGGCCGCCTCTGGCTGAACGGGCGCGACTGCACCCAGGACGGTTGCGAGGGATTCGCCGGCGTCGTGCTTCAGAACCCCGAGATCCAACTCTTTGGCGAAACGGTTGAGGAGGAAATGTCCTTGAGCCTGCAGCAGCGGACGGGAAACTTCGATCGTGAGCGTGAGATGGACCGCTGTCTGAATCTCCTCGGTCTCGGGGCCGTGCGCGACCAGGCCGTGACCACGCTGTCATTGGGGTGGAAACAACGTCTGTCCGTTGCGAGCATGTTGGCCCTCGACCCGAAAGTCCTATTGCTCGACGAACCCACCAGTTACCTCGACGAAGCAACGGCCGATCTCCTGTTCGACGTGCTGGCGGCGCAAACGGAGGATACCGGGCTGACGGTCCTGCTTATCGAACACGATCTGCCCCGGCTCATGCCCTGGGCCTTGCGTTTGGTGGCCATGCGGCAGGGCCGGATCGTGTTCGACGGTTCACCAGCAACCTACTCATCCCCATCCACACTATTCACGGAACCCGCCGACACCATTGGGACGGGGCATTCCGGCGGTGGTGGGGAACGCGTCCTTATGATCGAGCGGGTCAACTTTGGCTACAACGGTTGCCGGGCCGCATTGGATAACGTCTCGCTCTCGATCGCGGCGGGCGAGATCGTCGCCGTGGTCGGCCCGAATGGATCCGGCAAAACCACGCTGCTCAATCTGGTCAAGGGACTGCTCGAGCCTGACGCCGGGCGGATCATCTGTGCCAGCCCTGCCCCGCGCATGGATGCCGTGGGCCTGGTTTTCCAGAATCCCGACAGCCAGCTGTTTGCGCATTCCGTCTTTGAGGAGTGCTCGTTCCTGCCGCGCAACCAAAATCTCCCCACGCAGGAAGTGTCCCGCCGAACCCGGCGGGCATTGGTACAAGTGGGATTGGAGTCACAGGCCGAACGTGTTCCATTTTCGCTCAGCTACGGCGAGAAGCGGCGTCTCACACTGGCTTCGACGTTGTCAGGACGATCAACCGTGCTCTGCCTGGATGAGCCGACGGTGGGCCTCGACGGCGATTGTCTCCGCCAAGTCGCCGGAATTCTCCGACAAATCAGCGCGGAAGGCGGTGCCGTGCTGCTGGCATCGCATGACTCCGATTTTGTAAACGCCGTGGCCACTCGCGTGGTCACGCTTCGCGCCGGCCACATCGTGGAGGATACGGCACGACAAGGAGGTGTTGCGTGACGGCCGCGTGGTGGACAAAGCTGCACCCGCTGACACGTCTGGCATTGTTCCTGACCGTGTGCTTGGACGCCGCTTTGGGACAGGAGTTCCTGCCCCAGTTGTTGTTGTTCTGTGGACTTCTCCTGCTCTTGTTCACCTGCGGCGCGGCCGGGTCTCACTATCGGCTGCTCATCTGGGCGCACGCACTGGGATTGCCGGGAACACTGCTCCTGTTTGTCGCCATCGGATACGAAACCACGCATGTGTGGTCCCAGGCCCTGTCCTGGGGCGTGGTGGAAGGCGCGAGATACGCCTTGCGGCTAGAGTGCCTCTTCCTCGCCAACCTCGTGTTCATCAGCATCACCAGCACGCGGGAAATCATCTCCCTGTTCTCGCACCGATGGATGCCAGCGGCGGCCGGGACGCTGCTGTCCACCGCCGTGCGCTTCGTGCCTCTGACATTGACAGAGGCGCGGCGGATCTACGACGTTCAACGCTGTCGCGGGCTGCGCTTGCGCCCGTGGGTGCCACGAAGTTGGTTGCCGATCCTTGTCCCGTTGTTTGTATCGCAAATGTGCCGGGCGCATGACACGTCGGTGATGCTCGTCGTGCGCCGCATCGCGCCGGGCGCCGGGGCCGCATCGGCCCGAAAACTGGGAGCCGCGGACTGGCTCGTCCTCGGGTTGGCGCTGGCCATTTGCATCCAGACGCTGCTGTAAAGGAGAGATCACATGCCGATCAACCGCGAAATCCTGTCACGCCTGTTGGCGCAACTGCCCCAACCCGCGCCCCGCTTGAAGGACTTGCACATCTTTCTGCACTGGGTCATCGCCAGTTCCGACCGCTATGGCATGGCGACGTTCTTCCGACCGTACAATGCCGGCGACACGTGTTACCAGAGTTCGTATCTCGGGGACCTGATTGGTCGGCCGGTCACGGAAATCGCCGAGATGTTCGCCGATTCCGATGACGCCCTCCGATTGGGAACGGTCAAGGCCTGCCTCAACGGGTCGCTGCCGCTCCCGAACGACATCTTCACAGCCAACGCGGTGGCCCCATTCGCGGAAATGATCAAACACTGCCCGAGCTGTTTCATTGGACACTTCACCCAGGCGGAAATCTGGCGTGACCAGGGACATCCCGTGACCATTATCGAACTCCAGCCGCGCCCCGGCGATATCCACTGGAATGACTCCAAGCCCGCGCTCCGCCAGGCCGAGATTGTGTTCATCACCGGCTTGACGCTCCTCAATGACACGTTCCTGGAGGTCGTCAGCCGCACGCCCCAGGCGAAGTACCGCGTCCTGCTGGGACCGACCGTGCCCTGTAACCCGCTGTTCTTTGACTATGGGGTTCACCTGATCGGGTCGACCCTGATATCCGACGCCGGCCTCGCGATCCGTTATTGCCAACACGGGGGAACGAGCGTCCGCAAAGCGCCGCCCGGCGCCCTGCGCCGAGTCAGCCTGACGAACCGGCCGGAGCTGAAAATGGAATTCGACCGCGTGACCGGACACCGCGTCTCGGAACGTGTTTGAAGGTTGAGGTCGATTTTACCGCCGCCCCTTCTTCGAAACCGTACCCCACTCACAAGCCCCTTCAGCCACCCTTGCACCGCCAGAATTTGATGGACGGGAGGGTTGACTTCGTGATATTGTTCACCAAGTCAGAAGCTGCGAGTTGACGCCCTGTCTGCGCCAGTCCGTTGCGGGATGCAGAGCGCTTTTGAGACAGGCATCTCAAAACTGTAGGGGGCGATCGCGCCACGTTCGCACGACGAGCGGCAACCTGTGCCCTCGTGCCCCCCAGATCAATTCCTCCCAGATCACGGACGAAGCGTTGGGCGCGGCACCGGTGGCGGAGGCCGAACCTTCGGAGCTTTTCGCCTTCAAGGAGTGTCAGGACTTGTTCCGTAATCGGCTGCGCGAGCCGATGCTCCGGCTGATTCCCCAACTGACCGGCCTGCGCCTCCACGTCGTGTGGCACCGCCCGCTGGACTTCCAAGGACCCGATGAACTGCCCGTCCTCTGCCCGAGGGCGCGCCAACGAACGGCTGCGAATGGCCGGCCGCCCAGGAGCTGCGAGTTCTGCTTGCGGTGGCGTTGGAAACGCGCCTTGTCCCCGGACAACCGGGGCCGGCGGTTCATCGGACCGTGTGGCACCACCAACTTCTGCGCCTGCCTTCAGGTGGATAAGGTCTGCCCACTCACGCTGGTCTTGCAGGCGAGGGTCGCGTCTCGTTCTCCCTCACCCCACAGGGTCAGCCAGGGGAGAAACACCCGGTTCCGGGCGAGGCACGACGGGGAACCCGTCTCCCCCGCCGCCTTCGATCACGCGGTGGCGTTGGCGCGTCTGATCCTCCACGTTTTGGAATCCAGCGCCCGAGCCCGGATGGCCAGGGACAGATTGGACAACACCTTGCGGAGGTTGAACACCACTCGAACCGAGGCCACGCGCCTGCGCGGGGAACTGCGCCATCGGTTGCCCGGCCTCCCGGAATCCACCGTCCAACCTTTTTTGGGAAGCCACGCCCAGAAGATCGTGGACGCGATGCTCGACTACGTGCATCAGCATTACCTCCGCCCGATCAGCTTGGACGACCTGGCTTCGGCCATGAACATGAACGCTTCCTATCTCTCCGCCCTGTTCAGTCAAACCACCGGTGTGACCTTCCACCACTTCCTGGAAGAAGTCCGGCTCTCCAAGGCCAGGGAGTTGCTCCGCGATCCGCGAAACCGCATTGGCGAAGTCGCCCGCGCGGCGGGCTACGCCAGCCCGGACGCCTTCCGACACGCCTTCAAGGCCCACGAAGGCCTTTCGCCAGAGGCTTGGCGGGCGGGGCAATAGCCCACCAAGATGTTGTAGGGCGCGATGCCCCGCGTAGTTTCGGGGTATCGCACCGTTGCTGTGGTCATTGCCAGCGGCGCGATACCTAAACGACAGGCATCGCGCCCTACAACTTCGGAACGATTTGTCGGTCATTCAGCATGCTCATGCAATATCCGGGTTTGGAGTCTCGCCCTACCCGGCGGAATCTCCCCATTCCCGGCGCGGCTCTTGGCCGTTTACCGCCCAAAAATCGCCCCAAATCCAAAGAATTATCTGCTTTTCCAAAAACGTATCCGTTGCGGAACCGCGCCATCGGTGGTGAAATGACCCGCATGTAAAAGAACCCGCCACGCGAGTTGGCGGAGACTCTGGCGCGGGTCAACAGCCCTTGCGATGAGATCCAAAGCGCCAGGAGGGCGGTCAGCAACTGAAGGGAAATCTGATCATGAAAAAACTACTGCTGCTGGTAGCGGTGGCCAGCTTGGTGTTCGCCGTTGCGGCAAATGCGCAGGATCCACCAGCGATGGGGGCTGGATCCTTCGGCGTTAGCGATTTTTATGGTGGGGGTTCTGCTAGTGCAACGACGCTCACGCTGTTCCCCAGAGCGCTAATCACGGAAGAGGTAGAAGGTTCCTTTGTTGGCTTGGGCCTCCCGCTCAGCGACCTTACGGCCTACAGCGCAACAATCAGTGGGATTGGTTCGACTCCTACGACAGAAAATATCAATGACTATTTGGTCTTTGCTACGCCCGACGCCACTTTCGGGGGTTCGGGGACGACGCCCAACAACCGGTTTGAGTTCAACCTGGCCACACTTCAGTACTTGGGCGATGGCGGTGGTGCGTATTCTTTCGCGGGACAGGGAACGCTTGTCGACACCGCAGGGGCCTACGCCAACAGCCCAGCCTCCATGACCGTCGGCTTTTCCGGTCCTGGTAATTACTCATTCACTTTCGCGGTAGTGCCCGAGCCGGGTACATTTGCCCTCGTTGGCATTAGTCTATTGCTGGCCGGCTGCGTCGCGCGGCGAATGGCAAAGTCGTAGGGCATCCAAGCCAACCATCTGGTGAAACAATTGAGCCACCCGCGAGGGTGGCTCAGTTTGTTGTCGGAGAGGATTACCCCGGCGAGTCTCGCCCTCCCGGGCGGGATTTTGACATCCCCAGCGCTGCGCTTGGCCGTTTCCCGCCCCAAATGGCCCGGAATCCAAAGAATTATCCGCTTTTCCAAAAACGTATCCGTTGCGCGAATTGCGGCGGCGTGGTGAAATCGGGGCCAGTGTCGAACAGGTGAGTGAGCTTGTCGGATGGGAAACAATTAACCGCATGGGAGAGAAGCGAGCCTATGAAAAAACTATTTTATCCGTTGGTGGTGCTGGTGTGCCTGCTGGCGAGCAGTGCCCGAGCACAGATTCAATATAACTGGTGGGACATTGATGCCTACACAACGCTTTCGTATACGTTGACCGACGTCAATGTGCCGACCGGGTACTGGTGGGGAAATTACAACTACTATTATGGTCCGTATCTCAATCCGTACCTCTACCCGGCGTACTCCGGTGAGTACTATTCATTAACCGACCCGAATGTGTCTCCCTACGTGACCCGATACGGACTCGGTTGGGGTGGCCTTACGCTGCCTGCGACTTGGTGGGGTGGTGCTACACCGTGGTACGGCTTTACGGATTGGTATGACTACACCTATACGAGCCTGACGCTACGAACGGTATATACCTGGTCGTGGTATGACATTCAAGTGGGTCGGAATCCGTGGGTGTGGGATATTTACACTGGAGTGAATGGGTCTCAGGCGATCCCATTTGACACTGTTACTCAGTCCAGCGCCTTTTGGAGCCCCCATTATTGGTCCTACAACGGTGGGCTCTTCTACGGCCAGTTTACCCCAATGGTAGACGTGATTGCTTCCCAGAGTGCGATCACAGCTGAGGTGTTGGCGCTCGGCGGGAATTCGTATGATGTCCAGTATTTACTGAACTCCCAAGTAATCCTAGATGCGATTGCCAACAATGTTAGTGGCACGGATAGTATTTGGATCCAAGTGGCTGAGGCTCCCGAACCGTCCACCTTCGCCCTGCTCGGCATCGGAGCCATCGGCCTGCTGGCCTACGTCGCGCGGCGGCGAACGACAAAGGCGTAGGGCAGCCCGGTCAATCATCTGGCAAACCGATTGAGCCATCCGGGTGGGTGGCTCAGTTTGTTTCGGCACTATCCCGTTGCCATACGGTATGGGGCGGGCTTACTCTGGTGGCGTGCGAAGAAAGACGACGATCACCCTCCGCGAATTCTTCCAGATGTTCCCGAACGATGAGGCGTGCCTGCAATACATCTTCACGGTCCGCTACGGACAGGGTTATCGGTGTCCCAAGTGCCGACGCCGCGCTCATTGGTATCGCCTCCGGGCCGAACGCGCCGTCTCCTGCCAGTGGTGCGGTCATCACCTCCACCCGACCGCCCGCACGCCGTTCGCGGACAGCCGGACCCCGTTGCAGTTCTGGTTCTATGCGATCTATTTGTTGACCACGTCCCGGTACGGTGTGCCCGCGACCGAACTCCGGGAAGAACTCGGCGTGACCTACAAGACCGCCTGGCGCATGGCCCGCCGCATCCGCCGGTTCATGGCCGGCGTCGACGGCGCGGTGCCGTGAGTCGCGATCCTCCCCGCTTCGCTCGCGGCTTGTTCAACGCCATCAACTTCACGACGATGCGAAACCGGTACCTCCGCGTGTGCGGGTGCGTCTTCTCCCGCTGCCGGATGAACTCCGCCAGCTTGCCTTTGGACCGGGCCTCTTTCAGGTGCAAGGTGCTTGTCCCCTAATCTACGTCAAGCACCCGAGCGTTTACCAAGCCAAGCGCGTGCCCGGTGGTGGGTAGTGTCCTAACTTGAAATCTTGTTTGCGGCGATGTAGTCCCGAAACCGCGGACGAAGGCGCTCGATCACGATCGTGCAGTAAATCCACCCATCAATGAGGCAACCGGTCAGGCCGCCGACCAACGCGCAGGCGTAAGAGATTGTTTCGGAAAAACCAAACTGTCCCCACAGCACAAGCCCAATAATGTCTCCGAGAGTCGCGAAAAAGATGAGGGCGGCCAGACCCACCCAAAACTGCCAGAAGCCCAACATATCCCAATAGCAATGTCGCCACACCTTGCGGCGGTCAGACCGAGAAAGGTTTGCCAATTCTGGAATCTGTTTCGCAAGCAGGTAAATCTTCACGGTTGCCCTTCCTGTGGCACGGCCTCAGTTCTGCGCTTGCTCACCCCCCAATCATATCCACAAGCTGCCGAACCGTCCACCGGGAAGTGGTAGCGCCCGCTTGCATTGCTGGCGTCAACTCGCCCCCTACCCCTTTCGCTTCGCTCGCGGCTTGTTCAATGCCATCAACTTCACGACGACGCGGAACCGGTACTTCCGCGTGTGCGGATGCGTCTTCTCGCGCTGCCGGATGAACTCCGCCAGCTTGCCTTTGGCTCTGGCTTCTTTCAGGTGCAAGGTGGCCGTCTCCCAATATTGGTCCAGCATGTGAGCTTGCTGATCGACAACCTGTAGTTGAGGCTTCACGGGCTCCCAGGCTATGGGATGAGCCGTGCGCGGTAGTAGCGCGCCGACCCATTCGTCGCCGCACCCACATCCAGATAGTTGGTTACAGCGCCCAATGTCGGATTATTCGTCACCACGAAGATATCGGCAAAACTATTCGGATTGTAACTGCCGTCAGCCGCGCCGGTCGAGACTTGGAGTGTATTCGAAATTCCCGGCCCCATCATCCACGTCACCAGCATGTCGTTGCTCTGGCGCGTAATGGATGTAATCCGGAACAAATTCGTCTCGAAAACCAAATTCCCGACAAGCACCGTGCCGCCGGTGTGAATGAACTGCGCACAGGGATTCGTAATCACCAGCGTATCCACTTGAAGCATACCGCCCTTGACGATCAGCTCGCCCTGCCGCACTTCCAACACTTCCAGCCCCCCGTACCCACGGCTCGCTACCGTGATCGTCCCACTGTCCAACTCCAGGAGATTGTTGCACGCAAACGAGGAAAGCCCAACGGTCAGGTTCGTCGCGACCACTGATCCGCCATTGCTGACCAGCAATCGGTTCCCACCGCCGAATTCACCGACGACCACTGCGCCTTCGTTGCTCCACACCGAGCCCGAGCCCGTGACTACCACGGTGTTGCTACTGCTTGGAGCGGCCACGCCAATCTCGCACGACGCGTCAACCACTTGGGCTCCATTACTAATTACCAGGCTATTGTAAACTGTTGCCTGGCCCAGGAGCAGTGAACCCGCGCATTTCCAGGCCGAACCACTATCACTGACCACCACGGCGTTGTTGCTGCTGCCGTTGGCGTTTACGCCCACTTCACCATCACCAGAGACAACCAGCCCGCCGTTGCTGATCACGAGACTGTTGCCGGGCCCGGCGACTCCGACCCACATGCCGCCGACAGCGTCCCATACCGACCCCGGCCCCCGGATCACCGCGACATTATTGCTGCTCCACATGTCGAGGCCGTTGCCCACGGCGCCAACGCTGCTCGTCAACGCGCCCCCGTTTTCCACCAGCAACACATCCGCATAATTCGTATAGCCGACATAGTAATCCCCGGAATAATTGCTGATCACCCCGCTGATAATATTCGTTTGGAAGTTGGCCGTGTACTGCGCGTGGGAAACTTCGGAGAAAAGAAAGGTTGAGAACAGCAACGCCACTGTCAGATAACTGGACCGCGTTCGGCGCACATCATAACCGACATTTCCCATATGACCTGTGGGCCGCGACCATCGTGTGACATTCAGTCGCATTGCGCATGCATTTTATCCGCTCGGACACGACTATCAAGCTTTTTTGCGTTTCCCAGATCGGTTTCCCGACTCCGGCGCCGCATCCGCCCCCTACCCCTTCCGCTTCGTTCCCCGTCTCGCTCGCGGCGTGTTCAATGCCATCAACTTCACCACGACGCGAAACCGGTACTTCCGCGTATGCGGATGCGTCTTCTCCCGCTGCCGGATGAACTCCGCCAGCTTGCCTTTGGCTCGGGCCTCTTTCAGATGCACCAACGCCAGTTTCACCGATTAGTCCATCATCGTAAAGCCAAATTGCCGTATGCCGATGGGATAATTGCGACTACCAATCGTGGTTTTGCGTAACTATTTGCGTTTATTTCAGGCCAGTCTTTGCCGTTTCCGAAGAAAAGCTTCCAAAGCTCACAAACCTTCCAAAGTGCGCTCACGGGTTTTTTCGTTCGGACGTAATCTCCCGCCCGTTGTGAAACATGGGAGATAAAACAATGAACTGGATGACGAAACTGGCGATTTTGTTCGGACGAAAACAGTTTGAAGACTTTGCCCAGGCCAATCCCCAACTGCCCGATGACGCGCTCGCGGTTGCGAACACGCTCGATACGTACCCCACACGTGGCGCCGCCGCGCTGATCGCCGGCTCGCTGGCCCACGCGGTCGATAACGTCCTGCGCGGGACCGAGACCGTCGGGCAACTCGCCACGCATCTGCTCTTGGTGCTGACGGCGCTGTGCATCATCTGGGTCCGCCACGCCATCAGCAAACATGATGTGCGGGTGAACGCGGCGGTGCAGTCGGCTCGTCAGGTGTCCGGCATTTCCAGCACCGTGACAACGCTGATGATCCTCTTCGCGCCCTTCGTGTTCTTCGTGGTGAGTCCACTGAATTGTGGGGCAGGCGGCCCGCCTGCCGATTCCCCAACGACGGCAACCGGGCCGGTTGCCCTACAAACCGGCACGACGAACGGCTCGGCCGCTCCAACGACCGCAACCGGGACGGTCGCGCTACCAAACAACGTCACCAACGCCACGGCGCTGTTCACCGAGCTCGTCTCCGATTTTGGCAGTGTCACCAAATTCAGCAGCGGCGTCGGCGTCAATCTCCACGGCAAGATCGCGCCGCTGCTGTCCCAGGAACTTTCGCTCTTCGGGCACTCAACCACCAACTCCTCGTGGTCGACCGGGCCGTCCCACGCGACGTTTTTCCTGCCGGCCGCCAACGAGGAACAGGTCGGCTGGTCGTTCAGCGGCAGTTGGAACTCTCCGCCCAGAATCCTCCGCTTCGCCCTGTTCAATGCGAGCGACATCGATTGGACGGTCAACTGGGGTCTGCCCGTCGAGGATTACTACCGGGTGTTTCGCCATATCGATTGGCGCGAGAACCGTCTCGGCGTGTCCATCACCCGGAAATTCTAGGGAGGCAATTCCATGACACTTGCAACAAGAACTTCTGAACCCACCCCTGGCCCCTCCCAAGAGGGGAACAAACAATCCGGTCTCCCCTCCTCTGGAGGGGCTGGGGGTGGGTCTGGCTTAACGATGAAGGGTGGGCTTTGGGACAACCTATGAACGATCATGGAATCAACTGGACCGGCGTGCTGGCGATCATCGCGCTGCTGGAATTCTTCCGCAGCCTGGTGATCTATGTCTTTATCAGTCCCCTGCGCGGCGCGGGCAAGAAAATCGACCATCTCGAATGCCAGATCAACGGACTGAATTTCGCCCACCTGCAAAAGAGCGTCGAGGACCACGAGTGCCGCGTGCGCGAACTCGAACGCGATGCGATGCCGGTCGATGATTTTCGCCGTTACACCGACACGTCCGAACGCGACCGCCGCCTGGTGAACAAGAAACTCGACATCCTGCTGCAGCGCACCGCGCAACTGCGCGACCCGGCCGATGAAAGGGAACTGAGTGATGAAAACTGAAACCCCTCTCTTTATTTCTCTCCCGGCGGGAGAGATCAAAACCGGATTTCCCCTCCACCGGAGGGGCCGGGGGTGGGTGACCCGATGAACCCTGAACAACTCCGCGACCTGCGGGTCGTGATCCTGCAATACCTCTACCGCGCCAAACCCCTGGGCCGTCGCGCCACCGTGATCCATCAGATCGTCCGCCAGGAGGTCGATTGCGAACTGTCCGATGTCGCCGCCCAACTCGCGTTCCTCCAGGGCAACAACTTCATCTGCGCGGTCAAAGCCGACAGCCTGTCCCCCGGCCTCCCGCCGTTCTGGTTTATTACGACGGCCGGCATGGTCGAATGCGAGGAGAAACATCTTGTCCCGTAATTTCCAAACTGTAGCCGCGCCGCTCCGCCGGCGCGATTCCCCACACTGTAGCCGCCCCGCTCTGTCGGGGCGCTTCGCGGCACGGCGACAGAGCGCCGTGGCTACAACGACGGTTCCACAAATTCCGACGGCCGGCTCGCTCTCCCCTTGCGCAACCCGCATCCTCCCGCCCCGTTCACCGGCCCGAACCGCCGGGCCGCTCACCCTGATGCGCGCCCTGCTCGCCCCGTTGCGCCTACTCGCTGTCCGCCCGCGCCTCCTTGGATCAGTGGCGGACGTCGCGAGCTGCCGTCGGGTTCCTTCTTCGCTGATCCGAATCTCAGCCTTCGAGTCCTCCGCTGTCGCTCGCCTTTCCTCCGGACTTCGATTTTCCGGACTCCATTCCCCCGAGGCCGCCCATGCTGCGTAGACCCAAAGGCAAGATCTCCATGCTCCCGGAGAACGTGCGAGATCAGATCAATGACAAGATCCGCAACGGCTGGCAGTACCGCACCATTCGCGACTGGTTGTTTGCCCAACGCGCCGAGCAGGACATCCCGGATCTGCAACTGAAGGCGGGTGACCTCTATGCCCTGGTCTGGTCACGCGATGCAAAGACGAAGCGGTCGATGCAATGCACCTGCCTCAACGCCCTCAGCGATTGGTATCGAACCCATTACCGCAGCTGGCTCAAGGACCAGCTCTCCTTTGACCGCGCCCTCCGCCTCGTCGAGGAAAACGAACAGCTCAGTAGCCTCGCCAGCGACAAGGCCCAACCAGACTCCAATCTCGGCGGCACCCTCATCGTCCGCTCCTTATTGATGGACGCCATCCGCGCCCTCTGCGAAGACGAAGAGGCCGCTAATCCCGCCCAACTGGCGCGCCTCGCCAATGCCTGGGCCCGCATGAGCGACACCGGCCTGCGCGGCCAGCAATCCCTCGACGCCGGCCTCCAGTCCCTGCGCGACGAAATCAAATCCAACCCCAACGCCCTCGAGCACTTCAACAAACTCTACGCCACGCTGAAACACCCCAGCCAAAAGAAGTCATGACCCGCGTCGCTGAAGAACTCAAACAAGGCCTCGACGGCAGCCTCTCCTGCAAAGTCGCGACGCCATCGGTCCGCTCGTTCCGCGAGTTTTTGGAGAAGCATGCCCGCGTGAAGACGCCGGATGGAAGCTATGCGGCGTACACGTTTGCGGGACGGGAGGCGCTGGAATTTGTGGTGGGGATTATTGACCGGGTGTTGGCGAATGGCGACGGCCACGAACCCACCCCTGTATCCCCTCCGAGGAGGGGACCCAACCCGAACGTGTTCTCCATGCATTCATCCCCTCCGAGGAGGGGAACGGATCCGCACTCGAATTCCATGCATTCATCCCCTCCGAGGAGGGGAACGGATCCGCACTCGAATTCCATGCATTTATCCCCTCCACCGGAGGGGATCAAAGGGGTGGGTCATCCGATCTCCGACGCACGCCTCACCGCGACGGGGAGTGCGCAATGGGGCAAGCCGAGTGCGGCACTAGCCGCACGAGACGGCGCGATGTCGTCTTCGCGCCAAACCATCCATGATTGCCCCATCAGCGATGCCCGGCTCACCGCCACCGGCTCGGCGCAGTGGGGCAAAACCATCCTCGAACTCAATCTGCTCGCGTATCTGACCGGCCTGCAATTTCGTTCGGTCGGTTTGTTCCTGCCCGATGAAGACCTCGTCGAAGGCGTGGTCGATTCCAAGTTTCGGCCCGACGTGCTCGACCAGCTTCCCTGGCTCAACTCGCTGATCACGCTCGGCAAAGCCGAGAACGCCTCGGGCAAGACGGTCAACCGCAAAGGCCTGTTCACCTGCACCGATGGCCGGAAACGGTCACACGGGATGATTCACGGGATGCAGAAGATCCCGACGACGTTCAGCTTCGACGTGGTGATCGAGGACGAGAAGGACGACATCCCGCCGAGCATGTCGCGGTATCTGACGGCGCGCATGACCGCCAGCGATCTGCGGTTCCGCTTGAGCATCGGCACACAACGCTACGCCGGCGCGGGGCAGAACAAGGAGTTCGAGGCCGGCACGATGCATACGGGAGTGTTTGAGTGCCCAAATCCCAAGTGCCTATACAAACAGAATCCGGAAGAGAACTGGCCGGGGATCTGCCGACTGGCCGTGGATGGCGCGCCGCGAACGGATGATCCGCAGCTTACCTTGGAAGGGAACTTCCGCTGCGCCGGCTGTAGCCGCCCCGCTCTGTCGGGGCGCATCCCCGACACGGCGACAGAGCGCCGTGGCTACAGCGAAACGGGCGTCTTCGACTTCTCTCCCGATGCCCATTTCTACCTCGCCTGTGTCCGGTGCGGCGCGGAACTGAATCGGCACGTGCCGGAGTTCATCCCGCAACATCCGGAGCGGGAGAAACTGCATCACTGGTCGGTCCGCATCTCGCAGCTGCTGGTCGCGGCGATCTCGTTGAAGCAAATCGTCTCCGACTGGTGCCACAACGCGGTGAAAGACCCCGACGCGATGAAGACGTTTTACGTCGACCGCCTCGGCCTGCCGCGGAGCGCGACGCAACAGATTGACCAGAAGATACTGGACCGCGCGAGAAGTGTGGAAACGTTCGATCTGTCGCTGACGCCGCGCCCCGGCACGGTGCGGTATGCCGGGCTGGACACGGGAGACAGATGCTGGCTCACCGTCCGCGAATGTGATGGTGTAGTAGCGGCCGTCTCGGCCGCCTCCGCGCCGAGCGGCACAGGCGTCTCGCCTGTAGCCTCCGGTCGTTCTAAACGCATCGTGTGGCTGGAGCAGCTCAGTGCCGAGCGCGTCCGGTCGCGCGTGCCGCAGATTTTCGAGACGATGGGCATCGCGACGTTGTTTGTGGATGCGGGCCCGCTGCGCGATCTCGCGCGCGATTTGTGTTTTCTGCTGAATGGGCTTAACGGCGCGGACGCGCGGCAGCGCGTCTCTCCAAACGACGCGGAGAAAGCGGTCATCCATTTTCCCGGCGGTCTCGTTTGGGACGGGAGAAGCCAGCAATGGCGCGGATTGCGTTGCGCCGCGGTCGAGTTCTCGCTGAAAACCGGCAAAGGCATCCAGCACAAGCTCGGCATCACGCAGGACGGACTGTTTTACCCGATCATCGCCTGTAATCGGGACGAGACCATCGAGCGCGTCGTCAATGAATTACTGACGGCCAGCGAGGGTGTGATTGAGGTGGTTGAAACCGCAGGGCATAACCCACCCCTGTATCCCCTCCGAGGAGGGGAACGAAGGTTGCGGACGGAACCGGCGATTCGACTGCCCGCGCGCACGGCGGGTTCACCGAAGATTATCGAGACGTTCGACGCGCATGTGATTGCCGGGAGCCGCCGCGACCGCGACGCGGACGGCAACGCCGAGCATTTCGTCGACGGTTGCGAAAATCATTTTCTGCTGAGCAACGCCTACAGCGCGCTGGCGGAATCGGTCGGCGAACACGTCGTTCCGCCGGTGTCGGGCGCGATGGACCCCGATACCGCGGTGACATCGAGCCACACCATGAACCGATTCGGGCGACACACTTTGGCCAGGAGACCCTGGTGAACACAACCAACCCTACAGAAAACCGGAGGAATGAAATGAAGAAGTTACTATCGACAACACTGATCGCAGCAATCGTAGCGTTCGCGGCCTACGTACCGAGCGCGCGGGCGCAGGCGATCTTCGTGCCGGGCTACGACGTGCCTTCGACCATCGCCACGAACGCCTTCGTCGTTAATGGCACCAACGGCATGCTCGTCACGCCCCTGGTCATTACCAGCAGCACCAACGGCGCGACGGTGACGGTTGTCACCAACACCGCGAACTCGAACCGCGTTTTCCTGGACGTCATCCAACAGGGCACCAACGCCTGCGACGTGATTTACGATCAGGCCGCGACGACCAACAGCATCGGCGATTACCTCGGCGGCGCGGTCGGCGCGACGTGGACCACCAAACGCCCCGCGCTCTACAAGGGACCCGTCACGCTCATCCTGCATTCCCACGCTCCGAACCAGGCCACGACCGTCTGGACCATCGAAGGCAGCACGGGCGGCCTCTAATGGCGAATTGAATCGGACGGCTCGGCGAGCCGTCCCTACCAACGACAATAAAAATGGCCACATTGCTTCAACGCGGATGGAACCGGCTGCGCGGCGCGGCCAGCGACATCACGTCGTATTTGAAGTCCCCGGCGGATTCGACGCGCGGCCTGATCTTCTTCGGCGAGAGTAATCTGGTGGATCCAGATGCGGCTCGCCGGGAGGCTCGCCCTCCAAAGCCCGGCACGTTGATCAAAGCGCAGGTGGCCGAGCGCTGGATCAACCAGGTCACGCGCGGGCTGACGCCCGAAGCGATTGACGACTATCTCATGTCGGCCATCAGCGGCGACACACTCAACCAGTTTGCGATGTTTGAGGAGATGGAAGAGAAATGGCCGGAGCTCCGGCTCGCGCTCTACAAACACAAACTCAAGGCCGCGCGCCGCAACCCGCGCATCGTCCCGCCCGATCATCCGCAACATCCCGCGCTCGCCCGCGAGAAAGCCGAGTTCGCGAACCACGTGTTTGCCGGCATCCGCCACTGGCACCGCACCGCGTTCAACCTTCTGGATGCGGTCGGCAAAGGCATCAGCGCCGCCGAGATCGACTGGCAAATCACGGATATGCCGGCACCCACCCCCGGCCCCTCCCGTGGAGGGGAGCGCCGGTTGCGACAGGCCGTCGTCATTGCCGAAATGCCCTGGGTGAATTACCGGCACTGGAGTTATTGGTGGGACAAACCCGAGTTGCAGGTGTTCCCCGATCTGCGCAACCGCGGCCTGCACTTCGAGATCCCCGACCGCAAGTTCGTCGTGTTCCAGCATCTGTCGAAAAGCGGCCACCCGGCGCGGGCGGCGATGCTGCGTCCGCTCGCGTGGTATTTCCTCATCTATCTGTTTGCGATGAAGGACTGGGGCACGCTCGCCGAGACGTTCGGGGTCGATATCGCCCACGCGTTTTGCAGCAAGGACGCCACGCAGGAGCAGCGCAACACGATCCTGCTCCATCTCTCGCGGCTGGCCGCGCGGGCGGGCGTGTTCGACGAAGGCACGGCGATCAATCTCCAGCGTGCCGCCAGCGCCAGTTCGTTCCCGCAGGAAACCATCGTCAAATATTGCTCCGAGAAAGCGCTCGAATGTCTCCTCGGCGCGACGCTCGCCACCCAGGCCGGCGAACACGGCGCCCGCTCGCTCGGCCTCGTCCAGCAGGATGAGACGGAGGAATTGGTCGATTGGACCTGCCTGCTGTTTGCCGGGACGATGACCGGCACCGCGTTGCGCTGGTTGATGGAGTTCAACTTCGCCGAGCCCGGCGACAATCCCGTGATGGAATTGCCCGGCGCCAACCGCCGCGATCTGGCCGCGCTGGCCAACGTCCTCAACCTGCTCGTCAACCTCGGCGTCCGCGTGCCGGAGGCCTGGGTCCACGCCCAATTCGATATTCCGCATCCGCAGCCGCTCGATCTGGTGGACGGCGCGACCCCCGGTGAGCCGAAACTCGAACGCATCCTCACCCCGAACCAGAACGGCCCGGCCGACCTCATGCGCACAGACACATTCGGCAATCCGCTTACCGCCGCCCAAGCCCAGCGCGCCCTCGACGCCATCCGTCTCCGCGCCATGGCCGAGGGCTACGACCTGCGCGCGTTTGATCAGCTTGCCACGCCGATTGAAACGCTCATCGCAGGTAAAAGATCCCCGGCCGATGCGCTCCACGAACTCAAAACAGCAGCCGACGCTCTTGCGCCCGCCCAACTCGACGGCCTCGCGCCGCAACTTCTTATCCTCGGCGACCTGCTCGCTCGCAACGAATTCACTTCGCCCAATTCCGGAGACCACCATGACTGAACACAAGAAATGCGACCACATGAATCCCGACGGCACGTTCAAGGAAGTTGATGGCTCACGTTTTAACGGCTGCGTCCTCCACATGATGGAGTGCGAAGGCCACGACAAAGAGTCGGCCCAGAAAATCTGCGGCAAGATCGCCCAAGAGAAACTCGCTGGGACGGCCGACAAGAAACCCGTCGCCCTCACTGGCTTGGCGACGGAGTTGACGGCGAATGCGCTGGGGACAGCGCACGCTACAGGAGCGGATTTGTGGATCGTCTATCTCCCGAAAGGCGATCACACCGTCGAGCAAACTGCGGGGGACGGTTCCGCGTCCACATTGCGCGTGAATCCCTCGCCGCTGTCCGCGAAACGCATGGAAGCCGCCCTTCGTCTGACTCAGGGTAAACCCGCCGGCAACCGCGCCTACACGGATTACAATCATGACGATAAGGAAGCCAGTGGCCGGCCGCTAAAATTCGCCTGGCACGACGATCTTGGCGTGATCGGGCTCACGCGGCGCACGCCCGCTGCGTTGAAAGCGACGACGGGCGACCCGCCGGAGTTCCAGGCGTTCTCGCCGCACGTCCCGATCGACCCTGAGAGCGGCGAAGCGGTCGGCATCTATATGAACTGCGGCGGCTTCGTCAACCGCCCGCTGTTCGGCGACGCCACATCGCTTTCCGCCGCGGCGCATTTGCCGCAGGAACTCGTCGCCGCCGACCCGAACGCGGTCGAGTTGATCAGCGCCGTTCCCGAAGATGATCGTGCCGAAGCCGCAACCCCCGTGGCAGATCAACCGAAACTCACCCGGTCCTTCACCGGTCTGATTGCCCGGCTCTGCGCGCGTTACCGGCTCGATCTGGCGACCGTCGCGGAAGGGGCATTGATTGCCGCGTTCGAGCGCGATCTCGCCGACACCGTTTCCCTCACCGCCCGCGCGCGTCTGGCCGATCACGCCATCGTCGCCCTCGGTTTCGAACAAACCGCGACGCCCACGCCCGAAGAGCTGACCGCGAAAGCCGCCACGCTTCGCCAACCGTCCGACGACGTTATCGGAAAGGAGCTGGCTGGCTTCGCGGTCGGCGCGGGCATTCTCGCGCCCGCCGAACGCGCCGAGTGGGAGCGCCGCCTCGCCAAAGACCGGCGGGGCTGGAGCAAGGAACTGGCCGCCAAAGCCCCGAGCGTGTTGCTCGCGCGCGTCATCAAGGACCCGCCCGTCATCGGTGCCGCGGGCGGCGTTCGTCACAAGGCGCGGTGGGAGCACCGCGTGGACGAACTCTGCGCGAGCGATCCGTTTATTGCCCCCGTCGCGTTGAAAGATCCCGCGCGCGCCCGGTCCATCGCCCTCGAACGCATCGCGAAAGAAGAACCCGCGTTGCTGAAACAATAACCCGATACCGAAACCAACAAATAAGGAGAACCAAACCATGTGGAGTAGAACAGTTCAAACGCCCGTGCTGCTCGGGCAGGCCGTCATCCGCAGCGGCGTCGATGGCTACGTCGTTCCCGCCGTCGATGGCACCCAACCGACCTTCCCGGTGTTCAGTGAACGCCCCGATGTGGGCACAACCATCGCCGTCGGATATACAGTCGCCATCTGCACCGATACCGAGGACCGCGAGATCTACATTCCGTGCGGCAACACCGTCACGGAATTCAATTACCTGATGTCGGACGCCAACGGCAATTGGATCCCCGCGACCTCGGGCAATTTCGTCGGCGCCCAGGCGCTGCAAAGCGGCGTGGCCGGCGATGTCATCAAGGCCCGCCCCGCGCAATTCAAACTGCCGTAACCCTGAACCTTGAACTCTGAACCATAAGGAACCAATCCCATGGCATCCGAACCCCAACTTCTCAGCCTGAACGCCCAACTGACCACGTTCGTCGCGGGCGTGCAACCGCCCGACCTGCTCGGGCGCATCATCGCGCCGCCGTCCCCGGCGCAGTTGATCAGCGACGTGAAATTCAATTGGTGGAAGTTCGATCCCGCCGAGTACCTCCGCAAGCTGGACACGAAGGTCAACCGCCGCGGGTCGATCCCGGTGACGGATTTCAGTTTCACCACCGACACCGACGTGCTCGCCGATCAGGGACAGCAGATCATCAACCCCAACGATATCAGCATGATCAGCGAAGACCAGCCGCCGCAGATTCTGCAGGTGCCGGTGAACGTCCGCATGGCCAAACTCAAGGCGCTCACCGAGACGTTCTGGTTCTCGCATGAGTTCGAGGTCCACGACCTGATCTTCACCGCGTCGAATTACCAGGCCACCAACAATCGCACTGCGGCCCCGACCGATATGCTCGATAACGCCGACAACGATGTCATCAAAATCATCCAGAGCATCCTCGACACGCCCCTCATCCCGCCGAATGCGCTGGTCATGGGCCTCGCCGTGTGGCGTCCGCTGCAGCGCCATCCGCAACTTATCAGCGCGATCAAGGCCGTCCTCGGCAGCCGCGCCGCCATCAGCGGCCAGGTCAATCAGGAGGAGGTCGCTGCGCTCTTCGGCCTCAAGCAGGTCCTCGTCGGCAAGCAGCGCACCAACCTCGCCAATCCCGGCCAGACCGCCAGCTACTCGCGCATTTGGGGCAAGAACCTCGCCGCCATCCGCATCGAGGACGCGCCCACGTCCACTGTCTCACCGTACCCCGGCACGGCGCTGACCGCCTACGGCAACATCATGAATGCCGGCCCGGTCTTCGTCGCCTCGCGCACCATCCAGCCGGGCGACGAAAACGGCGGTTTGTATGGCGCCATTGCCGATATCATCGGCCACACGCGTAAGGTTCTGATGGTGAATCCGGATTCGTGCTACCTCCTGAGCAACTGCGTGGCCAACGACGTGTAACCAACCCGCCTCAACTCTGATCCCCTCTCCCCTTGAGGGAGAGGGTCAGGGTGAGGGGTAATGATCAACAATGAGCACAACCATCATCTCCGCCTTCCTCGCCGCCACCGACGTGACCAACGCCTTCAGCCCCAACCTCCTCATCCAGTGGCTCGACGATCCGGTTAATCCCACGGGCACGCTTAACACCACCCTCCGCGACACGATCATCGCCCGCGTCAATGGCGAAGCCAGCAGCCTCACGTCGGACAAATTGCAGTTCCCAATGACGGTGAACGACGCGGACGCCACCAATATTCAGGCGACGCTTGTCGGGTTCGCGCTCGACATGTTCGAGTACTACGCGCTCAAGGATAAACCGCACATCCTCGAAGCCTACAAGGGCGTTCAGGAAGGCTACAACCGCGCCATCGCTTGGCTCGAAGACGTTCGCGACGGCAAAGCCACCATCGGCACCAGCAAGGTCGTCCCCGGCGCCGAAGTCCGCAACGCCGCCGTCGAAACCACCAGCCACAAAGGAACCTTCGACCGCCGCCGCCTGAGAGGATGGTAACACACATGACCTGTCACCCTGAGCGGACCGAAGCGAAATCGAGTGCTCTCTCTCAAAGAGAACCCTGTCACCCTGAGCGGAGCGAAGCGGAGTCGAAGGGTCTCTCACCCGTCCGACCAAGCATTCTGCTCCCAAACACTCCGCACCACATAAACAGGAGCCCAATCGGCGCGAGCGAATATGCCCTTCTCCATTGAACAACGTGGATTCGACGACCAGGGCCTCCGCCTTCGCCGTATCGCCGATGCCCTCGACCATCCCGATCCCCTCCTCGGCCAACTCGCCTCCGACCTCGCCCAAATGTGGCAGGACGACATCGACGCGGGCCCGAACGACCGTTGGGAAGCGGGTCCCTCCTATCGGGCACAAGCCCTTGGCGGTGCCACTCTCGTCGATAGCGGACGCATGAAAGCCTCCATCATCGGACGGCAAAGCGGGCCGTTGGAAATCACCATCGGCAGCGATCTCACCGTCGGCGCTGGTTGGAACCTGCTCGCCATTCACGAATTCGGCGCGGATGTGCATGCGACCTCCGCTCCCTGGCTGACATTCTCCTATCCGCTCGGCGCATTCACTCCGGACAGCCCTTCCGCCACCGCGTCCAATCGCCCCACCTCCGATCCGGGTTGGGCGCGGAAAAAACAGGTCCGCATCCCCCGTCGCCCCACTGCCCCATTCGATTGGGACAGCGGCGAATTGATTCCCGCCGCCGATGCTCTCGTCCAATCCCGTATCAGCGACTACCTCACGGAGATCTCGCGATGAACGCCCGCAATCTGTCATGCCGAGCTTGTCGAGGCATCTCTGTCGTTCTTCGTTGTAGGCCGCGTGCCCTCACGCGGCGAGAGGAATCATGAGCAACTATCTCATCGACATAGAAGATGCGATGATTGCGAAAATCAGCTCCGCGACTCGCCCCGATGACAACACCCGCCCGTTCTTCAATCGTGTCGACGTCTTCCGTGGCGAAAAGGCCGAACTGTTCCTCGCCGTCGCCCGCGAAACCGCGCCGTCCGCCTGGCTGCGCCTCGACCGCATGCTGAACAAACCCGAGGAGTTTCGCGGCGCGCGCGCGCTCGGCCAGCCGGTCACGCAAGGCACTCTGCGCAACGAGTTGAACTGCGTCTGGTCGCTCTTTCTCTGCGCCCGGTCGCTGCGCGCCACGAAAGAACTTTCCCAGGGCGGCCCCGGCGTCATCGGCGCCTACGATATGATCAATCTCATCGTCGGCCCGACGGCCTCACCTCCCGCCACCGCCGGCCAGTTGCGCGGATGGTCCCCCAGCGCGCAAGCCGAACCATTCATCTTCGTCGGTCTGGAATTGCTCGGCCAGACCACCACCGAGGCCGTCTACGAAGTCCAAATGAGAACCCGAGTACAACTCTAGGAGAATCACCCATGGCCAATCTTGCAATCCGCAATCGTCTCACGGTCGGCGACGTCTGGCAGGGCGGCGCGGTCGCGCTGTTCAATCCCAATTACACCGGCGTGCTGGTCGATCTCGGTAACGTCACTGATTCCGCATTCGATCAGGAATTGGAGGCGACCGATTTCCGCACCGCCCGCGCCACCGGTACCCTGATCACCGAGGCGCGCCCGATCAAACGCCTCGAACTGCCCATCACCATCAAGGTCAATTCGCCGGACCCGGCCGCGCTCGACCTCGCCCTGTTCGGCACGGGCCAAACCACCTTCACCCAGGCTTCGGCCACCGGCTCGACCCAAAACATCACCGTCGCCGCGCTCAATATGTGGCATAAAATCGCCGGGTTCGAAATCGCCAACGTCGTCGTAAAAAAGGCCAGCACCACCGCCACCTTCGGCACCGATTACGATCTCGATACCGAACTGGGCGCGGTCAAGCCTCTCACCGGCGGCATGTTCTCGGTTTCCGACGTGATGGCGTTGACGTTCGACCTCACGTCGATCTCCACCGTCGAAAGCAAACTCGAAACGTACGTCGCCTTCACCTACGGCGAGTTCTACCTCTACATGGTGCTTCCGCCCAACGAAGGCCGCGCAACCGAACAGGTCTGGCTCCGCCACATGGCCAAATCCAGGTTGGAGCCCGCCGGCAAACCGGGCTTCTCTCCCGACAAACCGATGGAATGGGACTACAAAATCACTCCTATCCCCAGCGGCGATCCCACCTACCCGTTCGGCTACCTGCGCCAAATCAAATGACGAGGGTCCATGACTGATACCCAAACCACCGCCAAGCCGCGTTTGCGCGACCCGCTCGAGGTCGTTTATGAAGACGGCCGTCGCGAATCCATCATCGTCAAGCGGCTGTCGAACACCGACATGATGAAATGGGTCGACCTCGGCTTCGACAAGCAATTCCTCGTCTTTCGCTCCGTCGAGCGCGCCACTGCGTCTTCCGTCCCCTCCACCGGAGGGGATCAAGGGCTGGGTCAACCCTGGTTCGATTCCCTCACCCAGGACTCCGCCTTCGTGGTGGTCGAGCGCGCCCTCGCCCTCAACCATTCCCCCATCGAAAAAAAAGTCATGGCCGCGGTCCTGGAGAACCTCCAATCGTGGTTGTCGCTGATGCCACCGAATTCCTCCGTGCCCGCGGCCACCGTGTCGACGAGCTGACCGATTATGAACTCCAGGACGCTTTCGACGCCGCATTCAAAAATTGGCAGCACGGCCTGGTCGAAGCCGCCTTTTACACCGGCCTGCCATGGGTAACCAAACCGCGCGACTGGAAAAAATACTGCGATGAACTTCATAACGCCATCGAAGGCCGCACGACCGCAAATACTGCCGAACGCCTCCTCGGCAGCTTTCTCCGGCAAGGCGTGCCCCTCTCACATTGAGCCACGGCGCGCCCAACCTCTGAACCACCATGCCCGGCAATAACATCGCCGAAATCGTTCTCCGCGTCACCACCGAGGGCACGCAAAACGCCCAGATGATGGCGAGCCAACTGAATCAGGTCGATCAGGCCGCGCGTCAACTCACCACGTCCACGCTCTCCGCCACGACCGCGCAACGGGCCTGCACCACGGAAGTGGGGCGCACGCATTCGCAACTGGCAAAGCTCCTTCAGGATTGGGGCGACCTCGAACGGCAGGTGGACCATTTCTCGGCCACGACGCTGCGAAATTTCTCCACGACCTCGGCCCGTGCGCTGACGGAATGGATCGAAGGGTCGGGCAAAGCCCGTGATGCCTTCCGCGGGTTCGTTACCCAGGTCATCGAGGGCCTGATCCAGATGGTCATCCAACAGGGCATCGCCCACGCCATCGGCCTGGCGCAAACCCGCGAAGCCGGGGCAACACAGGCAGCCACGAACGCGCAAATTACGGCCAGCGCCGCGCCCGCTGCCGCCACCCAGGCCGCTGCCACGTTCGGCGCCAACGCCGCGGGCGTCCTCGCCGTCGTCGCCGTCATCGCCGCCGCGGTCGGCATTCTGGCGGCCACACGCCACGCCGCCGGCGGCGTGATCCGGGGACCGGGCAGCGAGACGAGCGACTCGATCCCCGCCTGGCTCTCGCACAACGAATACGTCCACACCGCCGCAGCCCACCGCTATTACGGCACCGACGCAATGGACGCAATCAACACCCGCAGTATCCCACGCGAGGCGATCCATGCGGCGATGAGCCACCAAACGTTTGCGGTGGGAGGCGCAATCACACTGCCCTCATTCGCTGCCGGCGGATTCGTCCGCAGTGGCAGCAACGGACCCGTCAACGTCGATGTCGGTTCGCCCAACGTCCTTCTCGGCATCGGCGACGCCGAGATTGGGCGCATGACATCCACGAGTGCTTTCCAAAAGTCCTTTTTCGACAGCCTGGCCAAAAACGCCGTCCGCACCACCCGTATCGTCACCCGCAACGGAGGCCACCGCGCCGAGTCATGATTGCCGGACTTACAATTCTGCCGTTTCGGGCGAACTGGAAGGACGGAGTCCAGTTGCGGTCCTCGTTTGCGACGAACATTTTCCAGTCGACGGCCGGATCACAGACGCGATTCTCGCAGCGGGATTACGGCCGGCGACAGATCCGGTTTCGGTTGTTGCCCTACCATGATTTTCGGCGGCAATGGGATGCGTTCCGCGAAGTGAATCCGCCGGGGACGCTGCTCGGTGTTCCGCTGTGGAGCGAGCAAGGGATCGTGTTGACGGCAGCCGCGGCGAGCGGGGCGACGACGCTGACGGTGAACAATGCGGCGGACATCGACTGGCGCGGGTTGGGGGTTTTGATATCGGCGACGCCAACAACGGCAAGCGGGACGCTCGCCCTACAAGTTGAAGGGTTCAACATCCAGAGCATTTCGGGCAACACGATCACGCTGGCGGCTGGATTGACCAACGCGTTCAATGCCGGTGATGAAGTGTTGCCGCTGATGTTGGGGCATCAGCTCGCGGATTACGCCGACGACTTTATCACGCCCGAGATCAGCGACGTGGAACTGACGTTCGATGAGAACCTGAACGACCTCGGTAGCGTGAGCTTCGCAACGCCACCGACATATCCGACGTACCTCGGGCTGCCCGTGCTGCCGCTGATCGCCGAATGGAGCACGACGCCGAAAGGCAAGATCACACAGAACGCGCACTATCTCGTGCAAGGGCTCAACGCCGAATCGATCGGGATTGTCCAGGCATACGTGCGGCAGGGGATCGCGCAGCGCGTGGGCATGGCGTGCCGGGCGGACCGGGCATTGCTCTGGCAATTCTTTCACGATCGGGAGGGACGCTGGGATCGGTTCTGGTTGCCGGCGCTGAAGGATGAACTGAAACTGGCGGCGAACGTTTCTGCCAGCGACACGACGCTGGAACTGGAAAACTACGCGCTGTTTGCCGAGCGGTACGGGCTCGGCGCGGACCTGCGGATGGCCATCTTCCTCACGGACGGCTTCAACTGGTGGACGCGCCAGGTCATCAATCTCTCCGGCGGCACGAACCGGGTGACGATCGACGCGGCGCTCGGCACGGCGCTCAATATGAATGCCTGCCAGATCGGGATGCTGACGTTCGTGCAGTTCGCCGCGGATGATTTGGTGGTGGACCTGCAGGCGCCCGTGGTCGGCACGGCCACGCTGGCCTTCACGGAACTCGAAAAGGAATACGCCGAAGTGATCGCGGCCGGCAGTGGCGACGCCAGCGGCACGCGCGTTGGACAGGAATTGGTGGCGGGATGAAAATGATGGACGCCCGACCCACCCCTTCCGCCTTGCTCCTTCCCCTCCTTGGAGGGGACGAAAGGGGTGGGTTGCCCACATGAGAACGGTTCCCCTGGCCTGGACGGCACTGGAGACGGCGCGGCAGCAGAAGGTGGCGCTGCTGTTCCATATCTGGATCTGCCGCGATGCGTACTCGGGCGGGTTGACGGCGGGCAAGGTGACGCCGCCGGTCGGCTGGGGTTCGTGGACGTACTCGACCGGCTTCCAAGGCAACGTGACTTTCACCGACGTGGCCAACTACGCCCAGGACTGGCAGTCGGCGAATTCCGGCAACCCGATCACGCGGACGTACGCGCCCGCGGCCATCGAGTGCGACGCGAGCCAGGTCTTTCGCAAGGAGGACACCACGCTGGACCCGCACGACATCACGCTGCAGGTCGATCCGTCGCTGGAGCCGTTCGCCGATTACGTCAACCGGAGCTGGCCGCTGCGATTCGGGATCACGATCTACAAGGTCCACCGCAATGGCAATGCGGTCGCCACGGTCGATAACGGCAGCGGCACGCAGGTGCCCGTCGTGGACGTGCTGTTCGTCGGCTACCTGAATGCCGATGACACGCTGGAACTGAACTCGGCGGGGTTGGAATTGACGATCGATCCGTCGACGGGTACGGGCGGGGCCAAGGCGAAGCTCACGACGCAATGGGACCACGTGTTCAAGAAACTGGACCGGCTCGTGCCGCGCCCGGTGTTTTCCATCCAGTGCCCGAAGATGGTGTACTCGACCGGGTTCGGCGCGGCGGTGGATTGCAATGCCGATATGCCGAGCAACCAGGTCACGGGCACGGTGGTCCAGATGAACGGCATGGTCATCTCGGCGATCGAATGGGGCGCGCTGCCGAACGCGTTTTTCGCCCAGGGCATGATCGTCTACACCGCCATTGATCCCGTGAGCGGGCTGGAGTTTACGTTCACGTTCGACGTGGTGGCCAGCGCCCAACGCGGGTCGAGTCCGACGTACGGTGACCTGCAGATCATGGGCGTGATCGGGACGCCGCCGCTGGTGACGATCGGGACGATTGTCCAGGCATACAAGGGCTGCAACCGGAACCGCAACGACGGCACGACGAACAGTTGCATGATCGGGTTTATCCCGGCGGGGTCGCAAACGGCGTCGGAAGCGTGGAGTTCCGCGGCGGCGTATGTGCCCGGGAACATCGTAAACTACGGCGGCTCCGTTTATCTCTGCCTGGTCGCGAACACGAACGTCGCGCCAACAACGCTGGCGCCGGACTGGGAACTCACGTTCACGCCCGGGACGTTGCGCGTGTCGCTGCAGTTGTTCCAAACGCCGAGCGGCGGCAGCAACGAACAGAACCCCACGGGCTGTTACGTCTACATCACCGCGACCGAACTGTGGATTGTCTACTATCGCGACAATCCGAACCAGATCGGCAACATCACCATCGGGGTGGCCAATGGCGGGTCGGGCACGCCGTTCGATTCCACGAGCACGCCGGCGCTGGCGTGGACGGTGAACGGCGGCACCATCGTGTCCAATCAGTTCCCGCTGGCCAACGCGTCGGCGTCGGGTCCGCCGGCCCAGGCCGGCTACAAGATCACGCTCAGCAACAGCGGCGCGACGGCGGATATCCACCAGCAACCGACCGCATGCAATGGCTACGTGGCGATCATCCATTGCAGCGGCGGCTCGCCTGCCAATTTCGATTTCACGGTGGGCTGGGTCGATAGCGGCGGCACACCGGTGACGATCGGCAACCTGGAGAATTTCGGGGGCGCGGACATCCCGATCGAGCACCCGAGTTTGGAGACGGCAAATCAATGAGGCCAGAACTTCACATTGATACCCACCCCTCATTCCCCTCCAGGGAGGGGACGCAAGGGGTGGGTAATCGCCTTCCATACTTCCACACGTCCGAGCGGGTGGCGGCACTCAAGGACCAGCTCGCGAAATGGCAGACGACCCGGTGGCGGCATTCGGGCACGCACCCGAACGAGATGCGGTGCGGGATCTCGGGGGATTGCCTGTTCTGGGTGGTCGCGTTCAAGGCGATCGGGGCGCTGCCGTCGCACCTGGTGATTCCCGATTACCGCAAGATGGAAGCGGCGGGGGACAAGATGGCGTTGTTGCGGCTGCGGATCATGGAGACGGGCCGGGCGGAGTTGGTCATGGAAGAACCCGCCCCTGTTTCCCCTCCTGGGAGGGGACCGAAGGGGTGGGTGCCGATGGCCGGCGACGTCCTCCTGTTCCGCAACGGGATGTCGGGCGTGCACTGCGGCCTGGTGGTCCGGCCCGCGCCGATGCATTTCTTTCACCTGAGCCAGAACGGCGCACTCGAAGAACCGTTCAATCAGTCGCACTGGCTGGCGAGCCTGGCGTTCGTGTACCGGCTGATGGACGAGGAACCCACCCCTTCCGCTTCGCTCCTTCCCCTCCAGGGAGGGGATAGAGAGGTGGGTGTCGCATGAGCCTTTTAGCCGCACCCTCCACACCGGCCAATGCATCGCGGCGGATGGCGAACTCGTCGCGGATCGCGTCGAACATCCTCGGCACGCCGGTCCCGGTGCTATGGGGGACGCGGGACCTCTCGGGCACGCTGGTGGCGTGGACGAACCTGTCGTACAACTCAGGCGGATCATCAGGCAAAGGCGGTGGCGTGGTGTCGGCGGGCGACCGCTACTACCGGACATTCGCGCTGTGTTTCTGCCTCGGGCCGTGCGACACGATCAACTCGATCTGGTACGACAACCAGATGATCTGGCAGGGGCCGGTGTCGATCGCATCGGCGCTGGCGACGGCCAACGCCATCCAGGGCGCGGGCTCGGTGATGCTCACGGACAATCCGCCGACGACGTCGACGCCGGGCATCAGCCCGATCCCGGTCAACAACAATCGCGGCACGATCTGTTTCTATTTCGGCACGGACACGCAAACGCAGGACCCGTTCCTCGCGCAATTCATTCCCAACGCCCCGTTCTTTCGCGGGATGGTCTATGCGGTGTTCCACGGTCCGCGAACCGTCTCCAGCGGCAAGTACTCGCAACAAGGCTTCCGCATCGGCAGCGCCGATACGCTCGCCCAGATCGCGATCAATGTGACCCGGATTCCGCCGGAGCCGACAGGCTCGGTGTTCTCCGTCGCCACCACGCCGGCCCCCGCGCAAATCGTCACCTGCGCGGCGCGGATCTCCGGCGTTTGGGACCGCGGCCCCGCTGCGACTCTTACCGTAACGGCCGGCGCTGACGATGGCCACCTCTCTGTAACGGCGTCCTCGGCCAGTGGCGATACGGCGGTCTCGCAGGCGGCCAACGGCGTGGAATTTCAGGCGCTGCCTTACTTCTACGTCACGCTGACATGGCCATCGAGCTCGCAGCCGGTGCTCCCTTCCGGGGTGACGATCGGGTTCAACCTGGCGATCAACGGGACGACCATCACCAAGATTGTGTCGAGCCCGACACTCGCGCTCGATGTGAGCATTGCCGGATGGAGCGGAAGACAGAACGTGCTGTACCAGATCACGGTCACGCCGGGCATCGATGACACCGCGGTGAACGTCGAAACGGCCGTAATCGCCGGCGTCGACACGGTCGGGGGATCGTACCCATTGAACGGCGTGGCCTTCGCGGTCGGGACGCTCGGGTTGATGGTCACGCTCTCGTGGCAGACCGGCACGATCCCGCTCGCCGCAGGGCAATCGGCCAGTTTCGAGATCGTTGTGAGCGCCAACGCCGCCGCCGGCAACCTCGGCGCCAATCCGGGCGCGATGGTCTATGAGTTGTTGACGTCCACCGTCGCCGGGTTCGCGCTGAACCCGGCCATCATCGATGAGACGCAGTTTGGCGCGTTCGCCGGGCAGGCCAACTATGCCGGGCTGAATTACATGACGACCGAGAAAGCCGATGCGCGCGGCTTGATCCAGGACATCTTGAAGAACGTCCAGGCGGCGTTGACGATATCGAACGGGCTCATCGCGCCGCGGATGATGGGCTATCTGCCGGGGACCTTGACGACGATCGCGCAGACCCTGGACGCCGACGACGTGATCGGTTACAAGATCCGTCCGGGCGCGTGGTACGAACTCCCGCAACACCTGTCGGTCAAGTACCGCGATTCGGGCCGGCTGTTTCGCGACACGGTCTGTTCGCTGCCCGGCGCCGGCAGCGTGGGCAACGATGAGAAGGCCATCGAGATCGATCTGCCGATGGTGACGGACCTGCTCACGGCTCGCGTGATCGGGTTGCGGATGATGGCGCTGGAGCAGTTGCCGAAGAAGCCAGATACGCTCATTTGCGGACGCGGGGCGTTCCCGATCCAGTTCGGCGACATCATCGCCCTCAACAATCCGCGGATCGGCACGTTGCCGGCCTCATTTAATTATCAGCCCGGCAGTCCGCTCGTGGTGCTGGCCGTGCGCGAACACGGTCCCGGTGACGAAACGATCGAGCTGGATGTCGCGCCCGACGTGTTCGGGTATCTGCCGGTGAATTCCACGGCCACCGGCGGCGGAGGCGGCGGTATCCCGGCCGGGCCGGCGGAGCCGTATTACGCGATCTCGGTCCAGGGCGCATTCGAGTTCCCGTACGACTGGGACCCGTCCGTCAGCCGGTTGTTCTGCCTGTTCGCGGCCAGAACCGATCCCGATGCGCAAGGGTTCACGCTCTGGGCCTCGGATGAAAATCCGCCCGTGGATTACTCCGAACGCGATACCGACGCGCTGTTCTGCGCGGGTGGCACGATCCAGGGGTTCAATGCGCCGCGGTTCACGATGGACCGCACCGCGACGATTCAATTCACCGCGGCGAGCCAGGACATCGATGCCTGGCAGAGCGTGTCCGACACCGGCTGGTTCGGTTATCAATTTCTCGTGCTGCTGGGCGGCAGTGGGCTGGCGCTGCTCTACGCCGCAAAGAACCTCAATTACCTCGGTGACAACCAGTGGGAGATCGAGGGACTGTGGGGACCGCTCAGCGACACGATCGGCGGGACGGTGGGAACCGACGTCTGGGTGTTCGCCCTGCAGCCGCCCTACGACGTGCCGGCGCAGCCCAGCGAGGTCATCGGCGTCACGATCAGTTTCAAGGGCATACCGTTTGGCAGCCGATTGAGCCCGACGCTGTCCGCGGCGACGGCGGCGCCGGTGACCGTCGCCGGCCGCTCGGCTTGTCCGCGCGCACCGGTCAATCCCAACGCGAACGGCCGCGGCGCGAACATGTTCCCCTCCTACGGAGGGGCAGGGGTGGGTAATGACATCGCACTCGCGTGGGACCTGTGCAATCGCGGGTTCGGTTTTGGACAGGAGACGAACCCGTGCGAGTTCGATCCGGGCATCCAGAGTGAGGTTGCGCAATGCCAGGTGGACGTCGTGGTCGGGGGCACGGTGGTCAAGACGTACACCGTCAGCACGCGCGAGTTTGGCGGCACGGGCATCACATCAGGCACCATCACGGCGCAGACGTTTCCCATATCGAGCACCGCGACCCTGCAGCCCGGCGACCGCATCAGTGTCGTGCGCGCCGCCGATCCCGCCGGCACGGAGTGGTTCGGACGCGTCGCCACGATCAGCGGCAACCAGGTCACGCTCGTCAGCCCGTTGTGCGTCATCCCGAGCGCCGGCGATACCTTCAACCGCTACGAGTCCTGCGGGTTCGTTTACACCGCCGCGCAGAACCTGGCTGACAACGGCTCGCTCCCGTCCGCGATCACGTTCAACATCTACGGCTACCTGAACGGCCTGCGTTCCCTGCAGCCGGCAACCATTACGGTGACAAAAACATGAACACGAATTTCCACGCTGTAGCCGCGGGCTTTAGCCCGCGTTCGACGGCGCGCACCTTAAAAGGTGCGGCTACAAACCGCATGAGGAGCCCGGCATGAGCACACTCATCAATGGCACCGAAGCCGAGCGCCGCAACGGCGCGAGACGCGGCCACGTCGTATCCCCGGCCGCAAACGCAGTCCGAGGTGATCAATGAGCACTCTTGTAAATGGCACCGAAGCCGAGCGCCGCAACGGCGCAAGACGCGGCCACGTCGTATCCCCGGCCGCAAACGCAGTCCGAGGTGATCAATGAGTACTCTTGTAAATGGCACCGAGGACCTGGTCGGGCAAAACCTGACGCCGGCCGCGGCGTATGCGGTGGTGAACACCGCGCTGCAGAAGATCGCCCAGATGCAGGTGTATCCGCAGGACTGCCGATTCCCCGGCTCGGCCCACGCGAATGATATTCGCGACCCGCACGCGATCCCGTTCCAGCGCCAGCTCGTGCAGGCGGAGATCATCGTCAATGGCGATGCGCCGAGCGGCGGCTCGCTGGTGGTGCAGCTGTTGTTCGGCGGCGTGGCGCAGACACCCACGCTAAGCCTGAACGCGGGCCAAACCTACGTGTTGATCAATCTATCGAGCGACAATCTGGTCGTCGCCGCCAGCCAGGCGTGCGCGGTGGAAATCGTCACCCCGAGCGGGGCGAGCGATGTGGTAGTGAAACTCCTCTTCCAATTGGTGATCCCATGAAACGCATCCTGATTCTCTGTTTGCTGTTTGTCATCCCGAGCTTGTCGAGGGATCTCTTCGCCGCGAATGATTACAACTGGCGGATCATCGTCGCGCCGCAGACAGGCGACGTCGAGCAGGTTGTGCTCGATCCGTCGCAATGGTCGCTGACGCTGACGAATTTCCCGACCGGCGTGCGCCGGGCCACGCTGGAATTCACCGGCTCGGGCGGCAGCTACACGCAAACGGTGGTACAGGCGGCGGGATCGGGCTG
>Ga0326727_10002150_pt1 | contig 69186 bp, 53 predicted proteins | sample MB2enrmetagenome_FD_207643 | JGI IMG/M metagenome (GOLD analysis project Ga0326727, IMG submission 207643) | Lab enriched peat soil microbial communities from McLean, Ithaca, NY, United States - MB29MY | ecosystem: Environmental > Terrestrial > Soil > Wetlands > Peat | place: USA: New York...
TCGAAGTCTTTTATAACCGTGTCAGGAGGCATTCCTCTTTACAATATCTCTCGCCTCTTGAATTCGGAGCCAAAATGTCGGATAAGGCAGCTTAACGGTGTGTCCTCTTTTTCGGGGTAAGATCACTCCTGATGCTTCTGTCAAAGGGTGAGGAGATGAGGCTGCTGCATCACAAAGGATAGAGACTTTAGCAAAAGAATTAAGGGCATGATAAATGGTATCGGGTAGTGAAAGTTCTTCAGTGATATACCTGTATGCATCACCAAATGTAGTTGTCGGGGTATAAAGATAATCTTTATATGCATTGATCTGGTCGTTAGTGAGATGACGACTCAAATAATTGTAGATTATGTCGCGAGATTTGGTAAGTTCCGGTATGAACATTGCAAGTTTTAACATTTATATCTAATGTTGACCCATACTGGTTAATTGCGTTTCAGGGGAAAAACTTGTTGTCTGGCTGCATGTTTATTAATGTTTAGTTTATTAGCTGTTTGCTTTATTTAACTGTATGACTTTTGCTCCCTTCTTCTAACTGTCTAAATAATCAGCCCAAGTCTGCATCATCTTCCGCCGTTCAATGAGGTGAGCCGTCCGGTTGTATGCTCTGCCGTTCGGATCTCGGACAGCATGTGCAAGTTGGTGTTCTATGAAATCAGGTCGTATATGCAGGATTTCATCAAGAATGGTTCTTGCCATGGCACGAAATCCATGCCCGGACATCTCATCTTTTGCAAAACCCATCCGCCTCAATGCCGCTAGAATAGCATTATCACTCATAGGTCTTGATAGGGTACGGTGTGAAGGAAAAACATACCTACTATTTCCAGTTAATGGCTGTAACTCGCGCAGGATCACTATGGCTTGCTTTGAAAGGGGAACCAGATGAAATTGTCCTTTTCTTTCTTGTTTTGTCTTGAGTGGTAATTTCATACGTTCTACAGGTATATTCCATTCCGCCTTATCAAGGTCAAACTCTGACCATTCTGCGGTACGTAGTTCACCAGGTCGGACGAAGAACAACGCCGCCAATTGAAGAGCGCATTTGACGACAAATGAGCCCTTGTAATTGTCGATAGCCCGGAGAAGGGGGGCAACATCTTTTGGATCTGTTAGTGCCGCCATATGTTTGGAAATGACAGGTTTAAGCGCACCTTTCAGGTCTACCGTCGGGTCTCTTTGTGCGCGTCCTGTTGTTACAGCATAGCGAAATACTTGCCCACAAACGATCTTCATCCGACGTGCTGTTTCAGCAGCGCCACGGTATTCAATGCGCTGTAATACAGCCAGCACTTCAAGAGGCTCGAGTCCGGATATAGGGCGTTTTCCAATCCATGGAAACACGTCTCTTTCAAGGCGAGTTATTGTCACATGAGAATGACTTGGTGACCATGTATCTTTGAACTTTTCATGCCATTCACGGGCTACTACTTCAAAGGTGTTTGCATCACTGTCTGCTCTTGCTGCCTTCTGTGCCTTTTTAACTGCGCTAGGATCAACGCTATTAGCAAGTAACTTACGGGCATAGTCACGGCGCTGTCTAGCATCAGCAAGGGATATTTCCGGATAAGTACCAAGAGCAAGCACTTTCTCTTTTCCACCATAACGATATTTAAGACGCCAATACTTACCCCCCTGAGGGGTGACAAGGAGATACATTCCATCATTATCAAATAGCTTTATCTGTTTTTCCCCTGGTTTTGCGTTTTTTACTTTAATGTTGGTGAGGGACATCGCTTGCCTCCGTTTGGGGGTATGTGTTTTTCACTTGGGGTATTTTTGTATATTTATACCCCCAAATGTTCAGGCTGTCAATGGATGATATCGGATTGTATCGAACGAAAAAACATAAAAAACACGCTAATTATAGCATGTTTCGGATTGTATAAGATGTTATTGGATTATCTATTGGTGGCGGTGCAGGGCTTCGAACCCCGGACACTACGGATATGAGCCGTATGCTCTAACCACCTGAGCTACACCGCCACGATCTTTCTGGCAATCTGGGTGGATGTATATCAGTTTTGTCGGATTGTCAATTATCATTCTATGGTTGCACCGCCTGTGGAGGAGCCATTTTATATATAGCTATTGCACTCTTATCGGAAACCGACATACCTACAGACAGAACCAGGGCCATCACAATTTCGTTTTGGCCGTCATTATCAATATCCTTAATTTGATAGTCCGCAACATAACCATTGATTTTCTTCGTTTTCCAGTTTTCCGAAAAACCGATGCCATCCCATTCAAGGTTAAACATTTCGCTAGATGTATAAAGTTTGAACTTTTTGAACACATCACCGGTCTGAGAGATGTTCTTTACGACGATTATTTCTTTCTTTTTATCAGAATTTGTGTCGTGGATAATAATTCTTGGTTTGACGTATTCATAAATCTGCGTGTCATCTTCACGTGGCGTGTTGATCCTCTCAAATGTATTGTTGCTTCCGCCGAATGAATCATCTGTACATTTCATATCGTCGGAACCGCCGATGACCTCAAGCTTGATTAAAGGTTTGTCAGTCTGACTAAACATGCATAGGTGATTTAGCTTATTTAAAGCTATGACCTTAGTCCCAACGTCAGAACTTACGTTGCTGATTGCAAGGCCGTAAACCGACAGGCCTTCGGGAATCTTCAATTTTTCTGTAGTCTTATATTGCCCTCCTTCATAAATGAATTTATAAATCGGGGTGTCAAAAGGATTATTGACACCAAGCTGTTGCCCAATAAGCATTGGTTCACCTGAATCTGAACGGATAATCCGGAAAAACCATCGTAAATCCGAAGCGATTTTGGTTAATTTTCCATCACGGTACTCGAGTATGAAGGACATCAATGTCTTATTGCCGATGCTTGTCACAATGATTTCTGGGATGCCATTATGGTTGATGTCAGCAATATCAACCGCCAAGAAATTTTCATATGATTTTCCTTCGTAGCTATCGATCATTTTCAGCTCAGTGTCGGTTTTCTGGAAGATCATGACCCGGTGGGCATCAATTAATACTATTTCATTCTTGCCATCGCCTTTGACATCGCCAATATCCATTCCTTTCAAATCGTAAGGAAATTTTTGGCTCATCCAAAAGCTTTTCCTATCCATAGGAACAGAAGTATTCTGGATATCGGGATTAATAATTGATGTGAAAGTTCCTTTTTTATTAGATTTAATGCTGCCAACGATCTGTGATTCCTTTGAAACAAAGGGTGATTCTACCAATGGTGGCTTTGGTGATTGAGTGGTGATCTCTAATGAAGAAGGAGATGGAGGAGTAATAGCAGTCTCCGTTGCGGGGGTACCAACGATCCGCGTGACAAGAGACTTGGAAAAATCTCCAATTTTAGGAATAACATCATCTAGGCTTTGCGCTTGCGATGACAGGCTAAGAGTATCATTGCCTGATGAAACTTCAAGGAGTTTTGAATCAATGCTAATGCTCTTGCCGATTTTTGTTATGCTTCCCCATACAATGTATGAAGCATTTTTCTTTTTGCCAATATCCTGAAGATCCTTGTATCCGGGTTCTTTGCCTTCATATGCCTTGACTAAATCCAAGATATTTTCTTTGCTGATAACCTGAATCTGATCATTAGAGGATAGGCGGTTTGAAAGCATATCCCAGACACCCTGCCTGACATATTCCAGGTTTTCGGAACTATGAACGGAAAAAGGCAGGACAATGACGCTGATTTTATCCTTGGCATTTGGGGAAGAAAAGGTAGTAAATATCATAAATATACATATCAGGGTGGCAAATATGCGCTTCATTGAAACATCTCCCGTTCTGGATATGGATGAGGTCGATCACTAGCACGGCTAAAAAGGGACTTCAAGGTTTTTTTAGAAAGTCATGTTAGGTATTCCATTGATCCGACTATACAAAAATGGTACATATTACAATGAAATAAAGGAGATTTATTAAAGTGATCTCAGTCTGGAGAAGCGATACGGGTCTCGTCCGCTCGAATAACGAAGATCATGTCATTGTGGATGAAGGGCAGGCAATTTTCCTTCTAGCAGACGGGCTAGGGGGGCATGCTGCCGGAGAAGTGGCTAGTGAGATTGCGGTCAAAGAAGCATACACATATCTATTGTCAGGACTTTCTGATAACGCAGGGGCACAGAGTATCCCACACTCACTGGTTAATGCTTTTCAGCTGGCCCATCGCGTAATCCATATGGTGGCTGAGGGGAACAAGAGGTTTCAAGGGATGGGCACTACCTTGATTGCAGCCGTTATCCGGGATGGTATTGCCTATTTGTGTCATACGGGTGACAGTCGAGCATACCTTTACCGGGATTATTTACAGAGGATGACACGCAACCACACAGTTGCACAGGAAATTTTAGATAGGCAGGGCACGGAATCATCAGAAATCCCTTCGTGGCAGTGGCATACTTTAACGGAATGCATTGGTATGGAACGCGAGCCAGTGCCAGTGACGCGGCGTTTGCCCTTACAGGAAGGCGATATTTTGTTGCTTTGCTCTGATGGCTTGACAGACATGTTACATGATCATGAAATAGAGCGGATCTTGAGCAGCGTTAGTAATGATCCAGACAAGACCATTACCAGTCTTGTAGATACCGCCAAATTGAAGGGTGGAATAGACAACATATCCGTTATCCTGGTATATTACTGATGAAGGAACGTCAATTGAAATCCAGAGAAGCGACGGCCCGCAGGCTTCGATGGCTTATCCTGTCCCGTCTAGGGGTCGCTATATTCCTATTTTGCGTTTCTTATATTGTCAAAATATGGGGTCTGGTTTTTCTTACAGATAGGGCACTGGTTCAATTTAATCAAGGCATTTTGGCCGTATCCATCCTATCGGTCTTTTACTTGGTCCTCCTGCACTTCAATGCAAGTCCCCGGATCAATGTTTATGTTCAAGCATTGATGGATGTGTTGATTGTCACATGGCTCGTCTATATAACTGGCGGTGTTCAAAGCAATTATGCGGTTCTTTATCCATTAATCATCATATACACCGTCCTGTTTTTGGAAAGAAATGGAGGACTTATAATCGCTTCGGCCTGCGCAGTCTCTTACGGGATTCTACTTAACTTCATCTTCCATGGCATCATCACATCGCCTAGTGAGGATATTTTTATCGTAAGTCAGATGAGTGCGTCGTACGTGTTCACAAGAATGTTTGTTCATATCGCCTCTTTTTACACGATTGCCTTGCTAGCTAGCTTTGTTGTTGCCCGCGAACGTGAAACTAGGAATCTTCTGCTGGAGAGAGAGACTGCATTTGATCAGCTTGACCAACTTCATCGCAGCATTATTGAATCAGTGGATGTTGGCATCATTACCGTGAACCTCCTCGGAAGGGTCAAGTCTTTCAATCGTGCAGCAAGCGCAATTACGGGTTTTTCCTTCGGACATGTTGAGAATCGCGATATTCGAAAAATATTTCCCCAATATAATGATATCATCAAACAAATTGAGAAAGGGACCAAGGATACCAAGGGGTCGGCTATCGAGATTAAATACAATGCACAGGGTAGAGACGAGCGCATTTTGGAGTGTTCCATTTCTCCATTGGTGGATAGCCAAGGTACCAAGATCGGCAGTATTCTTATTTTTCAGGATGTTACGATCGTAAAAGAAATGAAGGAAGATTATGAAAGAAACAGACGTCTGGCTGTCGTCGGGGAGATGGCGGCAGGATTGGCCCATGAAATGCGCACACCACTTGCATCGATCAGCGGTTCTATCCAGGTTCTTAGTAAGGGATTGAAGCTAGGTTCATCAGATGAGAGGTTGATGCAGATCATCCTGAGGGGGAAAGATCAGCTGGAAAATTTTATGAGGGACTTCCTGATTTTGGCACGACCTTCCCATGGTGTATCCGAAACGTTTGATATACGAGACATCATCCGTGATGTTTTGGATACCTTGCACTACATGCCAGACTGGAGGGAAAATATCTCGGTATCTCCAGATATGCATAGAAAGACTTTTATTACGGCCAACAAAACAGAAATTAGGCAGGTGGTTTGGAATCTTTTGCTAAATTCTATACAGGCCATGCCGAGTGGCGGAACTATAGAAATTTCAGCATCGAAAATAAAAAATGGCGAACGTAACGAATGGGTTGAGCTTCGCATCGCAGATACAGGCTCAGGCATCACAGAGGAAAGTATAGATAAGGTGTTCGAGCCATTCTTTACCACGAAGGAAAAAGGAACGGGATTAGGGTTGACAGTCGTAAGCCGCATCATTGAAGGTTCAGGAGGGAAAATAACTCTAGAGAGTAAACCTGGCAAGGGTACAATATGCACAGTGATCCTTCCGGTTAATGCTTCCAAACGCAATATATCGCAGGTAAGCAATACCACAACCTCCAGAGAGGTATAAAGGTTATGGCTAAAATTCTCGTTGTAGACGATGACCAGGGAATGAGGGATTTTCTTGAAATCATGCTCGGTAGGGAAGGATATGAGGTGGCGGCGATAGCGGATGCGATCAAGGCCCTCAATCGTTTGAAGAAAGAATCGTTTGATCTTGTCATAACTGACCTGAAAATGCCGAAAATGGATGGGATTGAGTTTTTGAAAGGCATCAAGGAAGTTTCACCAGAAACAGTCACAATTCTTATAACGGCCTATGCTTCTGGAGAAACGGCCCTCAGTGCCATGAAGGAAGGTGCATTTGATTACATTGAGAAGGATTTCGATGTAGAAGATCTCAAGAAAATCGTCCGCAGCGCCCTTGAGAGAAGAGGCTTTCATAAAGATGAAGTCGAATTTATCAAAAGAGTCGAAGATGCCGTATCATTTGGGCCGATGATAGGCAAGAGTAAAGAGATGACCAAGATATATGGGATTATCAGGAAAGTTTCCAAAACCGCGGCAAACGTGCTTATTCTTGGTGAGAGCGGCACCGGCAAAGAACTGGTTGCCAAGGCAATTCATGAAAACAGTCCACGAAGGACTATGCCGTTTGTAGTAATAAATTGTGGTGGCGTTCCGGAGAACCTGCTTGAATCCGAGCTCTTCGGCCATGTAAAGGGAGCATTTACCGGTGCGTATACCGACAAGGCAGGATTGTTCGAAATTGCGCAAGGTGGGACGATCTTCTTGGATGAAATAGGTGAATTGCCTTCGTTTTTACAGGTCAAGTTATTGAGAGTAGTACAGGAAAAAACCTTCCGAAGGGTAGGAGGAGCGGAAGATATTAAGGTAGACACCAGGATTATCTCTGCTACAAATCAGGACCCCGAAAAAAAACTAAGAGATGGATCCTTCCGGGAAGACCTATACTACCGCTTAAATGTCATCCCAATCCATCTCCCTCCATTGCGTGAGCGAAAAGAAGACATACCGATCCTGACTAAATACTTCATAGAAAAATATTCAAGAGAGTTCGGTAAGGAAGTAAAAAATATTTCTACCTATGCCATGGAGCTTCTCATGGAGTATCCCTTTCCAGGCAATATCCGCGAGCTGGAAAATATCATAGAGAGAAGCATTGCACTGGAAACTTCTAGTATCATTCTTCCCGAAAATCTTGTTCTACAAAGTGTCGACACACAAGCCATACAGCCAATAGAGGTAAATATACCCGATACTGGTATTGACCTGAATGCGGAGTTGACAAAAATTGAACAGCAAATTATTACCAAAGCATTGCAAAAAGCGCATGGCTCGAAAATAAAAGCAGCCGAACTGCTGCGCGTTAGCCCTGATTCCTTGAGGTACCGTATAGAAAAGTTGGGCATAGCCGATACACAATGACTTGTTAAGGGCTTCACATGCTATGTCGAACCTTGTTGCGTAGTTACCACGTTGTACGATTCAGTACTATTCTTTTTTCGGGACTCATAAACCTTGCCTATAGAGCTTTCTGATCTCTGGGTTCAATGATCAATAACCAATAGTAGGGCAGGGGCATTGATTTTGAGTGAATTTATAAAAAATCTTGACAGGATTGATCTTCAAAGGTATTTTCGGATCACTTTAGAGGAGACCATGAGAAAATCTTCAGAAACCATCATTAATTCAATCCATCAGCCAGTATTTTTCTCTTTTTTTGGGTTTTTTATGGAGGTCTGCCCGGCGGTCTAATTGCCTAGTAAATAAGGCAGCGAACCGTGGGCAGACCGAAAAGGCTGCCCACGGTTTTTTTATAGGCTGTGGGTAGTTACAACCACGGCCTTTTTTGTAATTGTCTCATATCTATGTCGATTGAGGTAATATAAATGGTTAAGGAGGGAAAGAAACATGAAGATAGGTAGGGTGATGACTCTGATAGCTATGGCATGCTTGGCTGTATTGATTGCAACTGGATCGGTCATGGCCAAACCCATTCTGGTCGGTGCGGCCATTAATCTGACTGGTCCAGCATCGACCTGGGGCCAATATCATGCCAAGGGCCAGCGGGATTATTTCCGTTATGTTAATGAAATAAAAGGTGGGGTTGCAGGTAACAAAATCGAGATGCTCCTGGTGGATACAGCGTACAAAGTTCCAGAGGCTGTTGCCGCAGTTCGCAAGTTTGCCGCACAGGACAAGGTTGACATAATTGCCACGTGGGGCGCTGGAGAGGGTTTGGCTGCAAAACCGATTATCCAGCAGGAGAAGATCCCCACAATCAATTACTCGACGAGTTGGGAAATTCTTGAGCCACCGGTGGATTACATGTATCTGCCGTTTGGAAGTTACAAGATGGATTGTCAAGCAATTCTGGAGTATATCAAGGCAGTTCATAAGGGAAAAGACTCTCCCAAGGTTGGATTGCTGACGTACAACAATGCTTATGGACGCTCCATTCACAAGCCTAGTCAGGAGTATGCCGAGAAGATCGGCGTAAAGATTGTATCCATAGAAGAGTTCCCTCCCAAAACGGTTGATTTGACAACGGAACTGCTCCGCCTGAAGGAGAAGGGCGCAGAATATGTCATGATGCAAATGCTCCCCTCAGCCATTATTACGACGTTGAAATGTGCGGACCGGATCAATTACAGTCCGAAATTTTTTGGTACTTGGACTTCTACGGATCCAGATTTTTTTAAGATGGGTAAAGGGTTAATCCGTGACCGACTATTGATCCAGTTTCCCGGCGGAGTACCCGCTGATAGAACCCCAGGCATAAAACTGATCGAATCAATCATAGAACGCTACAAAACAGTAGACCGTTTTGATGCGGCATACTGGGAGGGAATCTCTATCGGTATGATCATGGAGCATGCATTTATTAAAGCTCAGAAAATGTATGGGAAAATTGACCGTGAAACGATTAACAGAGCACTTGAATCCTTTCAGGATGAAGATTTCGGAGGCCTGATTCCAAAAGTAACCTATACAAAAGACGATCATGGAGCGTCCTTCAAAGCGCGCATCGTGCAGGTCAAAGAAAATGGTGCCTTTATTCCGATGACGAATTTTTATAGTCCTGGTAAAGAGAGAATCAAGCTGATCAAGGGAAAAAGCAAATGAAGGCGTTTCGTGGAGAGCCACGGATATTCCGTGACCGGAAAGAACCTGAGCGTCAGGCAGATCTCCACATAAAAGATTTATCCCTATATTTCGGTGGCGTTAAAGCTCTCCACGATATCAACATGGCCGTCCATACCGGAGAGTTATTAGCCGTGATAGGACCAAATGGTGCCGGTAAAACGAGTCTTCTAAATTGCCTTACCGGTTTCTACCGGCCACAAAAAGGGAATATTCTGTTCAACGGGAAAAATATCACAACTATGCAGGCACATGAACTTGTTCACGCCGGCATCGGGAGAACCTTCCAGAATATTGAGCTTTTCCCAGGCATCACCGTCCTGTCCAACCTTCTACTGGCTAGACATCTTTATTGCGGTTATGGACTCATCGGTGCCAGCCTGTTTTCCCGCTCGGTACGCGAAGAAGAAATTATGCACCGCAGAACGATCGAGGAGATAATTGATTTTCTTGAAATTCAGTCAATCCGAAAGAAAACAGTGGGATCCCTTCCATATGGACTCATGAAAAAAGTGGAACTGGGAAGGGCTCTTGCGCTTGAACCGAGGCTTCTTATTCTTGACGAACCTTTCGCAGGGATGACCCTGGAAGAGAAGGAGGATATGGTGCGTTTCCTTGTCGATCTGCATAAAACATGGGGGCAGACTATGATTCTCGTCGAACACGACATGTCAATCGTCATGTCGATTACTCAACGAATCGTCGTTTTGAATTTTGGTGAAAAACTTGCCGAGGGGCCACCCAAGGAGATAAGAAAACATCCAGATGTCGTTAGGGCCTATCTTGGTGACAATTGATGAATAGGTTATTGAAGTGATATGATTGATAACGAATGGCTATCAGGATTAACAGACCATACTTTGCCCCAGATCCTTGTTAAACAGGCCAAACGGCTAGGCACGGAAAGGATAGCAATTCGAGAGAAGGCTTACGGTATTTGGCAGGCGTATCATTGGCAGGATTATCTCCGTTATGTACAGAATACCTCATTAGGCCTCATTGCACTTGGGCTTAAGCGTGGAGACCACGTTGGAATCATAGTAAACAACCATCCTGAATGGTTGTTTAGCGAGCTCGGGATACAGGCGGCCGGTGCTGTGTCCTTGAATCTATTCACCTCTGCAATTCCGGATGAGATATCATCGTTTCTCCAGCGCATCCGTGCTTCCGTGGTTATCGTTCAGGACCAGGAGCAAGTCGATAAACTCATCGAAATACGATCAAAGATCGGTCATGTTATCAAGGTCGTTTACATTGACCCAACAGGGATGCGCTCATATCATGATGATCCATGGCTGATCAGTATGCGAGAGGTATTGGCGGAAGGGGAGAAAGAGAATCAGTATCAGCCTGGCAAGTTTCTTAAAATCATTGCATCTGGCAACTCGAAAGATACGGCAATCATGATCCAGACTTCTGGCACAACTGGGATATCAAAACTAGCCATGCTAACTCACCGGAGCATCCTAGCCATGGCTAGAACATGGCTGATCGGTCTGCAGATACGCCATGACGACAGATGGATATCCTTTTCTCCCCCCGCTTGGATTGTTGATCAGATGTGGTGCTTGGGTGTTGCTCTGGCGGGTGGAACCACAGTTAATTTTCCTGAAACATCCGAAACGGTCGTGGATGATTTTCGAGAAATTGGGCCAACGATGATTATCACGGCTTCTCGGTTTTGGGAGGATCTTGCTTCACAGATTAGGGTAAAAATGTCAGATGCCGGGCCTGTCAAGCAAAAATTTTTTGATTTGGCTGAAAAAATCGGTCAACAGATCGTGGATTGTCAAAGGTGCCGAGTCTCCATACCGAGACATCTCAAAGGACTTCATAAAATAACCGCGTGGGTAGTTTATAAACCCTTACTGGATCGCATAGGATGCAGCAATATAAGGTCTGCTTACACGGGTGGGCATCCTATCAGCCCTGATGTAATCAGATTTTTCCATGCTATCGGATTAAATCTGAAGCAATGCTATGGCCTTACGGAAGCTGGAGGCATCTTTCAGGTCCAGCCGGACCGAGAAATCAAGGCCGAAACCGTAGGGAAACCACTGCCCGGGGTGTCTGTCCGCCTTAGCAGTGATCAGGAGGTTCTCGTCAGAAGCGACTCAAATTTTTCCGGTTACTATAATGATTTCAATGCCACGGAAGATGCTTTTCTCGATGGCTGGCTCAGAACCGGTGATGCAGGTTACTTCGATGCTGACGGCCATCTTGTTATCATTGGTAGGAAAGAGGAAATTATTCGAAACAAGCTGGGAGAGGCTTTTTCACCGGACTTTGTTGAAACACGTTTGAAGTTCAGTCCTTACATCAAGGAGGCCGTAACCTTCGGAGAAGGGCGCCCTTTTATCACAGCGATGATTAACATCGATCCAGGAAATGTAGGCAACTGGGCCGAAGAGAGGATGATACCATATACAACCTATACCGACCTTTCACAACGTGCCGAAATTGAAAATCTGATCCTGAAGGAAGTCCGCCAGGTCAATGGCCATCTTCCGGATTTTATGAAGATCCGCCGCTTCGTATTGTTGTATAAGTTGCTCGATGCGGATGACGAGGAACTGACCCGCACTGGAAAGGTTAGGCGCCGGTTTGTTTATGGTATGTATATCCGCATGATAGAGGCAATGTATGAAGGCAAAACCAAAGTTGCTGTGAAAGGGAAGGTGCGATACAGGGATGGGCGCATTGGCGAGATACAGACGACCGTCCGCATTTGCGAAGTAAATTAACGGAGATTCCACAATGAATTTTTTTGTCCAATTGTTGGTTAATGGCTTAAGTATCGGACTGCTTTATGGGCTTTCTGCTATGGGATTTGTCATGATCTTCAAGTCATCCGGCGTTTTGAATTTTGCACATGGGGAGTTGATTGCACTAGGCGCATTCGTCTTTCTTGCCCTCATCATGTGGGCCCAGTTACCCATTTCTGTCGCTTTCTTTGTTACACTTTTTTGCTGTTTTTCTCTGGGATTCATCATTGAACGTATTTTTTTGCGACCCCTTATTGGTGAACCGCTGATATTCGTCATCATGTTAACCGTGGGCCTGGCCTCGATGTTCAAGGGGTTGTTGCTGTTGATCTGGGGAGGAAATCTTCATACATATCCCGATTTTTTGCCTGCGGCACTCACGATAAGCTTTGGAGAGATGCAGATTCCACCTGTGTATGTGGCAAGTGTTCTAGTCGGCTTGACGGTCCTTATTTTATTCGGCCTTTTCTTCAAATTTTCCGCGCAGGGCATCTATATGCGTTCCGTAGCGGATAACCAAAGGGCAGCCCTATCGCTGGGTGTCCACGTCAGGCGTGTATTTGCGTTGTCATGGGCGATTACTGCCATGGTTGCCGGTATGAGTGGTATTATTCTGGGGATTATTAATGGAATAAATGTACATGATCTAAGCGCAATTGGTTTAAAAGTATTTCCCGTAGTCATTCTTGGAGGCTTAGATAGTATTGGGGGAGCAATCATTGGCGGGATCCTCATTGGTCTGCTGGAAACATTTACCGGTGGATATCTGTCGCCTTCTCTCCGTGATGTTGTTCCCTATATCATGTTGGTTTTGATTTTAATGGTCAAACCATACGGTCTTTTTGGATTGAAAGAAATCGAACGCGTGTGATCTGACGTTAAACGTTTTTTATGCTGTATTGCATGGTTTGAGTACCCAATCCAAAACGAGGTCATTGAGAGTATGTGAGGCCAAACGTAGCAATCTTACGAACTCTTTTACGAGTGAACCATTCAGGAACTGATAACTGATGTAATGATAAAAAATATTTTCAATAAAAAGCTGAGGTTTCATCCGAGTGGATCTTTTCACGAGGATTATCATCAGGAGATTACGATCTTCGAAACGGACTTCGGCCGTTTCTGGCTTGCTGCGGGCTTACTGTTTCTTTTTCTGGTATTGCCTTTTATCACATCGCCTTATCTGTTGTATGTAATCAACACTATCGGCATTGCAGCCATTGCAGCGGTAGGCCTCAACATTCTAACAGGTTATACGGGACAGATTTCTCTAGGCCATGGTGCTTTTTTCGGCGTAGGCGCATACAGTGCGGCTATTCTTGCCACGAGAATTCCTCTCCCGTTCTATCTTTCTGTACCATCAGCTGGGATTCTAACTGCTGTGGTGGGAGTGGTATTTGGATTGCCATCAGGGCGCTTGAAGGGATTGTATTTGACCATCGCCACTCTGGCAGGCCAGGTCATAATTGAGTATGTTTTGGTTCACTGGGAAAGCTTGACAAGGGGAACCCTCGGAATTTCGCTCCCACCCGCAGATCTTTTTGGTGTGATGATCAAGGGCGACCGGCCATTCTTTTATGTTATATTCCTGTCGCTTGTTTTCTTGGTCATGTTGGCTGTAAACCTAATGCGAACCAAGTATGGGCGCGCATTCGTTGCTATTCGTGATAATGACCGTGCAGCGGAGGGAATGGGCATTCCTATTTTCCCATATAAATTACTTTCGTTTGGGATTAGTTCTTTCTATGCAGGATTTGCTGGCGCATTGTGGGCTTACTATATGGTAAGCATTAATGCTGAACCCTTCAATCTTTATCTTTCCGTGGAATACATCGCCATGGTCATCATTGGCGGTATGGGCAATATGGCCGGCGCTATCTTTGGTGCAGTCTTTATCACTGCCCTGAATGAGCTTCTACGATGGGGGACAGACCTCCTGATGAACACGGGAACATTCGCAGACGCCAGTATGACTCTGGCTCCTTTAAGGGAATTTGTTTTTGGATTAACCATTGTCTTATTTATTTTAATTGAACCGAAAGGCCTTGCTGAGGTCTGGCGAATTATCCGTTCAAGTTTCAGACTTTGGCCTTTTTCTTATTGATTTTCTTCACTGTGAGTAGATATGGATGCTGATACGATCCTAGAAATCAACAACATCTCAGTTGTCTATCATGATGTCATCCAAGTCTTGAAGGGGATCTCTCTTAATGTTCCGACGGGTCAGATTGTCTCTCTTCTTGGCGTGAATGGTGCTGGGAAGACGACGACACTGAAGGCCATCTCGGGACTCTTAAAGCCTGAAAATGGCAAGGTTACTGAAGGGGTGATCCTTTACAACAGTAGGAGCATCCAGAATGAACCCCCAGAGGTTATTACACGCCTTGGAGTGATTCAGGTGTTGGAAGGGCGTCAGCCTTTCAAGCATCTCACTGTCGAAGAGAATCTACGAGTGGGAACCGCAACTCGCTGGGGAACGCCTTACAAAAAAGATCTGGATATGGTGTACCATTATTTCCCTGTTCTCCTAGCAAGGAGACGTTCTATGGCAGGCTATTGCAGCGGCGGTGAACTTCAAATGATGGTGATGGGCCGTGCTCTCATGGCCAAACCATCATTGCTTCTACTAGATGAACCATCCTTGGGACTGGCGCCCTTAGTTGTCCGTGAGATATTTGAGATCATCCAACGCATCAACAAAGAGCAGAAAACGACAATTGTTCTTGTTGAACAAAATGCGTGGATGGCCTTACAAATTGCCCATTATGCTTATGTCATGGAAAACGGCAGAATTGTGATGGAGGGGGCTGCATCGGACTTGGTTGAGAACCCCGATGTAAAAGAGTTCTATCTTGGGATGGGTGCAGGCGAAGCGGAGCACACGTATCAGAATGTAAAAGCGTATCGTCGTAGGAAAAGATGGTTGTAGCAAAAGTAAGCTTCGGAGGAAGTGCATGAAACAATATTTCGATGAATTGGAGTCACGCCTCGAGGATGAACGAAATAGAGATCAGCGACGTTGCCTGTCAATCATGATGGGCCTTGCATATGATGTCGTCCCATCAATCAAGGAGTTTCTTGACAGCCTCGGTGTCAAGTTCATCGATGAAATTTCGTGGGAACAATGGTGGGAAATTCCCGTCACCAGTAGAGAAAAGCTCATTGAGGCTGAAGCTGCAGCTCCTCCATTCGGCGGGCTGGTGGATCAAAATGCCCAGATCGATCGAATCTTTGTCTCACCAGGGCCGGTTTATGAGCCGCATCTTTCGGAAATGGATCCTCTTTGGGCAAGGGCATATTTTGCCGCGGGATTGGGAGCAGCAGATGTGGTCCTCAATACTTTTTCCTATCATATGGTCGCTGCTGGGTTGACCTTTCATGCTGGATTGAGAAAAGTGGGAGCCACAGTAGTCCCTTCAGGGACAGCAAGTACCGAGATGCAGGTCCAATTGATTCGAGATTTGGGTGTAACTGCTTTCACAGGTACCCCAAGCTTTCTGATGTCTATTATAGAAAAAAGCAAGGAGCTTGGTTTTGATTTCGTGAAAGACTTCAAACTGCGTAAGGCCTGCTTTGCCGCTGAACCGCTTCAGCCAATACTCCGAGAACGGTTTGACAAGGAGTATGGCATCGATACCTATCAAATGTATGGAGCAACGGAGGTAGGTGACATTGCCTATGAATGTTCTGAAAAGAAGGGATGGCATATCTGCGAAGAAGTTCTGGTTGAAATCGTGGATCCACAAACAGGCAGGGTATTACCCCATGGTGAATTTGGCGAAGTTGTGGTTACGCGTTTCAACCGCATTTTTTTCCTGTTCCGGTTTGGGACTGGCGATCTCTCCAGAATCATTGCCGAACGTTGCCACTGCGGCCGCACATCCTTGCGGCTAGATGGAATTGTCGGACGAGTCGGGGAAGCAGTAAAGGTTCGGGGAATGTTTCTTGCGCCAAGCCAGATACGGAAAGTATCTGAACGCTTTAGTAACTTGCGGATTCAGGCGATCTTGCAGCGCACCCGACACGAAGATTATCTGACGATTCGCATAGAAAGACAACAACCGGATTTAGAGGAAAAAAGGTTATGGGAAGAGAATTTCAAGCGGGTATTTAAGGAGATTTGTACGGTTCGGATCGACAAGATAGAATGGCTGGATTTGGGGACGATCAAAGCAAATGATAAGCTGATTATAGATGAACGATCTTGGAAATAAAAGGCAAGTATTGTCGATAAACGATGATCAGCTAGAGAACTTTATTGTTCTTGACAGTCCCTTGGTAATTTTAGTTTATCGTTCCGAATTTGAACTATAATCGGCACTTCATCACTGCACAGTGACATCTTTAATGACAAGCTGAATGCCCGATATCCCGTTCCATTCATTGATTTGTGGTGTAAAGACGATATCGATGTTTTTACCAGCAAGAACGTTGGAAAAATGGCCCTTACCAAACCAAATGGAAGGGTGTGATACATTATCGGCATGAATCTGCATTTTTAGGTGATTATTGCCCACGATTGCTTGTGATGAGATTCGTACACTCCTGCTTTGCAGGACCGGCTCTGGATTTTGATTACCGAACGGTGACAGTTTTTCGAGTTCACGTATCAGGCTCAAATTGATGTCAGAAAGACTGCAGGATGCATCGATCACGGTCCTGCTGACGAAATCGTACTCATCCGATATATTCTTTAAATCTTCGTCAAGGAGACGGTAAAACTCCTCAATATGTTCTTCGAAGATTGATATTCCCGCTGCATATTGATGGCCACCGTAGGAAATGAGCAAGGAGTCACGTTTTTTCAATCCCTCGTAGATATTGATATTCCCTACACTCCGGACCGATCCCTTTCCAATACCATCTTGAAGACTAATCAGAATCGTCGGCCTGCAAAACCGATCAGCTAGCTTTGAAGCCACTATGCCTATGACGCCCGGATGCCAGTTTTTGGATGAAAATATAAAGCATCCGTGCTTGTTCTCTGAGTCGAAGTCCATACTCTCAAGGATTTCCTGATAGATGGATTTTTCAATGGTTTGCCTTTTACGGTTATATGCGTCGAGTTTCCGCGCCGTTTCAATAGCTATCAGTGGGTCTTCGGTCAAAAGCAAACGTACAGCATCTCCCGGGGAAGCTACCCTACCGGCCGCATTAATTCTTGGGATAAGGCTAAAGGATGCACTAGAGGAATCAATGATATGATCATCCATCCCACAAGCGGATTTTAAGGCTCTAATGCCCGTTCGGCGTGCCTCTGTCATTAATTCTAGACCTACATGTGCATATATCCGGTTCTCGTCGATCAAAGGAACTATATCTCCGATAGTTCCAATGGCTACAAGATCGAGGTAATCACGAAGATTTGGATACGGTTTGTCACGCCAGAAACCCTCGCGTCGCAAGACAGCCCTCATGGCTATCAGGAAGTTAAATGCAATGCCGACAGCTGCATTGTGCTTGAAAGGAAAGGGGCAGTCCGGACGCAAAGGATTTATGATGGCCAATGCCACCGGCAGAACTGCCGGAACTTCATGGTGGTCAAGGATGATGACATCGATACCAAGTGAGCGTGCATAGGCGATTTGCTGATTATCTGAAATGCCACAATCGACTGTAATGATCAAGCTAACGCCCGATTCCTTCAGGCGGTCAATTTCTTTATTATGCAAGCCATATCCGTCCTTAAGGCGATCCGGTATATGATACATTACCTTGGAATAGATTTGAAGAAAGAATTTTAGAAGGACAACCACGGAGGTGATGCCATCTGCATCGTAATCTCCATATATAGCGATATATTCTCCTCTGTGGATAGCTTGGGCAACTCGTTCGACGCCGATTTTCATATCCTTCATCAGGAAAGGATTGTGGAGATCGCTCAAAGAAGGGTTTAGAAATTTTTTCGCGTCATCCACATTGTGAATGCGTCTGCTTATGAGAAGATTAGCCAGAATAGGGTGAACATTTAGTTCTCTGATGAGTTCTTGCTGTAAAGACGGATCCTTATCAGCTAGCTTCCAGATAGTTGTAGGGAGTACTTCCGAAGTTTTAAATCGAGCCACAGAATGATTTTCTCCATGAGAATTTGCACGATCAACCGTAATGGCATTCATCATGCCTAGGACATACTTATCAATTTCCCTTAACCTGTCAAGAATAGATTTGGCCTTGATCTTTCATATGTGAAATGGTAGCTGATCTGATATAAGGAGGTAGGCAAATGAAAAAGAAGATTATCGTTTCATTGTCATTGCTTCTCCTAGTGTTTCTGCCTTTCATTTTAGGGATGGGCTCTATCGGAGGTAGTACCAGCCCCGATAAGATTCCAGAGCCTAACAAGAAATTCAGTGCTATGTTTATCGACCAATACGATTTAGTGATGGAGTGTTGGGATATAAGCATTCAAGGGAGTACATTCATCGAAGGAAAACGGGGTGCGGGAACCATCGCGATAGATTTCGACAAAATCAGCTACGTATTATTCCAGCAGTCGGGTGGGGTATTGAAAGGTATTATTAAAATGAGGGATGACAATGCGATTGAATTGACTCTCAAAAAGCAACTTCTGGCATATGGGCGAACCCCTTACGGCACTTACCAGATCCAATTGGGCGATCTCAAGATGATTAAGAACATCCATCCGAGATAACATCCATCCAAAAAAAGCTATTCAATACTGCCAATAAGGCCTGTCTATTCTGCTTCATTTATTGTGCCTGTGAAGGATAAAATCTTCCGATATGCTTATGCTCACTCATACATGGTTCCTTGACCGTTATCTTAAAGATAACCATCTCCGGGCGGACTCCCATGATATATTCATTTATAACATCCTTCCGGATCTTCTTCCGATTCACGGTGAAACGTCGGTGGCAATCACTCACGGTATTGATCGAACGGGTCCAACGCCTGCCCAACACTGGAAAACAGCCTTCATTAGATTTCACCTTATTGTAGACGATATGGCCCACCATGGAAGGATTTTGGCCGAGGCTGAATCCGGTTTTGACACAACATCCAGAGGGTATGCTTACCGGAAGGGTCGATTCCTGGTTGACCGGATCAAAGCGATATACCGGGGTATGAACCATGACATTTCACCCGCAGATGCCATGTATTACGCTCATATGATTATTGAATCTGCGTTTGATATTGTTCTCTACAGGGATCAGCGGGAATCCGGCCTGCTTGAGATTTTCTGTGATGTCATCAAGTCAACCGCCAGTAAGAGCCATGAAGAATTGTATGCGACCATACAATGGCTTTACGGCATGGACTATGAGTCCATTGATCATTCATTTAAGGAAGCGAGAGAATATCGTACCTTGGATAAAATGAGGCCTTTTATGACCCTAGAAGGCCGCATTCCACTTTATCTTCAAAAGTTAGGAATGGAAAGTTTGCGGCACGGCCATGATATCATGAAGTTTTTAATGGAAGAAGGGATGGAACTGGTTGAAGATTATGAGGAATTTGTAGTGGAAGTCCAGAAAGCCATCCAGACATCCAATTTTCCCCTGTCCTTAAAGGGATTTCTTGACAAATCCTGAACGGAGACAACGAGTACATACCTTTATTCGCTTGGCGGAGCCAGTAGCGACATCCTGGCAGCGTAGTTTCTGAAGATTGGGATACCATATCTTCTTCGTTTTGTTGTTCGCATGGCTCACATTATGGCCCACCGCTGGTTTCTTACCGCACACATCGCATACTCTTGACATGACTTAAGGCTCCTCCCTTGAAATCCGTGCCGCCTTCTAAAGCAAACTAAACGAATTTGCAAGAACTATTTTAGGGAAAGACCTTTTTCAACTAGTTGTGTCAATCGTCAGGATTGCTTGTGCGACGTCCAATCCGGTAAGCTTGAACGTATACAATCCGCCGATTCCACCCGGACGGCGAAAAATACCACCTTTCAAAGATGTATAGGTCTTTTTCGAAACGGTGTGTCCCCTTCAACATTAAGTTGGGACTCGCTTAGGATTTCTTTTATTCTTTATGTAGCTACGGTGCATTCTTCAGTGAGAGGGGTTGACCTGTTGTCTCAAGGACACGCATCCACAGATTACCGTGCGGGTCAACCCTTCTGCGGGATGTGACGGCTCTCAAGGGCAGGTGCACGTATTCTTCCTTCATTAGTCCCACGAGCATAGCTGTTTTGCCAGCCATTCCTGCATGGACCGCATACTGCCCCAAGGCACTACAGTATGTGCTGTCAACGGCGCTTGCCGGAACACTCCGTATAGTGTAGCTCGGGTCAATATATTTGAGGTTAATCTCCATGCCGGACTTTTGGAAATAATCCTCGATGATTTCCTTTAGAAACAAGCCCACATCGAGTAACCTAATATTTCCCGAGGCATCTGTTTTAATTTCCTTTTCAGTCCAGGGTATTAGTTCCTGCCCCGCACCTTCCGCAACGAGGATGACACAATGCTGCCGGGCTTTGAGACGATTTTCGATCGCCTTTAATAGCCCATTTTCACCATATAGATCGAAAGGAACTTCAGGAATCATTACGAAGTTCACATCATTCTGAGCCAGGGCAGCACCAGCAGCTATGAAACCTGACTGCCGCCCCATGATCTTTACAAGGCCTATACCCATAGGTGCACCTTTTGACTCCACATGAGCACACTGCAAAACCTTTACAGCTTCGGCAATAGCCGTGTCATAACCAAATGTTCTCTGTATCAGGTTTAAATCATTGTCTATGGTCTTTGGGATGCCGACAATGGAGATATGAAGGTCTCTGGAGCGGATCTCTTCTGCAAGCCGGTCTGCAGCCTGCATCGTTCCATCACCCCCAATACAGAATAGGATATCTATATTCATGCGCTTGAGGGCATTTATCATTTCACCAATGTCCTGACTGCCACGGGAGCAACCCAAAACGCTCCCCCCGATGGATGGAATATTCTCGACCACCTGAGGTGTTAGTTCCGTTATAGGATGGCTAAATTTCGGAATGAGTCCCTGAAACCCATATCGAATGCCAATGATGTTTTTAACGCCATACTGGTGATGTAGCCCCATAACAATTGCCCGTATAACATCATTGATACCCGGGCAAAGTCCACCGCAAGTGACAATGGCAGCTTTAGTTTTGGACGGATCAAAGAATATCCGGTTACGAGGACCGGCCACTTCCACGGAAAGAGGAAGCCCATCCTGATCCTTCACATCGCAAAAATGCTGCAACTGAATGTTGAAAAGAATTCTCCGCTCATCCTGAGTGAAGTACTTAACCGCCAGCGGTGATGGAATCGTTCTTTCACCGAGATTGGAGATCCGGAAATCATGAGAATGCTCGTTCATAGCATTGCCTCTTTTTTATTCTGAAAGGGGCGGGTTGTGCATGGCACCGACAATGGGAGAGCCATGCATGATAAAGACTTTTCTTCCTTGAATGACGAGGCGACCTTCCGCATAAAGCTGGATCGCCTTTGGGTAAACCTTGTGCTCTTCTTTCAGAATTCGTCCCGCAAGATCTTCGGCACTGTCCGAGTCATTCACGGGCACAACAGCTTGGATAATGATGGGGCCAGAATCTACTCCATCATCGGCAAAATGAACGGTACAGCCTGAAAATTTGACTCCGTAGTTAACAGCCTTTTCCTGAACATGCAGCCCTGGAAAGGCCGGTAGGAGTGCGGGGTGGATGTTCATGATCCTCATTGGGAAAGCCTTGAGGATAGCGGGGCCAAGAATGCGCATGAAGCCGGCCATGATAACCAACTCTACACCATATTCCTTTAAGGTTTTAATGATCTGTTCCTCAAATTCCTGCCTGCCAGCATAGTCGACATGCCGGATCACGACAGCTGATATATGGTGCCGTGCCGCTCTTTGCAAGGCGTATGCATCTGGTTCATTGCTAATGACGATGCGAATTTCTGCGTCAAGAGAACCTGCTTCAATACAGTCAATAATTGATTGAAGGTTGGATCCGCTTCCTGATACTAGGACACCTATGGGTACTTTTCCGGCCATAGTTCAACGCGCCTCATCAAACAAAAACTACGGAGGGCTGATTGTTCTCTCGCGGGCTTATTACACCGATCAGGTATGCTAGTTCACCGAGCTTTTCGATTCGTTCAAGGATTTCCTGTGCTTCTTTTTCAGGCACAACCAGGATCATGCCGATTCCCATGTTAAAGACCCTGTACATTTCGTCATCTGGGGTATGTCCCAGCTTCTGGATCACTTCAAAAATGGGTGGAATGGTCCAGCTACCCTGTGTAATCACTGCCTGACATGGTGATGGGACAATCCTCGGTATGTTGTCCTTAAAACCGCCTCCTGTGATATGAACGATGCCCTTGATGGTGAAATTCTTGATCAGATTCATCACAGAACGTACATATATCTTTGTGGGCACCAGCAATTCCGTTCCCAGATCGTGGTCCAATTCAGGCAAGACCTGATCTAGGCGCAGTCCCGCATGATCGAGTAAAACCTTTCTAACCAAAGAATATCCGTTGCTATGAAGGCCACTGGAACCGATTCCAATAATCCGATCACCAACACGGATTTCTGACCCATCTATGAGCTTGTCTGCATCAATGATTCCTACACAGAAACCGGCGAGATCGTAAACACCATCGGGGTAGAAGCTGGGCATTTCTGCAGTTTCACCTCCGATTAGCGCGCAACCTGCGTCTTGGCATCCTCGGGAAATCCCCTCAACAATTTGAACCATCTTATCCCGCTCGAGGCGGCCGGTGGCAATGTAATCGAGAAAGAACAGGGGTTCGGCACCCTGCACCAGAACATCATTGACGGACATGGCAACCAAGTCTATACCCACCGTGTCATGTCGGTCCATCGTCTGCGCGATTTTTAATTTTGTTCCGACACCGTCCGTAGAAGAGACTAGGACAGGATCCTTTATCCGGGCTAGATCAAGATGAAACAGTCCACCGAATCCGCCCAGTTTTCCCATAACTTCCTTGCGTCCCGCTGCCTTGATAAGCGGTTTGATCTTTTCAACGAATTCGTTGGCCACGTCAATGTCAACGCCGGCATTCTTGTATGTTGCACGTTCTTCCATGTTGAGGCAACCTATATACCTTTAGTGTGATCGGCTAATTATTGTAATTTAATATCGTAATATGGCAAATGAAGTCAATTCAAACCTACAGCCAGTGGATTTTAAAGAAATAGTGTGTGACGAAACAACCACTATATCCGCAGTGACGGGCAAAGACTAACTCAAAGGTTTTAACACATAAAAACCTGTCAACATCTTTGACCTCTGGTGCACCTTCAATATTCCTTGCGCAGTACCGAAATATCTGTTAGCAAAAACTGAGAAAAGTGACCGAAATGGTTATATATTTATGAGGCGTTTTGAAGAAATTCTGGATAAAATGAGTATACCCCTGCATTTTGCCGCTAGGGCCAACTATCATGCTTTACCAATGATTAGAGATCTATCAGATACGATGACAACCTTTCTTGAGCAGTGGCATAACGCATCGTTAAGTCAAGACGTTCCTGAACAATTACGACGTGATATGCAGGACTTTGCGACTCGGCTTTCTCACCTTTTCTATTCATTTGAGAATCTATCAGTTAAGGAAAAGAAAAAAAACATTACGCTAGGGTTAAAACTGATTGGCGAGTACCGGCAGAAAATTTCACCCGCGGCTACGCAAAAAGATGATCCGATACATCTGCTGAATGTTTATCTTGAGCGCCTGTCGACGCCTGTCCAATTTGTTAAAGGCGTAGGCCCCCGTCTCTCGGCAATTTTTGGGAAAAAAGGCATCCGCACAGTGGAGGAGCTTCTGTATTTCGTGCCCCGCAAGTATGAGGATAGGCGGGAGATTAAACGGATAGACCGACTTCAAACAGGCGGCAAGAGTACAGTTATCGGTGAGATCACCCATGCCGCCATGAGCCAATACGGGCGAAAAAAAATCTTCGAAGTTTCGGTAAGTGACGGCCATGGAACAATAAAAGCAAAGTGGTTTCATGGCGCGCCGGCGTATTTAAAAAAAGTGCTTCGTGTTGGTTCCAAGGTTATCCTGACGGGTGAAGTCAGCACATTTTTATATGAGAAAAATATGCTTCATCCCGATTTTGAAATCACTGATACCGACGATAATTCAACACTGAGTTTCAAGAGAATCGTGCCCGTATATTCGGAAACCGAGGGGCTTTACCAGAAAACGATAAGAAAGATTGTCATGCGGGCCATCCAAGATTTCTGCGCATATCTGGCAAGCCCCATACCGGAAACAATATGTAGGCGCCATCACTTGATCAGCATGGAAGAAGCAGTTAGGAGGGTTCATTTTCCTGATCCCGATGATAATATTGATTCATGCAACGAATATACCAGTCCTGCCCATCGTCAGTTGATCTTTGACGAGTTATTTTTCCTGCAGCTTGGTCTCGCCATGAAGAAAAAAGGCCGTGCTCTTGAGCATGCGGAACCTTTTCATAGAGGGATAAAAAGCTCCAGATTTTTGAACATGCTTCCCTTTTCACTTACGAAGGCTCAGCTTAGGGTGATTGAAGAAATTTATTCGGATTTGGGTAAAAGCTCGGCGATGAATAGGCTCCTTCAGGGAGATGTTGGCTCTGGCAAGACAGTCGTATCTATGGCAGCCATGTTCCTAGCATGTGAAAACGGCTTCCAGGCGGCTATGATGGTTCCTACAGAAATCTTAGCGGAGCAGCATTATGCAAATCTGAAGCAATGGGCCGATCCCCTTGGGGTGCAGGTAGCACTGATGACGGGTTCTTTGAGTAATGCAAAAAAAAATATGATGACCATCGACATAGCCTCCGGGAAAACCGGGATTGTTGTGGGGACTCATGCACTGATACAGGATGAGATCCATTTCCAGCGTCTTGGTCTAGTTGTCATTGATGAGCAGCACCGCTTCGGAGTTATTCAAAGGGCTACGCTGCGCGGGAAGGGGAAGACGCCTCATACATTGATCATGACTGCCACGCCGATACCAAGGACACTTGCCATGACGGTTTATGGAGATTTAGATGTCTCGGTTATCGATGAGATGCCACCGGAGAAGAAACCGGTTCAGACGAAAGTGTTCTACGAAAAACAGAGGCATACGGTATACGATATTATCCGTCGTGAACTGCATAAGGGCCGACAGGCTTTTATCGTCTATCCGCTCGTCACGGAATCGGAAGCGCTGGACCTGAAAGACGCGACACGAATGGCAGAACATCTTAGCAAGGATGTTTTCCCGGATTATCAGGTCGGACTTGTCCATGGCCGTATGAAAAGTGCCGATAAAGATGGGGTAATGGAAAAATTCAGAACCGGTGAAATTGATATCTTGGTGGCAACGACCATTATTGAGGTCGGTATCGATATGCCGCAGGCCTCGCTAATGATTGTTGAGCATGCTGAACGGTTCGGCCTGTCCCAACTTCATCAGCTTCGGGGCAGGGTAGGCAGAAGGGATATACCCTCGGCCTGTATTTTACTCGTACAATCCAGAAGTACCGAGGACGCGCACCGTCGGCTCCGTGTCATGGAGGAAACGAATGATGGGTTTAGGATCGCAGAGGCGGATATGTCCATACGCGGGCCGGGTGAAATGCTGGGAATTCGCCAATCCGGTATGCCTGATTTTCGTATCGCCAATATTGTCCGGGATGCACGGCTCCTGATTGCTGCCCAAAAGGAGGCATTTGATCTGGTCGAAGGGGATCCCGATCTCTTAAAACCGGCCCATGAGTTGTTACGCATGGTTTTAATGCACCGTTGGGCTGGAAGGCTGGATCTGGCGAAAGTCGGTTGATGCGGGGATTTTTTTTGACAAACGATTGGAAGATGTTGTAGAAGCGACAACTCGGTACAAGCCCTAAAACGGAGCATAGTATGACAATGGCATCCAAAACCGGAAAAGTAATTAATCTGGGCCTGATTGGTTTCGGCACAATAGGGACAGGGGTAGTGAAACTTCTCAGGGAAAACGGGGAACTTATTGAGCGACGCGCCGGTGCAAAACTGCATCTTAGAAAGATTGCGGACCTGGATATCGAAAAATCCCGTAACGTTTTCGTAGAAAAGGATTGCCTGACAACCCATGCTGAGGAAATTCTGCAGGATCCTGATATAGATATTGTCATTGAGCTGATTGGTGGTTATGAGCCAGCACGAGCATTTCTAAACGAAGCGGCGCGTCAGAAGAAGCATATCGTGACGGCAAACAAAGCCCTTTTGGCTGCCCATGGGGATGAAATTTTTCAAATTGTCGCCAAGGAAGGTGTGCAGATTGGATTTGAAGCTTCGGTGGGAGGCACAATCCCAATTGTTCGAACCCTCAGAGAAGCCATGGTGGGAGACCGCATCAAATCCATCTATGGGATCGTTAATGGTACCGCCAACTACATTTTGTCAAAAATGACAGATGAAGGGCGATCATTCGCAGAAGTACTTCAGGAAGCACAGTCCCTGGGCTTTGCAGAAGCCGATCCGTCATTTGATATCGAAGGCGTCGATACCTCGCACAAGCTTGCCATCACTCTTGCCCTGGCCTACGGGCAAAGGGTTCAGCTTAAAGGTCTTTACACGGAGGGCATTTCTCAGGTCAGCCAGCAGGACGTCGTCTTCGCAAGGGAACTGGGATACCGGATCAAACTCCTTGCCATTGCCATTAGCCGCGGGGAACAGGTGGAGGCGCGAATCCATCCGACCATGATCCCCCTGGATGATCTGCTTGCTAACGTTAACGGCAATTTTAACGCATTTCACATTATTGGTGAAGCTTCGGGCTCGGTGTTTCTTTACGGGCAGGGTGCGGGTATGATGCCGACGGCCAGCGCAGTGATCAGTGATATTGTCGATATTGCCAAGGAAATTCTCAAAGATCCTCTGAAGAGATCTTCCGGATATTTCGCAAGCAATGTCCATTCCCGGGACCTTCCTTTGTTACCCATGGCTGATGTTTTCACCAATTACTATTTCCGGTTTACCGCGGTGGATCGGCCGGGCGTCCTGTCTAAAATCTCCGGCATCCTGGCTGAGAATAACATCAGTATTGCATCCGTGATCCAGAAAGGCAGGAAGGAGAGCGGCGCCGTACCAGTAGTTATGACTACATACAAGTCCTGTGAAAGGGATGTTCAGGAAGCGCTCGTCCGGATAGATAATCTGGATGTGGTACTGGACAGGACCATCCGGATTCGAATAGAGGACAAGAAGCTCTAATGAAATATGTCATTCTTCTCGGCGATGGCATGGCGGACTACCCTGTTGCCGCCTTGCGTGGAAAAACACCTCTCGCCGTTGCTCATACGCCGAATATGGACAAAATAGCTACCGATGGTTCATTAGGTCTTATCGAAACGATACCGCCCGGTTTTCAACCCGGCAGCGATGTGGCCAATCTTACCGTCCTTGGCTATGACCCAAGCCGCTCATACACAGGCCGGGGCCCACTCGAAGCGGCAAGTCTGGGTATACAGCTCACAGATGATGATGTCGCGTTTCGTTGTAATCTTGTGACACTTGGCAGTGGGCCATATCCTGTAATGGAAGATTTTACTGCAGGCCACATTTCTTCGGAAGAATCTCGGCAGATTATGATTGATCTAAATGCGGCCATTGGTTCTGAAACTTTTCAGTTCCATCCGGGGGTAAGTTACCGGCATCTAGTGGTCTGGCGTAAAGGGGAGGGATCCATGAAGACCGTCGCTCCCCACGATATCACTGGACGAGCAATTGAGTACTTTGTGCCCTCAGGACCAGGTGCCGGGGAAATTATAGCGCTCATGGAACAGGGTAAGAAGATATTATCAGAGCATCCAGTGAACAATATGCGGCGCAGCGCAGGAAAAAGACCTGCAAACGCTATCTGGCTCTGGGGGCAGGGAAGGGCACCACGGATAATTAAGCTGACAGATCATTATGGCATCAGAGGCGGCGTGATCTCGGCTGTCGATCTACTCAATGGCATCGGAACATATGCGGGTCTCGAGGTCATTCACGTTGAAGGTATGACAGGTTATATAGATACCAATTACCGAGGTAAGGTTCTGGGCGCACTTCATGCTCTGAAAGACATGGATTTTGTTTTCCTTCATGTGGAAGCCCCAGATGAGATGGGGCATGAAGGGAATCTGGAAGGGAAGATTCATGCTATAGAGGATTTTGACCGTCAGGTTGTCGGACCTGTAATGGATGGACTGGCGTATCTGGGGCCGTTTCGCATCATGGTCCTGAGTGACCATCCCACACCGCTCAGTATAAAAACCCATGCAGCGGATCCAAGCCCGTTTGCTGTTCTATCATCAGAGGTTGGTGAAAACAGAACTGATGGGACAGCTTTTAGTGAAGAGGCAGCACGTAGAACCGGGCTTCTCTTCTCGCCGGGATATAAGCTGATAGCCCCATTTATACGTGACTGGAGATCTGCAATTGCAAAACCATAGAGACAGAAAGGATATTGGATTGGAGGAATACCAACATGGTAGCTAAGGTGCTAGAGAAGGAACTGGCCAAACCGGATAAATTTCAGGTGATCATGCAAGAAGCGATGGCCTACGCTTCGACACACAAAAAAATGATTATAGTAACATCTACCGTCATTGCCGTGCTCATCCTGATCTTGCTTGGCTGGTTCTTCTATGAACGTGATTATGAAACAAGCGCGATGATTCTATACAACGGCATCTTTGAAAAGTCTTTGCGAAATCCAACGGCTGTAAACCAAAAACAGTCCATTGATGGATATCAAGATCTCGTTAGAAAATATCCGAGCAGCAAAGCAGCACAGTTTGCACGGTATCGTCTAGGCAATCTGTACTTCCAGAGCAGCGACATTGAGAAGGCAATATCGTGGTACGATTCGTTTGTTAAAAAATCACCTCCACGCAGTGACTTAACTTGCCTGGCATATTCCGCACTGGGTTACTGCTACGAGGCAAAGAAGGATTATCAAAAGGCGCTCAGTTATTTTGAGAAGGCCCTCAAGGTCAGGGAGGGTAATCCTTTTGAGGGAATCAATGAGCGCAATATTGCAAGGATCTACGAGGAGATACCTGAACGTTCCAAGGCGCTAGAACACTATCGAAGGGCTCTTGAAAAAACAGCAGATCCAGAGACAAAACGCCTGATTGACCAGAAAATCGCTGTACTAAGTTAAGTTTTAAGGAGAAGATAAAATGAAAGTCTTGATGTCTGGCAATGACGCCATTGCCAGAGGTGCTTATGAATGTGGCGTGCGTTTTGCGTCCGGTTATCCCGGAACACCGAGTACCGAGATTATGGAGAGTTTTGCCCGTTATGACGGCGTTTATGCAGAATGGTCCCCAAATGAAAAAGTTGCCCTAGAGGTAGGGATTGGTGCCGCTTTGGCGGGCGCCCGTTCAATGGTCGTCATGAAACATGTGGGTGTCAATGTTGCTGCCGATCCGCTCTTTACGGTCAGTTATACGGGCACAAACGGTGCCCTCGTCATTATCTCTGCAGATGATCCATCTTTACATAGCTCTCAGAATGAACAGGACAACAGGAATTATGCGAAGTTTGTAAAGATTCCCATGCTTGAGCCTGCCGATTCCGAGGAGGCAAAGGCTTTTATAAAGTTGGCTTTCGAGATTAGCGAAAAATTCGACACACCGGTTTTCCTGCGTTCGACGACACGGGTATCCCATTCCAAGTCCCTGATCACTCTTCAAGAGCCAGTTCCGTATGAAGATATGACATCGATTCGATTTGATGCCCAAAAATATGTGATGGTTCCCGCCAATGCAAGAATGCGTCGTCGATCGGTGGAAGAACGCTTGCGCAAATTGGAAGCTTATGCAGAGAAATTCGGCGAAAACCGCATGGAGATCAACAGCGAGGACGTTGGCATTATCACGGCCGGAATGCCCTACAATTACGCAAAAGCCGTCTTCCCGGACTATTCCTATCTGAAGCTGGGGATGGTTTATCCTTTGCCTGTTGAAATGATCAAGCGATTTGCAGAGAAGATTAAGAAGATTTATGTCGTAGAAGAGCTTGATCCTTTTATTGAAGAACAGGTGAGGGTACTTGGGATCAAGGTGATCGGAAAGGAAATTTTCCCTTATACGAACGAATTTGATCCTGGAGTCATTGAAGCTGCTATTCTCGGCAAAAAGGAACAAGCGGTTAATATTCCCCCACTGAATATTCCGGCGCGACCACCCAATTTATGCCCGGGATGTCCACATCGGGGGCTGTTTTATGTCTTGGGAAAACTCAAGGCGTTTGTAACCGGCGATATCGGCTGTTACACCCTATCCTTTATGAAGCCCCTCGAAGGACTTCATTCCTGCATCTGCATGGGGGCGAGCATTGGCATGGCGCACGGAATGAGCAAAGCCCTCGGGGACAAAGGGATGGATAAAGTCGTCGGTGTAATCGGCGATTCTACGTTTATACATTCGGGCATTACTCCGCTTCTGAACATGGCTTATAATAGGAGCAATGCCGTCATTGTCATCTGCGATAACCGAACTACTGCGATGACCGGCATGCAGGAGCATCCTGCGACTGGATTCACATTGCAAGGTGAGCCTACCAAAAGACTGGATTTCGAGAAATTGGCTAGGGCACTTGGCATTGATAATGTGCGTGTTGTTGATCCATATGATATCAAGGCTGTACAAACGGTCATGAGGGAAGAATTGAAGCGTCAAGGCCCCTCCTTGGTTGTATCAAGGAGATCCTGTATACTTTTCAAGCGGGAAGCCCAGGATGCTCGAAAGCCGCTGCGAATAGATCCCGACAAGTGTATTGGATGCAGAACATGTATCAACCTGGGATGCCCCCCCATTGCTTGGAAGAAGTTCGAAAACATGCAACCTGGTACATATAAAAAGAATGCCAAAAAACAAGAAGGCATAGCCTTCATCGAAACATCCCTTTGCAACGGCTGTTCCGTTTGCAGCCAACTATGCAAGGTTGGCGCTATCGGGGAGGAGCAATGAAATATGCAGAGAAATGAGGTAAAAAGTGTCTTGATGGCTGGGGTTGGGGGGCAGGGAATCCTCAGGGCCAGTGACATCCTTTGTGAAGTCATGATGGAAGAAGGCTATGATGTCAAGAAAAGCGAGGTTCATGGAATGGCCCAACGGGGCGGCTGTGTGACCAGTCATGTTCTGTTCGGAGGAAAAGTGTATTCCCCCTTAGCAAAAAAGGGGGATGTCAATATACTCTTGTCCTTTGAAAAGATGGAGACGCTTCGCTATCTTGATTACCTGGATGCTGAGGGGCTTGTCATCATCAACATGGAGGAGATGTATCCCCCCTCAGTTAATCTCGGTGACGCAACGTACCCAGACGATGTCATGGGAATGGTATCGTCACTGTTCACGAAAGTCGTCTCCGTTGATGCCGGTAAAATGGCAAGCCGAGCGGGAAACATTAAAGCTGTCAATACCGTTCTTCTGGGCATTTTGTCCAATTACCTGGACCTCAATCCGTTATCATGGGAAAAGGTCCTGAGAAAATCTTTTCGTGGAAAGGCGATAGATCTTAATCTAAAAGCTTTTCACCTTGGGGTGACTTGTTAAAAAATAGCGTATCGGATACGGTTTTTTTCTGTTCTTACTCGGCCAATATTATTAGGATTGCTTGAGCAATACTCGACTAACAAGACATGTCTCCCATAGGTTAAACCTTTATCCATATATTCTGATATAAGGTTTTATGATCCTGTGTTTGCGAATCTTTTATGTAGAGCAAGGTGGAACCTTGACAAGACATTCGTCGTGGATATTATAAAAAAAATGCATTTTTGAAAGGAAATCAATGGCCGAAGACTATTATAAAACTCTTGGTGTCGACAAAAAAGCCTCAGTTGATGACATAAAAAAGACTTACCGCAAGCTTGCTTTCAAATATCACCCTGACCGAAATCCGAACAACAAAGAAGCAGAGGAAAAATTCAAAAAGATATCAGAGGCCTACGCTGTATTGAGTGATACAGAAAAAAGACAACAATACGATAGTTTTGGCTCTGCGGATCAATTCAGGCAACGTTACAGCCAAGAAGACATTTTTCGAAATGCCGATCTCAACGATATTCTAAGGGAAATGGGCTTCAGTTTTGGTTTTGGGGGAGGGGGTGGTACACGGACTTTTCGTACAGGGAGCAAAAGGGGAGGGTTCCGGCAGGCAGGCGGCAGTCCCTTGGAAGACCTTTTTGGCGGTTTCGGAGAAGCGGACTACTCACAGAATATGCCCTATAAGGGCCAGGATCAACACTATAACCTTTCGATTACGCTGGAGGAGTCTGTTTTTGGCTCGGAAAAGAAGCTTGCCTTACAAAAGGAAGACCACGTAGATGAAATCAGCGTCAAAATACCACCTGGAATCAGTGCCGGAAAAAAATTGAGGCTCAAAGGCAAGGGTTCCCCGGGCTACCAGGGGGGGCCGCCAGGCGATCTATTCTTGAATATAGAAATTTTGCCCCACCCCCTCTTTGCGAGAGATGGCAATGATCTTTACATCGAGAAGAGCGTTTCATTTACCCAGGCTGTTTTGGGGTCTTCTGTTGATGTTCCAACCATCGACGGGGGCAAAAAAAGGATTAAAATTCCATCTAGTACACAGAACGGCACAAAGATCCGCATGAAGGGATTTGGCGTTGCTAATCTAAAGGGAGGCGGAAAAGGTGATCAGTATGTAAAAATCCTGATTGATGTCCCGAAAAAACTTTCCGATCGACAGGCTCAACTGATTAAAAAGCTCGCGGACGAGGGGTTATGATAGGATTTTATATCATGGTAAACTGGGCATCGTTAAATGATAGATTATAATTATGCCCTATAAGATATGTTATGTAAACTAGCCATCTGATTTTTTTATCAAGTGGGGAAAATTTCTAGATTGCCCTTCACCCCGATCGCATCTTTAAAAATAATAACGGCACCGATGATATTATCAACGGATAAGGCAAAATCTAGTGCCTGTTTGATGTCTTTTTTTTGCACCACTCTGTTTCCGACGGATGTAGCCATCGCATCGGCTAATGCAGCGTCTCGAGCAGCAATGCAAACGGCATCGGCATATCCCAAACTCAATGATGGGCCTACCGTAGATGATGATGTGCAGACTCCTAGCGGCATCTGGTTTGGGGAAATGCGCAGGGCTACACGTCCGCTGAGCACAGAAGTGCCAGAAAATATTCCTATCGCAATATCTTCTTTTGAATTCAAATAGATATCACCTCCATTTTCAACAACTACATTAGGACATTCCCTTTCTAATGCGTGTCCTACATGCTGGGCAATGGCGCCGGCGACAGCAGCCATCGGCCCGACGCCTGCTATTTTTGCTGCCAGCAGCATATCCTGTACCAAGGGGGGGGCAGTTGGATCGGCAGGCAAAGGGACAAGAGTTGTTTTGAATTCAGGATGCTGCAGAATATAATTTTCGATTTGTGATCTGAATTGGTGGACGGACTGGAGTGCCTCTCGTGTCAGGTTGCGGTCGGCAAAAATCATGAGGTCGGTTTCCCGGACACAAACCTGGAATGGAACAAGATGCTTTACATCCATCCTTTTCCGGTATGTCCGTTCAAGATATTCCATGTCAATTAAACGAATCTAGACAAATCGGGTTGTACCCTCCCCCAAAAGTTGGTCAACGGCCTTCTTCAGCTTCGTGGAAAGCTCCAGCCTGATATCTTCTCCCAAATATACGATGGTTTCCGCTTGATTATTCTGCAGTCTCAGAAAGCCATCGCCCTTGCCGGGAAATTTCAGAAGAAGCTGGCGGAGGGATTGCAGATCCTCGGGTGATGTACGGTCAATATCCAGGGTAAAATGAACGGCCTTGAAAGGCTGGTTGAGAGCGGATGAGAGTGTCAACACTTCCGAAGCAAGGACCTTTACATCATCTTCGGCAATATCCAGGGTTCCTTTGACGAGCAATGGTTCATCGGAGTGAAGAAGGTTATGAGCTTTTCTGTATGCTTCTGCAAAAAAGATTGCCGTGAAGGATCCCTTCAAATCCTCAAATGTCACCTGTGCCATGGTCTCCTTGCGCTTTGTTTTCATATCCCGTATATTGCTCACGATTCCGGCCAGCATGACAGTTTCGCGGTCAGTCTTATCCCGTATCGTTTCCGAGTCAGCTGTAACGACTAGGCCGAGGCGGTCCGCAAAGGCGCGCATAGGGTGACCGGTGATATAGAAACCCAATGTCTCCTTTTCGTATGCGAGGCGCTCCTTCTGATCCCATTCCTTTGCCGGTTGACCGTTTGTTGATTGGATTTCTACTATTGCAGGGATTACAGAAGAAGATGCCGAGTCGAAATCATCCAGAAAGCTTTCCTGCCCATGGATTTGATCCTTTTGCCGGCGGGAGACTGCCTCAATTATTGAGTCATAGGATGACATTAATGAACGTCGCGTATGGCCAAGGGCATCAAATGCTCCGCATTTAATAAGACTTTCAATCATCCGTTTATTAACGCGCTTCATGTCGACGCGGCTGCAGAAATCAACAAAATCTTTGAATCTTCCGCCACGTGCCCTTGCCTCAATGATGGCTTCGATTGCCCCAACGCCTACATGTTTGACGGCAGCCATGCCAAAACGGATGCTCTCACCCGAAGCGCTGAAGTCGCGGAAGGATTCATTGATGTCAGGAGGGAGAACATCGATTCCCGCATCTTTGCATGAATTGATATGTTGAATAATCTTGTCTCTGTTGTCTTTCTCTGAGGTAAGAACGGCTGCCATAAACTCAACAGGATAATGGGCCTTTAGATATGCCGTTTGGTATGAAATCATGGCATAGGCAGTTGAATGGGACTTGTTGAAACCATATTCGGCAAAAGTTTCCATCTGCTCCCATATTTTTGTCGCCACCATCTCCGGAATTTTATTCTTTTTCGCTCCGGCGAGGAATTTAGGTTTTTCCTTTTCCATCTCCGCGAATTTCTTCTTGCTCATTACCTTGCGCAGGATATCCGCTTCCGACATGGTGTAGTTTCCTATGACGGAAGCTATCTGCATCACCTGCTCCTGGTACACAATGACGCCGCATGTCTCTTTCAAAATGGGCTCAAGGGCCGGGACCTCATAGGATATTTTTGTTTTTCCGTGCTTACGGTTGATAAAGTCAGCTATATTATTCATGGGACCGGGGCGGAAAAGAGATATCAGGGCGATAAGATCTTCGATACATGCTGGCTTCATGCGTGACAGCGTGTCCTTCATACCGGAGCTTTCGAGCTGGAAAACGCCGTCCGTATCCGCCTTTGACAGTAGATTATATGTTTTCGGGTCATCAAGCGATAGGTTATCGAGATCAATTTCAACTCCCCTGCCCTCTCGGATGAATTGAAGTGTGTTTTTGATTACTGTCAGGGTTTTGAGTCCAAGAAAATCGAATTTGGCTAGTCCGACTTTCTCAATGTCTTTCATCGTAAACTGGGTCACAATGCTATCGTCTTTAGGATTCTTATAAAGAGGTACATGCTGAACCAGTGGGATATCGGAAATGACGACACCTGCGGCATGCGTTGATGCATGACGATTCAGGCCTTCCAGCGCGCGGGAAAGTGTCAGCAGCTCGGCAATCCGTTCATTTTTTTCCATCGCCTCACGCAATCGCGGTTCCATCTCCAGGGCTGACTCTAGGGTTATGTGGATCATGTTCGGTACGAGCTTGGCAATGGCATCCACTTCTCCATAGGGAAAGTTCAAGACCCGTCCCACATCCCTTATGACTGCCCTTGCCTGCATGGTGCCAAAGGTGATAATCTGGGCGACACGGTCCGCTCCATATTTCTTGGTAACGTAAGAGATGATTTCATCCCGGCGCTCCTGGCAGAAATCAATATCAATGTCAGGCATGCTGATCCGGTCAGGATTAAGAAATCTTTCAAAGAAAAGATTATAGCGGATGGGATCGATATCCGTGATGCCTATTGCATAGGCAACCAATGAACCTGCCGCTGACCCTCGTCCCGGTCCTACCGGGATGTTTTTCTCTTTCGCATAATTCACAAAATCCGCGACGATCAGAAAGTATCCAGAAAACCCCATGGCTGTGATCATCTTGAGCTCATGTTCGAGCCGCATCTCATATTGCTGGCGGAGTTTTCCATCTTGCCCTTTGAGGAGGGTCGGCATCCGCTTTTCAAGTCCTACGCGCGCCAGATCGGCTAGTTGAGAATCCAGGGTCTTGCCCTTGTCTACTTCAAATTTCGGCAAATAGATCTGGCCAAGTGCAAGCTGCAATGTGCATCGATCGGCGATATGCACGGTGTTTTTGATTGCTTCTGGGCAGTATGAAAACAGGGACTGCATTTCGCTCGGGTTTCGGTAATAGAACTGGTCTGTCTCAAACCGCATACGGTCAGTGTCTGCCAGAGTTTTGCCTGTCTGAATGCACAGCAACACTTCATGAGCACGAGCGTCATCGCGAGTCAGATAGTGGCAGTCATTTGTCGCTACCAGCGGAATGGAAAGCTGTCCGGAAAGCTCAAGAAGGCGCCGATTAGCCGTCTGCTGTTCCAGCAGACCATTTTCCATTATTTCAAGAAAAAAATTATTTTTCCCGAAAAGCTCCCTATACTCTTCAGCAGCACGAATAGCACCGATATCATTACCCTGCAGGATGCAGCCTGCAATCTCACCATGAAGACAGGCACTCATGGCAATCAATCCTTCATGATGCTCGGCAAGAAGCGTTTTATCTACGCGGGGCCGATAATAAAACCCCTCGAGGTATGCTGCGCTAACCAGCTTCAATAAATTCTTATAACCGGCCGTGTTCTCTGCAAGGACAATCAAATGGTGGGAAGTTTCCCCATTGACGGGAGAAGATTTTTCGAGACGATTGCCAGGTGCGACGTAGAGTTCGCATCCTATGATCGGTTTGATTCCTGCTGACACTGCCTGATTGTAAAAATCGATGGCGCCAAACAGGTTGCCATGATCCGTCATGGTAACGGCCGGTAATTGGTACTGTTTTGCTGTCCGGATCAGATCCTTAATACGAATAGCGCCATCGAGAAGGCTGTACTGAGTGTGGACATGAAGGTGAACAAAATCTGCCGGCATATAAATAACCCCGTGTCCCCATGTATATTGATGCTAATCCAACCAATAATTAGGGGCTTCTTTGGTAATGATGACATCGTGAACATGGCTTTCCCGAAGACCGGCGGATGTAATTCGAACGAAGCGGGATTTTTCGCATAGCTCCCTGATATTCCGGCATCCGGCGTAGCCCATTCCAGCCTTCAGTCCCCCTATGAGTTGATGAATGCTTGCAGAAAGCGATCCTCGGAAAGGCACGCGCCCTTCAATGCCCTCGGGGACAAGCTTCAAATTTCCCTCAATATCATCCTGATGGTATCGGTCACGGCTTCCTTCCTTCATGGCTTCTAGCGAACCCATGCCCCGGTATACCTTGTAGCTGCGCCCCTGAAACAATACAGTCTCCCCAGGGCTCTCCTCAGTTCCCGCAAACAGGCCTCCGATCATGACGGTTTGTGCCCCTGCAGCAAGTGCCTTAGTAATATCGCCGGAAAATTTGATACCGCCATCAGCAATGACAGGAATGCTGTAGCGCGCTGCAATCTTATAGACATCGCGTATGGCGCTCATCTGGGGGATGCCGACTCCAGCGATAATGCGTGTTGTGCAGATAGAGCCGGGGCCGACTCCGATCTTGACGGCATCGACACCAGCTTTAATCAGGGCTTCCGCCCCTTCTGATGTGGCAATGTTACCGGCAATCAATTCACATTTCGGGAAATTTTTCTTCGTATCCTTTACGGCGTCAATCACAGATGCGGAATGGCCATGTGACGTATCAATCACAATGGCATCCACACCGGCTGCGATTAGCGCGTCTAACCTGGCCTCCCGGTCCAGAATCCCCACGGCAGCGCCTACACGAAGGCGGCCAAGGGAATCCTTGCAAGCGTAAGGGTACTTTTTAATCTTTTCTATATCTTTGATCGTGATGAGACCCTTGAGACAATAATTATCATCCACAACAAGAAGTTTTTCAATGCGATGCTTATGGAGCAGCTTTTTGGAATCTTCAAGGCTGATCGTAGAGGTTACTGTGACAAGGTTGTCCTTTGTCATGACGTTAGCAACCGGCTGATCAAGGTCTTCCTCAAATCGCAAGTCACGGTTGGTAAGGATACCAACCAGCTTTTGGTTTCTGACTACAGGCACACCGGAGATCCGGTAGCGGTTCATAAGATCAAGCGCCTCCCGGACTTTCTGATCCGGTTCGATTGTAATCGGGTCCACGATCATGCCGCTTTCAGATTTTTTGACCTTGTCCACCTCAAGAGCCTGCCTTGCGATACTCATATTGCGGTGAATAACCCCAATGCCACCTTCCTGGGCCATACAGATAGCCGTGGACGATTCAGTAACGGTGTCCATGGCAGCACTGACAATGGGTATGTTGAGTGGAATATTGCCCGTCAGGAGTGTAGAAGTATCCACGTCTCTCGGCACGATATGGGATTCTGCCGGAACAAGCAACAAATCGTCAAAGGTTAACGCTTCCCTAGTGTTATCGTCTAACATCTTTTTAAACCTCCCCCAGAAGCAAGTACATGGTGATGGCCATTGAGAGATATGAAATATTCATCCCTTAACGGCTCATATTCAATATATTGTGCAATCTGATAGTATGCTGCCCTTGAAAAACGTGCCTCGAACTTGCAGTTCCGTACGGAACAGTAGAGAACGTTCTGTCCACCTATCCGGAGGGTTGGAAATTCAAGTTTTTCAACGGTTTCATCACACAGCTTCAATAAAATGGTCTGTCCATTCGTTCCATCAATTTCCATTTCTGCCGAATGGACGATGAAAGGCACATCCTCCACTTCTAGGTAACATTGATCATTTTCCAAAACGATCATGTAGCGGCCTAATGCATCCTTTGCCAGGTTCTGGTAAAAAAAATTGACGATTTCCCGCCTAAACATTTCTGATCCCCTAAAATACCAGATTCCGTCCTTATCAATCCTGATATCGCATGGGGCAATCGATCTACAATCTTTCTCATTCATCAAAACACCGCTAAATTTTATTTCTGCTGTCTATCAAAATGGTTACTGGGCCGCTGTTATGGATTTCAACGGACATCATAGCCTGAAATTCCCCGATGGCAACCGTTCCCAGCCTTTCCCTTCCTTTGTTTATAAAATGCTCGTAGAGAAGGCGAGCCGGCTCAGGGTCCTCTGCCCGAATAAAGGAAGGCCTCCGTCCTTTCTGGCAATCCGCCATCAAAGTGAACTGAGAAACGACCAGCATCTCGCCCGATATATCCAATAGAGAGAGATTCATCCTCCCTTCGGGATCATCAAAGATGCGGAGGTTGATGACCTTTTCGAGTAGAAAATCGGCATCGGAAGGCAGATCGCCTTTCTCAATGCCTAGAAAAACCAGAATGCCCTGTCTAATTTGGGAGATGAGCTGATCATTTATCCGGACGGCTGCCCGGCTTACCCTCTGCACCACAACCCGCATGGAACCACCCTGATCAAATTGCGGCGCATGTTAGCAACAAACATCTTCCGGTTCAAGTCTTTTTCCGGATTTTTTCCAACGGGCCCTCACGTGATGTTCTGCTGAAAATTTCTGTAACGACAACGTTCATCATATCTTGATACAGAAGGTTACTTTGCTGATCTGCAAGAAGGAGATCTTTTATACAGGCGAATCTTCCCTCAAGAAATATTTCACCTCCCTGATGTAGCCGGCGGATTCCATATCGTAAACTTTTTCGCTCCCTTGCGGCGATTCGCACTAGGAGATTCTTCGTTGCCCAGACGCGGCCGTCTCCGGATAGACGGGAAAGGATTTCAGATCGGCTTGCCACATCTCCGATCGACTGCCATTCCATGCCGGATACGGACCAGGCGTTGGTGAGATACGCGTGGCCTTCATCCAAGCCAATATTCATACACAAAGGATTAGACATTCCTTGGCTGGACTGCCATTCCCGGTTAAGTAGCTGCACTTTATCACGGATTTCAAGGGCGCAGTGAACGGCTTCTATAAGGTAAAAAGAGTCGCTATCACCCATGAACACATAAGTATATCCATCCCCGTGATGTCGGCTATATATGCCTGTATACCCGTCGAGTGTGGATAAGACAGCCTCACCGATTCGTTCTATGCAGGAGAGATAGATTTCCGGCGGAAGCTCTGCGCGGATCTTCTGCGAGTCTGTAAGGTTCGCGACGAGAACAACCACTGGTATGGCAAGTTGATCTTCCCCTGTAACGAGCTTTTTGATAAGCCCTTCCCTGCCCGACAGGCAAACAGCAAGCTTCTCCATGGGCTGGTCCAAGGGCAGCAGTACGCAGAGGAAGCACTCTTTCATCGAGAACGCTAACCATTGGAAAAATCCAATGTTTCCACTCCGATGCATAAGTTTAACATACGCCTCGCGGGAATTATTAGTTCCCCAAAGGAGATCAATGGAATCAAAAATCGCCATTAGTCTCTGAACTTCGCGGCGTGTAATGCCCTCATAGAGAGTTTCAAGGTATTCTCTGGGTTTTCCGGTTTTCAATAGGGCCAAGTGAGCCCTGGCTAATGGATGCGTCTTACCTTTTTCCGGGAACCACTTCATGCCTAGAAATATCCGAAAGATGTTCCGTTGGTTGCGGTAATCCCGAAAATCTAGTCCCTGATGAAAAATCCAATCCTCCGCTTGACTGTTGGCCCATGTAAATTCAAAGCGGTGATTGACTAAATAGGTGGGAACATTTAAGTCTTCTAAGAGGATATGGGGCTTTGTTTCCATTTGCCCGTAATCCTCGAATAGGTTATCCTGAACTATACCTGATGGCTCCTGAAAACTTGCTAATGCATCTGCACGGGTCGCTTTTGAAGAGGCTGTTGAATCATCTCCAGTAGCAGGGAGTTTCAAGGAAAGATCGGCAAGAACCGATATGATATCAGGCATGGAGATACCCTCCAGCTTCATCTGATGAATCTTTTCGATCCTGCCCAGTACAGAGCTAGGGAAATAACCGATTCTCCGGCTTTTTATGTCAGAGCGATCAGGCTTGCGAACATCAGGCTTAGGCAAAAGCCCCCATTTTATGTAGTTGTTCAGGGTAGCCCTTGAAATGCCTGTCCTTCTGATTAGTTCAATGCTCGATATCATCATTAAACTGACCCCATCGCAATCATATGCAGTCTAAATTATACAGTCAAACAATTTGTTTAAAATCAAGCGATGAAATGCTAATTTTTTATTTCAAACTTAAATATCAATTGCTTGTCAGATAAATATGAACTATCGGTTGATAATTATACTGTATAAATTAATTATAATAGTTTTATTAATTATTAATTTCAAGGTCATAGACTGTTTAAGTTAATATTTTTTATTATATTATATTGGACAATTGCTATAGGTGCGGTTACCTGTTACATTCTAAACATGAAGACTAGGAACGTTTTGGCAATTAATCCGTGGATTCATGATGTTGCCGCTTACGATTACTGGAGCAAACCGCTTGGGTTATTGACCATCGCCGCTATCTTGCGGTCGGCCGGGCAAAAAGTAGCGTTGATTGACTGTTTATCGCCCTATCCTGAGTGGATCTGTTATACAACTCAAGAACAACACTTCAAGCTTCCTAAAAGAAAAAAGGATGGGCACGGAAAGTATTTTAAAGAGATGCTTCCGGCTCCTGATTTTTTCAGATCGTTAAAGAGACGATACAGTCGTTATGGAATGCCCATCGAAGTCTTCAAAAAGATTCTTCAAGGACTCAAACCGCCGGATATTATCTTGGTCACCTCCATGATGACATATTGGTATCCCGGTGTTTTTGAGGCAATTGAACTGTCTAAAAGATGTTTCCCGGGGGTTCCTGTCATTCTCGGAGGTATTTATGCCACCCTTTGTACAGAGCATGCCCATCTATCAGGGGCAGATTATGTGATCAGTGGACCTGGAGAGCCTCAGCTACAACAAATATGGAAAGACGCATTGAATAGTCAACTTCCCCACGATATCTGCGAAACTGACCTCGATCATGCGCCCTACCCTGCTTTGGATCTTCTTGAATACCTGGACCAGGTTCCTATCCTGACTTCTCGCGGTTGCCCCTATCGGTGTACCTATTGTGCCTCCCATGTGTTGTATGGCACATTTCTAAGGAGAAACCCGTATCGCGTGGCCGATGAAATTGAATATTGGTTGCGTCATCGCGGGGTAAGGCATTTTTCTTTTTATGATGATGCCCTTCTCGTTCGACCGGAGGATATGATCATACCCTTGCTTGAAGAGATTGTAAAAAGGGATCTGCCTGTTCGGTTTCATTGTCCTAATGGGCTGCATCTCAGAGAAATGACACCTGGTATAGCGAGACTTATGTACCAGGCGGGATTTAGGACCCTTCGTTTCGGGTTTGAAACATCCAATGTAAAATGGCAGACCAGGACAGGGGGAAAGGTGAGTAATCCCCATCTTGATGCGGCCATAGCCTATTTGTTACAGGCGGGCTATTCCGGCCATGACATCGGAGTGTATGTTCTCTGTGGCCTTCCGGGCCAATCGTCACACGATGTGCATAAAACGGTTGAATATGTGCTCGCAGCCGGTGCCCGGACTATCATAACTGAATATTCCCCTATTCCAGGGACAGCCCTGTGGGAAGAGGCTGTCGCTTCTTCACCCTATCCACTCGATAAGGAACCACTATGTCACAATAATTCATTACTGCCATGCCGAAGTAAGTGGCTCACTTACGACGATTACCAAAAGATTAAGCGCAACCTTTTCGAATTGACAAACCACCAAGCATATGATCATTAAAGTTTAAATAGCTTAGAGGAACGACATGGCAGTGCTGACCGTTGAACCCTTCACGCGGAACCTTAAAAACTTTCCTGAATCTTTTTCGAAATTGAATAATGATTCGGGAAAAAATGTCATCGGCTATTTTTGCACATACACACCGATTGAGTTAATTTATGCAGCGGGCTTTCTGCCGGTTCGAATTTTTGGCGGCTCAGGGCGGGTAGACCGTGCCTATCATCTCGCGCCACAGTTTATTTGTCCGCCTCTGCTACGTTCGCTAGAGATGGCCCTCAGCGGCAAGTATGACTTTTTGGCGGGTATCATACAGGGATATACCTGCGATGTAGTATGCGGGATGGTTAACATATGGCGCGAGAACTTCCCAAAGGCCCTATATCACACCCTGCCGATTCCATATAACCACTCACCTGACGGCATGGCTTTCTTCCGATCAGCCATTATGGAGCTGACTGAAAAACTGGGAGAAGCGGGTAATTCGTTTCATATAACTGCTCTTGCCGAATCGCTGGACTTATATGACCGCATAAGACGATTGGTGCTTGATTTGTACGAGTGGCGTTATGAAGGCCGGCTGCCGTTGACGGCGGCCGAACTTTACGACGTTATTCAAGCGTTCTTCATCATGCCGCCGGTGGAATATCTTGATGCCCTTCAAGCACTCCATGATACACTGAAAAATTCCGGCCCTTCGAAAAGTAGCGGTGTCCCCATTTTGCTTTCCGGCAGTTATATAGAGGACCCCAAGATTTTCGATATTCTTGAATCATCGGGAATGCACATTGTCGCTGATGACCTCTGCACAGGGCTACGACCGTTTCACATTCCTGAAATAAATGGTCAGGATCCTCTTACACGGCTCATGAACCGATACACTCGGCGCATCGCATGTCCAAGCCGCTGCCGCGCCGAAGAGCGACTGCCATACCTAAAAAATTTGATTCATGCGTCCGGAGCGAAGGGCGTCCTATTTGTGATCCAGAAGTTCTGCACACCCCACCTGGCTGACGAGCCGTTCCTTAAATACGCCCTGCAGAGGGATGGGATCAGAAGCATGGTTGTGGAACTTGAGGCCACGGGCATTCAGGAGGGACAGCTGGCAACTCGTGTACAGGGGTTTGTGGAGATGCTGGATAAGGATTAATGCACGCCCTGTTATAATTGGTTATGAATAAGAAAACAAAATCTACAAAGCGACTCCATTCCGCAAAAGAACTCAACCGGGTTGTTATGGAATATTTTCTTGAGTGCCATGCTGCCAAGGCTGCTGGTAAGCCTGTAGGTTGGATGCCGCCTATGAACGGGGCCATTGAGCTTTTTTATGCCATGGATCTCCAGCCTGTTTTTCCCGAAAATTGGTCTCCGGTCTGCGCTGCCTTCGGCCTGACTCCCGATAATTTCAAGAGAACGGACGCGCTCGGATATTCAAGGGATATATGCGGATATTTCCGAAACTTCGTCGGGTATGTGCACGGCCCGATGCATGGTGACGGTATTCCACTGAATGGTTTGCCGGAACCGGATATGATACTGTCTCCGGGAGCGGGATGCGTTCCCGTCATGAAGACTTTCCATGTATTAGAACGTCGTTTTCCCAAGGCCAGGATATTCAAGGCCGACCTGCCGCAAGTGGCTGTAGAGGATATTCGCCCCCATCATGTCCATTACGCAGTCAAGGAAATAGAGCGTCTGATTGATTTCCTGCAGGACGCCACCGGACACAAGCTCGATATTGATCGACTTCGGGAAGCGGTGGTTCTGTCAGATCAGGCTTGCGTCCTGTGGGATGAAATCATGTCATACAGAAAATTCGTTCCCACACCGCTGTCTGCTGCGGAAATTGGCATCATGTTTGTGATGGTTACCCGCCAGGGTACCAAGATTGCTGTGGACTTTCTGACAACCGTTCGGGACGAAGTGAAGCAAAGAGCCGAACAGGGGATTGGTGTTATCAGCAACGAGAAGATCAGGCTGTTTTGGGATAACATCCCCCTTTGGTACAACATGGGGGTGTTCAACTACTTTGAGAAGGCAGGTGGTGTAGTCGTTGCGGAAACATACTCCGCTGCCTGGTCGCTTCGTCTCGATGTGGATCACCCTCTTGAAGCCTTGGCCATCAAAAGTCTAAAATCCTATCCTATGGTCTCTTGTGTCTCTATCAAAAAGCGCAAAGAGATGGTTTTGAAAGCCTGTCGCGATTACTTCATAGATGGTGCAATCTTACACCGCAACCGCTCTTGCGTGCCCATAACCATGGGTCAAATGGATATTCAACGTGCCCTCGAGACAGAACTGGGTATTCCATCTGTCATCATTGATGCGGATCATATGGATGAACAGCATTTTTCCCGCGCACAATTCGAGACCCGCGCCGATTCTTTCATGGAATTGCTGCTTGCGCGGAAGGGTCGACTCTGATCTGATGCCGTCGACATACATAAATCTGTGGTTCAGAGTGAGATGATGCTAAAGACGCCTTATTTTTTCTGCCCGCTGGACTCGAGAGCTGGATTACGTGCCGAGCAGTTGCATGGGAGCATGCGAAGAGGCTTCTCCTGGAGAAGACAGGTACAAAATACCGGCCCGCAATATGATATTACTGCATGTGCAGCAAGCTTTACGATCTCATGGGTAGAAAGATGAAGCCATCATAAATATGAAGATGGCGGTAAAATTTGGTCACGTAATGGCAAGGCAGTACTAACCAGTGCCATTTAGCCGCAATAACGGCCATTCATAACGGCGTTATAGCGAGGATAGGCTTATTTATGAACCTCGATCCGCTGTTGCTGTCCCGCATCCAGTTTGCAGTTACTGCCTCGTTTCATATTATTTTCCCAGCCATTACCATTGGTTTGTCGATATGGCTGGCGGTTCTGCAGGGCCTATTGCTTTTCACGGGGAATGCAATTTATCAGAGGCTTTTTGATTTCTGGCTGAAGATTTTTGCGATCCTCTTTGCTATGGGCGTGGTTTCCGGAGTCGTCATGGCATTCCAATTTGGGATGAACTGGAGTGTCATGTCACTGAAATCAGGAAGCGTCATGGGACCGCTGCTCGGCTATGAAACATTCACCGCATTTTTGCTTGAGGCGACCTTTCTAGGGCTGGTCCTCTATACACGAAACCACGTGCGACAAGGGTTCTATTTCTTTTCCTGCTGCATGGTTGCTGTCGGGGCAACACTATCGTCTTTCTGGATACTCTGCAACAATAGCTGGATGCAGGTACCGTTGGGCTATGAGTTGATTAATGGGAAAATAATCCCTGTGGATTGGAGATCGATTGTCCTAGGGCCGGTATTCCTGAATCGCTGGATGCATATGCTTGTCTCAACGTTCCTGACAACTGCCATGTGTGTCCTTGCTGTCGGCGCCTCATATGTCCTCAGGGGCCGTCACCTCTCCGAGTCCCGCTTCATGATGCGCTGGAGCCTGGTCACCGTGGCGATATTGATGCCTCTGCAGTTTTACCTTGGCGACATCAGCGGCAAATATATGTACCGGTACCAACCGGCCAAATTCGCTGCGATAGAGGCGCGCTGGCATCATGAACAGCCGGGAACGGAAGTCTGGTTTGCCCTCCCCGACGAAAAAAACCAGAGGAACCTTTTTTCCATACACACCCCATCGGTTGGAAGCTGGATTGCCACGGGGAACTGGACTGCGCCCGTATCGGGGCTTAACGACTTTCCTAGAAAAGATTGGCCTCCCATTCTTGTTCCATTTTTCTCGTTTCGCATAATGGTTGGCCTGGGTCTTTTAATTCTTGGCATGGGCTGGCTGGGTTTATGGTTAAGCTGGCGCAGACGCCTTGAGGAGACGCGCTGGTTCCTCTGGTCTGCTGTTTTAGCTTTTCCTAGTGGTTTACTGGCAGTCATCGTGGGCTGGTTCACTGCTGAGGTCGGACGCCAGCCATGGGTCGTTTATGGACTTCTCCGCACTTCTGAAACGGTCACGCCATCCCTGACAGGCCAGAATGTTCTGACAACGCTGATTGTTTATATGCTGGTCTATTCCTTGATATTATTTTTTGGATGTTATTATGTTTATCGGATCTTTCGTATGGGTCCTACCGGAGAGGAAGTCGGGAATCCCGCCGTCTCACGATTATCCGGGGTTCATTGAACCAAAGGAGCACAACGATGGAAGCATATTGCCTTCAAATTTTCTGGGCAGGGCTGATTGCCTTTGCCTTGTTCATGTATGTTGTTCTTGACGGCTATGATCTTGGCGTTGGTATTTTGTTTGGTATGGCCCGCGATGACCACGATCGTGCGACCATGTTGAAAGCCATTGAACCATTCTGGGATGGTAATGAAGTTTGGCTCATTCTTGTTGGAGCAGGCCTTTTTGCCGCCTTCCCGATGGTCTATGCCATATTTCTGCCGGCATTCTATCTGCCCGTGGCTCTGATGCTCATCGGTTTGATTTTTCGGGGAGTTTCAATCGAATTCCGTTATCATTCAAATCAAATGCGATGGCTTTGGGATTGGGGTTTTTTTGTCGGGTCCCTCATAGTGAGTTTTGTACAGGGTACCGCTATCGGCAGAATGGTGGAAGGATTGCCCGTAGCCGACGGCCAGTACGCAGGTGGAGCTTTTGATTGGCTGACACCTTTCTCCCTTCTCTGTGGACTTGGTCTTGTGTTGGGCTACTCGCTCCTTGGCGCAGCATGGCTCATATTGAGAACGGATGGAGACATACATGACTGGTTGTATTGTCGGATAAGGTGGCTGCTTATCAGTGTATTGACCATTCTCGCAGGGGTTTCAGTCCTGATACTGTTGATGAACGAACGTGTTATGGCTCGATGGTTCGGACATGTTTACTTGTTTACCTTTCCTGTATTCACGCTTCTGGCGTCAGTGGGACTGTGGATTGGTATTCCGAAGAAGCGGGACTGGTTTCCCTATGTCATGGCCGTGGGTGTTTTTATCGGCGCATACCTGTCACTGACTGCCAGCTTCTGGCCATATATGATTCCGTATTCAGTTTCAATTGCCGATGCGGCGGCACCGGTGCAGACACTGTCATTTCTGTTTTATGGTGCAGGTGTCGTGGTCTTTCCCATCGTGTTGCTTTATACAGCGTTTATCTATTGGAAGCTGCGCGGTAAAGTATAGGGGGCCCTACCATGTCACTGAATCCCCCCCTCCTAATGATCGCTGGCGCCAAAGGCGCCGTAGGTTCGACAGTGGTTGCTGCCATTACCAGGATCGGGCATGAGCCGCATGCAGTACTGCCCTGGCTCACGACCGAGGGCTTTTTTGATCATCAGAGATTTTACAGCAGAATGAAAGTTGCCGGATGGGATGTTTCTGCAAAACCCATCGAACAGTCGATTCGTGACCACGGAGTACTTGACGCTCAAAATTTTTTTTTATCTGAATCTGACCTGAGCGAAATCGAAATCCTGCAGGCTCCTTCCCCGGAATATCCCGTTTGTGAACAGATTGGACAGCTTATCCATGAAATGGATCATTTTAAGAAGCGTCATCCCGAAAACCATCCCGTCCTGATAAACCTCCTGCCTGCCTTTCGTCCCGTTTGCCTTGATGAATGTGAACACCTGGAGCAGCTATGTTCACAAACGAAACAAACCGTCATGCCTGACCTCATTTATGCGCTCGCTGCCGTGATGTCTGCCATACCGGTTGTTAACTTTACCTCGAATGCTATAGAGATTCCACTGCTGCTGTCAGAGTCCCTGAAGGTGCGAGTTCCCCTGTGCGGGCGCGATGGGAAGACAGGGCAGACCTATCTAAAGGTCGTGATCGCATCTGCGCTCAAGGCACGGAGACTGCGGGTAAATGGATGGTACAGCCTAAATATTCTCGGGAATAATGACGGGGAAAACCTTGCAGACCCTGATAAAGCTTCGGAAAAAGTAGCAAACAAGACAAAACTCTTGGAAGAGATTCTTGGATACAAGGTAGGCCAACAGTATGGGGCCCCCTCTCACAAGGTGACTATAGACTATTATCCTCCGCGCGGGGACAACAAAGAGGCCTGGGATGTAATAGATTTCTCGGGATTGTTTGGGCTACCCATGAGCCTCAGGCTGAATCTTCAGGGACGAGATTCCATTTTGGCGGCCCCCTTGGTTATGGACCTCGCGGTGTGGATGGCGGCTCTGCATTGTGCTGGGCGACGCGGACTCGTTCCAGAATTGGGCTTTTATTTCAAAAAGCCTCTTGGATCCAGTCCACCGGTTACCTTTGAGGCCCAGCTCCGTGCAATCCGGCAATTGGCAGTGGAATGCAAAGATATCACCTGAACAAAACAACAAAGCGTACTCATAGTTTCCATATGGAACGCAGAGAGGATGCATTGTTTATTGAATCATTGTAAACAGTGATGGGATGGCGCAATCTCTTTTGATAAGCGTCAGCTGTTCATTGATCAAGTTTCGGGATTGCCGCAGTGGTCTATGTCATCCCCGCGACGACCCGGCAGTTATTGAGGGGTACTTTTGAAATTAGCTTATAGCACCAACGCCTTCACGCACTACACATTGTTCGAAGCAGTTGATAAAATTGCTTCTCTTGGCTTCGGCGGAATTGAAGTTATGGGGGATCGCCCACACCTTTATCCTCCGGATTGGGATCAGGATGCACTGGTCAGTCTCAGGGATTGGATTAGCCTGAAGGGGCTTTGCATTACAAATATTAACAGCTTTACGCTGTTCGCCGTGGGCAACATGCATCTTCCATCATGGATTGAAGGCGATAGGGAGAGGCGGGAAATCCGGATTCAGCATACCATTGATTGCCTGAGGCTCGCTGCATTTCTCGGATGTGCAAACATTTCTGTCCCGCCGGGTGGACCGCGCCGAAACAAGGACCGTGGACCGGCTTTATCACTGTTTCGCGAGGGGTTGGAAAGGGTCATACCAGCGACGAAAAAATTCGGCGTGAAGGTTCTCATCGAACCGGAGCCAGAGCTGCTTCTGGAAAACTCTTGGGAGTCCCTTGAATTTATTAAGGATGTCCATTCACCATTCATCGGTATCAATTTCGACATCGGCCATTTCTTTTGTGCAGGGGAAGATCCTAGTGAAGCTTTTATGAAACTCCTTCCCTGGATCGGTCATGTGCATATAGAAGATATTGCTGATAGCCGCAGCCATTATCATCTCATAGCGGGTCACGGCGCGATCAATTTTCGGAAAGTACTGCGAACGATACGGCACAGCGGTTACCAGGGCAACATCAGCCTGGAACTCTATACCTATTCCGACAAACCGGAGGATGCAGGACGGGAAAGCCTGCAGCATCTTTTGCCTCTTTTTCAGGAAGCCGGATTTGACCTGAGCGCACCACCGGTTGAGGTAAGGACCGGGCAGGATCGGGGAAATTAAGGTGTCAAGACCAATATCGCCTCAGGGAAAACAATGCGATCAAGGGGAAGACAAGTCAAAATATGTCCACCGTCACTTCACCTCCATTGCACGCAGATATGACCTGATGAATACGGTCCTCAGCTTCGGGATGCACTATCTCTGGAAACGGCGTTCCGTCAAACAATTGAATCTGAAATCGGGTGCGGTGATCATTGATGTTTGCGGCGGAACTGCGGACCTGGCAATTTTGGCTGCCAGAAATGTAGGTCCCGGGGGGCGGGTCATCCTTTATGACATTAATAGGGCCATGATTGAGGGCGGAATTCGGAAAATCAGGAAGGCCTCCTTAGAGGGAAAGATCTTCAGCGTTCAGGGGGATGCGGAATGTCTCTCTTTTCCAGAACGCAGCTTCGATGCTGCCATGGTAGGTTTTGGAGTGAGAAACTTGACAGATATGGAGAAAGGCTTTTCAGAGATGTACCGGGTACTCAGACATAAAGGAAAACTGATGTGCCTGGAATTCTCCCTTCCATCATTCTACTGGTTCCGCTTGCTTTACGACTTCTATTCATTTCGGGTCATGCCTCTCGCTGGCAAAATACTGGTCGGGACACGAGAGGCCTATAGCTATTTGCCTGATACGATCCGAAGGTTTCCTCCGCCAGACAAAGTTGCGGACATGCTCTGTAACATAGGCTTTTCGAAGGTCGCCTACCAGAGGGTCACGAATGGTATAGCCGTCATATATACCGGAGAAAAAAATGAAGCTGAATTGGGCTGAACGGCTGGCCGTCAACAACCCCACCCGGCCTCTCCAGCAGCGCCTCGAGATACAATGGCTTAAAAAAAGGACACAGCTTGGACCGGGCGCCGTGGTGCTGGAAGTTGGCTGCGGCAGGGGAGCAGGTGCCCATATCATAAAGACAACGTTCGAGCCCGCCTTGCTGCACGCGATGGATCTTGATGTTCGGATGATTCAAAAAGCCTGTCGTCACCCGTCTTTAAAAAAGAGCAAGGCAATTTTCTTCTATATTGGAGATGTCAACTCGCTCCCCTACCCCAATGCGACTTTTGATGCGGTTTTCGGATTCGGACTCCTCCATCACATCCCGGATTGGCAGGGGGCATTGGCTGAAATCATAAGGGTATTAAAGATGGGCGGGATTTACTTCTTCGAGGAGCTATATCCATCCCTTTACCAGAATATCATAACAAGATATGTCCTCCTCCATCCCGCTGGAAACCGTTTCCGCAGCCGAGATTTAAAAGTAGCCTTGAATACCTCAGGGCTGATTCTGGGGGATCATATCGAACTCAAGAAGCTGTTCATTTTGGGATCCGCCACCAAACGTTAGCCGTTTTATCCCTTTCATCTATTTTTCCAGAGGGAATGTCAGGGTAGCTCCATACCAGCTGATAATTATAATGATGCAAAAAAGACAAAGAAGCAGGAAAAAATAAATCATCCTGTCCACTGTCGAGATTAGCACGTCGGGCGATATCAGCCGCCAGATAAATGTGCCACAGGAGACTGCGACAAGGACCATTGAAAATAGTATCTTAATCCTGACCTGCCGCATTGGTTTCGCCAGATAGTTTATCCACCAGGTGAAGAATCCGGTTATGATAGCCGGGACAGAGCTAAGGACCCCTGCTCCGAGGCAGATGAATGCCGCGGCCTCGAAGGATTTCATCCCGGTGATCCGGGACAGAAAATAAAAAACGACAGGCGCAATCATGAAAACGATCGGAAAATGGACCAGCATGGGGTGGGGGTGTCGGCGCAGGAAGGGAAAACGATTCAGTACCCGCTCCAGCAACACGGGCAAAACGGTTTTGGCTGCCTCTTTTTCTAGTAGCGTTCCCACTTGGGGATACCTGTCAAGAACTTCCGGACCGTGCGGTGCAGCAGAAATTTCCGGTGTCAGGTCGTGACCGGCCATGTGCCGCTTCATATGCATTCCCGATTTCCAAAACCTGCTGGCGCTGACATCTAGAACCTTGCCTTTGTGAGCTATGTAAGCGGGCTGGCCATCCTTGCCGGTAAACCTGGACAATGTTTCGTGGTCAAACTCTCTCATGCCTTCTTCCCTTATCTAAGATGCCATTCAAAAGAGCCAGCTTATGACTGTCACCGCGAGCATGGACAGCGGGTAATAACTGGCGCGGTTGAAAAGATCCATCGCCTCCCTCGATGTTTTGACGCGCTGGAGATGATAGCATGGAATCACGAGAAAATAAAAGCCTGTAAGCAATGTTCCCACAAGATACGGAATACTTGTATGGCCCGGTACAACCAGAATGATGCATAGGCTCATTGCAAGCGCTATAGTTAGGGAAAATACGATAACGAAGATGGAAACTCCAATCCCGAATTGTACCGGAATAGTGCACGCTTTAATCTTACGGTCAGTTTCAAGGTCTGATAGATCATTGGGAACATTCTGCCCGCCTATTTCCCAGAAAAAAAGCCAGAGAAAAAGCATTATTATGAATGAGGCGGAAGGATTGGGTCTAACTGCAAAAACAGCGGCGATGGGTCCCGATGTTTTGACTACACCGCTGACGACGCTCCGCAGGCAAGTAATCTTAAGAAGATGGCAATAAATGATCTCGAAGAGAGCAGCGGATAAAAATATGACCGGACATATAGGATTCAGAAGATAGCTGCCAGCCATTGCTAGGGCTGCCCAACTCCCTGTCCAGATTAATGCGCCTTGATGGCTCAACAATCCCTGTGCCAGAGGGTGCCGAGTCAGAGCACTATCCAAATCAGCGTCCGTATCGGTCATACTGCTCGAGGCGATCATTTCACAATCTATGCCGTAATCAATGATGTCATTCAGAGCGTATACAGCTGTGTATCCGGCAAATGCTGTCACCATGCCCAGAACTATCACATCAACAGGCGGAATAGCTCCCAAACACAAAAGAGCGGCTAGCGCAGGTGCAGCCAGGTCCAGCAGAAGATGTGGTGTTCGGGAAAGTGCCAGATACAGATTCAAGCGGGTGATTTCTGCGTGGCTTCTTATCGGTGCTGAACTCATAGCCATACCTCACCAGCATCGAATTTCCTATAGGATGCCACTTGCAGACCTTTCCATGGGATCCAAGATTAGTTTTATTACGATGTATTCCTTTGTGTCCGGACCGACAATATATACATAGCCGATACTGGACTGTTCAGAAAACGCAAACAATATTAAACATAAAAAGTGCAATGTAAAGAAATAATGATAAAAAAGTCGCAGGAACCAATGGATAAAATGCTTGCTACGATTGGCCAAGTGGGTTAAAGTCACAAAAATTTTACGAAAAGTGACAGTCATGGGTTCCTGGAAGTGGTGGCTCTGGCATATATTTATAGCGTTGAGTTCCGGTTTCTTTCTTGTTCTGGGCATCGATACCCTTGTTAGTGCCTATGCGCTGAGTGACCCCCATTTTTTTATTGTATACTTTTTCTCATCGAATCTGCTGATCCTGGTTAGTACAGTTGGACTGCTGTATTGCTTCTTTCGATTTTATGCCATTTTGAAATACAAAAATATTGGACAGGATCAACATGGCTAAACAGGTAACGCTTCTTTTATCTGCATTTTTGCTGTTTTCGGGAATTGTTCACGCTGAATCATCCTATGACCTCAAGGACAAAGTCCGAGCCTATACCTTGAGTAACGGCCTTCGCATTTTGATGCTTGAGCGGCATCTGAGTCCGACGGTTTCCTGTTACATACGCTATCGCGCGGGTGCCAGTGACGATGAAGGTGGGAAGACCGGCATGGCGCATTTCTTGGAGCACATGATGTTCAAGGGCACCGAGACAATCGGCACAAAGGATTTTTCAAAAGAGAAACCCGTATTGTTAGAGATTGAAAAAATCGGGATAAGCCTAGATGATGAAATGATGAAGGCAGAAAAAGCGGACAGGAAAAGAATTGCCGAACTGCGTCAGAAGCTTAAGTCCTTGCAGAAGGAAGAAGAGCAATGGATCATCGAAAACGAAGTAAACCAGCTTTACATGCAACAGGGCGCGATAAACTTCAACGCAAACACGTCGCAGGATATGACTACCTATCACGTCAGTTTGCCGTCCAGTAAGCTTGAGCTCTGGGCTCGCATTGAATCTGACCGGATGATCCACCTCGTTTTTCGTGAATTTTACACGGAGCGGGATGTCATAATGGAGGAGCGGAGGCAGTCTATTGAATCGAATCCGGACGGGAAACTTTATGAGCAATTCCTCGCGACGGCATTCAATGCCCATCCATACGGGCGCCCGGTCATCGGTTGGCCTTCGGATATGCGCTTTTTAGACATGACTTCCATGCAGGTGTTCCTCAGGCATTATTACGCCCCCAACAACACAGTGATTGCAATTGTCGGCGATATCAAGCCAGACGAGTCCCTGAAGCTTATGGAAAAATACTTTGGGTCGGTAACCCGACTAGATACGAAGCCGCACCATATCACCCAGGAGCCTATCCAGCATGGAGAACGGCGTGTTTCACTGTTATTCGATTCTCGGCCCCAGATCATCCTCGGCTACCACAAACCTTCCCCACCATCGAAAGACGACTATGTCTTCGATGCCATTGAGGCCATTCTGACAAAAAGCAGAACGTCCCGGATGTATAAGTCCATTGTTGAAGAAAAGGGATTGGTGGAGAATATACGGGCAATGAATGGTGTTCCCGGGGGCCGATTCCCGAACCTTTTTGTCGTCTGGGCCACATCACGGGGAAACCACATGATAGAAGAAATTGAGAAAGCGATTCAGACAGAACTTGACCGATTCAAGGTTGAACTTGTCTCCAGACGGGAGCTTGATCAAGCCGTCAATCGGATGAAAGCCGACTTTATTCGTAGTCTCAGAACCAACGAGGGTATGGCGGAAAACCTTTCGTACTTTGAAGCCCTTCTTGGAGATTATCAATATTTAACACGCTACCTGGATAATATGGGAAAGATAACCCCGGAAGAAATTCAGAAAGCCGCTATAGAATACTTCAAGCCGGAGAATCGGACGGTTGCGGTCATACTCGGAGCTGCGGGCGATCATGGGAAATGAGGTGTCCTGGGAAGATGTTTCTATGCGCGTTTAAAAAGGCTGTAATCAGAAAATGGACTGTAATCATATTTCTGCTGATCTGTACGTCAGATTACCCGGCATTTGCCGCATCCCATATGGATCAGGTGGCATCTGGTATTGATTCGCTTCCGTTACCCAGGGAACTTCGCTACCCCCCGCTCAATTTTAGGATTCCCGATGCCAACCGAACCCTTCTTGAAAACGGCACTATTCTATACAGCACTGAAAACCGTGAACTCCCCCTCGTGGATGTGACATTGGTGGTCCGGATGGGATCTGACAACGACCCACAAAATAAGGCGGGTCTTGCGGAACTTACCGGCCGTGCCCTTAGGATCGGGGGCGTTGCAGGAATGAGTGGTGCGGCTGTCGATGAGGCACTCGAAAAAATTGCTGCAGATCTTTCGGTCACGGTCAATCAGGATTATACGGTTATTCATCTGTCTGTACTGGGGAAGGATCTCGAATCAGGCCTTGCCCTTCTAGCGAAAATCATCATGAAACCGGCTTTTGAAGAGGCCCGCATCAGGCTGGAAAAGGATTTAAAGGTAGAAGATCTCCGCCGGATTGCCGATGATCCACAGCGCCTTTGTTTTCGGGAATTCAGGCGCCTTTTTTACAGCGATAATCCAAGAGGAAATCTGCCGACACTATCGTCCGTTTTATCCATTCAAAGGAATGATATCATAGAATTTTATCGCAAATTCTTTTTTCCGAAAAATATCATGATAGCAGTTACCGGTGATATATCGTCTTTGGAGGCTACCAGTGTAACACGAAGACATTTGAGTTCATGGAGCGTAAATCAAACGCCGCAGGTAGTTCTTCCAGCACCGAAGGTGCACAAGAGCGGCCTTTTTTTTATTAAAAAAGATATTTCCCAAGCAATTATTGTATCCGGCAGACTTGCCCCGGCTAAAGCGCAAGTAGATGCTTACCCGTTTGCTGTGCTTGATTTTATCGTGGGCAGCGGTGGATTCCGGTCAAGAATCTTCCATGAAGTGAGGAGCAAACGGGGGCTTGCTTACAGCACGGGCAGCTTTTACAATCAGAAGCAAACCTATGGATTATTTGTGACATATGCCTTCACGAAGCCAGAATCAACTCTGGAAGTAACCAACCTGATTCAATCCATACTGGATAATTACTCAAAGAATCCCGCAGAGGTCGACGAACTGCGGTTTGCAAAGGATTCTATCAGCAGCAGCTTCATTTTTTCATTCACAACGGCAGATCAGGCAACCAGCCAGCGGCTTATGGTTGAGTTTGATGGACTTCCGGATGATTATCTGGAGGCATATCGCGACAGGATCGAAAAGGTGACCAAAGAGGACATTCGCCGAGTTTATAGTCACTACCTGTCCAAAGGGGAAGGTGCATTAACACTTATTCTAGGGCCCGAAAGTGCCTATCAGGACATCAGGAAATATTTCAGCGACGTTCATGTAATTGAACCAATCTACTGAGTGATGAATCCTCCTTTCCAGATATTGCTACAGGTCTCAGGGGGTAGACAGGCTTTATGAAGGATTTTGACCTTTTTATGCAAATATGTCGTCGTATTGAATCATACCAACCAGATATGATTCAACTTCAGTATGACCTTACGGCAATTCCGGCTCTATCGCCAGAAAACGGTGGGGATGGCGAATATGCAAAGGCACGCTTTCTTTTTTCCAAACTCCATACCTTAGGTTTTCGCTCAATCCAGCAAATAGATTCAGCAGATGAACGGGTATCGTCCGGCCTGCGTCCAAATCTTTTTACTGAGATTCAAGGAAAACATGACGACTGTACCGTGTGGATTCTTACTCACATGGACGTCGTTCCACCCGGAGAGCGCGTTTTTTGGGAAGACGACCCCTATCATGCCTGCATGAAGAACGGTCGAATCTACGGACGTGGTACGGAAGACAATCAGCAGGATCTCGTTGCCTCTATTTTCGCTGCAAGGGCTTTCCTCGATGAGTGCATTGTCCCCGAGCACTCCATCGGTCTAGCGTTGGTTTCGGATGAGGAAACGAATAGCCAGCACGGACTTTATTTTATCCTGAATCATCCTAAAAATCCCTTTCGGAAAGGTGACTGGCTCGTTGTCCCCGATGCAGGAAATGAAGATGGCTCAATGATTGAAGTGGCGGAGAAAAGTATCCTATGGGTACGGTTCCGGATTGCCGGCAAGCAATGTCACGCCAGTCGGCCTAAACAGGGTCGTAATGCCTTTCTTAGCGCCTCGCACCTTGCTATACTTCTCGATGAATCCCTACATGCATCGTTCAATATACGCGATGAAATATTTGATCCGCCGGAAAGTACCTTCGAGCTCACAAAGAGGGATGCCAATGTGCCAAACGTTAACACCATACCGGGCGAAGACGTGTTCTATATGGATTGCCGCGTCCTGCCTAGATATTCACTTTTAGAAGTACTGAAAACCATGCGTGAAGCGGCTGATGAAATTGAAAGTCGTTTTAATGTCCAAGTGACCCTGGAGGTCGTACAACAGGGGGAAGCCCCCGCGCCCACACCGATCGACGCTCCGGTTGTTGGAGCCCTGCGCAGTGCCGTTAGAGATATCTATGGTGTCAAAGCAATACCCCGTGGAATCGGTGGCAATACAGTCGCGGCTTTCTTGCGCCGAGACGGCTACCATGCGGTTGTCTGGTCTCGTGTTGACATGATGGCCCATCAGCCGAATGAATATTGCATGATCTCCAACATGATCGGCAATGCAAAGGTTTTTGCACACTTGTTTTTATAATCACAATTAGTTTGAATCTGTAAACAACTTCAGTTTCTCATCTACCAATAGTGAATGATACTGATCGACTACGGCGCAATTGATATCCGTGTTGTTCCATCCGGGGAAACTACTTCTGTTGTATGATTTTTCATTTTGTCTCATTAACTTTTTACCAATGCATTAGAGCATCTCATGCCATGGGATTATCGACAGTCATTTCAATATATTGTAAGTATAGCGGCGTTTTTTACCGCTCCAAAGTATCCCGTTTTTTCAATATCATTTCTGGACTATCGTCGAAATTTTCATTCATTGGTTCTCATGCACGTTACCTCCAATAGCCCCTTATAACCCCCGTTGCAAAGCTCGGTGGAACATGATAGCTTTTGGCACGATTTTGGGTAGTAATAAAGGCATCTGATTGAAGCAGAAAGCAGAAACGACGCCACATAGGGAACTGCTCAGTTTTCCTGACAATGCTCACCTCCGCACGCTTTTAGGTGAGCAGGATAAGCATATCCGCATGATCGAAAAATTCGAGTCTGTCAAGATAGGGGTGCGGGGGAACCATATCTCAATAACCGGTGATAATGTTTCTGTTGCATTAACCAAGGATCTTCTTTGCCAATTGTATGGTATCATCGAAAACGGCTATCCGATTTTTTCTACCGATGTCAGTTACGCCCACCGGATTCTTTCGGGTAGTCGAGGGGCAGATCTGCAGAAGATATTTCTAGATACTGTGTTTATTTCTTCGAAAAAGCGCATTATTACCCCCAAAAGCATTGCACAGAAACAATATATAGATACCATTCGCCACTATGATATGGTTTTTTCCATAGGGCCGGCCGGTACCGGTAAGACGTACCTTGCCATGGCCATGGCTATTTCATGCCTGCTGGAGAAGAAGGTGAACCGGATCGTTCTTGCACGTCCTGCAGTAGAGGCCGGCGAGCGGCTGGGATTTCTTCCTGGTGATCTTGCAGAGAAGGTTAACCCTTACTTGCGCCCCTTATACGATGCTCTCTTTGATATGCTCGACTTCGATCGGGCCACAGCCATGATACACAAGGGCATCATTGAAGTCGCACCCCTTGCCTTCATGCGGGGCAGAACTCTCAATGATTCTTTCGTCATTCTCGATGAGGCTCAAAACACTACCTCCGAACAAATGAAAATGTTCCTGACCCGTCTTGGTTTTGGTTCCAAGGCCGTCATCACGGGTGATGTCACACAAATAGATCTACCGCCGGACAAGATTTCGGGGCTGATAGAAGCAGAGCAAATTCTGCATGCGACTGACGGTATCCGCTTTATTCACTTCTCCGAAATAGACGTCGTTCGCCATCCTCTGGTGCAGGATGTTATCCGCGCCTATAACCACCTAGACCGCAGCAGAAGAAAACCTCCACAAGGAGAAGACCGTCATTGAGCAAGCAGGGTAAAGCCATAAAGGGGAGGCTGAAGCTCTCCACGGTTTTACAGAGTGTTATAAGCTCTCTTAATCTGAGGGGCCGACGATCCCTGCAACGTTGGGCGATTCTTGCAGGCATGAGCCTCGTCTTGGCCGTATTTCTGACCCCTCATGTTCATTTGATTCGTCCGGAATTCAAGGTAGGTCAGATTGCAAGCAGGGACGTCCGCGCTGATCAGGATTTAATGGCCGAAGACCGCTCGGCAACCCAGCAGAAACAGATTGAGGCCGCAAGCCAAGTTCTATCCGTTTATGATTATGATCCGGATATATACCTTGCCATTGTTGAGAATGTCAGAAAATCATTCCAGAATATGGATGCCATATATCACCCTGAGAACGGCCAAGTTGAAAACCATGGCCAGGCAGATATAAATATCAGAGCTTTAGAAGGCCGGAGGAATTTTGAGAAGAATCTAGGCATATCCCTCACAGATGAAGAATTCAGGATTTTGGACGGTCGGCATTTCGCTCCGTACATCGCCGATAGAATCACGAAACTTATTGGCGAGGCATACAAAACCAAGTGGGTCACCAATGCGACATTTCTGGAGCAGGATTCTGACAGGGGGATCATCATCCAGGATATAGACTCTGCAGAGACTTTTTTACAGAAAGACCTCAAAGCCGTCAGACATTTTGGAGAAATACAGCGTATATTGTATGAGAAATCCGGAAAACTTCTCCATAATAGTTATAATGATTTAAACAGAGTCATATGCTCACTCTCTGCAAAGCTGATTCAGCCCAATTTGACCTATAACTGGAAGGCGACGGAGACAAAGAAACGGGACACTATGACGGCCGTCAGACCGGTTGTTTTGAAGGTTCAGAATGGCGAGATGATTATCCGCGAGGGGGAAAAGATAACCCCCGTAACGATGGACAAACTGGATGCCTTTTACCGCGCCAGGGGTGACAGATTCTTCATGAACCTGTCTCTGATATCGGGAATGTTTCTGCTCGTCTTATTTTTTGCCGTCATTCTTTCCTTTGTTGTTAAAAATTGGTTCGATAAGCATACCAGCATCACAAGGGTTACCTTGTTTCTTTCAGTTCTTGCGCTCTTTGAGTTTTTCATGATCCGGGTTGGCATATTTATCGCTGCAGCACTCAACAGGGCGTTTCCCTTCATTCCCACGGAAGTCTGTTTCTATGCCATACCCTTTGCCGCCGGGGCAATCATAACAGGGACCCTGATTAACCGTGAGATGGCCCTCATATTCTCAATTTTTTCATCTTTCATGACGGCTTTTCTCTTTAGCAGCACCACCATCATACCTATCTATACCTTTCTGGGATCAGTGAGTGCTTCTTATCTGCTGACGTCCTTTAAGCGGCGATCCGATTTTTTCAAGGCCGGCCTGTTTCTGTCGCTGATTAACGTCATTCTCATTCTTATCTTTGGCCTGATTTCCAGAACCATTCCTTCCATCAATGTTTTACTTATGCTGTTCATGGGCATAGCCGGAGGTGTCTCTGCCGGGGTTCTTGCGGCGGGTATGATTCCGATATTTGAAACCCTCTTCGGCTATACGACCGAAATCAGGCTTCTGGAACTGGCCAATTTGAATCACCCTATTTTTCAGCAAATGATTTTAGAAGCTCCAGGAACATATCACCACAGCATTATTGCTGGTTCTCTCGTGGAAGCGGCAGCAGAAGCAATTGGAGCAAATCCCCTTCTTGCAAAGGTCAGTGCCTACTACCACGATATCGGTAAATTAAGGAAGCCTCAATATTACATCGAAAACCAGGGAAAGGGTGAAAACCCCCATGACAAGCTTTCTCCAAAGATGAGTAGCCTCGTCATTATGTCGCATGTAAAAGAAGGTTGTGAGCTAGCCGAATCGCTTAAATTAGGGAAGAAAATCAGCGGCATCATCCAAGAGCATCATGGTACAAGCAAAGTTGGATACTTCTTCGAAAAGGCCAGCAAGGATCCTGATCCGGCCATACGTTCTCTGCCGGAGAGCGACTTCCGTTATCCCGGGCCGAAACCCCAAACAAAAGAGGCTGGATTGGTGCTTATCGGCGATGTTGTGGAGGCGTCCTCAAGAATCCTTGAGGATCCTACGCCTTCTAGGATAGAGCATCTTGTCCACGAAAGGATTGACAGGATTTTCCTAGACGGCCAGCTTGATGAGTCTGAGTTGACCCTGAAAGATTTAAACATCATTGCGGAAAATTTTATCAGAATTCTCCATGGCATCTTTCACCATCGCATTGATTATTCTGATCCTACCATTAGAGATTTCTCAGGGACTCTGAAGGGGTCCAATGATCATATCTATCGAAAATCGTCAGAAGCTCGTTAAAGTTAACAATCGACGTATCAGGGCGATACTAGCCAAGCTGATGAAGCTCATGCGTTGCGAAAACGGGGAAATCGGCATCGTACTCGTTGATAATGCGTCCATCAGCAAGTTAAACCGATACTACCTGAAGAAGGACAGCCCCACCAATGTCCTTTCTTTTGCGCTTTCCGAGGGATCATTCGGGGACATAAACCCTTCCATACTCGGTGACATTGTTATCTCATTGGAACGTGCCGCATCTGACTCGAAGTCAGCGGGTGTCCCGTTGGATGACGAGCTTGATTATCTTATGATCCATGGATTGCTTCATTTGCTGGGATATGAACATGAGGGGACGACGGATAGGGAAAGGAAAAGAATGGTTCGAAAAGAAAAGGAATTATATCTTCAGGTCAAGGGATATGTCCTGCACGAAAGGTGATCACGGATTTCACTCCAAAACAATCGTCTGTCCGATCTTAACCTTGGTATTTTTCTTCAGCCTATTGAGCTCACAAATTTTGTCCATGGATGTATTGTTCTTGCTGGCAATGCTATAGAGCGTATCCCCTTTTTTAACTTTGTATTTTTTTGAATTGGTATTCTGGTTGCTTTCTTTCTTCGCCTTGGCATACCGATAACCGCGGGGAATTTTAAGGCGCTGGCCTGTGTGGACTTTATTGCCGGACAGATCATTATAGGAACGGATAGCACTTTGTGTCGTCTTGAATTTTCTGGCGATTGATGCCAGGGTTTCTCCTGACCTCACGCGGTGGGTGACGATGGATCCTTTTTTCGCAACGGGCGGAGGTTTGGGCTGTTCCCATTGTGAAATGTCATTTACGACTTTCAGGAGTTGCTCCGCTTTTTCATTGGGGACCTTAAGTTCATACTCCCTGTCGGGTGTGGCTAGGTGACGGAGTTCCGCGTTTAATATTTCGAACTGATCTTCATTGACCTCTATTTTCTGGGCAATATCCTGGAGACGCATAGATTTGCTGGTTTTTACAAGTTCGTAAGGCGGCAGAGCCTCCCTTACGGGAACAGAATCAAGATCTTCCATCCCGTATTTTTTCGGATCTTTTATAATCAGTAGTGTGGCAAGGAATCTCGGCACATACCGAGCTGTTTCATAAGGAAGCTGGTGATATAAATCCCAAAAGCGGTCGAGATAATTAATCCGCTGAGCTGATATGGTTCTCAAGACCCGCGCTTCTCCACAATTGTATGCAGAAAGAACCGTTAACCAATCCCCAAACATTTCGTGTAGATCCTTCAGGTAAGCGATTGCGGCGCGCGTAGATTTCTCGACATCCATTCTTTCATCAATCCAATCATCGCGATTGAGGCCATATTTATAACCTGTTGATGGTATGAATTGCCACAAACCGAGGGCGCGTGCCCTTGAGAGTGCACTAATCTTATAACCACTTTCGACTAGAGGAAGCCATGCCAATTCCTCTGGTATTCCCGCTTTCTTCAGTTCCTTGGCAATGATTGGCCGATATCTGAAGGAACGCTGGTATGATTCGATGAAGAACTCCCGCTCGATTGTTTGAAAGCACCGTATTTCCTTTTCTACATCCGCATTGACAACGATGGGAATTTCGCCCCGCATCCCCGGAGTTGCTACATGCCTGTAGGTGTAGATTGCCAGAATTTTTTTGGCGATCAGCAGGCGAATATCATCCTTCTGACGAGCAATCTGGGGATCTCCATTTGTTTCCAGCAGTATACTGTAAGCTTGGTCAAGCAGATCTACAGCGTCCTCTAAATCTCCCTGGCTCCAATATTTCTGGGCTTCATCCAGAAGTGATAATGCCGCTTCCATGATGTCTGTTTCCTGCTCTACCTGGATCTTACCCTCGCCCTTCTCAACACCGGTATCATCCAGTTCAGACTTAGGATCTTCCGTTGCAGGATTCTTTTTTTCTAGCTGTTCTGTCTTGGCTGGAATCGCGTGTTTGCCGGATGAACCTTGATCTTTGTCAGTTTTTGGTTTAACCATGGCTGACGCATTTCCAACGGGAGAGGGTTTGCTTTCCGTATCAGATTCATTCTTCAAACCTAAGTTGAAAAAAGCATACGTTGTATCTGGTATTGAGAAAAATACCAGCATCAGAAAAAGCAGCCCAATCGGGAAAATCATTCTTTTTCGGAGATTCATGAAAAACTCCTTCACGGTTGGGGTGTGAAATCGGGCTTCGTATAGCACACTTTTAACCAATCTTTAAACATAAAAGACACCAGGCTTAAAACACAATGATTTAAAACGATTCCACTATGAACTTAAAAGGTACGCTTCAATGAAATCATCGATATCACCGTCCAAAACCCGTGTTACATTGCCCACCTCGAGATTTGTGCGATGGTCCTTAATCATTTTATATGGGTGGAGCACATATGATCTGATCTGACTGCCCCAAGCAATATCTTTTTTTGTCTTATTGACCTCATCGATTTTTTCTCGCTGTTCCTGCAGCTTCATTTCATAGAGCCTGGACTTCAGGTACTTCATTGCCATAGCCCGGTTTTTGTGCTGCGATCTCTCATTTTGACATTGGACAACAATGCCTGTCGGTAGATGCGTGATCCGGACAGCGGAATCGGTTTTATTGACATGCTGTCCCCCTGCGCCAGTGGAGCGGTACGTATCGATGCGCAGGTCATTCTCATCAATTTCAATAGTGATCTCATCATTGATTTCTGGATATACGAATACGGATGCAAAGGAGGTATGGCGTCTGGCTCCCGAATCGAACGGAGAAATGCGGACAAGTCGGTGAATCCCGCTTTCTGCCTTTGCATAACCATAGGCATACTCACCTTCAACGGTCAGCGAAACGCTTTTGACGCCCGCTTCATCGCCAGGCAGCAAGTCAATGATAGTAGCCTTGAACCCCCGCCTCTCAGCCCATCGTGTATACATTCGTAAAAGCATTTCAGCCCAATCTTGTGCCTCTGTACCTCCTGCGCCGGCATGAATAGATAAAATGGCATTTAGGTGGTCTTCCTCTGCTCCGAGCATGAGCTGGAGTTCCTCATTTCTGACCGCGTCCTTCAGTTTTCCCAATTCACTCAATATGTCACCAGCTGTGAGCTCATCATTCTCTTCCTTAGCGAGCTCGAAAAGGCTATTCAGATCATCCAAAGTTGATGATTGCCGGTGCCATTTGCTGACAGTTTCATCAAACGAATTTTTTTTCTTGAGCATATCTTTAGCGCGTGACGGATCGCTCCAGAAATTCTCCTTTTGCGCTTCCTTTTCTAATGCAGCAATTTCATCTTCTTTGACCGCTATGTCAAAGACATTCTCCTAAATGGAGAATACGTTTCTTTAAATCCCCAATAGCTTCACGGATTTCTTCCCACATGGTTTCAACCTCCTGTTATGCGTTAAGTTGCTCTCTATATGGCTTTTCACCTCTGATTGAATCAGAAAAGTAGCGAGTATCACACAGCAAAGATACATTATTGAGTCACCCCATCGCGCATAAATGGTCGGTACACGCATCAGACGGACTGTGCCACTCAACCTGGAGCGCTCAAAGAGCCCTGTTTGCGAAATTATACTGCCCGTCGCATCAATAATTGCGGAAATACCCGTGTTAGCCGCACGGACGATATAGAGCCGGTTTTCCACGGCGCGGAAAATCGTCATGGAAAGATGTTGATATGGGGCGGCCGTTTTGCCGAACCAGGCATCATTTGTGATGTTTACAAATAGATTTGCCCCGTGGTTTTTGTAAGCTGTGCCAGCTTCAGACAAAACACCCTCATAGCAGATGAGCACGGCAAGTCTGAATGGCCCCATCATCATGGGATTATAGTTCTGGCCGGGCAGGAAATCACCTATGTCGACGGCAAACATTTTTAGAAACGGAAATATCTTTCTCAACGGCACATATTCACCGAATGGGACCAGGTGCACCTTGGAATATTTTCCTCTGACCTGACCATCTGGTGATAGAAGATAAGCACTGTTCTGAAATTCATGCTGCAGGCCATTGCTGATATAGCTCGGGCTGCCAAACAGCAGCCAACCGTTGGAAGATTTGGCAATGGCCATGACGCGGCGCGATTTTCCCGTTGCATCTTGGAAAAAGAACGGCATTGCAGTTTCCGGCCATACAATCAGGCCATTATCGGAGAATTGCAGGGAACGGCTAAGGGACTCATAGATGTTAAGGGTTTCATTCTGGTATCGCGGCTCCCATTTGATATCCTGTTTGATGTTACCTTGGATGAGTGATACTGGTAAGGGTATGCTGTCATGTTGAATTTTTTCTATTTTGTGTATGCGTATGATTCCATAACCAATGGTCAATGTCAGTAAAGTCAAGGCCACTCCAGCTTCAACCAGCATTACCTTATGCGTCCGACTCCCCGACAGGATTCCAAATAGTGCCGTATTGACCAACACGACCAAAAACGACAAACCGAATATTCCGGTGATGTCGGCAATCTGGATTACGGACATATGGAGAAACTGTGAATGGCCGAGGTTTTCCCATGGGAAGCCCGTCATCAGGTGGGATTTGATGTACTCCAGGCAAACCCACCATGCCGGGGCCAGGATAATCAAAGGCCAGTTTCCTTTGCGAAAGTAACCGATGCACGCCGAGAACAGCGCAAAGTATATGGCAAGATAGGCTGAGAGGATGAGCATAGCCATTATTCCAAGGCATATGGAAAGAGATCCGTAGTGCGTAATGACGTAGGCGATCCAGTAAATGCTCCCGGCATAAAACAGCATCCCCGCAATCCATCCTAGAAGAAAAGCCCGACCCGGACGCTGCCCTTGAATAGAAAAATACAGGGGGATTAGGGCTACCCACGCCAGGTAGCCGGTCCCATACGGGGGAAAAGAAAAAAGAAGGAGCAATCCAGAAAGGGTTGCAAGCAGGACACTTTTGACAGTAAGCGACTTGTCTGAGCAGCATTCTAGGCTTGTCGGCTTTTGGGATAATCTAATCAGGTTTTTCCTCTTCATGGATTTTTCGTATTTTTACTCTGCGGATGCTTCGCTCGTTTGCGGAGTCGATAATCATTTCTAATCCTTCAATAACAAAGGACTCTCCTGTCAACGGGATTCTCTTAACGGTGTGTAATATCAGGCCGCCCAGTGTTTCATATTTACCCTTTGGAAATGTTATTTTAAAACGTTCTTCTATTTTTTCAATCTCGATCCTGCCATCAACTAAAGTGAAGTGATCGGGCATATCGATAAATTCGCCTTCCATCGAATCATGTTCATCATGAATTTCCCCTACAATTTCCTCAACCAGGTCTTCGAGGGTCACCAATCCGGACGTACCTCCATATTCGTCAATTACGATGGCCATATGATATTTTTTTTGCTTCAGCTCATGCAGCAGTTCATGGGTATTCTTCGTTTCGGGTATAAAGTACGGTTTCCTCAAAATGGCCAGGATATCTTTTTCTTCCACGGGCATAGACCAGTATTTTAGAAGATCCTTTACATTGAGTATGCCTACGATATTGTCTATATTTCCCCGATATACCGGCATTCTCGTGTGGCCATGCTTATGCATGGCTTCCAGAATTTCCTCGATTTCGGCGTCGCTCGGTATGGCAACTATTTCCGTGCGGGGTATCATGACCTCACGTACCACTGTTTCCCGAAAATCAAGAATGCTCTGAATCATCTCGCCAGATTGGGAATCAATGAGTCCCTTTTCCTCTCCGGCATCAATGATTGATTGGATTTCCTGCTCCAATTGCTCGGTACCCTTCATGCCGAAGAATCTCCGCAGGAGCGAAGTCACCTTTTTCATAAAAGATGTTCTCCTTCTTCAGAGAGCCCGAAGATATTCCGGACGAAGCAGTCGTTTATCAGAAGATGCAATGACTTTGCGGATAAGCCTGAGGGTTTCCTCTTTTTGTTCGGGAAACCAGGCGCGAATGGGCAGGTAATTTGATGCGTGATTGGATGTGAAAAAACAATGTCTGACATTGGTATGTTCAATGATTACCTGGAGTTCCTTGAGCAGACCAAACGCATCCGGCAGGGTGAACTGGTGGGAAGTGAGATTATTGTATAAGGGAGTGCCGGGCACGACCATTACGGTTAAGGCGCCTGCGTAATCAGGATCGATTTCCGATAAGATTTTTCCAGTATCCGTGGCGTGTTCCATGCCTTGGTCGATGCCGCCAATTCCCAAAAGAACGGTTACGGACAGGATGATGCCGGCCTCTTTTATACGATGGCCTGTCTGTACCATCTGTTCATATGTAGCACCTTTTCGAATCGTTTTCAGGATTCCATCGTTTCCCGATTCCACGCCCAGGTAAACAATGCTCAGTCCTGCATCCCCGAGCACTTTCAGTTCATCACCTGACTTGCGCAAAATGCTCTTTACATTGGCGTAGGTTCCAATGCGTTCAATCCACGGCAGATGGGTGTGAATAGAGTGAAGGATCTCCAAAAGGCGCTGTTGAGGTATAATTAGGGCATCGCCGTCACAAAGAAAAACGCGACGGTAGTAACGATAATTCATTGCCTCCGATATATCTTCATCAATCTCTTCGATGGACTTTATTCGAAATTTACTCCCCTTGTACGTCGGACAAAAAGTGCATCGGTTGTGTGAGCACCCCACTGTGACCTGCAGGAGGAGACTGTCCGCCTCGCTGGGCGGGCGTATGACGATTCCCTCGTATTTCATACTTTAGTAAAAACGGGTAACCCGCCTTAGCCTACCCCCTTGAGATATTCATAAAAGCCGATGGGACTCGAATCCACGGCCCAACAGAACAGAGATCTAATATAACAATAACACTAAAAAATCAATAAATTGCAAGCACTAGTTCTTGCGAAATTTGTAAAATTTTGCGGCCTGTCCGCAACTAATTTAAAATGAAAAATGCGGGCGGAATATAATGAAGTGAGAGAAACTTGTCAATACCCCTCACTTTTTGACATAAATTACGGGGACAACCTTTAGATTCATTGAGAGCTTTGCACAACTAACCTAAAAAGTTTTTGTTTATCATGTCTGCACGTCCAATAAAAAAGCAATAAATTTTGTGTAAATATTTGATTTTACTTGACATTCAGCACATTTTCTGCCATATTTCCTCCATCCAATTTGCCCGGGAGGAGATATGGGATACAAAAGACCTGAATCGAATATGACCTTCGCCGAAGTATCGTTATTGAGTTCCATGGAACACAAC
>Ga0326727_10002151_pt1 | contig 69183 bp, 67 predicted proteins | sample MB2enrmetagenome_FD_207643 | JGI IMG/M metagenome (GOLD analysis project Ga0326727, IMG submission 207643) | Lab enriched peat soil microbial communities from McLean, Ithaca, NY, United States - MB29MY | ecosystem: Environmental > Terrestrial > Soil > Wetlands > Peat | place: USA: New York...
CGCCAACTCTTCCGTTGCAAGCTGTAATGGAACAATGGAACCAGATTGCCGCATCGCTCTCAGAACCAAACCGGAAGAGGAGGCCGCAGATTGATTTCTTATCTTAGCGCTTATGGGTGGGGCACCCGCCTGCAACTAACTATCTCCCCCCACAGGGTCTATTTTGAAACAGCGCCAAGACTTACCTTCCGCCGTCCGCCCCTCGCTTTTGTCCCACCTCGTTACAGCCAAATCGGGACCGGGAAGTTCGAGCTTCATCCATCGATCAGGATGATTGCAGGGCCACGGCCAAGGCTCCTCAGTGAGCGTTGTCGGTTTGTTCGAATAGAGCAGCAAGTGAAACTGAACATTGCAGTCTGAGTCCTTCTCCAAGTCCTTGTAGAACTTGTAAAGCAGCGCAAGTCGTTTCAGTTTTCTGGTGACCTGCTCGGTCCCGAAATAGCCGTAGGCTTTGACCTCGACCAAGATCAGATCATCTCCGGCCGCGACAACGAGATCGATATCCTCCTGGTTGCCCATGACAAGGTCTGACTTTTTGCCCTTGACAAAGTCAAACTTGTTGTCCATGACAAGATCTAAGATCTGTTCCGGATGCGCCGGGTCTCCGTTCATATAGGTCAATAGCGCGCCGGCTAGCCAATCTATGTGGTAGTCGGTTGCCCACCAAGCGTCTTCTGGTATTTCACTTAACAATCCGAGTTTTTTAGTCAGCCGCTCGCGGAATTGGCCGCTTAACCGGGGTGGTTTAGCCTCGTCCCCAAGTATGTCGCGGATCAGGAGGTTGCGTTCCTTCCGGTTGAACCGTTCGAGTACTTCTCCAAGTGTTTCCACTCCATCAGCCTGCATCCGTCAGCCTCCAAGGAAAGGTTACAACAATGTTCAAAGCCCTTGTGCCGGTGCCCCAGGTCTCGTCTCTGAGACTTGGGAGTTCCGCCTGACAGCCACCCCTGAGCTTGTTGAAATGCGCTATCCATTCTCAAGTCTTGAACGTCTTTTCGGTCGAAATCAAATACAGCAGTTTGTACAGCAAGGTTGTCTTGAGCAACACTGATATGCAGAGATCCGTTGTGCATCTTCATGAAAGGCCGATTTTGCTTGACGAATCATCCCAGAAGTGGGATAAATAATGACACGGAAGCCTGTACCGGGTGAAAAGCCTCTCTACTGGATTGGATCGTCCCTCAAGGACATCACGCGATTTCCACCCGAGGTTCAGCGCACTGCCGGCTTTGCTCTCAGCGCGGCTCAATACGGTGGGAAGCATCCGTCCCAAAACCTTGGAAGGGCGAAGGCCCAGGCGTTCTGGATGTAGTCAAAGACCATGACGGAGACACGTACAGAGCGGCCTATACCGTTCGCTTCGCGAATGCTGTCTACGTGCTGCACGCGTTTCAGAAGAAGTCCACGCATCGAATAGCGCCCCGGCAATCCGACGTGGCTTTGGTTAAAGAGCGCTTGAAGTTGGCACAGCGGGATTACGAGGAAAGATATGGCCAAAAGTAAAACAGAACAGGTCATCCGCGGCAGCGGCAATGTTTTTGCCGATATGGGTCTGCCGGATGCAGCGGAACTCGACACCAAAGCTCGGCTGGGAGCCGCTCTCAACCAGGTTGTCGAGCGGCGGCGGCTCACCCAGGCGGAGGTTGCGGCCGCGCTCGGCATCAACCAGCCAAAGGTCTCCGCCCTCCTGCATTACAAGTTGGAAGGCTTCTCCGTTGAGCGCCTGATGCACTTTCTCGTGGCGCTCGGGCAGGACGTGGAGATCGTCATTAAGTCCAAGCCGCACTCCCGTTTTGCCCGCATTGCCGTCAAAGCCGCCTGATTCCGTGAGCCGGACAACGGCATTTGTAGGCATGCGCATACTGTAGCCAAGTTGGCTACAGTATGCGATAAACCTTATCGCTGCTCACGTTTTATTTCGCCGGTTCGCCGGTCTCCAGCGTGTGCAGTTCTTTGCCGGGTTTGAAGCGCACCGCTTTGCCGGGGGTGATGCTGACCTCGGTGCCGGTGCGCGGATTGCGGCCGATGCCGGTTTTGCGGGCGCGGACGCTGAAGACGCCAAAGCCGCGCAGTTCGATGCGGTCGCCGGCAGTCAGAGCCTGCTTGAGGCCCTCGAAGACCGTATCCACCGCAGCCTCGGCCTTGGTGCGGGGCAGGCCCGTGCGCTCGATCACTTGATGGACGATGTCTTGCTTAATCAATGGGGTAACCTCGCTGGCGGAAATGAGATGACTTTACTACGACCGACAGTAGTGATGCTACAGGTTTTAGCGCGATTGTGGAATACCGGCAAGGTTCACAATGTGCAAAGCCCGTCTTTTTCCGTTCTGGGAAGGCCTGCAGATGAGGGTCCGGTAGGCTTCCGGTTGCCGCCAGAGGCCCGTTTTTAAGCATGATATTGAAAATTATTGAAAATAGCCATGGAATTCCGTAAGATAATCGCCAACGTGTGAGCAAGCGCTAACGTACTCAAGTCCGGGCTCGTCCAGACCCGGTGCAGGAAACACATGTCGATTCAGAGTGACCGCTGGATCAGGGAACAGGCGATCCAGCACCGGATGATCGATCCCTTCAGCGAGAAGCAGGTGACCGCTGGAGTCATCTCCTATGGGCTCTCCTCGTATGGCTATGACCTGCGCGTCTCAGATGAGTTCAAGATTTTCACCAATGTGAACAGCGCCATCATCGATCCCAAGGCCTTTGACGAACGGTCCTTTGTTACCGTACAGGCTGAGTCGGTGATTGTGCCGCCCAATTCGTTCGCCTTGGCCCGTTCTGTCGAGTATTTTCGTATTCCCAGGGATGTATTGACGATCTGTGTTGGGAAGTCAACCTATGCGCGTTGCGGAATCATTGTGAACGTGACGCCATTCGAGCCGGAGTGGGAGGGATTCGCAACACTGGAAATCTCCAACACGACGCCGCTACCGGCCAAGGTCTACGCCAACGAGGGGCTGTGCCAGATTCTATTCTTCCGCTCCGATGAGCCCTGCGTGGTCAGCTACGCCGACCGCAAGGGCAAATATCAGAAACAGCAGGGAATTGTGCTTCCGAAGCTTTAAGGGATTGTTGGATGGAAGCCGGTCGAGCTGGTTCGGGGGTGGTATGTTTTGCGTGGCGATGCGGAGGTGCATGCTCCGCCTCTCGCCCAGGGGCCCAGTCCTCCTGCATTAGACGGGAGACGCACGATGTGCTCAAGACGTAACGCTGAACCGATCCGCGTGGGTGTGCTGACAGACGAGCCGATACGTCTGGAGGGCCTTGCCTGCATCTTTGAGGACAGTCCCAGCGCGGGCTATCCTCTCCTGACTCCGGTCTTTGGGAGCATGGAAGAACTGCTCTCCGACTCCAGGATGGCGTATGTGGTCGTGGACCTGAGCTCTCCCTCCCGCGGAGTAAAGACCCTGGAAGCCATTCGACGCAGGCGTCCCGGCATTCGGTTGATCGTCATTGGCCCAGAGGGAAACGAAAAACTGATTTTGCAGTCGATCATGGCCGGAGCGCGCGCCTACCTGGATTTGAAGGCCGGTCCGCAGGTTGTGCGCCAGGCAGTTGAGGCTGTTACCAGCGGCTCGATCTGGGCTCCGCGGCGGCTGCTCTCCCAACTCATCGACCGCCTTCTCGGGGCCTCTGATACCAGCCTGACCAACGCCGCTCCTCACCTCACCGACCGGGAGCGCGAGGTGCTGGAACTGATCCTCATGGCCTGCTCCAATCGCGAGATAGCGCGCCAGTTGGGCATCGAGGAGCGAACCGTCCAGGGCCATGTCGGCCGGTTGATGCGCAAGACGGGCGCGAACAACCGGCTCGATCTCTCCATGCGCGCATTGAACAGTTCGCTGTCGCCGGGCGCCGGCTTGCCGGGCCATAAGCAGGGCGAGCGCCTGCCTGCTCCGTTCTTCGCTTCATGGCCCGTTACTCATCAGTAAACTGATGGGGTTACTTAAGTCTACACTCCATCCGTAATCTTGTTCAATTTTAAGGATTTCCACACAATCGTCTACAGAAACAACGCAGATCTGGGGAAAGGAGTTCCCAGAGAGCATGTATCCCATGATTTCTGGGAACTCCTCTTTTTTCGCCGTTCAGGGCGAAGCCTTGTTATGTGTTGTCCCTCCCCCGCACGTCCATTCGAATAACAGGAGAACCAAACCTGCCCGCTTCCGCCTGGGATGACCCAGGCGGTCCCTTGCGGGGCGCGAAGACTGTGGCTGCGATTCTGCCCTAAGGCCTGAGGATGCGCCATGGGGCCTGAATGCTGTAGCCTGTCTGGGGACACCTTGGTGTTGATACCGGCAGCGAGCCAGCGTTTTTGGGACTTCCCCTGGGCTCCAGAGCCGAGTCGCTCCGGTTGCGCGGCTTTGCACCCGGCTACTTATCTTCCAAGACTCAACCGTCCCGCTGCGAAGAGCCGCGGAGTGGAAAGGATCAGGATATGAAAAAGACAATTGCTTTGATCTGCTCGTGTTTCATGCTTTCATCGGCCGCCTATGCGGGCTCCTCGAAGGAGAATTTGCAGGAGCGCATCGACGCCGCCAAGCTGGTTCTCGACCAGGTCATGGCTGCCAAGGACAGCAGTATCCCGATGGAAATTCTCGAGCAGGCCACCTGCGTGGGCGTGGTGCCGGGAATGATCAAGGGGGCCTTTGTCTTTGGCGGGCAGTATGGCCAGGGAGTGGTCACGTGCCGCACCGGCCACGGCTGGAGCGCGCCGGTCTTCATTCGCATGGCCGGCGGGTCGTGGGGCCTGCAGATCGGCGGCCAGTCCACAGACCTGGTGCTGGTGGCCGTTAACGATCGCGGCTTTCAGGATCTGCTGAGGAACAAGTTCAAGATCGGCGGAGACGCCTCAGCCGCGGCCGGCCCGGTGGGCCGCAGCAGCCAGGCTTCCACCGACTGGAAGATGAACGCCGAGCTGCTCAGCTATTCGCGTAACAAGGGACTCTTTGCCGGGATTGACCTGGACGGCACCAGCGTGAGCCAGAATCAGGAGGACACCGAGATCTACTTCGGCCAGGCGCACAGCTTTGAGTCCATCCTGAAAGGCGGCGTCGCGGTTCCCGAGGGCGCGGTGCCGTTCGTTAGGGCCGTGGCGCAATACTTTGTGAAGGCCAAGCACCACCAATAGCGGCGCAACAATGCGCGGGAGAGCGAGAGGGGCCGTCCAGCGCTGGCGAGCCCCTCTCGTGTTTTCCGCCAAAGAATCCGCGCGGGAGGCTAAACTTGAACTTTGCCTTCTTGCCATGCGGGAGAACCTTGAATTCTGGTTTGTGTTGGCCGTGGCGCGCACCCTCGGGTGGCTGCCGCGCGGCTTGGCGCGTCTGGTGGCCGGCGTGCTGGCGGGCAGCGTTTATCGCCTGCTGCGCCGCCTGCGCCGCGTTGGCATGCGCAACCTGGAGTTGGCCTATCCCGATCTCCCGCTGCTGGAGCGTAAACGCATCCTGCGCGGCGTCTTCCGCCATCTCGGCTGGCAACTGGTAGAGTTCTGCCGCATGACCGGCTACACAGCGGAGAACACGCGCAACTGGATTCGTACCGAGGGACTGGACCACTACCTGGCCGCGAAGGCGCGCGGCAAAGGGGTGCTGATCGTTACCGGCCACCTGGGCGCGTGGGAGCTCTCCAGCTTCTATCACTCGCTGATGGGCCATCCCATGAGCATGGTCGCACGGCCGCTCGACAACCGGCGGCTGGACGAATTCGTCAACGGCATCCGCTGCCTGCATGGCAACCGCGTTCTACCCAAGGACGACTTCGCCCGCGGACTGCTCAGAGCCATGCGCGCCGGGGACACCGTGGGCATCTTGATGGATACGAATATGACCCCGCCACAGGGCATTTTCGTGGAGTTTTTCGGCCGCCAGGCCTGCGCCGCATCGGGGGTGGCGCGCGTGGCCCTGAAGACGGGTGCGGCCGTGCTGCCGGGCTTCATGCTGTGGGAGCCGGCAGAGCGGCGGTATGTGCTGCACTTCGGCCCGGAGCTGGTGTTTGCGCGCACAGAGGACGCCGAGGCCGGCATTGTTGCCGCAACCCAAGAGTGCACGCATGCCATCGAGAGCTGGATTCGACGTTATCCTGACCAGTGGCTGTGGATTCACCGCCGCTGGAAGACCCGCCCGGCAGGTGAGCCGGGGATTTACTGAGGAGAAACAGATGACGCTGGGCGAATTGATCGGAGAGCTGGGCGGCAAACTGTCTTCGGGAACCCCGGAGAGGACGGTCGAAGGCGTAAACTCCGTCGAGCTGGCTGGGGTGGCCGGCCTGATCTTTGCCGAAAATGCTGCCTCGGCAGCCAAAGCTCTGGCCAGCAAGGCTGGTGTGGTGGTTCTGCGCGCAGGAACCGCGGAGACTTATCCAAAGGAAAAATGCGTTGTCGAGACGGATCAGCCACGGCTCTGGTTTGCGCGGGCTGCCAAACTTCTGGAGCCCGCGCTGCCTGCGGCTGGCGTACATCCCGCGGCGGTCGTCGGAGTGGATGTGCGGCTCGGCGAGGGCGTGAGCATCGGCCCCTGCGCGGTGGTAGGGGAAAACGCCAGCATCGGCGCGGGAAGCCGCATCGAGGCGGGCGCGGTCATCGGCCACGGCGTTCGGATTGGAGAGAATTGCCGCATCTATCCGCGCGCCGTGCTCTATCCGGGAACCACGCTGGGCAACCGCGTGGTGGTTCACGCCGGTGCGGTGCTGGGCGCGGACGGCTTTGGCTACGTGCGCGACACCGGGACAGGCGCGTACACACAGTTTCCGCAGCAGGGTACGCTGCTGATTGAAGACGACGTGGAGATCGGCGCCAACACGACCATCGACCGCGGCGCCCTGAAGCAGACAAAAATCGGCCGGGGAACCAAGACAGATAACCTAGTCCACGTCGGCCACAACTGCGAGATCGGCGAGGACGTGATCCTGGTAACCGGGGTGGGCATCAGCGGCTCCTGCACGGTGGGCAATGGCGCAGTGATCGCCGGGCAGGTGGGAATCGGCGACCATGCGCACATCGGCCCCGGCGTCATTCTGGGTGGGCAGGCCGGAGTCCTCAGCGGCAAAACGGTCACCAACGAGGGGATGGGCGTCAAGCCGGGTACGGTCCTGTGGGGCACGCCGGCGCGTCCGCTCATGCAGGTTTTGCGCGAACTGGCCGTGGTGGCGCGGCTGGCCAAGAAGGGAACAGGGAGGGCGGGCTGACCGCCGCATCGGCGTCGTGGGCAATTCCGATGCCGCGGCCAAGCCCGTATTCTCGCCTGTTTATGCGTCTGGCTGTCGGCTTGGCAGCTCCGGCGGACGCGATCCTGAGATAGCCTGAACTGATTGCGGCAAAACAACTTTTCCGCCTCGTGGTCCTGGCGCGGATCTCTGCGGGAAAGCGCGCCTGGCCGCGGCCGGCTCTGTGTTCCTGAAAAGAATGGCCATACCCCTCACTCCGTCCAGCCCGCTTTCGGCCAGCAGTTGGCGGGCCAGGGCGGGGAACTCGGGGTGATGATCGAAATGCTTGGCGGCGGCCTGCGCCGTATGCACCACGTGTTCGGTGGAAAAGCCCTCGCGATGGAAGCCCGCAACGCCGATCAGCAGTCCCTTCATCAGCGTGAACTGGGCTGACAGTTGCACAAACTCCCGCGTCATCGAGGGCGACGCTCCCTCTTTCATTGCTTCGCGTCCAAACGGGAATTGGCAGCGGATCATCGTGTTGATCAGGTAGTTTTCCAGAATGTGCGCGTGCCTTGCGAAGAACGGGGCGTAGTAGCGGTCGTGTGCGAACTTGTAGTGGGCCGCAAGGCTCTCCAGAGTGGCGCCGGGGCCATTGCCGATGCCCGTGGTGAAGGCGTGAATGCACGCGCCGAAGCGCTCCGTGACATTCGACCGGTGCAGCATCAGACCCGCCAGCCGCAGCACCGCGTCCAACTGTGCGGCGCGGTCCGTGGGCTGGGATTCCATGGTTCTTTTGAGGGCGCCGGCGGCTACCGTAGCCTCGAAGTTGCTAAGAAACGCGGGCGCGCCGCGCTGGATGCCATCGCTGGCGATGGCGTCCAGCCTGCGGCAGAGGATGCCCAGCAGAAACATTCTCTGCCACAGCGGATAGGCGCGATTCCTGACCAGCTTGAGGGCAGCTTCGCGGATGGGCCAGAAGTCGAGCGGAAGCCGGGGTGCGTCGCCAGGTTCCACAGCGATGGAGTGCTCCTCCGCCGGTACGCTCAGGTCCGGGTTGAGCAGGACCAGCCGTGCGGCCTCAGGGCAGGAGAGTGCCAGCGCCTTCAACTCGAAGCTGCCGAAGGAGTGGACGATGCGAGGATAAGTGGCGCAGGTGGAGGACAGAAACCCCTCGCCGCACTCCGCCTGGATGCTGCACAGACGGTCCGCGGTGAGCAGCGGGCACTGGTTTTGCCCGTTCATCCGGAACTTGGCGAAGCCGGCCTTCCCAAAACCATCCGCTGGAGAGGCGTCCGGCGGCGCCAACTGGATGCTGGCGTCGATCAACGTGCGCAGCGGTCCGGCGGGAAGGGACTGATACCGGGCGTAGGCCGGCGGATCGATGGGCACACTCCAGCCGCGGCAGCAGGTGTCTTCACATGCCGAGCCGATGCAGCGGAAGCTCTCAGCGTATGCGGGACGAGAGAAGTTGTTTAGGGACAACCGGCGCTCCTGGACAGGGGCGGTCGAGCGCCCCTCATTCTGGAATGAGATACATCCAATATCCCAGCACGTAGAGCGCCAATCCGGGGGCGGCCGAAAATTAGAAAGTTCTTATAGCGGCCGGACCGTAGGGCGCGGCGAATCGGCGTTCCCAGCCGCCATTCTTTCTGATTTGGCTGTTCCAGAAGAACTCGACCAGGTGCAGCCTGACCGCTACGGAGAGTAGCGCCGCGGCGACCGGGGAGAAACGCTCGATGCCGGCAACAGCCTTCAGCTCAGCCTCGCCGAAGCGGCCGTCGCGGGCGAGTTGCTCGCCCAGGATGCGCAGGCGCTCCCACAGCTTCCTGTTCGCCTCTTCCGGCATCCCCTCCAGGGCTCCGCCTCCGCCGCGCAAAATCGTACCAGCGTACGGCGAGCCAAGGCGCCGCGCCAGCTTTTCAAAATAGCGCACGACAGGACGCGAGTGTAGCGCCTCAGGAAAGCCCGACTGCACAAGGAATGCGAGCGTCGGGTTCGCGCCTCCGGATTGCGCAGCGGCTACGTGCGGGGCCAAGGCTTCGATGAATGCCTTCACCAGCGCAGGCATGGCGTCGGTGTAGAGCGGCATACCCAGCAGCACCACATCGGCTGCGGCAAAAGCCTCGACGGCGCGGTCAAAGCTGGGGCGGCGCGCCAGATGGAGGATCTCGGGCGGCTGGCCGCCGGTACGCTCCCAGCCTTGGGAGACGCGCGCCAACATCTTCATCGAGTTTGAGTGCTCGCCGCGCGGCGAACCGTTAAGCAGCAGCAGTGAGTTCATCGGCCACCTCCTGTGCGGAACGGGTTGTGATGCGGTCAGCAACCGCGGCGAAGACGAGCCGCGACTTCAGATTGCGCGCTGTTCTCTTCCATATCGCCGTGGTGATTTCGATCTCCTCGGCGTCGGTGTCACACTCCGCGCCCAGCAGCAGGCCGAAGCGAGGGTACTTTGCATAGCGCGCAAGATGGTGCACCTCGCCGCCTTCCATGACGAAATAGGGATGTATCAGCGGAATCATCTGGTCGGTGGCGCGCTTCAGCAGGGCCGAGGTGAAGCCCATGATCATTGGCGAGGCGAAGAGGAGTAGATCGGCCTGGATGGCGGCGCGGCAGACCTGGGCGCTGTCGTCGCGTTTGACGCATTCTCCCGGCGTCTTCAACCAGCAGCCGAAACAACCGGAGCAGCCTTTCAAATCCAGTCCGGCCAGATCGAGCGTTGTGACCGCGTGCCCGCGGGCGGCCAGTTGCCGGGCAACCTCGTGGACATACTCTTGGAATGGAGAGCGGGGGGCGGGATCTCCATTGAGAATGGCGACGCGCATGGGAGTGCTCCTTTCGTTCAGGAACGGCAGTTCTACGGCGTAGACACGAACTGTATTTGTAATTCTACAATGTAGATCAGAATTGTCAATCTTGAATTGATTTTGCCCCTTTTATTGAGCCCAGGTGCGAAGTTATCCCCTTCTTCCATAGTAACTTGCCAGTTCTACGCCGTATAATTAATCTCTGCGGAACGGGCTGAAGGAGAGCGTCAGGATGCCAGGTAAGAAGAAAACGGACAACGCCGCCGCGCGCGGCCGGGGCACAGGGTCACGAAACAAGCGCCGGGAAGGCCCAGTGATGCCGCTCACTCGCGAGAACATCGTCTCGACTGCATTGAAGCTGGTTGATCGCGAAGGGCTGAAGGCGCTCTCCATGCGCAGGCTGGGGGCGGAACTGGGCGTTGACCCGATGGCGGTCTATTACCACGTGCCCAACAAGCAGGCGCTGCTCGATTCGATTGTCGAGGCGGTGATGGCGGGGATCGACCTTTCCGTGGATAACCCGGCAGCACCGCTTGAGGAGCGCGTTCTGCGCGCGGCGCACGCCTACCGGGACGCAATGCTGGCGCATGTCAACGCGCTGCCGATCCTGCTCTCCCATGGCCCGAGCACGGAAGCGGCCCTCCGTCCGGTTGAACTGCTTATCGGCATTTTGCGCGACGCCGGGCTGCCGCCAGCCGAGGCGTTTGCGGGCATGAATGCGATCGCGGCCGCTGTTCGAGGGGTTGCCGGGATGTCTGCCTCCTGGGGCGGCAAGCCGCCTGCCCGCGAAGAGATCGAAGCCATGGCGCGGAACTTTCCCATAGGCGAATTTCCCCATCTCCATGAGGCAATGCCGTATGCGTGGGATTTTGCCGACCACGGCTTCGACTTCGGCATCCGCGCCCTGGCGCGCGGGCTGCTCGGCGAGGGCCGCAGCCGTGAGTCAATGGCGGAAATGAGAGATTAAACTTCAGCGGAATGAAGGAATACGCTATAACGGGCAACCGTCTCAGAACGGCTTTTCGGTCAGGAAGGGCTCGGGCTTTAGTGAGCCGTCGCGCTGCTTGACGAGCATCTGGACCTTGCCTTCGGCGGCGTCGAGTTCTGCCTTGCAGGCGGCCGAGAGGCCCACGCCCTCTTCGAAGAGCTTGAGGGAATCCTCGAGGGCCAGATCGCCCTTTTCCAGTTGATCGACGATGGTTTCCAGCTTCTTGAGCGATTCTTCAAACGAGGGCATGGCGATTACTCCAGAATGGCTATGGGGCGCAAGCAAACTTGAAACGAAATGAGAGGTGGCAGAACCAGGCTACGTCGGCCAAGCAACTGCTCGGACATAATCCGCATGTTGAGCCAATTCGCTTGGTTTGATTCCGCCTGGCAACGCTAGCAAGACGACTTGTACCCCGCTCTTTCGAGCCAGTTTCATTGCAGGCACGCAATCTGTATCCGCTGTTACCAAGCCTATCCTGTCCACGCATTTCAACGCGGAATAGGACGCGATATCCAAGCCTATTCGCATATCAACGCCCTTCTGCTCGAAATCCGGTTTGAAGTCCGCATCTGTAAGGGCTGCTATCCCCGTTACCGGAACCTTCTTCAGCTTATAGCCGCGAAACTTCAGCACGCCTCGTCTGACGGCGATGAGATCCCTTTTGGCCAGATCCAATAACCACTGGTCTGTGCCTTCAAAAGTTTGCGTCAAGCCGGAAACTGGAAGCTTCTGCTGCCCCTGATAGGGAGCGCAGTCGTAATATAGCACGCGGAATAATTCCTCATCCGTAGAGAGGCAAATCTTTGAAAAAGACGCAATGAATGCAGGATCGTAATGTTTTCCAGCGTTTCTGGCAGCAACGCGCAAAAAGCCGCCATCTATCATGAGAACGATCTTCTTCATCATCTCGCTCTAAAAGCAAACCCCGGAACTTTCGTTCCGGGGTTTGCGGGATACATGCTCGCCTACGAGCGTACGGAATACTCTTATTCCACTTGACTTGTCGTTGATTGTCAAGCAGGAAATGAAATTTCTCCTCCGGTTACTCCTGGGCAGGTTTGGGCAGCGCGTTGGCGATCACTTCGGCAGCCACCGTGAAGCGGCCGAAGGGGGCTCCGATCTGAACTCCCTGAACGAAGGGCCGGACCGATTCGATCATTTCCTGTGCTATCAGAATGCCTTCCCGGCGGGCGGCTTCGGGGGTGTCTGCCTGGGCCATGCGCAGCATGATCTCCTCGGGCATGGAGATGCGCAGGTCGTTCTTCAGGAATTCGGCGTTGCGCAGGCTGACGAGCGGCCAGATGCCGGCGATGATGGGAATCCGGTGGTCCTTGATGCGTTCCATGAAGTTTTCCAGCAGGCGCAGTTCGAAGACCGGTTGGGTAATGGCGTACTCGGCGCCGGCCTCGACTTTGTAGAAAAAGCGGCGGAGTTCCTGTTCGATGTCGGGCACGCCGGGGTTGGCGGCTACGCCGATGGTGAAGTTGGTGCTGGCGCCGATCGAGTTCGAGCCGATGTCCAGGCCGTGGTTCAGGCGGCGGACGATGTTGACCAGACCGATGGAGTCCACGTCAAAGACGGCAGTGGCGTCGGGATAGTTGCCCAGCTTGGGCGGGTCGCCGGTGACGCACAGAATGTTGTGCAAGCCGAGGGACGAGGCTCCCAGCAGGTCCGATTGGATGGAGAGGAGATTGCGGTCGCGGCAGGTGTAATGCAGAACCGTCTCAATCCCGGTGTGTTGCTGAATCTGGAGGCACAGGCTCTGCGCGCTCATGCGCGCCGAGGCGCGCGGCGAGTCGGGCACGTTGATGGCATGGACGCCCAACTGCGAGAGCAACTGTGCGCCATCGATCTCGTTGATGCAACTGATGCCCCTGGGCGGCACGATCTCAACCAGGGTGATGAAGGTTTCATGCTCGATCAGAGAGCCGATGCGCGAGCGCTCGCCGAGGGGAACCGGCGGGGTTTCGGCGTTCAATGCCGGCGCCGTTCCGGCCACTTCGACGCGGGCCTGCGCGTCGATGGCGCGCATGGCCGAGCGCATGGCGCGAATGTGGTTGGGGGTGGTGCCGCAGCAGCCGCCCACAATCTGCACCCCGGCCTGGATGGCCTTGCGGGCAAAGCTGGCCATGTACTCCGGCGAGCAGAGATAGATGTTGCGTCCCTCGACGGCCCGCGGCATGCCGGCATTGGGCATGGCCGCCAGCGGCAGGGTGGTGGCGGTGCGCATGGCCTCGATGGCGGTGAGAACCGTGGTGGGGCCGGTGGAGCAGTTCACGCCGATGGCCCCGGCGCCCCACTCGGTCAGGAGGGCAGCGGCTTGCTGGGGCGATGCGCCGTCCAGGCAGTTCCCGTCGTCGTCTACGGTCACCATCACCAGTACGGGCAGGTCGGGGGCGATCTCGCGGGCCGCTGCAAGCGCTTCACGGGCTTCGTTCAGCGCGGGCATGGTCTCGATGCTCAGCATGTCCACGCCGGCGCCGGCCAGGGCGCGAATCTGCTCGGCAAAGGCCGCGCGGGCTTCGTCCAGGCCAGTTTTGCCCAGCGGCTCCAGGCGCACTCCCAGGGGACCCACCGAGCCGGAGACCCAGGCCTCGCCGGCCTGTTTTTCCTTGAGATGCTCGACGGCCTGGCGGGCAATACGTACGCCGGCGGCGTTGATCTCCGCCACTTTGCCGGCCAGTCCGTGGCGGGCCAGCCGAAAGCTGTTTGCGCCAAAGGTGTTGGTTTCAAGAATCTCCGCGCCGGCCTGCAGGTACTCTTCGTGAATCGAAAGGATGAGCCCGGGGTCGGAGAGGTTCAGCTCGTCGTAGCAGCGGTTGATGAAGACGCCGCGGGCATAAAGGACGGTGCCCATTGCGCCGTCGGCGAGCACGGGTCGGCTGGCGAAGATGTCGGCAAATTGCGGCATTGTTCTACCATGCTAAGCCAAGCGGGCCTGACGCGCCAGCAGACAGGGCTGCTTTGTTATACTTCGGTAGTCATAGGCTTGGGCTGCGCAGGATTCGAACCGGCTTTTCTTGCGGTTCGCCTGTTGCGCCGGCAACCGCCGTCAACACGTTCACGCTGCGGCCAAGGCCGCGGGCAATCTGCGCGGAACGGTCCGCGTCTTCCGTCGAGGTAAGGGATTTTGAACAAGAGAAGTCTTTGGATGAGCGCCGCAGCGGCCCTGGTGGTTGCAGCCGCGCTGGCAGGTTGTGGAAGCACCACCTATTTCGCGGGCCGTACGCTGCCGCCCAGCGGGCTGACCAATCGCGTTCTGATCGCGATTCAGAATCCCAGCAGCAGTACCGCAGGCATCCTGGAGTTTGTGGATGCCTATTACGACATCCGCTTCCATTACGACAGCACAAACACGAGTCCGGCGTTTTCCATCTCAGGATTCTCGGGCAGGCTGCCGATCACGATCCAGAATATGCCCGAGGAACAGTTGGGCGCGGTCTATGGCTCCACCGATGGCAGCCTGACCATGGTCTCCTATTCAAAGGAGATCACGAACCCCGGCGTGAGCGGTCTGAATGGCCTCTCATCGAGCGTTTTTGTTACCCGGAACCAGCTCTACGTCTTTGCGGCCAGCCAGGCGGCCCATGTCCTGACCGTGATTGACCGGTTGGGCGGCGGTTCTTATCCGCTCAGCCTTCCGGGCGTTTACCGCGTCAGCGTGAATCCTGGTGGCTCCGCGGCGCTGGCCTTTGTTCAGAATTCCAATTACATTTACTATCCGCGCAAACTGTCGTCCGCACAGACCATCGCTTATTCCGGCGGTCCCAGCACCTGGCCCACGGGCGCTGTTGACTGTGAACCGCAGAACCTGCCGGGCTGGTGCCTTTTGCAGGCACTGGATCCAAAGACGGGGAGTCCGCTGACCTTCGACCGGCCGGTCAAGGCCGTCTTCTCCGCTGATGGCGGCACGGCTTATGTGCTGAACTGCGGCCCGGAGTGCGGCGGTTCCAAGGCCTCAGTATCGCCGCTTCCGGTGGCGCCGCTGATCTTCCTCCCCGGAGAGCAATCAGGTTCCCTGCCTAGCCAGAACACGCTCAATAGCAACACCCTCGCCATCCCCGGCGGCGCCAGCAATGCGCTGGTCGACGGTTCAACCGTGTACGTCGCGGGCCAGGAGAAGATGGCCGACGGCTATTGGGGCGGCCACTTGACGGTTGTGACTCTGCCCTCAGGCTCGGCCACATCCATGACGGCCAAGGCGCAGACCGCCATCAGCGACGGCACGCCCGGCGCGATGAGCCGCATGTTGCTGGCCGACGACAATACTCTGTGGATCGGCATGACCAGGTGCACCAATGGCGAAAGGGCCAACAACCACCAACCTTACGGCTGCCTCACCATGGTGAATACCACGACGAACGCCGCAACCCTGCTGCCCTATATCGGCGACGCCACCGGCATCGCCGCGGTTACCGGCCTGCATAAGATCTACACGGCGGAGGGTGGACAGGTGTACATCTACTCGACCGTGGATGGTTCGACGATCGACAACCAGAATGTGGCCGTGACCGGTACGGCCTATGACGTGGCGTACATGGATGGCCTTACCGACGACAACAACACCGTCTACTGATCAGATGAGCGCCGCAGTTGAGGCCAATTCTTACGCCGCAGATCTGCTGGCTATCGCCGCACACCGCGACGACGTGGAACAGACCTGCGGCGGGACCCTGCTGCGCATGGCCTCGCGCGGCCTGCGCACCGCCATACTGGATCTGACGCAAGGCGAGGCTGGCACCCGCGGCAGCGCGGAAGACCGCGCGCGCGAAGCCGCCGAAGCCGCCCGCTTGCTGGGGGTGGGTTGGCGTCAAGCGCTCGACCTGCCCGACGGCGCGGTCGAAAACACCCTGGAAAACCGGCTCAAGATTGTGCGCGTCCTGCGGATGCTCCGTCCCCGCGTGGTCATTCTGCCGTATTGGCAGGCACGCCACCCGGACCACGCTGCTGTCGCCGCGCTGGGCTACGAGGCCTGCTTCCTCTCCGGGCTTGCCAAAGTAGCACCTGCGGCACCTGCGGTGCGGCCAACTGCGCCTTCGGCGCCATCAACTGTGGGGCCAACCACGGATGAGTCAGTCGATCTGGGACTGCCCCATCGCCCCTTCAAGATCGTCTACGCCAGCCTCTACGCGGACGTGCGCCCCAGTTTCATCGTGGACATTACGCCCTTCATCGAGCAGCGCCACGCGGCGCTGATGGCCTACCGCTCGCAGTACGCCAATCAGGCGGCCGGCGGGAGGCTGTTTGTGCCAGAGGAGGAGATTCGCGAACGCACATTTGCCGAGGCCCGCCATTACGGGCTGCTGGCCGGTGTGCGCTACGGCGAGCCTTTCGTGCAGAAGGAAGTGGGCCTGGTGGATGACCTGACGCTGGTGCCAGTCCAATCGATCTGAAGAGCCTGGCAGACCGATCCGTCGAAAGACGGATTACAGCGCAATGAACAGGTTGTTATGTTATAGGGAATCTATTTCTCTGGAGGAAATGCTTGCGTTCCTTATCTCGTTTTGCCTTGATTCTGTCTGTCCTCGCGCTCTCTGTTCTGACTCTTACCGCTCAAACTCAAGTTTCCGCCCAAAAGGATTCCGCGCTATCCCTCGACGGGGTGCCCGGGCCCTTGACGTGGCAGCACGCGCCCGCGCAGTGGAAGATCGACAGTGGCAAGACTCTTTCGATTACCGGAGGCAAGCAGACCGACTGGTTTGCCAATCCCTTTGATGGGGCGCAGACGGACAACAGTTCCCGTTTGCTCTTCAAGCCGTCGGTCGATTTTGTGTTGAGCGCGAAGGTGACGGTGGACTTTCACTCCCAGTGGGACGCCGGAGTGCTGGTGTTGTACGTCAATGACGCGTTGTGGGCCAAGTTGTGCTTCGAGATGACGATCGAGAAGCATCCCGCGATTGTTTCCGTGGTGACTAGGGGGATCTCCGATGACAACAATTCCATTGCCATTCACGGGAACTCGGTCTACTTGAAAGTGGCCAAGGCCGGCCAGGCAATCTTCTTCTATGCTTCGGAGGACGGCGTGAACTGGTCGATCATCCGCGCTTTTACGCTGGGGAAGAACCCGGATCTGCGCATTGGCTTTTCTTCGCAGTCGCCCGCCGGCGATGGCTGCACCACGGTGTTCTCCGATATTCAGTATCTGCCGAAAAAAGTGGATCTTTGGGCGGGGAAATAGTGACTGCTCGATGCCCTAGAAGCTGAACCACATCCGTCCGCCCACGGCAATCAGGGTGAGCGCGAAGATGCGCCGCAGCCAGAGTTCCGGGATGGGCTGCGCGGCTGCGGCGCCGAAGTATCCGCCCACCAGAAAGCCGGTGGCCAGCAGCAGCGCCACGCGCAGGTCCGCGTTGCCCTTGCGGTAATACTCCAGGAAGGCGAAGAGGCCTACAGGCAGCAGCAATGCGCCCAGAGAGGTTCCCTGGGCCTTGTGCTGATCCATTCCGGCGAGCCAGACCAGTGCGGGAACAAACAAGATGCCGCCGCCAATACCCACCACGCCGGAAACCATTCCCACCACCAGCCCCACCAGCAGCATCATCCAGGTCACAGTAGCCTCCCATGGGGCGCGCCGAACGAGCCCGAGCATCCAGCGTAAATCAAGAAGGGGACGGGTCGTCGGGCGCGGAAGTCGGCAGCGCGGCGCGTCCGGCAGTTAGTTTCTTGCTCAAATTCACACAACGTTTGCAATCTATTTGCCTGGTTGCAGTAGTCTGTTAATGGTTCCGTGCGGCCTCCGCATCTGAAATTCAACGGCCGCCGGGCGAGGGCAGACCGGTTGAGCCAGACCATTTTTGTACTGGAAGACGACGCCGACATAGCGCGGCTGGTGCAGCATCATCTGGAAGCCGCTGGATTCGCGGCGCGGCTGTTTCACACTCCCACCAACCTGATTCCCGACGCCGAGCGGCAGGCGCCCGCCCTGTTCCTGCTGGACATCATGGTGCCCGGCGGCGACGGCTTGGACGTGTGCCGCCGTTTGCGGAATCACCCAGGGCTTTCCACCATTCCCATCATCTTTCTGACCGCGCGCGCCGGCGAGAACGACCGTGTGCTGGGCCTGGAGATGGGGGCCGACGACTACATCACCAAGCCCTTTGCCACGCGCGAGCTGGTGGCCCGCGTCAAGGCGGTGCTGCGCCGTTTCGAGCGGCCCACCACGCCCTCGGTGATCAGCTTTGAAGAGGTCATCATCGACGCCAACGCCATGCAGTTAAAGGTGCGCGGCGAGCTGACCACCACTACGGCCACCGAGTTCCGGTTGCTGGACTACCTGGCGAGGCATCCGGGCCGGGTCTTCAGCCGCGACCATCTGCTGGATTCCGTCTGGGGCGATGCCCGGTTCGTCACTCCCCGTTCGGTCGACGTTTACGTGCGCCGGATCCGCGAAAAAATCGAGGTCGATCCGGAAAACCCGCGCTATCTGAAGACCGTGCGCGGCGCCGGCTACCGCTTCGAACTTCCCAAAAGCGAGTAGGCTTTCTTGAAATCAAAGATTTTCACCAAATTGCTTGGCCTCTTTGTCCTGCTGCTGGTCTTTCAGGCGGCGGCAATGGAGTTTGTCTTCATTCCGTTTATCGCTGGCAGAATTTTGGAGCTGCCTCCCGGCAAGTCCTTTCTTCTCTTCGGCAATGAGACTCTCTGGTCCGGCATGATCGCGCTGGCCGTGGCGTTGTCGCTGGCCGTCTGGGTTGCCGGCCGTCTCTCTACGCGGCTTGAGCGGGTGATCGCGTTTGCCCGGCGCCTCGCCGAGGGCGATCTGAGCGCCCGGCTTCCCCATACCGAAGAAGAGGTGTTCTCTGTCCCTGAAGCGCAGCTCAACCATGCCGCCGAGCGGCTGGAGGCGGGCTTTGCCGAGGTGGAGAGCCGGCGCCAGGAACTGGCCGCCCTGCTCGACTCCATGCAGGAGGCCGTAGTCGCCATCACTCCCGAGGGGCAGGTCCGCTGGTCCAATGCCGCCATGCAGCGCATCGCGGGCACTCAGATTCGCGCCGGACGGCCGCTGGTCCTTTCGGTGCGCGACCCGGAACTGCTGGCCTGCGTGCGCGCGGCGCTGGAGCAGCGCGAGGTGCGATCCGGCCGAACCAGTTCGCTGGTCCCCGGCCGCATCTTCGAGATCAACGCCGCTCCCATGCCTTCAGGCGGCGCGCTTGCCGTTCTGCACGACATCACCCTCATTGAAGCTGCGGAAAAGTCCCGCCGCGAGTTCATCGCCAACGTCAGCCACGAGTTGCGCACCCCTCTGACTTCCATTCAGGGCTACGTCGAGACACTGATCGAGGACCAGGATACAAGCGGGGAAACCAGCCGGGAGTTTCTGGGTATTGTGCTCAAGAACGCCACCCGCATGAACCGGATCACCGAGGACCTGCTCGCCCTGGCCAGCGTCGAGAGCCCGGACTACAAGCTGGCGCTACGGCCCACGCGGGCCAGTGCGCTGGTGCGAGACGCCATCGAGTCGCTGGGCGGCGTTGTGGTGGACTCCGAGGTCGAGATCGAGTTTTCAGGCGCGCCGGAGGCTCTGGTCATGGCCGATCCTGACGCCATGAACCAGGTTTTCGGCAACCTGATCGAAAACGCCCTGAAATATGGCAAGGGCGGCAAGCGCATCATCGCCGGAGCGCGGCTTTTGGAGTCGGAGGTCGAGTTCACCGTGCGGGACTTCGGCCCCGGCATCGCCTCCGAGCATCTGGACCGCATCTTCGAGCGCTTTTATCGCGTAGACAAGGCGCGCAGCCGCGAGTCGGGCGGCACGGGTCTCGGTCTGGCCATCGTCAAGCACATCGTCCTGGCCCACGGCGGCCGCGTGTGGGCGGAAAGCGAACTGGGCCACGGCGCTGCTTTCCACTTCACGCTGCCCCTGGCGCCCAAGGCGGAGCCTCAGGGGGCATAGGCGGGGAAACAGGTTTTGAGGGGAACCGCGGCCGGAGGGTGTGGTGAGCTCGCTGGGGCTCGAACCCAGGACCCACGCCTTAAAAGGGCGTTGCTCTACCTACTGAGCTACGAGCTCGTTCAAGGCCGCTATTACCAAATTATCACAGGCAGGCTTCTGTGAGGACGCTCGGCTTCTGCGGACGGCTTGGGGGGCGCGCGCTCTGGCGTCAGCGGCTCTTCAATCTCCTCCATGGTCAAGCCAAATCCCCGGTCAAAAAAATAGCGTTTCCCAGCTAATAAACTGCGAAGAAATGGGTTAGGCTGGTATGAAGCTTTTTTGAAGACGGGGGAACGTACGATGTTTGAGGTGGGGCAGAGAGTTACCGTAATCACAGACAAAGGAATTACCTACGACGGCATCATTCTGGCACGAGCCACGGGCGACAGCGGGGCGGGAGCCTACAAGATCGCCTTGGACGGGAGCGGACTGGAACAGATGGGGCAGTGGCATAAGGCGGGCGACGTCTTTTTGCGGGAGAAGACCGAAGAGGATTCGGAGCCCGCCTGGGAGGGCGTCGCGGAACGATAGCCAGCCGGAATCAACAGCCGAAGGATTGGCCGTGTGAGCGGTCCTTCCGGTGCGCGGCGATGCCCGCTCGATCTGCAACCAGGCTCAAGCAGAGCCGAATAAAATAGTGTTTTGCGGAGAAACAAAATGGCCCTTGGACAGTTTCTAGGCAAGCAATTCATCCGCGTCATTGAGTGGAACGAACCGGAAAGCGGCATGCTTTCCTATCGCTATCCCATGCAGGATCTGGAGATTGAGAACGGCGGCAAGCTCACCGTGAGCGAGTCGCAGATGGCCGCATTCGTCAACGAAGGCAAGATAGCCGACATCTTCGGCCCCGGCCTGCACACGCTTAACACGCGCAATCTCCCCTTGCTGACCGATCTGATGAACTGGGACAAGGAGTTCGAATCCCCGTTCAAGTCCGAGGTCTACTTTTTCTCGACGCGCCTGCAGATAGATCAGAAGTGGGGTACGGCGACGCCGATCACGATTCGCGACAAGGAGTTCGGCGCTGTCCGCCTGCGCTGCTACGGCATTTACTCCTACCGCATCGCCGATCCGCGCGTTTTCTTCAACCAGGTCAGCGGCACCCGCGACAGTTATTTCGCAGCCGACCTCGAAGGCCAGTTGCGCGACACCATCGTGGCCCGCATGACCGAGATCTTCGCCACCAGCGGCCTCGCCTTCCTGGACATGACCGCCAATCAGGCAGAACTTGCCGCCAAGATCGTCGAGCAGATGAAACCGGCCTTTGCCGCGCTCGGCCTCGGGCTGGACCAATTCGTCCTGGAGAACATCTCCTTGCCCGAAGAGCTCGCCAAGGTTCTCGACCAACGCATAGGCATGAACATCGTCGGGGACGTGGGCCGCTACACCCAATACGCCGCAGCTGAGTCGCTGGACCTGGCCGCCGCCAATACCGGAGGAGGCGCCGGCGTGGGTATGGGGCTGGGCGCGGGCGCTGCCGTCGCGCAGGTTCTGTCCTCCTCGCTGAAATCTCCAGCCACCGCTCCCGCCGCGGCCGCTGTTTCTGCCGTTGCTTCAGCCGTTCCCGAGGGATCCAAGTTCTGCATCGAGTGCGGGAAACCGATTCCCAGAAGCGCCAAGTTCTGCGCAGAATGCGGGAAGCCCCAATGAACTGTCCTTCCTGTGGCGCTCCCATGCAGCTCAAGGGGGACTTGGAGAGCTTCAAGTGCCCGTACTGCCAGAACGTCTGCCTGCCGGAGAAGAACGACGATGGCGTGCGTGTTCTGAATGAGCCGAGCGGGCAAGAGTGCCCGCTGTGCTTTGCCCCCCTGATGCACGCCGTTCTCGCCAAAGTCCCAATCGTTTACTGCACCTCATGCCAGGGCACACTGGTTCCCATGCAGGCTTTGGAGGGCCTTGTCGAGCAGTTGCGAGAGGAGCATGGGGCTGGAACTGCTCCGGCCGCCGGCGACAAGGACGATCTGCGCCGCAAGATCAACTGCCCTCAATGCCACCGCCTCATGGATGCCCATTTCTACGCCGGTCCGGGCAATGCGGTGATCGACTCCTGCGAGGAGTGCTGCCTGATCTGGCTGGATCACGGCGAGCTGATGCGCATCGTTCACACGCCCGACACTCCCGTCCAGGCGGACACCGGATGGGACGCCCCGGCGGAGCCGGCGCCAGGCTTGGGAGACGCCGCGCTCAACGTCATCACCGATCTGTTGCTTTAACAGGAACAACGAACCCGGCCGGAAACGGCAAGTCCATTCGTGGAATCCATAAGGTTCCATTCCTTCCCTGGATGCTTGCATCTCCCGTCTACAGCATTTTCGATTCTGGTGTTTACAGAAACCATGCAGCCACCTTCCATGCTCTCCTGATGTAAAGATGTGAAGCGAAAATGCTCTGAGTTATAGCGGAACCAGAGTTGATGTATCCCGAAACCGAAGCGCTCAAGTCGACGCGACCAGCAGGGAGCGGCGACCTTCGTGGAACTTATTAGGCCACAGTGACTCTGGTTCCGCTCTAATCGACCACCTGGAAGATCTGACCGTGGACATCAACGCCGAGGAGGATCAGGCCAAGGTGCTGGTGTTCTGCGAGTAAAGCTCTCTCAGGCGCGGCGCAGCGGCCTCTGCATCGGGACCACCTGCACCGTCACGTCGCGGACTTCGGAGAGAAAGCGGTTGATGACCGAGCCGTGCAGGAAGATGTCCCAGCGCGATCGGACCGACTGGCCGAAGACCACGTGGGAGATGTTCTCCTGCTGGGCGAAGCGGATGAGGGCGTCGGAGACGTTGCGGTCAGTGAGCGAAACCACTTGCGCGCCCAGTTCGCGGGCCATGCGCTGAAACTCCTCCAGGCGGTGGAAGGCTTCTGGGTTGCCGTGGCCCTTGTCGTCCTCGGGACGGGTGACATAGACGGCGTACCAGTTGCTGGCCATGCGGCCCGCGATGCGTGCGCCGACGCGCAGCAGCCGCTCAGTGCCGGGCCTTGTGCTGAGGCAGACCATGACCTTTTCGGGGATTGGCGCCTGTTCCAGTCCCTGGGTGCGGCGGTAGGCGGAGGCCTGGTTGCCCACCTGCTCGGCGGTGATGCGCAGGGCCAGCTCGCGCAGCATGTTGAGGTTGCCCTTGCGGAAGAAGTTGGCCAGCGACTGCTCGACCTTTTCGGCCGCGTAAATCTTGCCCTGGCGGAGGCGCGAGCGCAGCTCGTCCACGGTCAGGTCAACGTTCACCACTTCATTGGCGCGCTTGAGGAAGTTGTCCGGGACAGTCTCGCGCACGACGGTGTTGGCGGAGCGGTAGACGGCGTCGTTCAGTGTTTCGAGATGCTGGATGTTGACCGCGGCCATGACGTTGATGCCGGCGTCGAGCAACTCCAGCACATCCTCATAGCGCTTGCGGTTCTTGCTGCCGGGAACGTTGGTGTGGGCCAGCTCGTCCACGATGACCGTTTGCGGATGGCGGGCCAGGATGGCGTCCACGTCCATCTCTTTCAGGTTGACGCCGCGGTAGGGAATCACGCGCTGGGGCACGATCTCCAGGTCGCGAATGCGGGCTTCGGTCTCCTTGCGCCCGTGGGATTCCACCAGGCCGATGACCACATCCACGCCCTGCTGATGCTTCATCAGGTAGGCGTCGTTGAGCATGTGGTAGGTCTTGCCTACCCCCGGCGCCGCTCCGATGTAGACCCGGAGCCGGGCGGGTTCCTGCTGGCGTTCCAGTTTAATCTCTGCCATTAGCCGACCTCGACGGGATGACGGACTTCATGTACGGCCGCAACGGGAAGAGTAAACCGGAAGGCGGATCCGTGCCCCAGGCGGCTCTCGACGGCAATCTGGCCGCCCAGCGACTCGACGAGCCGGCGAACCAGCGCCAGGCCGAGGCCGGAGCCCTGCTCGGAAAACGTGCTGAAGCGGTCGAAGATGGTGCCCAGCCGCTCGGCCTCAATGCCGCGGCCGGAATCGCGCACGGTAAACTGCACAAAGTTCTGGATCTCTTCGGCGGTCAAAAGAATTTCGCCATCGGGCGGCGTGTAGCGAACCGCGTTGGAAAGCAGATTTTCCAGGATGGAGCGCATCGCGCGCCGGTCGGCCTGCACCAGAGCGAGATCCGCGTAGGCTTTTACCTCGATGCGAATGTGCTTTTCGGCGGCCTCGTCGCAGAAGCGGTCGCGGGCTTCGCTCAGGGCCTGCAACGGCCGCAGGCCTTCCAGAGTGAACTCGCGGCGGCCAGCGTCCAACTCGGCCACTTCGATCAGGTCGCCCATCAGATCGTCCAACTTTTCACTCTCGCTGCTGGCCGCCGATACCAGGTCCGTCTGCAAAGGGAGCAACTCACCGCCAAAGCCCTGCCCGAGCGCGTAAAGGCCGCGCCGCAGGCGCAGCAGCGGGTCGCGCAGCTTGCGGCTGGCCACGCTGATGAACTGCGTTTTAAAGCGGTCGGTGTCCTGCAGGGTGGTGACGTCTTCAAGCGTGGTCACCGTGCCCAGCAGCCGGCCGTCTGAGTCGCGCATGGGGGTGGTGCGCAAGCGGTAGCTGCGCTCCTGCTTGCCGATCCGCATGGGCAGCAGCGAGGCATCGCCTTCGGCGGCCACCGCCTTCTGCATGGAGACGGCATCGCGGATGGCGCTCAGAATCTTGTCGCCGCCGGGGGTATTGGCCAGCGCCATCCGGTCTGTGGCGGCTTCGCCCATCAGCTCCGCCGCGGCCTGGTTGACCTTGAGCACGTGGCCCTTGCCGTCGGTGACGATGATGGGCTCGAAGATCGATTGCAGCACGGCGTCGGAGAGTTGAAACTCCATCTGCCGGCGTCCGGCCTCGGTGTCGCGCAGCTCGCGCAGACGGACCGCGATCCTGTTCAGCTCGCTGGCGATGACGCCGAAGTCATCGTGGCTGCTCCACTCCACGCGGTGCTCCAGGTTTCCCTGGGCGATTCTGCGGGCGTCGCGCGCCAGCAGGTGGATGGGCCGCAGCACAAAGTAGACGGTTCCCGCGGCAACCAGCACCGCGGCCGCCAGATACAAAAGCGCGAGCTTCAACTGACCCGCCGCCGCCAGGGCGTTGTGCGTGGCCGCCACAAACCCTGCCATGAGGCCAGCAAGCAACACACAGCCTAGAATCAGTCGCCGGGAAAGATTGAGCATGAACCGGTCTCCGTGCCGGAAAAGGGTGATTCTCCCATTCTCGCGGAAAGAGCCCCGAATGTGCAAAAGGCAGGGAGCAGGGACTGGAGCGGTTCTTCCATATAGCCCCTGGTTCTTGCTATTACGGCACGCGGCAGACGGACACTGCGTCGTTGTGCCAGGGACAGGGAAGCCCTGGGGGCTGCGGGTAGGCAACCAGCACCCAGTTGACGCCATATTCAGTCTTCAGCCGCTCGAAGTCCGCAAGCTGGAAGTGGGCCCAACCTTCCTGGGCCTCCAACTGTTGCTTCCAGGCCGGGCCCAACTCGGGCACCTTGGTCACCACCGAGGTGTCCTTGATGGCGTCCGCCAACTGGCTTCGTTCGGCCAGGGCGCGAAAGCTGTGGTAATCCTCTCCGGGAGCGGCCATGTACTTTGGATCGAGCGCGAAGTAGGCGTCTTCCGGGGTATTGAGCCTGATCCAGTCAAAGGCCTGCAGCCAGGAGTTGCCGGTTTTCATGCCGGGCAGCTCAAGATGCTCACTGGCCGGAAAGAGCTGCCGCTGCGCAAAGAGCATTCCGCCATTGGCCAGCAGCAGGAAGAGAGCCCAGCGCCAGGCCCGCGCCTGCAGAACATACTTTCCCAGGTACGCGCCGCCCACCAGTGCCATAAGGACATAAATCAGGTGCAGGAAGCGCATCGGCTCCAGGGTGCTCAGGCCGATCAGCGATTGCGGGCCGAGAATGATCATCGCGACGGCCAGTTGGAAGACTCCGAAGATCCAGACCGCCGTTGCGAGGTGAGCCAGCCTGGTTTCGCCGCGTTTGCGCGCGATGCGGGCAACCAGCCAGAAGAGCAGAATTGGGGCAATCGCTCCCAGCCACTCGTACCACTCCCACTGGTAGAGGCGGAACCAATGCCGGCTATGCAAGGCCTCAAGCCACGTTGGCGAGGGAGGATCGAAGATCCATCCGAAGGGAATGATGGCCAGCGCCGGCGCGGCTCCATGGGGAACCATGCGGGTGCACAGGGTACGAAGCTGCACGCGCAGGTGTTTCGAGGCCGTCAGCGTCAGAACGCAGCAGAATGAGATGCCCAGAAACCCCATCAGCGGGTGCGCCACGAACCCCAGAATGGCGAACGGGATAGCCTGCCACCGTTTCCCGGCCAGAATCCGGGATACGCCGAACAGGATCATCGCCGTCGCAATCGCGCGCGGATGCAGATATTGGTCCACGATGAACAGCGCTGTGCCGGCCACCGGGAGCGTGAACATGGCCGACACCATGGCCAGCCCGGCCCATCGAGCCGCGGTTTCTTCAAAGATCTGGCAGATAATGCTCCAGCATCCCCACAGGATCAAGGCGATGGAGATCAACTGCCAAAGCAGTTCCGCCCAGGGCAATGGCATCCTTGTAAGCTGCACAAAGTGAACCATCATCTCAGGAAAGACGCTGGCGTGCATTTGAAGCTGGAAGAAAGGGGCGTCGTGGGGTAAGAGAGCTGGATTCAGATCGGCTTTGATTGCTGTTAAATATATCCCGTCGTCTTCCGCTCCGGGGTGATAGCCCATGACCAGAAAGCCAAGCGTCGTAAACAATAGTACCGGCAAAACTGTGCGAAATCTACGACTAAGCTTCAAACAGAAATCCCCCAAAGCCCTTCAAACGATCAAGAAACTCAACATGATTCGGCAACTTCGATGGTATATGCCGGGAAAAGAACAGGCAAGGAAGTTCTTCCCCTTTTACTGAGGCTCATGGCAAAGCTCCGGAGCCAGCCAAGCCAGGAAACAGTTTAGACGGATGGAACGGTGCAATCGTTAAGGCAAGCTTGCCGGTTCTGCGCCGGCAGCGCCGCCGGGAGGAACTTCAAAGACGTACAGAGTATGATTCAAAACCGTCTTGACCGGATACTGCAACAGCCAGCGGTAAGCAAAATGGTTCTTCAGCAGTTGCCCGGATAGATGCGTCGCGCTCACCACGACCAATCCCGAAGGGTGGTCTTCTTCCTTCAGTCGTGTGTACCGTATGCCGTACCATGCAGGGTCCACCTCGCCGACATAGGTCAGGTGCAGCGGCTCGCCGGGATGTTTGGCCTGATATTGGCTCAGCGCCACCATGCCTTGACCCCAATCGGTATTGCTGTCGCTCAACAGCTTCCAGGTGTCCGCGGGCTTTACGAACGGGGTGAAATAGGAGAGATAGTCTGGCGCATAGCGGGCAATGTCGGCCGCTTGTGCCAGCAGAAGAACTCCAAGAATCAGCTTTCTCCAGCGCTGTCCGCTCGCCCACTGCCAAACCGCGCCAGCAAAGAGCAGCAGAAAGGGATAAACCGGCAGCATATGGCGAATCCCGATGTCGATGTGCGCCGTGACCGCAAAGACAAAATAGACAGCGGGGAAGATAGCCAGCAGCAGAAAGTCGCGCCTGGCCGGAAACCGGCGGCAAAGGACTAGAACAGCGCCCAAGACGCCCAGAAGAAGAACGACCGGCGGCCATTTCAAGAGCATGGCCAGCGGGAAGTAAAGTCTGAAGCCGGTGGCCGAGTACTGGCCCAGCAGAAAACTGCGATGGCCCTCGATATTGTGGACGACAACCTGCCCCAAGCCGGTCATCCACTCGCATGCGGGCAGAAAGATGGTGATGGGAGTTTGCAGCGTGGGCATCTCGTACTGCAGAAGCTTGGTGTATCCGGAGAAATGGATGGTCACCATCTCATCGGCGAAGATCACTTTTGAGACGTGGAAGAAATACCCTGTCCAGACCACCAGGCAGGCGATGAGAAACACCGCCGCCGCGCGTCCCCAGCCGAATCCGCGCAGGCGCGTTCCTTCTCCGCGGCGAAGGAAGAAGACCATCCCCAGCGTTAAAGCAAGGAGCGGCGGGCTGTTGAACTTGGCTAACAACAAGCCGCCGAGTAGGACGCCGAGAATCGCGGCCTGGGTGCGCGAAGGGTTGCGCCGGTAGCGCAGCGTCTGCACGGCGCAGGCGAAGATGAAAAGACAGCCCACGCCATCGATGGTCGCCAGGGAGAAATGCGCAATCAGGTCGGGCGAAAGAACGGCCAGCGCCAGCACGAAGTTGGCTGCCGGCTCTGAGAGCAGCCGCCGCGCCGTCCCCCAGAGAAGTAACAGTAGAACTACGCCCAGCAAAACATTGACGGGACGCGAACGGTAAAGCCACACCTCCGGCGCGGGCTGCACCGGGTGAACCTGGTCGTCGGCGATTTGGTACTTCCAGTCCGTATTCACAAGGGGCAATGTGAAGAGCAGACGCCCCAGCGGAGGCTGGTCGTGCCAGTGCTTGAACTCTCCGAAGCGCCATGCCTCGAGTCCTGCCACAAGGTGTTCGGGCTCATCGTTGGTGAACGACTGGGTGCGGATGAACCAGGCGCATTGCGTCAGATAGATCAGAATCAGCAGCGGAACCAGAATCCGGCTGGTGCGGTTCATGGAAATGCTCCAGCGTTCCGGCCGTGGTGTGTTCTCATCCCGCCGGCCTTGCGTGAATGGTTTACCGGGCGCGGCAAGCGAAGATCCGGACTGGCCGGTAGCGCCGCTAAGAGCAGGTTGATCGGCCACTGGAGGGGTTCTAGTCAAGGCGGCTGCTCGTTCGTGGATTTCCCGATCTCTTCAATAGCCAGAATCACGGGGTGGAATAAATACCATTATACGAAAGTCAGAGAGCGGGGCAGCGGCCATGCCGAACGGGATCGACTGAATGCCGATCGCGAACGTTGCGCCTGAACCGGATAAACCCCGTATACTCAAGCTCATCATGTTGCCAGCGACGATCATTCCATCCCACACGCCGACAGCCGGCGCGGCAACGCGCGTTCTGTCGCAGACAGGGCCTGATGCGCCCTCCCCGAAGAAGCTGGCGCTGACGATTCCCACCCTGCGCGAGGCGGAAAACCTGCCCGGTTTGCTGCGGCATGTGCGCTCCGTGCTCGATCCGGTTGGAATCGACTACGAGATCCTTGTCGTCGATGACGACAGCCGCGATGGAACCGAGGAGATTGTTTCGGCCATCGCACGGGAAGACCCGCGCGTGCGTCTTCTGGTGCGCAAAGGAGAACGGGGTTTGTCCGGGGCGGTTCTCCACGGCTGGCGGCACAGCGACGCGGAGATTCTGGGCGTGATGGACGCCGACCTGCAGCACCCTCCGGAACTGCTTCCCAAGCTGGTCTCCGCGATTCTCTCCGGCAATGATATGGCGATTGGAAGCCGGTACACGCCGGGCGGCGCCCTGGGCCACTGGAACCCCATCAGAAAGCTCATCTCTGCCGCTGCCGTGTGGGTAACTTGGCCCATTCAGAGAGCGGGGATTCGCGCCAAGGACCCCATGTCCGGGTTCTTTCTGATCCGCCGCGAATGTCTTGAGGGCATCGAGTTTCAGTCCTTCGGCTTCAAGTTGCTGCTGGAGGTCCTGGTGCGCGGGCGCATCCGTTCGGTCGCGGAGGTGCCGTTCGCCTTTGGCAGCCGCTACCGCGGGGCAAGCAAGGCCAACTTCAAGGTTGCCGTCGATTATGCGCGCCTGCTGGCCAGGCTCTATGCGGAGAGATTCATGCCTCGCCGCCGGGCGAAATCCGGCGGGGGCGTCGCGCAGTAGGCGGTTACGCGTTCTCCGCAGAGAGAGTGCCGGCGAAGCTCAACAACGACCAGACGCCCAGCGCAAAGATCAAAAGCAGAACCGTGAGCTCGATCGGCACGCGATCTCCCCACAGAATGTCGATGAGGTTGCAGGCGGCAAAACAGCCCACTCCGGCTAGAATTGGCGCCAGGTTGGCGCGATCTTCGCGCGGCGTTTGAAACTGAGCGGGCACGGGGACCTGATAGACGGCGGTGGATTCGCGCTGGGCTCTCCGTTGCACGATCAGTTTTTGTCCCAGCAGAAGAACCCGCCATACGATGAGGAGCAGAGGAACGGTAAGTGGCGCCGTGTCGTAGAAGATGATGCGCGGGTTCAGCAGGATTGTGCCGACAAACGCGACGGGAATCCAGGCTTCGCATAAATGAGGTTTGCGGCGGACGCGATGCCTGACCGCCAGTAGAAGACTTCCAAGCGCAACGGCCCACAATATGTATGCAATCGCCGTTGCGGTTGAATACGGCTTCTTCATCGCCCAAAGCGACCTGCCCAGAAGGCCGGAGGGGCTGAAGCCGAAGTCGTGAGCCCATTCGAAGACAAGGCGCACCGCCGTCAGGAACTCCTTGAACTGTGCGGGCCACAGCATGGCCTGTGCGGGGAAGAGCAGGCAGCCTGCCGCGCCGGCAACGCAGGCCGGCGCCCATTGCCGCCGTCCCACCAGAATCGGAAAAGCAAGCAGCGAGAGCATAGGGGCCTTGCAGACGGAGGCGACGATGACAGCCGCGTAGAACCAGAGCCATCTGTTCCGCTTCCAGCCGGAGACGGCGGCGGCCAGAATCAGTCCGTAGAGAATGAAGGCTACATTTCCGCTCAGGATCGCCTGGTCGCACAACAGTCCGGGAAAGAACGCGGCGAAGGGCAGAACAAAAATCAGCCAGCGCCGCTCTTTTTCCGAGGCCATCCGGTAGCCGGCGCTCATACTGAGCAAGAACCCAGCCGACAGGGCGCATCCGTAGAGCGGGCCCAGGAGCCAGGCAGGAAACAACGCGAGTTCACGCAGCATGGGAATGGTTAGAGGCGAATACCAGAAGATGAGGGGCGGACGATCACCGGCAGGATGCGAAGGGCGAAGGTGATAGGCCGTCAGGGCTGTAATGCCTCCGGCATAGGGAGAAACGCCGTGGCCGGCCGACTGGATGGCTGCCCAGCATGGAGGCACATCCCATCCGTAGGGACTTTTCACGGCCATTGCGCCCATGGAAGCGAAAGCTATCAGCCACAATAAAACGACGCATTGCGTGCGTCGTGCGGTTCGTTGCTCCGGGATGGCGGGCGCGACGGACTTCTCAGGCAAGATAGGCCGCTTTTCTTCTTGTTGTCAGAAAGTTGCACCAGTATACGTTTCCTTCGATGGGATAAACAATTCCAAAACGTATCTACCTGAAAATTTATTGGTGCGTAAGAAAGCGGACTCTTTTTGGATTCAGGACAATGCAGCAATTACCTCACGCGAGATGGAACCGGCAAGCCCCGGCTCGACATGTCAGCGAAAAGCGAGAAGGGAATCGAGACCGTTTTTCAGAGCGCTGGCAACAGCATTCTCAGCAGCAGGAACCCTCCCACGCCGGCGAAGAAGACAAGCGCCATGCGGATGCCGGGCTCGCGGTTGACCTCGGGCACCAGGTCGCTGGCGCCTACATATAGAGCCACGCCCGCCGAGAGGGGCAGTCCATAGGGCAGCCAGTGGGGAACCAGTTCGATGACCAGCACGCCGGCCAGGGTGGCCGCGGCCAGCGCCACGGCGGACCAGAAGGCGACCAGGCGGCTGCGCCCGCTTGCCATCATCACAGACGCCATGGTGAACCCCTCCGGCGCCTTGTGCAGAAGAATCGCCAGAAAGATCAGCCAACCCAGCCAGTTGGTCACCAGAAAGCCCGAGCCGATGGCTACGCCGTCAAAGAGCGCATGAAGGCTCAGGCCGGCCATCACCGAGTTGCCCGTATGCCGGGAGACGAACTCGCCTGTGTGCGTCTCTTCGCCAAAGTGAAAGTGGGCGTTGATCGTGTGTTCCAGCAGGTGGACCACGCAGTATCCGGCCATGATGAGAATCGGGCCGAGCCGCGGGCTCAGCCGCAGGCTTTCGGGCGTCATCTCGAGCAGCGCGGTGGCCATCAGGAATCCGGCGCCCAGGGCGACGAAATAGGTCAGATAGCGCTCCACGCCCTTGGCGCGCACCAGCACCAGCCCGCCCAGTACGTCGGCCAGCGCGGCAATTGTGCCCAGAATGAGGGATAGCTTCAGCATTCGCCCTTACCCGCTATGGCGGATGTGCATCACATCCCCATCCTGCACCACGTACTCCTTGCCTTCCAGCCGCAATGTACCCTTGGCCCGTGCCGCAGCCTCCGAGCCGGCCTCCAACAGAGCGTCCCAGCGGATGGTTTCAGCGCGGATGAAGTGGTGTTCCAGGTCGGAGTGAATCGCCCCCGCCCCCTGCGGCGCCTTGGAGCCCACCGGAATGGTCCAGGCGCGGCACTCGTCCTCGCCGGCGGTGAAGAAGCTGATGAGCCCCTGCAACTCGTAGCTCTTGCGGATCAGCCGCACCAGGCCGCTCTCGCGCAGCCCGTAGCTGCCTAGAAACTCCGCCGCTTCCTCGTCGTCCATCTCGGCCAGTTCGGCTTCCACCTTGCCGCAGATGGCCGTGGCTCCGGCGTTGGGCCGGTGCGCCACCTCATCCAGCTTTAAGCGGCTCACCGCCGACTCCAGGTCGTCGCCCAGTGTGGTGCTCTCACCGATATTAAGTACATATAAAATGGGCTTTTGCGATAGAAACATAAAGCCCCGGATGAGCTTTTTCTCCTCCGGAGTCATCTCCAGTTCGCGCAGCGGAAGCTCCTTTTCCAGAGCCTCCTTCGACCGCACGAGCAAGGCCTGTTCGTGCTCCAACTCGCTGGTGCGCCCCTTCTTCAGGTCCTTCTCCAGCCGCTCCAGACGCTTTTCAACCTGTGTGAGATCGCTGATCATCAGGTCGAACTCGACATTCCGGATGTCGCGCAAGGGGTCGATGGGGCCGACGTGGGGAATTGCATCGTCTTCGAAGGCGCGCAGCACGTGAATCAGCGCGTCCACCTGGCGCAGGCTGGCCAGGAACGCGGTCTCTTTCAGCGCCTCCTGCCCGATGGCCGCCACGTCCACGAACTCCACTGTGGCGTAGGTGGTCTTCTTCGGAGAGTAGAGCGCCGACAGCTTATCCAGGCGCTCGTCCGGCACCCGCGCAACGCCGATATGCTCCTGGCGCGAGTGGCCGCGTTCTTCGAGCTTGGCTTTGGTCAGAATCTTGAACAGCGATGTCTTGCCCACCTGCGGCAGGCCGATAATGCCAGTTTTCATGGATTTCCCATTGGGGTCCCGGCAGGATGAAATGCGCGCACGAGGACCTCTTCGATGATACAGGAACAGGGATCAGAGAATTGAGAGAGTGTGGTGTCTCTGAAGTTCGCTGAATTGTCCGGAGCGAGGCCGGCACGCCTGACTTCCCAGACGCAGGCCCCAGCTACGCTCATGGTCGAGATGGAGCCGCTGTACGGCCTGTGAGTCCGTGCCCTTCAAAACATCGGCTTGTTCAGAGTTCCCTTCGCTGTCTTTCAGTTATCTCTTCAGCGCCCGGCGCAGCACCGTCTCCAGCGCCGCTTTCAATTCCGCGTACTCGGCCGGCGTGACCGTACCGGCGATCTTGTCGCTTTCCAAGGCGAACATCTCTTCCTTGAGGGCATCCAGCAGGGCCGCGCCCTTGGCCACGGGTGGCGCGAAGGACTGCACCGGGGCGATCGGCTGCGGAGTCGCAGCACTGGCATCGAACGCCGCGCCTGACTCGCCTGCGGGTTTACGCAGCAGGAAGGCGGCTGTGACGACCATCAAGAGGGCGAGACCGCCCAGAATCCAACCTTTATACTTGCTCAACGGATCGGGCGTGTTGATGGGGGCGCCGAGACCGCCGCCGGGCTGGTTGCTGGCAGCGCCTGTCTCCTGGCCGCCGTTCTCCTGCCCTCCCATGCCCGCGCCCTGTTGGTCGCGCGGAATCGATCCCGTGCCGGAGACGGTGAACTCCAACGCCTTGCCGGGGATGGCGTTGCGCGCCACGAAGGTCTGGACGGTGGGATCCTCGGGCACGGACTGGAAGACCGATCCCGAGGCCGCCGCGAAGGTCATGCTCTTGGGCATCAGCACGCCCACGCTCTGCGTAGGCAGCGTCACCTGGGGCTTGAAGGTGAACTTGCCGCCGCTGTACGGCAGCTCATAGCTGACCTCGAAGAGCGTGCTCTTGTCGCCGTCGTCGGGCTGGATGGGGAAGTTGAAGGCGTAGTGGCCCTTGGGGCCGTCGGGGTCCAGTTTCAGGGAGGTGGGCAAGCCGCCGGGCCGCTGCGCCTGCACGCCTTCCACCATTGCCTCCGGAGGCAGAACAATCTCAAAGGAACGCGCGCTCCACTGGGTTGTGGGCGGCGTGCTGGTGTTGTGAACGAAGTAGCGCTCCACCACCCGCAGTTGGCCGTTGGCGCCCTCAAGCTCAAGCACGTCGGCCTCGATGAAGACGCCGGTGACTTTGGCGGCCACGTCGTACACCGCGATGTCGCCTGGCGCGCCGCCCTCGGGCGCGGCGATGAAGTAGGGCGCGCCCTGGTGCATGGCACGCACCAGCGCCGGGCCGTTGCTGGCCTTGTTCAACGAATAATGCCCGCGGGCGTCGGTGGTGGTGCGGGCCACTTCGCTCATGCCGGCCTGCGGGTCAAGCAGAGCCACGGTGTCGCCCGCGGCGGGCTTGCCGGTGGTCTTGTCGGTCACCGTGCCGGTGACTTGAGCTGCCTGCGCCCCCGCGCCCCAGACAAGCAGGCTCAAGGCAACGGTGCTGAAAACAAATCTGATCGATTTCATGGTTGGAATGGAATCCTCTTGTGAAGCGCTGCGAAGGTTCTCAAGCCCGCTGCAATTGCTCAATTTCGGCCAGCAACCGCGCCGCCTCGTTTTCAAGCTGCGCCCGCTGGACAACAAAATCCTCTTCAGGATACTTGCCGGCCCTGTACTCGAAGTTCAGGTCGCGCAGGTTTTCGTAGAGCTGGTCCTTGCGTTCCAGCAGATAGTCCAGCCGCGTCTTCTCGCGCTGGCTGGCGAAGACGTTTTCCGGCCAGAAGGTGTAAACGAAGAGCGCAAACAGCAACAGCAGTCCGGCAATCAGACCCTGAGTCTCCGTCATGGCTTAAAAACCTCCGTCGTCGCCGGAGCCGGTCTCGCGGCGAATCTTTTCCCTGAGCGCGTCGGTGGCTGGATCGGAGACCGCGGCTTCAATCTGCTTTTTGCCCGCGGACCATCGGCGCACCAGCAGGATGGTTCCCAGCAGGGCCGCTGCAAAAACCGCAATCGGCGCAATCCAGGCTACCAGGTCAAAGCCGTGGGTGGTGGGCGCGGCCAGCACGGTCGCTCCGTACCTGGCGGCAAAGGCGCTTAGGATTTCCTGGTCGCTGAGGTCCTTGGCGATGTCCGCGCGCAACTCGTTCAGCTCGCCGGTGGAGTTTGGGCAGCCCACGTGGTTGCATTCGCCCAGGATCTCCGCGCAGCCGCAGGTGCACATCAGCCGGTGGCTCAGGTCGTTGAAGCGCGAGCGCCCGTCCGACGCGCCCACCGAGAAGCAGACGGCCACGGCCAGTGCCAGCGCTTGCGCGCCCTTGATCCAAAATGTAAATCGGCTTGAAGGCTTCATTGCTGGCCTCCCTTCTGCGCCGCAGGCTTCAGGCTGGGAACCAGCGCCACCAGCGTGCCGAAGAACATCAGCGCCACTCCGGCCCAGATCCAGCCCACCAGTGGATTCAGGAACGCCTTGATGATCGGCTGGCTGGTATCGGGATTCGTCCCTTCATACACCACGTACAGGTCCCATGCGGGAGTGGAGTGGATGGCCACCATGGTCTGCGGCTGCTGGCTGGCCAGATAAACCCGCTTTTCCGGCGTCATCTGGAACTGCTTCACGCCACCCTTCGACACATCCAGCAGCGCGTAATCGGAGTCGTAGTTGGCGTTTGAGTCCTGCGTGGCGCCGATGCACTCCAGCGTGTAAGGGCCGATGGAGATTCTGTCATGGAGGGCCATCTCGCTTTCCACGCTGCGGTTGAAGGCCGCGCCGGCCAGGCCGATCACCACAATTACCACGCCGATGTGGATGAAATAGCCGCCGTACCGCCGGGTGTTGCGGCGAATCAGCTGATACATTGCGGCAAAGTGATTCCGTCCGCTCTGCCTGGCAATCACGCTGGCCCCGCGCAAGAACTCGGAGCAGATTGCCGTCAGCACGGCGGCCGACATGGCAAAGGCTACCAGCGCGTAGAAGTTGCCCTGGTCGAACGCGCCGTCCTTCCACGGCTTCACCCCCACCGCGAGGCAGACAATCACCGTGGCCCACAACGCAATCACCGGCAGCACAAAGTTGCGCTTGATGCTCTTCAGCGACGTAGCCCGCCACGGCAGCAGCGGCCCTACGCCCGTCAGGAACAGCAAAAAGATGCCAATTGGCACGGCCACGGCGTTGTACCACGGCGCGCCCATCGTAACCTTGTTGCCCACCACGTACTCAGAGAGGATGGGGAAGAGCGTTCCCCACAGAATCACAAAGCAGGCCGCCAGCAGCACCAAATTGTTAAAGAGGAAGCTGGACTCGCGGCTGACCAGCGACTCCAGATGGTGATCGGCTTGCATGTGGCTGCGCTGCAAGATGTAAGTAAAGATGCAGACGGCCAGCACGATCCCCATGAAGACGACGAACCACGTGCCGATGGACGACTGGGCAAAGGCGTGAACTGAACTCACCAGTCCCGCGCGCGTCAGCAGCGTGCCCAGCATCGTCAGCAGGAAGGTGGAGAAGATCAGCCACACATTCCAGCTTTTCATCATGCCTTTCTTCTCCTGCATCATCACGGAGTGCAGAAAGGCGGTTCCGGTCAGCCACGGCATAAAGCTGGCGTTTTCGACCGGGTCCCATCCCCAGTAGCCGCCCCAGCCCAGCACGGCGTATGCCCAGTGCATGCCAAGAAAGATGCCGCAGGTCAGAAACAGCCAGGTCACCATCGTCCATACGCGCGTGATCTTGATCCACTTCTCGCCCGGATAGCGCATCATCAGCGCGCCCAGCGCAAAGGCGAAGGGAACCGAGAAGCCGACGTAGCCCAGGTAAAGCATCGGCGGATGAATCACCATCTCCGGGTACTGGAGCAGCGGATTCAACCCGTTGCCGTCGTCCGGAAGGGCGCCCTTGAGCAGCGCGAAGGGCGGCGCGGCAAAGCACAACACCGCCAGAAAGAAGACTTGAATACCGGCCAGAATGGCTCCGGCGTAGGCGTAGAGCTTGACATCTTTTTTATGAGTCAGCCGCAGAACAAAGCCGTAAGCCCCCAGCAGCCACGCCCACAGCAGCAGAGAGCCCTCCTGACCGGACCAGAGAGCGGAAAATTTATACGCCGCGGGCAGGGCGCGGTTGGAGTGCTCCTGGATGTACGCGATGGAAAAATCGTTGGTAAAGACCGACCAGACCAGCGCGAAGGCCGCAGCCGTGACCGCCGCAAACCCGGCAATTCCGGCCCGCCGCGCTGTGTCGGCCAGCCGCTCGGGCGAGACAGCCGCGGGTTGCCCGGTGGCCAGCAACCGCAGCGCCACCGCACCTGCCAGCAGATTGTAGGCGGCCAGCGCCAAAGCGATGAGAAGAGCAAAACTGCCAAAGGCTGCCATCAGGTCTCCGCAATCGATTCCAGAATGATTCTCGCACGCAGGCAGGCAGCCTCAGAGGCTACCGGTGAAGCAAATCTCGTCCCATCATAGACGCTTCCGGTGTGATCCGGCTCACGCTTTGGGTGGAGGATGGAACACAGACAGACGGGAGAGCTGGCTACACTGGGTGCCCACCTTCGGCGCGTCTTTGTTGCCGCAAGGGCGGGAAACCTCAAATCCCAACACCTTACCCGAACAGAAACTCCTTGTCGCGCAGTTCCTTGATCGAGTCACGCAGCTTGGCCGCCTTTTCGAACTCGAACTTCTTGGCCGCCTCGCGCATCTCCGTCTCCAGTCTGGCGATATAGGCGTCCAGTTCCTCCTGCGTGGTGAACTCCGGCAACCCGGCCGTCTCTTCCTCGGCCACATCTCCGTATTCGGCCTTCAGAATCGCGGCCAGCCCCATGTCCACCTGGCTGACGATCGACTGCGGCGTAATCCCATGCTCCTCGTTGTAGGCGCGCTGCACGGTCCGCCGCCGGTTGGTTTCGCCGATGGCGCGCTGCATCGAGTCGGTCATGCGGTCGGCATAGAGAATCGCCCGCCCTTCGATGTGCCGCGCCGCGCGGCCCATGGTCTGGATCAGGGAGCCCGCCGAGCGCAGAAAGCCCTCCTTGTCCGCGTCCAGAATCGCCACCAGCGAAACCTCGGGCAGGTCCAGGCCCTCGCGGAGAAGATTGATGCCGATCAGCACATCGAATTCGCCTTTGCGCAGCCCGGCCAGCAGCTTGACCCGTTCCAGAGTTTCAATTTCAGAGTGCATGTAGCGGCAGCGCACGCCAACCTCGGTGTAGTAGCCGGCCAGGTCCTCCGCCATGCGCTTGGTTAGCGTCGTCACCAGTACCCGCTCGTGCCGCTGAGCCCGGTCGCGAATCTCCCCCAGCAGGTCGTCGATCTGCCCTTTCACGGGGCGGATTTCGACCTCGGGGTCAACCAGACCGGTGGGCCGGATCACCTGTTCCACCACCACTCCGGCCGAGCGCGTCAGTTCATACGGCCCCGGCGTGGCCGACACGTAAATTGTCTGATGAATCCGGTTCTCAAACTCCTCGAACTTCAACGGCCGGTTGTCCATGGCCGAGGGCAGGCGGAAGCCGTAGTCCACCAGGTTCTGTTTGCGGCTGCGGTCCCCGAACCACATCCCATGCACCTGCGGAATGGTAGCGTGGCTCTCGTCGATGAAGAGCAGAAAATCGCGGGGGAAGTAGTCCAGCAGCGTCGGCGGCGCCTCGCCCGGCAGACGCCCGCTGAAGTGCCGCGAATAGTTCTCGATTCCGTGGCAGTAGCCCATGGACTTGATCATTTCCAGATCAAACCTTGTGCGCTGGTGAATCCTCTGCGCCTCAACCATGCGCCCCTGCGCTTCCAGTTCGGCCACCCTCTCGGTCAACTCGGCCACGATGGTCTCGATCGCTTCGGCCTTGCGCTCCGGCTGCATCACGTAGTGGCTCTTGGGATAAATTGGCAGTCGCGCGTACCGCTGCTTCACCGTGCCGAAGAGCGGATCTATCTGCGAGAGCGACTCGATCTCGTCGCCGAAAAGCTCAATCCTGTATGCCGTCTCATCGTAGGTCGGGAAGACCTCGATTACATCGCCGCGCACGCGAAACGTTCCCCGCCGGAAGTCGCCGTCATTCCGCTCATACAGAATCTCCACCAGCCGCCGCGTAATGTCCTTCCGGCTGATGTGCTGGCCTTTTTCCAGAAGCAGAAGCATCCCGTAGTAAGCCTCCGGAGAACCCAGGCCGTAGATGCAACTGACCGAGCTGACGATGATCGCATCTCTCCGCTCGAAAAGGCTGCGCGTAGCTGAAAGCCGCAGCTTGTCTAACTCTTCATTGATCGTCGCTTCCTTCTCGATATATAAGTCGCCCGCCGGAATGTAGGCTTCAGGCTGGTAATAGTCGTAGTAACTCACAAAGTATTCAACCGCATTCGAGGGGAAGAACTGCTTGAACTCGTGATAGAGCTGGGCGGCGAGAGTCTTATTGTGCGCCAGAATCAGCGCCGGCCGGTTGGAGGCCTCAATGACCTTCGCCATGGTGAAGGTCTTGCCCGACCCGGTGACGCCGAGCAGCACCTGGTGCTTCTCGCCCGCCGCCAGCCCGTTCAGCAGCTCGTCGATCGCCCGTGGCTGATCTCCCCTCGGTTTGTAGCTCGTCACCAGTTGAAAGTCCATGGCGACATTATATCTGAATGGCGAATAATAAGCGAAACTGTTTCAGGTTGTGTGCACCTTCGCCGATCCGCCGTGTGCCCCTCAAGGTCCCGCTTTTGGGACATGGGAGACCTCGAACCTTGATCGGGCAACGGACAAGAAGGATTCTTCGTCCCGTTTGCAGATCCTTTCTCTTCTGGGGTGCACAGTGGAAGTATGAACTCGGACCCTCTTCGCCCCGTGAAAACCTCTCAGGAACCTGCGCGGTCTGTACCGACCGCCGACCCCACCCCCCTACCCGGAAGTTCCCGTATTTTCGAGGGTGTTATTCATTCAAACGAACCGGTAAACCGCCTATAATCAATAAAATATCGGATTTAATTAAATACAGCCTATTATCTTATTGGTAAACAGAAACCCGCAAAAATCGCCAATTTTTGGTCGATTTTGAGCCAAAAAACGGCTGTTTTGATGCATCTTGGCCCGAAATTCCATAGGATCGCGAATCACGCCGGACCGTTCAGCTTCGGCGAAGCCTGGAAATTGAGTTGCCGCCGGATTGGGGCTACTCGCCTTTGGTGGTCTGGGCGATCAGATAGCGCTCGTAGCCGATCTCGGCGATCTGGTGCAACTGGATTTCAAGCCAGTCGGCATGGCTTTCTTCATCCTTGAGGAGCCTGATAAACAGATCGCGCGTGCCGTTGTCTTTCTCCTCCGATGCGAGGCGCGCCGAGGCGTTGTAGAGTTCAATGGCTCCTAACTCGGCTTTCAGGTCGGATTCGAACATCTCCTTGACGGTCTTGCCGATCGACAGGGCCTGCGGCTGCATGGTTGGCGAGCCTTCCAGAAACAGAATGCGCTCGATGAGCGCCTCGGCGTGCTTCATCTCGTCGATGGACTGTTTCTTGATGCGCTTGGAGAGCCGCTCGTATCCCCAGTCTTCGCACATTTCGCAGTGGACAAAGTACTGGTTGATGGCGGCAAGCTCTTCGCCGAGTGCATGGTTCAGTTGCTCGATGATCTTCGGATTGCCTTTCATGCAGAACATATTAACCGAAGCCGCGGACGCTTGTAACCGGAAAACGCAGAGGGCGCGCAAACCGGGCGCGCGAGCCAGCTTTCGATACTCAACTCCCAACGAATTCAACGCTCGGATACTGCTCCGGACTTGCCGCTAGGGGGTCTCATTTTTGATGCCTCGGATGGTGCCTGACGGCTTCCCCAACCCCTCAAAAAGTGGCTATGATGGGAGGAACCGGAGGTTACTCCCATGGAAACGACCTCTCTGAAACAGGCTGTACTTGCAGTTTTCTTACTTGGTCTGGCTCCTTCCTTCCTCTTTGCCGCGGGAACTCGCACCCCCACCAAGGAAGGGGTAGTTTATGGCACCGCCGATGGGCAGGCGCTGACCATGGACTACTATGCTCCGCAGGAGGGCGGCCTGCACCCGGCCGTCATCATCATCCACGGCGGCGGCTACATCGGCGGCGACAGCAAGAACGGCAGCGAGGCGTATGTGGCGGACTTTCTTGCCCCGGCCGGCTACGCGGTCTTTTCAATCAACTACCGTCTGGCGCCCAAGTACCCCTACCCGTATATGGTGCTGGATGTGGAGCGCGCGGTCCGCTTCATCCGCTATCACGCGAAGGAATGGAAGGTTGACCCGGACAAGATTGCCCTCGTGGGCGGCTCCGCGGGCGGTTTTCTCAGCAATATGGTGGGCCTCAGGAACGAACCGGGCATTCCCAAGGCCGCTGACCTGGTGGACCGGGAAAGCGCCAAGGTGCAGGCGGTGGTCAGTCTCTATGCGCAGAGCAGCTTTGAGTATGTTCCGCTGAATGCGCATGTCCATCAACTGCTCGATCCGTTGATAGCGCTGAAGGGCGAGGCCGCGGCCCTCAAGGAGGCTTCGCCAATCACATATGTTTCAAAGAACGCGCCGCCCTTTCTTGAGATTCTCGGCGACCAGGATGAGTACATTCCGTTTACCGAGGCGCTGAATCTGCAGGCAGCTCTCCACAAGGTTGGCGTGCGCTGCGACATCATTCGCATCCCCGGCGGCAAGCACGGCACGGACGGCTGGAACAGCCTCCCCGGCGTTCCCGACTGGGAGCTGCAAATGACCGAATGGCTCAACAAAAGGCTGCACCACCAGGGCTTTGTTGGCGAAGGCATCCGGGCCAGGGATTACGCTCCGCCAGCATCGCCATCGGAGTAGTCTGAGCACGGTTGCGGAGTTGGCTCTTCCCCTTTGCAAAGTGCCGTTGTGTGCTTTTTCACTCTGATTTCGGGGAAGAATTCGCACTTTTCTGTGCCTTCTTCCCCTATGAGCGATGTTCCGTCGTTGAAAATAGAACTGTGATCTCCAAAGTCAAAATAGCGATTCTCGCCCTCGTTCTCGTGCCCAGTTTGGCGTTTTCCCAGTCGCTTTCCCAGTTGCTCACCGTGCATGGCCCTTTCGATCCGGACGCCTACAAGCCGCTCAACGGATCTCAGCGCTGGCAGCGCTGGGTGAGCGAGGACGGCCGCTCAGGCGCCATTCATGTCGAGTCTCTCGCCACGGCCGCCTATCTGCAGACCTTCAACGTACCGGCAGATTGGAACAGGAGCTGGGGCGGCTTTGCCCGGCGCACTGGCTCAAGCTACGGCAGCAACCTGATTCAGAACACCGTGCATGAGAGCATGGCCAGCGCCGAGGGCACTGATCCCCGCTACTTCGCCTGCGGCTGCACTGGGCTCTTCCGGCGCGGCGGCCACGTTATCAAGATGAGCTTTCTTACCTACAACCGCAGCGGTCACGAGACGCTGGACATTCCCCAGATCACCGGCATCTATGGCAGTTCGATGATCGAGGCCATGTGGTACCCGCATCACTACACCGCGCTGGTGCAGGGGGTGCAGAGCGGGCACATCGAGGCTGGTTTCATCGGCGCGGAACACTTGGTGCAGGAGTTTTCTCCGGAACTGAAGCGCTTTTTCCATCTGCGCTTTTGAGCGGCCAGCCACAACGCCGCAGATAGGGAATAGTTGACCGAGGGCAGGAGAGCGGGACTCAGGGTAAAATGACCGCAATCGTTTGATTGGAGGCTCTATGCGCAGGATTCTTCTCGCCGTTCTCGCTGTGGTCTTTACCGCTGCATTTGCCGCCCCGCTGCAGATCCAGGCTCGGGCGCAGGGCGCGCCCCCGCAGAGCAGTGCGGACCAGCCCTACACAGTCGAGTACTACTACAAGTGCCAGTGGGGCCATCAAGCCGAGTTCCTGCAGCTCTTCCTGAAGAACCACTACCCGCTGCTCAAGAAGATTCAGGCCACCGGGCGCATTCTCTCGGTGAAAATCGAATCGCCGGCTTACCACACTTCGGAAGAGCTTCGCTGGGACTATCGCGTGACCATCCGGTACAAGAACTCGACCGTGGCTACCACGGCCAACCCCGACGAAGAAGCTTTCATCAATGAGTTATGGCCCGATCAGGAGACATACAAGCGGGAAGAGCAGCGGCGGTTTGAGATTCTGCTGGGACACATCGACCTGCCCGTCACCGATATTACGCCGGCAAAGTAGCGAAAGGACACAATGCCGATCTCCGAAATCAGCGGACAAGAGGCCAGGCAATTCATCGAGCTTGGCCTTGCGTTCTTTCTCTCGGCAGTGATTGGCCTGGAGCGTGAGATTCGCCACAAGAGCGCGGGGCTGCGTACCTATACGGTGGTGGGCACAGCGGCCGCGCTCTTTGTGCTGATTTCAAAGTACGGTTTTACCGACGTGCTCGCCGCGAACAGCATTGTCCTTGACCCCTCACGCGTGGCGGCGCAAATCGTTTCCGGCATTGGGTTCATAGGCGCCGGTCTAATTTTTGTGAGCCAGGACCAGGTGAGGGGACTCACCACCGCTGCCACCGTTTGGCTGGTGACTGCCATCGGCATGGCTTGCGGAGCGGGTTTGCCGTGGCTGGCGCTGGCCGCGACAGGCGCTTACTTTATCGTGGCCCTTATCTTTCCCTTGATTCTGCGCGTAATTCCCGGATCGGCCGAAAGCGCCGAGCGGAGAAAAGACGCAGAACATGATTGATCCTTCGCTGACCCGCGCGGCGCGCTCAATCGTTTCTGTGCCGCCATTGCCGCACCAGGTCATCGGCGGCTTCAGGCCACTCGGGAAACTGGAACTCAAATCCGGCGTCGAGCAGTCGTCCGGGGATGGCGCGGCAGCTTTGCAGCACCAGCTCAGGCTCGGTCCTCAAGAAAATTGCGCCTAGCTTGATGGCCAGGGCGGGGGCAGGGAAGCCATTGGGCACATCCCAGGCATAGCGAAGAGCGGCCATGAACTCGCGGTTGGGCAGAGGGTTGGGCGCGGTCATGTTTACTGGCCCCTCCATGTCCTCGCGGGCAATCAAAAACTCCACGGCGCGGGCGTAGTCGGCCTCGTGAATCCAGGGAACGAACTGGCGTCCGTTACCCTGCTTGCCGCCGAGGCTCAGCCGGACAAGATTGGAAAGCACGCCAAAGACGGTGCCCGGAGTGGGGCTCAGGACGACGCCGCTGCGCAGAACTACCTTGCGGGTGAGCGGCGTTTGGACGGCAAAGAACGCGGCCTCCCAGTCCCTGGCCACGCGCGCGGAGAAGCCCCGGCGTCTGGCCCATCGTTCAGCAAATGGCTCTGTTTTGGCTGGATGCTCATCGCTGCCCACCACCCCCGTCGCTTCATCCAAGGGCAGATCGGTTCCGTCTTCGTCCAGAGCGCGCCTGTAAATCGTGGCCACCGAGGCGTTCATCCACACTCGTGGCGGCTCGGCGAGGCTGGCGATCACCCGGCCGAGCAGCCGCGTGCTGCGGATGCGCGATTCGTAGATGGCGCGGCGATTCCCGGCGTTGTAGCGGCAATTGACGCTGTGTCCGGCCAGGTTGATGCAGACGTCGGCGCCTTCCAGGTACTCGGTCCAGGGGCCGGCGTTCTCGCCGTCCCAGTGGACGGTCTGCCAGGACGCTGTGAAGGGGCCGCGGGTGAGCACGGTCACATGATGTCCTTGCTGCTGAAAGTGCCGCGCCAGCGCCTGGCCCACCTGGCCGCTGCCGCCGGGGATGACGATGCGAAGATGGCGCGGACTCACGTCAGCAATCGTGTCCATGGATTCAGCATACGGGGTTGGATTCAGCTTTGGACCTCTAAAGCAACTGCCGCGGCGATTCTTGCTGGCGGCCGCTCTTTGCGGGACTGAGCGCCGCGGTCCACTCCGCTGCGGAATCAACCAGCACATCGGGCGGCGTATCCATCAGATTTTGGGGTCCGAAGCCGAAGGCGCATCCCAGGCTCCAGGCTCCGGCGTTGCGGGCCGTCTGAACGTCCACCTTGCTGTCGCCGACCATGACCGTTTCCTCCGGGCGCGCGCCTACTTCTTCCATCAAGGAGCGCAACCCGAGGGGGTTGGGCTTTTTCACGGGAAAGCTGTCGCCCCCGTAGATGTGAAGGAAGTAGTCTGCCATGCCGAGGCCTTCGCAGATGCCACGCGCCGGACGAACCGGTTTGTTGGTCAGCACAGCCAGGGTTCGAGCCAGTCCGCCGTGCTGCTCGTGCAGGTCGCGTAATGCAGCCAGCGCCCCGAGAACTCCCTCGTAGGCGTAAGTAAAGTCCAGCTTGTGCTCGCGATAGTAGTCGAGGAAGTAGGCGTAGGACTTTGCCTGAAGATCCTCGTCCACCTGCTCCAGCGGCAGGCCGCTGCTGCTGGCCAGCGACCGGCGGATCAGCAGGGGCGCACCGTTGCCCACAAAACTGGCGATGAGAGGGTCGGGCAGCTTTTTGCAGGCAAAATGCCTGAGCGTGGCGTTTACGCTGTTGCACAAATCCTGCGCGGAGTCGATCAGCGTACCGTCCAGATCGAATACCAGCAGCTTCAGTTTTTCGACGGGAATCGGGCAAAAAATGCGAACCATGATTCCAGTCTAAAGCGAAAGCAATATCTGCTGCTTCAAGCTGCGACGGCGCGAAGTGAAAAAGAAGGCGAGACCATCCCATGGAGCCTTACAGATCTCGCCCGAGGAGGGAATTCGTGTGCCAGACCCGATGCTACCGGCGCCCAGGTTCAATTCTGCGACCTGGGATCGCCGGTCTCTGATCCCTGTCAGTGCACCCGAATGTCACCCGAGCCGGTTTCGATGCGCACGGTCGGTCCCCCGCCGTTGATCTTGCCAGTTACATGGTGGTGATCCTGTGTGCCCTGCGTCATCATCTGCTGGTCGGTGTGAATGCTGCCCGAACCTGTGGAGGCATCCAGCGTGAACGCGGCGCTGCCGGCCCAGAACTCGATGTTGCCGGAACCAGTTTCGAGCTTCCAGTCGGAGGCAGGCGTTCCGCCCACCTTGATGTCCCCTGAGCCGGTCCCGCCGTGCAGGCCGCCGCGCAGATTGCGCAGCTCGATGTTGCCCGATCCGGTCTGCGCCTTCACGTCGCCCTGGCCCGTCTGCTCGGCGTAGATGTTGCCCGAGCCGGTGTCCACCGCGAACCCTCCGTGCAGGCCGGTCGCGTGGATATTGCCCGAGCCGGTTGAGATCTTTGCATTCTCGCCCACGCCCTCGACCGTGATGTCGCCCGAGCCGGAGCTGGCTTCTAGATACGCATTCTCCGGCGCCTGAATCTCGTAGTCGATGCTGATGTTGTGGAGATTCTCGTGGCGGGCGCCGATGCGGATGATGTTGCCGGTCTGCTCGATGGGCGGATGGGCCGCGATCTCGCGCACCCGCTCGTCGCTGCCGCCCCAGCCGGAGCCGCCCCAGCCCGACTTCACCTTGCCATAGATGTGCACCTGGTTGCCTGCGCCGCGGGTGAGGTGAATGTTGCCAGAGCCGGTCGAAATCGTCAGCTCCACGCGCCCGCTTACTGAAAGCGTGCGATCGAAGGTGGCTTCCGAAGCCAGCGCCGGAACCGCCGCCAGCGCCAGAGCCGCTGCTGCCAGAAGAAGATGCTTCATTGTGTTCCTTTCTCAGTTATCAGAGATCAACGATCATGGATTGGCGTCATGGCTTGCTCTGAGCTGATCTGCCAGTCAAGTTTCCAAGCAGGCCAAGGAGTTTGCCATTCGGCACCCGGAGTGCGTGTGGGTTGGCGAAGCTGGTCTCCTCCCTGATTTACTGCTGCAACACCACCTGGTCGCCTTCCTTCAACCCGCTCAGGATCTCGGTGACCGAACCATTCGACAAGCCCACCTTGACGGAAACCTTGCGCTTTCCTTCCTTCTGCCTTTTGTCTGGAATCTCGACCGAGGCATTCTTGTAGTTGTCGTAGATCACGGCGTTTTCCGGGACGGTCAGCACGCCCTTGTGCTCGTCCAGCAGAATCTCGGCGTTGGCCGTCATATTGGCCTTCAACTCGCCGCCCGGATTGTCGATCGAGACCCGCACCTCGAAGGTGGTTACGTTGTCCTTCTCCACGCCCAGCGGCGCGATCTTGGTTACTTTGCCGTTGAAGACGCGGTCGCGAAAGCTCTCTACCTTGATGCGCGCTGGTTGCGCCATGTAGACGTGCGCGATGTCGGCCTCGTCCACCTTGCCCTGTACATAAACCTGCGTGATGTCGCCCTCGGTCATTACCAGCGTGGCTGTGGAGCCCAGCACCAGAATCGAGCTGACCGCGTCGCCCATCTCCACGTCGCGCGACAGGATTACCCCGTCCATGGGCGCCACAATCGTGGTGTAACCCAACTGCTCCTCGTATTGATTCAGGCTGGCCTTGCTCTGCAACACCTGCGCCCGGGCCTGCTTCAGCTTGGCTGCGTCTACGCCGATCTGGGCCTTGGCCGAGTCGCGGCGGGTGAGCGCCGCCAGATAGTCCTTGTTGGCGTCGTCGAGTGCCTGCCGGCTCACGATGCCTTCTTTTTCCATCTTCAGGTTGCGGTCCAGCGTGGCTTTGTACATGGGCAGGTCGGGAGCCGCGGCGTTTACCTTGTCCTGTTCGATATTGGCCTCGTAGGTGGCGACGTTGGCCTCGGCGGCGGCCAGTTGCGCCCGCTGCGCATCAACCTCCGCCAGAATCTCCTGCTGGTCGAGCTGCGCCAACTGCTGGCCCTTGTGCACCTGGTTGTTGATGTCCACGTAAAGCTTTTCCACAATGCCGGAAGCCTTCGACTTTACCTCGACCTTGGTGATGGGCTGTATCTTTCCCGTGGCCACCACCGACCGCGCCACATCCCCGCGCGTCACCTTGGCCAGTTTGTTGGGATCGATGGACGAGCCCTTGGCCAGGTGCGCGGCTGCTACCCCCAGCACCATTACCACCAGGACTCCAGCCACAATCAGCCATATCCAGAATTTCCTGCTTTTGCGCGATGCAGCCACCAAAACCTCCCAGAGCGTGAAAAAGCCACAAATCTCCGTTGTCCGGACGAGATGCGTGAATCAAGCGGCGCAGCGGAGCCAGGAACTCAGACGGCGTTCACAGCCACTTGTCAACCATGCTATGCCGGGCCGCATTCGTTCGCTGCTTTTGTTCCATACGCACTTACTGGAGGTCTGGTTCCCGTGGGCGCAAGGGCGGAGTTTTCCTGGAATGCAAGAATGCTCCCGGGACCGCCCTGAAACCAGTCAAAAATATTTACTGAAATTGTTTTTTCTGTCTGCTACACTTGCCGCGATGCAAGCCGTCTCGCTCGGGACGCCGCATCTGGGATTCCCCTCTCAAGTCGAGATTCATCCACCCGGTAACCAAACCAAGGAGAACTCTCTATGAGCCCACAAGCAAGCGCTCGTCCATCCGTGGCGCCCGACAAGGCGCCCCTCACTGAGTCGCAGGCAAATGTCCTGTCCTCCCTCACCGGAATCGAAGCATCAAAACTCAAAGGTCTCTCCGTGGCCGAGATTTCAGCAGAATACCGCTGGGTGATCGACCCCAACCTCCTGCTGTTCACACGTATTTGCGGCAAGGTCGTCAAGCAGGATCCGTCCACCGGCAACCAGTATCCCGTTCCCTTTGCAACCGTCTATGCGGAGGAAACCGTTTGCTCCCTCCTGGGCCACTTCCCCATCGGCCTTCCCTGGGTCTGGTTCTTCCCCTTCCACTGCTGGACGGATGTGGTCGCCGAGACCACGACCGATGCCTGCGGCAACTTCTGCTTCTGGGTGCCGCGTTTCATGGTCGAGTGGATTCTGCGCTACCGGTTGGAGCGCGTCTGCTACATTGACCTCTTCACCAAGCCCACGGTCGCCAGTGTGATCGCCTATCTGCAAGGCAATCCGATTGGTCCCGACCCCGGTCCCGAGGCGCAGGCCACTGTAGCGCTGAAGCCCGGCACCGTGCTCTACCAGAAGGCCGAGCAACTGCTTGGCACGCAAGTCGCCCGTCAACTGTCGGCAACGGCGCCTGGCAAGACCTTTGGCAGCGTCAATTCCAGCCAGCAGGCGCTTCTGGCCCGTCCGGCCTTCCCCACCGCCCTGCCTCCGGCATTGCCCAAGGCGTTCAGAAAGAAAGTAAAGGCTGGCAACTCCGAGGAGCATCTCGCCGCCGTCAGGAGCACCTTGGCCAACGACATTGGCTTGGACGTGAATCAGCTCGAAGGCCTCAACCTGAACCGCTACTACGGGCCCTTCCTGCGCTGCTACAACATCATCGTGCCCGAATGGGTGCCTATCCTTGAGATGCCGGACATCTCCTTCCGCGTTACCCAGGATGTGACTGGGACTGGAACGCAGACGGTTATCTACTCCGGCGGCCTGTTCGACGTGCCATGGTCGGGCAATGTCTCCAACGTGACCCTGTTTGCCTCGCCCATCGCCATCGCCATTCCCACGACAAACTGCGATACTCCGAGCGTGCCCTGCGGCGACGTGCCTTCACTCGAATATGTAGGCCTGATGCCGCTGGTCAATCCGCCTGCGCCGGCCTTACCGTACATCGATGCGAACGGCTTTGCAACCCGTCCCAATCCGCCGCATCCTGGCGGCACCATCAGCGAGGCTGGCGTTCCACCATCCACCGCCCCTTACACGGGCACCCTGCAACTCTACGGATGCACGCAGGTGGATAACGCGGCCTACTACCGGCTGCGCTACACCTATACCGCTCCGGGGAGCGCCACGCCCACTGCCCTGACGCCATTCACTGGCCTTACCTGGCCGCTTTACCGCGTGGTTGGGTCGACCCTCGAAGAACAGTGGCCGGTTGCCGACTCACAGGGATGGTATCCGGTGATTCCGCCTTCCGACGACTGGCATCCCAATGCCATGGTCCTTGAATGGGACACCATTAACTCAGCGATCAATGCCAATGGCCTTTATACGATTCAGCTTGAAGTTGCCGACGCGAGCAAGACCTTGTTGGCTACCTCGGTGCCCATTGGCTTTGTCATTGATAACTCGGTTCCGGTGATTAACTGGAGCGCCATCTGGAGCTTCAACTCCGATCTGTCCGGAGCCCAACCCGTGCCCACCAACGATTGCGTGGTGATTGACCGTGGAGCTACGCCCAAGGACGTTTATGTCCAGGTCACTTACTCGGTCGTCGCCAATCACCTGCGGTCCGTCGAGGTAGGCAGCAATGAGAGCTGTTCTGGCGGAGCCGCGCTTATCTCCGCTTTGTCCACGGTGCAGCATTGGTATGAGGACGCAACCGACAACAGTGTCTCCAATGTCGCCACTTACAAAATCTCCGCCTCGCAGCCGCAAGGGGCCTACAGCTTCGACGTTTACGCCCAAAGCCGCGCATTCAATCCCGCCGGCAGCGACTCGGGGCCGACGAGCGATTGGAATTACAGTCCCGTTTACAATTGGACTGACCCGTTCTTCACCATAACGGTTGTCAACGCCTGATCTGCTCTAACTTCCAACCAGAAGCGGTCCACGGCCAACCCGTCATGGACCGCTTCGCCCTCCACAATTCCGCAAGGAGTCTGCCGATGGACATGGAACGCTGGTTCCGCCTTGTGCTGGCCGTGCTGGCAACCTGGCGGCTGACCCATCTGCTGGCCATGGAGGACGGTCCGGGAGAGATCATCGCGACCCTGCGCAGTTGGCTCGGCGACAGCTTCTTCGGCAAGCTCATGGACTGTTTTTATTGCCTCAGCATGTGGGTTGCGGCTCCAATCGCATGCCTGCTCACCAACAAATGGAGCGAGTGGCCACTGTTTTGGCTGGCTCTTTCAGGCGCGGCCTGCCTGCTGGAAAGACCGGCCGGTCACGCCATCAAAATGCAACAAATCCCGACCGCAAAGGAATGAGTTTCGGGGAGAAACGAATCAAGGAGAGTGGCCCTATGAGTTGCTGCGGCAAGATGCGCGAACAAATCCGGCAACAGCGGACCTTCCTTGTCCCGCCTGTCCCAGTGCAGACTGCGCCCATCGAGCCCCGCACGCCGGTCGTCTTCAAGGGTACCGGGTCCTATCTGGTTACAGGTCCGAATTCCGGCAACGTGTATCACTTCTCTCAAGCGGAGCCGGAACAGTGGATCGACGCGAAGGATGCTGAGGCTCTGATCACCACAAGGTTCTTTCAGGCAAAGCGCTGAGAATCGCTGTGCGCCCCAGGCCGGGCCTCACGAACAGGCCGTCGTCCGTGCGGTCTTCGTCTGCAGGCTGGCGCATCGCGCATGACCTGGGAAGCCGCGAATCCGCTAACTCCGCCAAGATGCTATCCTCACATCCGAGATGCACGGTCTTTCGCTGCTTGAATTTGTCGCCGTGGCCATGCTCATTCTGGCCAACGCCTTCTTTGTGGCCGCCGAGTTTGCCCTGGTCTCCATCCGCGACACGCGCATTGAGCAGTTGCTGACTGCCGGCGTGCCCGGAGCGCGCGCCGTTCGCCGCCTGCAACGGGATCTGGACGACTTTCTTCCCGCAGTCCAGCTCGGCGTCACTCTCTGTTCGCTGGCTCTGGGCTGGATCGGCGAACCGCTGGCCGCCTCTGTCCTCATGGGCTGGATCAGCGCGATTCCGCTGGCCCAGGCTCATGCGCTGATCTACGCCCACGTGGTTGCGATCTCGCTGGGCTTTGCCTTCATTACTTATTTCCACGTAGTGGTTGGCGAACTGGTGCCGAAGTCGCTGGCCCTGCGCCGCGCCGAAGCACTGGCCGTCGCCGTGGCCCCGCCCATGCTTATCTTCATGACCCTGGCCCGGCCGGCCGTGCGCCTTCTCAGGAACTCGGCCGCCGTCATCCTGCGCGGCTTCGATATTCCCATGACCGAGCGCGCCCAGGTCCACTCGCCCGAGGAACTGAAGCTTATCGCCACCGCCGCACGTCGCTTGGGCGTCCTGCCCCGCCTGCAGGAGACGCTCATCCACCGGGCTCTGGAACTGGACGATGTGCCCACCCGCGAGATCATGACTCCGCGACAGAAGATCTTCTCGCTGCCCTCGAACATGCCCATCGAGACGGCCAGCGCCAGGGTTATCGAACACATGCGCTCCCGCGTTCCCGTTTACGACGAGACCCGCGGCCCCGAGCACATCGTCGGCGTCGTCTACTCCAAGGATCTGGCCCGCCTCATGTTCTTCCGGCCAGCGGGCGCTTTCGTCGAACTCAAGCTATCGCAGATCATGCGTGACGTGCTGGTCATGCCTGAGACCAAAACCGTTCTCGACCTGATCCGCGAGTTCCAGCAGCGGCGCCGCCAGATGGCTATCGTCGTGGACGAGTACGGTTCCACCGTCGGCCTGGTCACGGCCGAGGACGCCATCGAGCAGTTGACCGGCGAACTGGAAGACGAGTTCGATTCGCCCGCGCTGCCTGTCCTCACAACTGCGAGCGGAGCGCTGCTGATGGACGGCGGCGTCAACCTGCGCGACCTGGAAACTCAGATGCAGTGGAGCCTGCCTCGCGACGGAGGCGTGGAAACCCTGGCCGGATTCATCCTCATGCGGCTGGGGCATATTCCGAAAGCGGGGGAATCGGTTATCCACGATGGCCGGCGGCTGACGGTGGTGGAAATGGAGGGGCGGCGGATTGCTCGGATTCGGGTTGAGACGGTGGAAGAAGAGACGCCTGCCGCAGGCATATGATCCCTGCGACCCGCCCGCTGGTTTATCGTTGAAACCAGCCCATGAAACAGATGCTCACCCGCCTCGCGCTCACGCTTCCGGTTGTCTGGCTGGTGGTGTCGCTGGTCTTTCTGCTGATTCACCTGGTTCCCGGCGACCCCATCTTGCAGATGCTGGGTGAGGGTGCAACTCCAACAGATATAAGCGCATTGCGTCATCAGTATGGGCTTGACCTGCCGCTCGATCAGCAATACCTGCACTACTGGGCGGGCGTCCTGCACGGGGACCTGGGCAGCTCCATCCGGCTTCATGACACTGTGGCCCACCTGATCGCCGCGCGCTACCCCTACACGCTGGCTTTGACATTGACTGCATTGGGCTTCGGTCTGCTGCTGGCTCTGCCGGCCGGGATTCTGGCAGCCGTGCGGCGGGGGCGATGGGTCGATCAAGTGCTGTCCGTCGTCAGCCTCTTCGGCCTTTCCGTTCCGGGGCTGGCGCTGGGTCCGGTGCTGATTCTGTTTTTTTCGATCTACCTGGGCTGGCTACCCGTTTCCGGCGCAAGCGCGGGTGGCGGCGGCGGGATCGACTGGCGGTATCTTGTGTTGCCGTCGATTGCCATGGGCGCGTCGCTGGCGGCCATTCTCACGCGCATGGTGCGCACAGCGATGCTGGAAGAACTGGGCCAGGACTACATCCGCACTGCCCGCGCCAAGGGACTCAGCGAGCGCGCCGTCGTCTGCCGCCACGCCTTGCCCAACGCCATGGTTCCCATTGTCACCGTGGTGGGCTTGCAATTTGGGGCGCTGCTGGCCGGGGCGATTGTGACCGAGACGATCTTCAGTTGGCCGGGGCTGGGGCGGCTCACGGTCAGCGCCATCTCCAATCGCGACTATGCGCTGGTGCAGGGCTGCCTGCTGTCGATTGGGCTGACGTACGTGCTGGTGAACCTGCTGACGGATGTGGTGTATCGGTGGGTGAATCCGAGGATGCGGGGATAGGTTGCTTCCCGGCTGGACGGGGTTATGTCCGAGTTGGCGACGATGCGGGGATTATGTTCGATAATGAGAGCAAATGCCTTGGGATACAGCCTTCTGATGGGTGTTGATATGTGGATGCATCAACGGCGCGTGCTCAGTTGGTTCTTGCTGTGCTTCCTCGCAGAGGTCGCTTCGTCGTGGACGGTCTGGCGTTCGTCTCCATACGACATCCTCCGAGTGGGGTATACCGGTTTCGCAAAGTTTGAAGCTGGACGATTGCAATTCTGGACTTTAATGCTGGTCATGATCGGTCTCATTGGCTTAGCCATGACATGGTTGGCCAACAGGAATAATCGCTTGTCAGGTTCGAAGGAGAACGCAAAAGCGAAGCGGTTGTGGCTTCGTAGCTCACTCTATTTAGCCTCCGCTATAGCACTCGAAATTGGGGCCTCGGTGTTGTACTGGTATTGGAATCGAGCGCGGAGACGGGAAGATTTTGGTTGGCCGATTTTCCGATTTTATCTTCGGGAACACCTGCTTCCTTGGGCCGTTGTTATATCTCTTGGATTATTCCTTTGGAATCGATTGGCCATCAAATGGACCAAGACGAAAGGCCAATTGGCATTGTTTGTAATGTTACTTGGACTAACTTTAATCGCAGTAGTCTTTATGGCAATGCCACACTGCGTTTGTTTTCCGTGCTTGTTCGTCGATCCGAGTACGATGAAACCGCTAGATCAAGGAAATCGCTGTCACTGTACTTCGTATGCAAGCCAACTGTTCGAGAGTGCGTTTGGCCATAATGAAAGGCATTCTGAAACTATGACCAAGTCCACAAGACCGTGCGAAGCTAAAAGTGGTACGCATTGAAAACAGGCTGGCACGAATCGTCCCCAATTGTGGCGGGTGACCCAGATCCCCAAGGCCGTTGTTCGACGATTTGGCGCGTCGCGGGCGGATGACCGGCAATCCGGAAGTTACTCCCTGCCCAATACTACAGTTGTACTTGCTTCGGAGTGCCCCGATCCGGGCCTGAAGGCCGCGATATCTGGCCCATTTTTCAGGGGGCTGAAGCCCCCTGCTCCCTCCGGAATCGCAGATCTATAACCGTAGTACTAAGCGGGGGTGAGCGGGATGATTCTCGCTTCGAACTCGCCGTCTTCGCCCACCGAGAGCAAGCCAACCGAAACCGGCAGATCGAAGCGGCGGGGGCCGCAGGAGCCGGGATTGAAGTAGAGAACGCCTTTGCGGCGGTAGTAGTTGGGTACATGCGTGTGGCCGAAGAGCACGGCGGCAAACTTTCCGGCGGCAGGGTCCAGGTGCAGTGTTTCCAGATTGTGCAGCATGTAGACGTAGCGCTCGGCGATGAGCGTCACATCCGTCTCCGGCAGTTCGCTGCATGGACCTTCGCGGTCCACGTTGCCGCGGATGGCGGTGACGGGTGCGATCTTGGCCAGTTCCTTGAGAATGGAAGCCTTGCCCACGTCGCCCAGGTGGAGAATGCGTTCGACGCCAGCGAAGGCAGTGATGACCTCAGGGCGCAGCAAGCCGTGGGTATCGCTGATGACGCCGATTTTCATCCAAGAACCTCCAGTGATGCCATTTTCCGTCAGGGGCTAAAGCCCACGCTTTTTTTGTTTCAGTTACGGCACGACTAAAGTCGTGCCCTGACACTTCGTGCTATTCCCAATAAGTTTTTCCGTAGCTTGTGAAGCCCACAATTCTTAAGCAGTTCTTACGGCACGGCTTGAAGCCGTGCCCTGATACAAAGCCTTCGTCCTTCCGCAAATTTCTATAGTCCCATCTCCAGGCGGGTGCGGGGGTCGAGCTGGTCGCGGAGGGCGTCGCCGAGGAAGTTGAAGCCGAGTACCGCTCCGGCCACGGCCATGGCAGGGAAGAGAACCATGTGGGGCGAGTCGAAGAGATGCAGCCGGGCGTCGTTCAGCATGGCTCCCCAACTGGGCGCGGGGGCGGGAATGCCCAGGCCGAGAAAGGAGAGCGTGGCCTCGGCCAGAATCACTCCGGCCATGCCGATGGCGGCCTGCACCAGAATGGGCTGAACGATGTTGGGTAGAATGTGGCGGAAGAAGATACGCATGCCGCTGGCGCCCAGAGCGCGGGCCGCATCCACGTATTCGCGGTCGCGGACGGCCATCACTTGCGCCCGCACCAGGCGGGCATAGCCGGCCCAGCCGCCGATGGCCAGCGCCAGCACCAGGTTGGCAAATCCCGGCCCCAGGAATGCGGCAAAAGCGATGGCCAGCAGAATGCCGGGCAGGGCCAGGAAGGTGTTCATGGCGAAGGTGGTGAGGGCGATGTCGATCCAGCCGCCGAGGTAGCCGGCCAGGCCGCCGATGGCGAGGCCCAGCGCCAGCGAGACGGAGACCACGGTGACGGAGACGGCCAGCGAAAGGCGCGCTCCAAACAAGAGGCGCGAGAGCGTATCCCGGCCGAGTTCGTCGGTTCCGGCCCAGTGGGCGGCGGAGGGGCCTTCGAGGCGATGCGGCAGGTCGATGGCGGCGGGATTGGCGGGGGCGAGCAAGGGCGCGGCCAGTCCGCAAAGGACAAAGAGAGTGAGCAGCAAGACGCCAACAACGGCCAGCGGCTGGCGGCGGATGCGGTTGCGAAGAGCGGGGAGCGTGCTGGCGGCGAAAAAAGGCATCGGCAGAACAAGAATACCGCGACAGCGGCGGCGAAGCGGGGTTTAATCAATCATGGGCATATTGCGGCAGGGTTTGGCTTTGTCTCTGGCTTTGGTTGCGCCGGCGCTTCTGGCGCAGGCGTCATTGTCCCGGTCTTCGCAAATCCAAAGCTCGACAGCAATTCAGGCCGAGGCCTGGCAGATTGTGGTGCTGGCCAATCAGGCCCGCGCCGAGGCAGGAGCCGCGCCGCTCAAATGGGACCCGGCACTGGCTGCCGCCGCCCGCCAGCACTGCCTGCGCATGGCGGCCGCAGGGCCGATCTCGCACCAATATGCGGATGAGCTTGATGTCTCGGGGCGCGCCAAACAGGCTGGTGCGCACTTCAGCCTGATCGAGGAGAACGTGGCAGTAGGCCCGGATCCGGCCACGATTCACGACGAGTGGATGCACTCGCACGGCCACCGCACCAACCTGCTGAATCCCGCCGTGGACCGGGTGGGGGTGGCCGTGGTGGCCAGTCGCGGAACGCTCTATGCTGTGGCCGACTACGAGCGCGCAGTGCCCATGCTGACCCAGAGCCAGGTGGAGGCCAAGGTAGCCGATCTGTTGAGTGCCAGCGGTGTCACTGTCCTGCCCAATGCTGCCGCTGCTCGCGCCGCTTGCGCCATGGATCAAGGTCTGCCCGGCTCGAAATCCGGTCCGCAGCCCCGCTTCGTCATGCGCTGGCAAGACGCTGACCTGACTCATTTGCCCCAGGTGCTGGTGGACCGGCTCGCATCAGGGGAGCTTCGCCATGCGGCCGTGGGCAGTTGCCCGCCGCAGGGCCAGCAAGGCTCCTTCACGGCTTACCGGGTGGCGGTGCTACTGTACTAGCATCCGAGCCGGCGCGCAGTAAAGTTCCGGTTGATTCTTGCAGCTTTTGCCTTAGCGCTGTTCCGCTGTGACTGCCGGTGTCAGTTGTGTCTTCTTCAGGAAATCCCACGCCTCCCTGTTCACTTTATCGGAGATTGCATAGTAGTTGTGGTCGTGACCGGGAATCACAGAAAGCTCCACGTGAAAGCCATGCGACTCGAATTCCTTTTTGGTTGCGATCACGATGTCGAGCGGGAAGTGAAAATCCTGGTTTCCAACCCAAATTGCAATGGGCATCCGCTGCTTGGCGTAGGCAAATAAATGGAAGTTTTCCGGCGTCAATGCGCCGGCGTGTACGGCGATGGCCGCGAAGGTATCGGAGTCGAGGATGGCAAGAAGCAGGGCATGCCCAGCGCCCGCGGAATGCCCAAAGAGGTAGATGCGGCTTTCATCGACTGCATGTTTTGCTTTGACTTGCTCAACCACGGCGTGGAAAAACGCCGGTGGGTCCGCTTCAAAGTCCCAGTTGGAAGAATCGAATGAGTCCGGCGCGGCAAGGATGAAGTGTTCCCTCGATGCCAGATCCTTCCAGGCGTCGACCATGATCTTGCCGTTCCTGCCCGAGCCATGCAGGAGAAGGACCAGGGGCAGCGGACCCTGGGCCTCCGGCACGAAGGAATAATACGTCCTCGATTTTCCGGCGAACTCGAAGGTGGATTGAGTCGCAGTTTCTTTTGCCGATGCGGGAACGGCGAACAGAAATGCGCAAAATATCAGTGCGATGCAACCGAGCTTTTTCAAGACAGCCTCTGGGCAACACTACTGGTCGAAAGCAGGATAGCACTGTCCATCTTTGTCGCTCAGTTACTCAGTTTCTTTCCCTGGGTGCTGGGACCTTGACAGAGGCCATTCCCGCGGCGGTTGCCGCTTCGATGCCCAGGTCCGTGTCTTCAAAAACCAGGCAATCGACGGGCGCCACACCCAGCCGCTCGGCCGCAATGAGAAATGCATCCGGTGCCGGCTTGCCGCGGGTGTAGTCTTCCGCACCGACGATGGTTTCGAATCGGTCCAGCAGGCCGATCGTGGAGAGCGAACGCTCGACCGAGTTCCGTCTGCCACCAGATACAACGGCGAAGGGAATCCGGCCATGCTCGGCCTCGATGTGCTCGAGCACCTCGGGAATTGCCTTGAGCCGCGGCAGCAGTTGGAAGTAGAGCTCTTCTTTACGTTCGGCGACAGCCTCGACGGGCATGTTCAGCCCTTTCATCTCGTTCAGGTCGGAGACAATCTCGCGGGTGGGCTTGCCGCCCCAGGAATAAAAGAGATCTTCTTCGTAGACGCAGTTCCACTCCGCCAGCGCCGTCTTCCAGGCAATGTAGTGCAGCGGCATCGAATCGGCGATGGTGCCGTCGCAGTCAAAGAGAAAGGCGCGGAAGTCGCCAGCGGGCAGTTTCAGTTTCATGCAGAAAGGAACTCCTTCATTGAACGTTTCAGGTTTTTGTTTTTGAGGGCGATGATGCATCGGCTGTTCAGGCGCTGCATCATGGGATCGGCTCGCCGTTTCTGCCGAGTCGATTGCGCGCCTGCATCGGGGGAGGGGATTGCTGTCACTGCGCCACCGGCGCCGCGCAGCCGCCCTCGCCGGGTTTGGTCGGCTCCATTTTGAGGGCGTTGTTGAAGCGGTTGAAGTAGTTGAACAGGCCGATGGCGCAGAGCAGCTCCACGATCTCGCCTTCGGTATAGAAGCGGCGCAGCTCGGCAAACTGCTCGTCGCTGACGGTGTTGGCATCGCGAGTGACGGTCTCAGCCAGGCGCAGAGCGGCCTTTTCGGCGGGAGTAAAATCCTCGCGCTGGGGCCAGTCGGCCAGGTGGGCGAGCTGTTCGCCGGTCCATCCCAGGTTCTTGGCCAGAATTGTATGGCTGGCGAGGCAGTAAGGAGTCTGGTTCACCTGGCTGGTGCGGACGATGATCAACTCCTTCAGCTTGGTGGGGACAGTCCCCGTCGAGAGCACCGCGGCGAAATGAGCCTGCATGGTCGCAAAAATCTCTGGCCGGTGGGCCATTACGCGGAACATATTCGGCACATTGCCGCGCTGGGCAAAGGCTTTGTCGTATAGGGCCGCCATTTCAGGGGTCACTTCGCTGCGGTCCAGCCGTGAAATCCGGGACATCGGTTCTCCTGTTCGCTTTTTCTATGGTATCGTCAGAGCCGGTTCCTGGCACGCCCCCATGCCGGTTGGATTCCTCCTCGGCGGTCCTATGCGCCCACGGGCAGGAGCCGGTGGTAGAACAAATTTGGCTGCATACGGCAGAAATTTTGACGTGTCTGGCGCTCTCTGCTACCTTGGTAAAGGACAATTAATGCACGGCACTCCTCAGTAGCTCAATGGCAGAGCATTCGGCTGTTAACCGAAGGGTTGTAGGTTCGAGTCCTACCTGAGGAGCCAATTATTTCAAGCACTTACAAGCACCCTTCCTTTCGAGCTTGGTCCAAGTTGGGACAATTGCTCAACACCCCTTGAACTTCCTTCCTCCCGCGAAGATCCTTCTGTCCCATCTTTCATTTCATTACCATTCGGTAAAAGCGCCGGTTTCCACGCTGAGAGAATCTCCTTTGTCCGCGCGTTCATTGCGTCCAAAACGCTGGACTCGATGGTCTGCATGTACACGTCGCCGGTCGTCTTGATGCTCGCGTGGCGCAAAGCCCCTTGAGCGTCTTTGAGCGTGCCGTAGTGTTGCAGGTCGGTTCCCATCGTTCGCCGCATCACCTGGAAGGTGACGAGGTGGTCCGGGATACCCAGCCTGCTGGCAATCGGACGAATTCGGCAGCGCAGGAAGTTCTTGCCCAGGTGCGGCACAGTCTGGCCCTTCCGTCTTCCACGCCCGAAGGTCGAAAACATCAACGCCTCCGGCGAGGGATCGGGACAGGCTCGCCGCCACGCCTCGATGACCGGGCGTACCGGCTCTGGCACGCCGATGGGAGCCTGGCTGGCACGCGTCTTGAAGCGGCCAGGATAAAACTCCCCTTCGAAGACCGTTCCGTATGGAACCAGCGTCGTTCCCGTCCAGGACTTCCACTGCAAGCCCAGAACTTCGCTCGAACGAGGACCGCAGAAGATGCCAATGCACATCAGGCAAAGATCGTGCAGGTCTTGAATGCTGCCGACGAGCGCAAGAATCTGCTCCTGCGTCATCAGCGGCTTTTCGACCGGCTTGGTCTGAGGCATCGTCACGTCTTCTCCAATATCCTCGGCCAGGAATTTCTGCTTCTTGGCCATGTGCATGATCGAGCGCATGTTGGTGTAGCAGTGGTGAACGACCGAGTGCGAGAACTGCGCCGCCAGGTTGTTCAACCAGACCTGAATCTCGAAGGTTCCCATCTTTTCCAGCGGCACCCGGCCGAAATGCTCGATCAAGTAGTGATGGATCTCGTAGGTGTTGATCTTCCGGTATGCCGGACTCCATGAGCCTTGCCGCATCGGAAGGTACCGTTCCTCGACAAACCAGCGGAAGGTTGCGGACTCGGTTGCGACGGCGCTGGAGTCTTTTGCTGGAACTCCGGTCTCTTTGAGAATGAGCGCGTGCAACATCTGTTCGGCTCTCCACTTCGGCGTGTTGGCCTTCGGGCAGAGCGGAACGTTGCGCCGCTTACCGACCTCCTTTCCCTCTTCATTGCGCAGGTACGTGGTGTACCTGCCGTACCACATCTTCACCTTCCGCCCTCGCAGGTAGACGGTGCCCTTCTGATACTTCATTGCCATGGCTGAAATATCTGGAAGATGCCGGCGTTCATTTGAGCGAGTATTCGCGGGCATCCCATCCAATTGAAATGCAGACGCTCGTCAAAGAAGGTTTCGGTTTTGCTCTGATTTGCGAGGGCGGCACTGTAGACCAAGAATTGACGACGCGGCCAGTCGCCGGAACGGACTGGATATTGGGTACCTCGTTTGTCTATAGAAAGCAGGATTATCCGAAGACGATTCCCGCGCTCCTGCGGCACTTGAAGAGCCTATTGGCAGCCGAAGCAGAGCCACGGCATCTACCTTTTGTGATGAATGCGGCTGCAAAGCGGCGCACTATCGTAAAGCGGCAGCACCATCCCCAAGACCAAGGGCCGGAGCAACTTTCGTTGCTCGATTGACTGTCGCTCAGATTTGAATGCGACCGAAACAGCGTAAGGAATTTTGCGCGGTTATTGCACCGTGATAGCAGACCAGATGGATGGTGCAAAGGGCATTTCACGGTATCCATTTGAGCATCCTGTCGGTTCTATATTTCACTGTGAGCTAGGAAGATTTTGAAGCCTTGGAAAATGGCGGTCTTGCCAGCCGCGATTTATTAGGATCTGGGTTATCTTGGACGACGACAATAGCCCACTTTTGGGCACGGGTCAATGCGTTGTAGAGCAGGCGGCGTTGCGACTCTATGTTGCTGCCAACTGTAAAAGGCCAAAGAACAATTACACCGTCAAATTCACGATTCTTTGCTTGGTGAATCGTCATGGCGCAAACTCGGCCCAAGGATATGGTCGGTAGGAAGGAGCGCCTTGACTGCAAGATTCGGTCGAGCGCCATTCCGATGTCGGCCTCCGAAAACTCGGTCTGCCCTTTAACATGGAATTTCCTCGCAGCCCATGTGTACAAATCTCGGAAGATATCGTCCCGAACGGTATAGGACTGTCCACGTCTATACTCTGATCGGTGATGGCACAAAGCTCAATTAGCCGTACCTTAACGCCGAATACTTGGCAGTCCTCGAAACAGACAACTCGACGCCATACTTTCTGAACCTGCATTGTGGCGAAGTCGCGCACACGTTGATTCTCGGCATGACCGGATCGGGCAAATCGTACTTCTGCAATTTCCTTCTGCAAAATGCGCAAAAGTACAAGCCGCTGACCTTCATTTTCGACATCGGCTGCAGCTTCGAGTCGCTGACCACTATTTTTGGCGGCAGCTATTTGAACGTCGGGCAGGAAGCGCGGGATTTCACGATCAATCCGTTCTCGCTGGCGCAGACCAAAGAGAACATGCAATTTCTTTTCAGCTTCTTCCGCGTGCTGATCGAAGGCAACGGGCAACGCTAACAGTCGGCGTAGTAGAAAACGTTTGACGAGCACGTCCGCCAGACCATCGCCGCCAAACCGAAACTCGTTCAGATCAGCACGGCCTACGGCGCGGCGAAGGCCGACAGCCCCGTCGTGCCGCGCAACAAATACGTTGAGATTCGCACCGAGAAGCCCGCAAGCCAGAAGCAGCGCGATTGGCCCGAGTACAAGACCTGCAAGTTCACTACTCAGGCCATCGTCACAGAGGGCAGTGAAAAGGGCGAAACGAAACGTGTTTGCGCGAATCCCGATTGTCCCATTCACCACGCCCGCAAGCAGCGGCCCACCAACGATGCGGCATTCAAGGTAGAGCAGGAGAAGCGCCGCCGCGAGGAGGTCATCGCGCAGACGACCAGCCTTCGCGTCCTCAAAGCCATCGGCGATGCAATTCCGATTCGCCTGATGAAGCGCGACCTACTGTTTGTGGTCGAGCGTCTTGCCGCCGCGCTGGACGAGCGCCGCATCGCAATTCTGTTGCGCCTTCACGGCGTCGGCAAAGCCACCCGCAATCGTTTTCTTCTCATCTACGGAATTCTACAGAACAACGAGGGCGTGGTCCACGTTAAAGCGGACCGGATTCACCCGCTCGAAACAGCCGCGATAGCAATTGCTTCGCAAGACTTTCATTGATCTTCAACTCGGAGGCTATGGACGATGAGTGATTTTTGCCTGAAGTCAACCGCCTTCTTGGAGTTTTCCGCATATCGCTGGTTACTCGCCGAGTTCGGGTGGCCAAAGGAAGCCAGCCTCCATCTTCGGGCTTCGGGGCTCACCATCTGGCCTTCCATGCCACATGCGCCATCTTTCGATTTCGTTTAGCAATGCGAATGCTGACTTTCTACGTAACGGATCGTTCTGCACCATCTCCATAAGCCGGCTTCGGATTGCGTTGGAACTGCGCGGCACCATGGTGACCGCATTGGATGAACCGGGATAAGGTCGATGCTCTACAAAGGCCTCCTCGAAGTTCTTCTGCAGTTCATACGAGGCACCTCCGGCACCGTCGTCTCGGAGCAGTTGTAGCGACGCCAGCAACGCATCGGTAGTGCCGAGATTCGCCAACACCTTTCCGAGTACTATCGCGTGCGAAGTTGGAATCTTCTCCTTCGCCAAGTCGAACATCCGCCGCTGAACGGTCGCATCGCGCTGCGCCAGTTCGACGAGTCTGCGAACCAGTCTGCCATCATGATGACGGATCAGCTCGTTGGTTAAGGCTGGGAGAGCGGGATCAATGAAGCTCAGAAGCAGGTTGCGAGCTTCCTGAGAGTCAAACTTAGCGACCGCGTCTATCCAGTCATTGCCCAAATGTTGGACGCGCACGTGATCTTCGGCAAGTTTTCGCAGTAACGCCATGGCGTCGGGACAGCGGCTGTGCCCCAATGCCTTTGTCAGCGCCTCCGTACCTTCCATAGACAAGAGCTTTTCCTCAATCAGCTGTCGCACACGTTGGGTGCTCGCACTCGGGTCGTCAGTGAAAAGAACAATACCAACAGCGTGCGAGATGAGGCTCAATTCCTGGGAGTTCCAGCGATGCGCTCGGACGTGTTCGATGATCGGTTCGACGATCTCCAAAGTCTTCTCGAACGGCAACTCGTTGCCGCCAAGGCAGAGCTGCGCGTCACCGAATCAGAACTAGGTAACGCCCGAACGCAACTAAACGGAATAACCTCCGAAGCAAAGAATCTTGAAGGCTCATTAGCTCCGCGCAGACTGTTTTTCATCACTTGGGAGGATGGAACCACCAACTTGGATATGCTAAAGCCCTTGGCGGATACGGAGTTCATTGTCGAGTCCATCCCCGATTTCGAGGCCTGTAAGGCGGCGGGGGAGATTACAGGAATTCTCAAAGAGGCCCATCTCAACGTTATACAAACGGCTATTACGAAATACCCCATGTGGGATGGGGTGACCGTGGAACGATATACGGGACCAGTCCTCATAGACCCAATCGAGCAAATGAGACAAGAAATGGATTCAGGGAAACGGGCAGAGGTGGTAGAAGCTTTCCTTTGGGCTAATGGCTGGAAAGAGGTCCACGGCAGCGGTACCCAGAGGGGGGAATTGAAATCCAACGAACTGCGAATCAGGGTGGGCTTTAAACCATCGCCGTTTTTTAGACTCCGCGCGCCGGGGTTACAACAGATGGACGAAGCAGAAGCGCGCATGTACGGGAAGTATGCCCAACCAATCGACAAGATCAAGAAAAGGATCACCCAACTAGTCGAATCCAGTTGGAAATTCCCTGATTCTCCAAAATAGCTTTGTAGTGCCAGTCTGATTGCCTGTGGAAATCGAACGGCACCACTACCCGGCTTCGGGGCGACTTGCCTTTTTACGCGGCTTCGATAGTATGATGAGAAGTTCGCTACAAGCCTGCGTAAGCCCACCGACATGGTCTTGAAAACCGGACACTTGTTGCTGGGCTATTTCTTTGGGGAGTCGCACATGTCCCGCATCGTTGAGATTACAGAACTTGCGCTTCGAGATGCGCATCAGAGCCTGCTTGCCACCCGGATGGCGTTGGACGACATGGTTCCGGTCTGCGAAGACATTGACAATGCCGGCTACTGGTCGGTGGAGTGCTGGGGAGGGGCAACCTTCGATTCCTGCATCCGCTTTCTGAATGAGGACCCGTGGGAGCGGTTGCGCACCTTCCGCAAGCTGCTTCCGAAGAGCCGGCTGCAGATGCTGCTGCGCGGCCAGAACCTGCTGGGGTACCGGCATTACGAAGACGGGGTGGTGGAGCGCTTTGTTGAGAAGTCCGCCGCGAACGGGATCGACGTTTTTCGCATCTTTGACGCTCTGAACGACGTGCGCAACCTCAAAACCAGCATCGCCGCGGTGAAGAAGACCGGCAAGCACGCGCAGGGCGCCATCTGCTACACCATCAGCCCCCTGCATACCGTGGCGGCCTTTGCCGAGATGGCCGAGCAACTGAAGGGGATGGGGTGCGACTCGATCTGCATCAAGGACATGGCCGGCCTGCTGAAACCGCAGCCCGCCTTTGACCTGGTGAAGGCCATCAAGGAGCGGTGCGGCAGCGAGACGCTGGTTCATGTCCACACCCACGCCACCACCGGGGTGACGCTGGTTTCCCTGATGAAGGCCATCGAAGCGGGGTGCGACATTGTGGATGCCGCGGTGAGCTCCCTGTCGCTGGGGCCGGGACACAATCCGACCGAAAGCCTGTGCGAGATGCTGGAAGGGACCGGCTTCGAAACCCCTCTCGACGAAGATCGCGTCCGGCGCGTGTCGAAGCACTTTGCGCAGATTCGTCCGCGCTACCGGGAGTTTTTCAGCGAGAATACGGGCGTGGACACGGAGATCTTCAAGAGCCAGATACCGGGCGGAATGATCTCCAACATGGAAAGCCAACTGAAGGGGCAGGGCGCGGGGGACAGGCTGCAGGAGGTACTTGCGGAGGTTCCCAGGGTTCGCAAGGATGCAGGCTATCCGCCGCTGGTGACGCCTTCAAGCCAGATTGTGGGCTCGCAGGCCGTCTTCAATGTGCTGATGGGAAAGTACAAGGCGCTGACCGGCGAGTTCGCCGACCTGATGCTGGGCTACTACGGGAGCACGCTGGGCGAGAAAGACCCCGAGGTGCTGAAGAAGGCCGAGGCGCACGCGAAGAAGCCGGCGATCACGGTTCGTCCCGCCGACCTGCTTACGCCGGAGTGGGAGAACCTGAGCGCTACCGCAAATGCGCTGAAGGGATCGAATGGCAGCGACGAGGACGTGTTGACTTATGCCATGTTCCCGCAGGTGGCTCCGAAGTTCTTCGAGAGCCGCACCCAGGGCCGCAAGAATGTGGGGAAAGGCCCGACCAGCAAGGAGCAGGTGCAGCAAGCTCAGCCGGCGGTGGGCGGCGGACATCAACTGAACGCCAAAGTGAACTATGTGATTACGCTGAACGGTAAGGAGCACCGGGTAACCGTGGCTCCGGAGAAATAGAGAAATACTCGCGCCGACGGATTCAGGAGCAGGGATGGCTAAGCAAGAGGAGAGTCTGACGAAGACAATGGCCGAGAAGATTTCAGCCCTTGGCGCAAAGCGCGCTGAGCTGGAACTCGGGGGCGGCCAGGAGCGCATTGAGAAACAGCACGCGGGCGGCAAGCTGACGGCGCGGGAGCGGGTTCAAAAGCTCGTGGACCCAGGAACCTTCCAGGAGATCGGATTGTTTGCCCGTCATCGCGCCACCTATTTTGGGATGGCCGACAAGGAGATGCCCGCCGATGGAGTGGTGACCGGATGCGCCAACATCGATGGGCGGCAGGTGCATCTGGCCAGCCAGGATTTTACCGTGGCGGGCGGAGCTGCCGGCGAGACGCATAGCGACAAGGTTGCCGACATGATGCGCCTGTCACTGAAGACGGGCAGCCCTTTCGTCTTTATCAACGACTCCGGCGGCGCGCGCGTTCAGGAGGGCATCGACAGCCTGGCTGGATATGCCCGCGTCTTCTACAACAATGTTCTGCTCTCGGGAGCGGTGCCGCAGATTTCGCTGATTTGCGGACCGTGCGCGGGAGGCGCCGTTTACAGCCCGGCGCTGACAGACTTTGTGATTCAGACTCAGCAGGCCCGGATGTTCATCACCGGGCCGCTGGTGATCAAGCAGGTGACCGGCGAAGTGGTCAGCGCGGAGGAACTGGGCGGCGCGCAAGCACAGACGGACTCAGGCGTGGTTCACCTGATCGCCCGGGACGACGAGGATGCAGCGCAGATTTGCCGGCGGCTGCTCAGTTTTCTGCCGTCGAACAATGCCGAGGATCCGCCCCGGATGGCATTCAATCTGCCGCTGGAATCCGATCCGGAGTTGAACGGGATTGTACCGGTTGACAACAAGGCTTCCTACGACGTTAGAAAAGTCATTACGCGCGTTCTGGACTATTGGGATTTTCTCGAGATTCAACCGGGGTTTGCTCCCAACATCGTCATCGGTTTCGGACGCCTGCAGGGCCGGCCGGTGGGCATTGTGGCGAGCCAGCCGAATGTTATGGCAGGGGTGCTGGACATCAATGCCTCCGACAAGTCAGCGCGCTTTGTCCGTTTCTGCAATGCCTTCAATATTCCGCTGATCACTTTCGTAGATGTTCCGGGATTTCTTCCGGGCGTGGAGCAGGAGCGCGGCGGCATTATTCGCCATGGGGCCAAACTGCTGTTTGCCTATTCGGCGGCTACGGTTCCAAAGATCACGGTGGTGTTGCGCAAGGCCTATGGCGGCGCTTATATCGCCATGTGCTGCAAGGATCTGGGAGCGGACCGCGTGGTGGCGTGGCCGACGGCCGAGATCGCGGTAATGGGCGCCGAGGGCGCAGCCGAGATCGTATTCCGGCGCGAAATCGATGCAGCCGAAGATAAGGGCAGCCGCCGCGCGGAACTGGTCGACGAGTATCGAGAGGCGTTTTCAAACCCCTACGTTGCGGCGGGCAGGCGGCTTGTGGACGACATCATCGAGCCAGCCGAGACAAGGAAATACCTGGCGGAAGCGCTTGAATCGCTGCATACCAAGCGGGAACTGCGGCCTGCGAAGAAGCATGGATTGATTCCTTTATGATGAGGAGCCGCGCGTGGGATTGAATTTGACGGATTTTGCGGTGATTGCGGTGTTGGTGGCGGCAGGCTGCGGGCTGAGTTATCTTGGCTTGTGGCTCATGCTCCGCCAGACAGCTTCAGAACGGCAACAGGCAATGGAGAGCCAACTGAGCGTGCTTACCGGAGCGCTGACGGCTCTGGAAACGCGCGTGGCTGAACTCAACCGGCCCGCTGCCGCTGCTCCTGGAGCGGAGAAGGACGCCGCGGCGGAGGCCGCGAAGCCGGAAGCTGTTCATCGGGAAGAGGAGCAGGTGACGCCCGAAACGCTGGTAATGATTGCCGCGGCGGTGACTGCGTTCCTGGGCAAGAAGGTCCGCATCCGCTCTGCCAAGCTGCTGCACTCGCCTCATCCAGTGACGAACCCATGGGCTCAGCAGGGGCGGGCGCTCGTTCACGCCTCCCACAATCCACGATCCAGGGGCTGAGACTCGAAAGTCTGTTGAAGGAAGGGACCTGTAACTTGAAGCTTCAGATTTCAATTGACGGAAAGACGTACGAGACTGAAGTCGAAGTCTTGGAAGACGACGCGATGCCGCGTCAGCCGAATTATGGGCCATACCACCCGCTTCCCGCGACGGTTCAGTCGATGCCGGCCTCCGCCGCGCAGAGTCAGGCGCCGGCGGCCGGGGAGGCCGTTGACGAAAAGAAGGTCTGCCGCAGTCCTGTTACGGGCATCGTCATCAAGGTGAATGTTGAGCCGGGACAACCGATTGAGGCGAACGATCCGATCATGGTGCTGGAAGCCATGAAAATGGAAACGAATGTCACGGCGCACGGCGCGGGAAAAGTGAAGAATGTGCGGGTGGCGCAGGGCGACTCCGTGAAGGTGAATCAGGTTGTCGTCGAGTTCGAATGATCGAGGCGCTGGGGCGAGACGTTCTGAACAGCGGACGGGATCATTTCCCGCAGCACATGCGCTATTCACGAATCTTCTTGCCCTGAAGCCTGCTTGTTCAGAGCAGAACCGAAGACCGCGTGCAAGTGGCATCTAGTGCGTTTTCAATGAGATGTGATCAAGCCCGTCAAATGTGGTAGATTCAAGAAGACGGGCGTTGCGGAGAGATGGCCGAGTGGCTGAAGGCGCACGCTTGGAAAGCGTGTTTAGGGGAAACTCTAACCTGGGTTCGAATCCCAGTCTCTCCGCCATAAGTAATTTATATGAATAACTTAACAACTAGATTCGAACCGTCGGCAGATTTCCCCGCAAATGCGCAAATTCTTGACCGCTAGTACGACTGGAGAACTTTCTCCGGCCGGCCCAATTGGCTCGAAACCCTGCCCCATTCTCTGTTGGCAATTTGGCCAGTCGCTTTTCGATGCGAAGTACGACTGGAGAGAATTTGACTTCAGTAAAGTTGTATGGCCATTCACGAGCAGGGCGCTCGCTACGCGAATTCGGTAGCGCATAATAGATCCCAAGTCCTTGGGGGACACCCAAATCCGGCCATAGAGGGTCAGCTCAAAACCGGCCATAGAGAAAGACCTGAGACATGAACTGCAACCGGGGAATTTAGCCTCGGTTGACATG
>Ga0326727_10002152_pt1 | contig 69157 bp, 44 predicted proteins | sample MB2enrmetagenome_FD_207643 | JGI IMG/M metagenome (GOLD analysis project Ga0326727, IMG submission 207643) | Lab enriched peat soil microbial communities from McLean, Ithaca, NY, United States - MB29MY | ecosystem: Environmental > Terrestrial > Soil > Wetlands > Peat | place: USA: New York...
CCGAAGCGGGTTACCAACTTCGCGACCGCTTCACGCGGTATTTCGGTGTGTGGCGCGAGGCCGAGGCCGGGCGTACGGCCATCTTCGACCCGATCTTCAAGAAGGGCGTCGTCCTTCCCGGACCCAACCAGCCAGCTCTCCGCGAGGTACGGTGCTACACGCCCGCCCATAACATCGGCCACTTCCGTTATCTCGAATGCGCGCAACTCTCCAATGACGCTCGCCCCGCCGGCGATATCGTAGCCTGGGGTGATATCCTCTTCCCCTTTGATCCGGCGCTTCGGGACGCCCCCTCGCTCAGCGACTCGCAGGTGGCGCGCACCCTTGCCGGCGGCCAGGAGATCGAAGAGAGTTACTCCTGCGACTCCAACGGAGCGGTGGTGGTGCGCATCTCCAATCTGTCGCAAGAGTACCACCGCGAGTATCGCCTGGGCCGCTGGAACGTCCTCGACCGCCGTGTCGTCCCCGGCCGCTCCACCAAGCGCCGGCGCGCGAAGCGCTCTTAGGCGGAAAAGGCGCACCACGGCGGACACAGGACACCCCTGCTTTTCTCTGCGGACTCTGTGTCCTCTGTGTTGAATCGATCTGTGGTTCCTTGACACCCCTGAAAAGGGCGTGCTAAATTTCCTGTCTTTGACGAGACTGCCGATCGATATATGTGAGGGTGCACTTTAATAATGGGCGGCTTACTGTCCATACTTGCGGATCTTTTTGCCTCGACCGTTCCCACGGTCATCTTTGTGTTCGTGCTTTTCGTTATCTTCAACCAATTCCTGTATAAGCCGCTGACGGCCGTGATGAAGAAGCGAGAAGAAGAAACCACGGGTGCGATGGCGCGCGCCCGGGAGCAGGTGGCTTCGGCGGAGGAGAAAACGCGTCAGCACGATGCTACTTTCCAGGCGGCTCGGCAGGAAGTGTACCGCCAGCGGGAGGCGGCCAGGCGTTCCATGCTCGAGGACCGGCAAGCCGCCCTCGATAAGGCGCGAGAGCAGTCAGAGGTTTTGACCAGAGAAGCCGCTGCCACACTGGCGGCAGAAGTGGCTCAGAGCGAAAAGGAGCTCCTGGCCACTTGCCAGTCTCTAGGCCGTCAGATCGCCGCCACCGTGCTGGGGACGCCGTTGGGGGAGGGATAAGGCCTTGAGGGTTTCTTCGCGTCGCGTCTTGGTCGGAGGGTTGTTAGCCGCCTGTTGCCTGGGGCTGGCAACCTTGCAGGTTCCCGCCCGCACTCCCGCTTCGAACGCCAGCCTCGCCTACGCTCCCGCGCCCGAATCTGAAGAGGAGGGAAAAAAGGAGCGGCGCGAGTTAATTTACAAGTTTATTAACCTCTCAATACTCGTGGGGGCACTTGCCTACCTATTGCGAAAGCCCGTGGCTGATTTCTTCGCTCAGCGCTCCGCCTCCATTCGCACCGCACTTGAAGAAGGTCGAAAGGCGCTCGAAGCGTCGCAGGCCCAACTCAAAGCCGTAGAAGAGAAATTGACGCATCTGGAAGAAGAGATTGCGGAGTTCAAGGCTTCTGCCGCCCGCGAAATGGAGGCCGAGGGCCAACGGCTGAAAGTGGCGGCGGCCGAGGCGGCCGAAAAGATCATCCAGTCCGCCCGCGCCCAGACCGACGTGGCAACGCGAGCTGCAAAGCTGGAATTGAGAATGTACACTGCTCAACAGGCAGTGAAGTTAGCGGAGGAGATTATTCGCCAGCACCTTGACGATGCGGGGCGGAAAAAGTTGGTGGGAGATTTCTTGAGTGCAGTCGAGAGTCAAAAGTCGGGAGTTGAAAGCAAGAATGAACGGCCAAGCTAGTGAGAAAGAGTCAAGAGTCGAGAGTCAAAAGTTGAGAGTCCGCATACCGGTCACTGTCGACGCTTGAGTCTTGACTTTCGACTCTTGACTCTCGACTGCTCGACTAGGTTTTCTCTATGCCCATGGTAATAGCAAACCGATATGCCCGCGCGCTGGCCGACGTTGTAGCGGCAAGCGGCGATTACCGCAAAATCCTTTCGGAGCTTGAGGACTTCGAGCGGGCTTACCGCGAGAGCCCGGAATTGCGCGGAGTCTTCGATTCGCCCGCCGTGATGCTGCCGGAGAAGATGAAGGTGCTGGAGGCGATTGGGCAGAGATTGGACGAATCTCCGCTGACCCTGAATTTTCTGCGAGTTCTCCTCGCCAATTACCGGATGCCCTTGCTCGAAGAAGCCGCCCAGGCTTTCCGGAAGATCGCCAACGACCGCGAGGGCATTGTGCAAGTAACCATTACGTCGGCGTCGGAACTCTCCGCAACCGAGCGCGAAAGCGTGGCGGCGCGATTCCGGCAGTTAACCGGCAAACAGGTTGAACTGGACTTTCGAATCGAGAGCGGGTTGCTGGGCGGAATGATGGCGCAGATCGGGAGTACGGTCTACGACGGGTCAGTGCGAGGGAGTCTGGCGCGCATCCGGGAACAGTTGATGGCGCGTTGAGCAAGAGTCGAGAGTCAAAAGTCAAAAGTCGAGAGTCAAAGCTCAAGAGATGGGGGAGTTCTCGACTCTCGACTCTCGACTCTCGACTTTCGACTCTCTGGGAGAAGCAAGCAAATGCCACAGATTAGAACAGACGAAATCACGAAAATTATTCGCGAGCAGATTGAACACTTCGACCGCGGCGTCTCCGTCAGCGAAGTGGGCACGGTCATCTCCGTGGGCGACGGTGTGGCGCGCATCCACGGCCTGGACAACGTCATGGCCGGCGAACTGCTCGAACTGCCGCACGAGGTGGCCGGATTGGCGCTGAACTTGGAAGAAGACCGGGTAAGCGCGGTGCTCTTCGGGGACTACGTCAAGATTGAGGAAGGCGACACGGTCAAGCGCACAAAGCGCATCATGTCGGTGCCGGTCGGCGAAGCGTTGGTGGGACGGGTTGTGGATGCGCTGGGCCGCCCGACCGACGACAAGGGTCCCATCCTGACTGACAAGTATCTCTCCATCGAGAGACTGGCCCCCGGCGTGATTGACAGGCAAAAGGTGCGCGAGCCATTGCAGACCGGAATCAAGGCCATTGACGCCATGATCCCCATCGGGCGCGGCCAGCGCGAACTGATTATCGGCGACCGGCAAACCGGCAAGACGGCCGTCGTGCTCGACACGATTCTGAACCAGCGCGGCGGCGACGTGATATGCATCTACGTAGCAATCGGCCAGAAGCGCTCGACCATCGCGCAGGTGATTAAAACCTTGGAAGAACATGACGCGATGAAGTACAGCATTGTGCTGGAGGCAAGCTCCTCTGACCCGGCGCCCATGCAATACATCGCGCCTTATGCGGGCTGCGCCATGGGCGAATTCTTCCGGGACAGCGGCAGGCACGCGCTGTGTCTTTACGATGATCTCTCCAAGCACGCCGTCGCTTATCGCGAAATCTCGCTGCTCCTGCGCCGTCCTCCCGGCCGCGAGGCCTATCCCGGCGACGTGTTCTATCTGCACTCGCGCCTGCTCGAACGCGCCGCAAAACTGAGCGATGCGCTGGGCGGCGGATCGCTGACGGCCCTGCCCATCATTGAGACGCAAGCCGGCGACATCTCCGCCTATATTCCGACCAACGTCATCTCGATTACCGACGGCCAGATCTACCTACAGACCGACCTGTTCAATAGCGGCGTCCGGCCTGCCGTGGATGTGGGCCTCTCGGTATCGCGCGTGGGCGGCAACGCCCAGATCAAAGCCATGAAGCAAGTGGCTGGCACGCTGCGCCTGGACCTGGCGCAGTACAACAACGTGGCCGCCTTTGCCCAGTTCGGCGGCGACCTCGATAAAGCCACGCAAGCCCAGCTCAACCGCGGGCAACGCTTGACCGAAATCCTGAAGCAGGGACAGTACAGTCCCCTCCCCGTGGAAAAGCAAGTGCTCATCATTTTCGCGGGCACTAACGGCTACCTCGACGATCTGGCGATCGAGGATTGCCAACCCTTCGAGCACGGGCTCTACGAGTTCATGGATAACTCTTACCCCTCGGTGGGAAGCCAGCTTGTTCAGAAAAAACAGATCGACGAACCCTTGCGAGCGGAGATTCGCAAGATGCTGGACGAGTACAAAACCAAGTTCCGGGCGGAGCGGAAAGAGAAAGAGAAGGTGGCTTAGAATAGCGGGGGAAGCGGGTTGGCCGCCTCCTCTCATCCCAAACCCTTGGCCTGTCATTCTGAGCGAAGCGAAGTCCGATTTCTGGACCCCGATGGGGTCCATCGGACCCCAGAAATCGGGGAATCTCGGCAGTTCGAATGGCAGGCGCTTCGTTATAAACTGCGGGCATCCTTCGCTTCGCTCAGGATGACACCCTAGATAAGTTTTAGAGCCATGGCAACTTTACTTGACATTCGGCGTCGCATTCGGTCGGTGAAAAACACGCAGCAGATTACCCGCGCCATGAAGATGGTTGCGGCGGCTCGTCTGCGGCGCGCCCAGGATGCGATCTTTAACGCGCGCCCTTACGCCAATCAGATGATGACGCTGCTCGAGAGTCTGGCCGCCCGCACCGAGCAGCGAGATCACCCTTTGCTTGCCGAGCGGCCCATCGAAAAGGTTCTCCTGGTGCTCGTCACTGCCGACCGCGGCCTATGCGGGGCGTTCAACGCCAACCTGATCCGCACTGCCCAGGAATACATCGAGTCGCAGGGCGATAAGGACGTCTCGACGATTGTCGTGGGCCGCAAAGGGCGCGATGCCTTCCGCCGGCGCGCTCGCACAATGCTTTCGGAGCACATCAACCTCTTTGCGCACCTGGAGTTTTCGCATGCTCACCAAATTGCGAAGGAGATCATCGATCTCTACACGCAACAAAAGGTGGACGCGGTCGACTTCGTTTACAACGAGTTCAAATCCATCATGACCCAGCGCGTCCGGTTGGAGCGATACTTGCCCGTCAAGCCGGTGCAGCCGACGTCGGGTGAGGTGCTGATCGACTACATTTACGAGCAGCCCGCGGCGGAGATATTCAACGCGCTGCTGCCGCGCTACGTGGAGATCGAGGTTTACCGCGCCCTGCTGGAATCGCGGGCCGCGGAACTTGCCGCTCAAATGACCGCCATGGACGCGGCTACAAACAACGCTGCCGAACTGATCGACTCTCTGACGCTCCATATGAATCGCGTACGCCAGGCGGCCATCACGCGCGAGATCATCGAGGTGGTGAGCGGCGCGGCAGCGACCTAGCTGTCAGCTTTCAGCCCTCAGCTTTCAGCGAGCAGCCTTTTTCAAGTTTGCCTGCTGAGAGCTGAGAGCTGACGGCTGAGAGCTGGCCGAAAGGACTTCTCATGGCAACTGAGCAACACATCGGCAAAGTGGTTGAAATCACCGGCCCCGTCGTGGTGGTGGCGTTCGAAGACGGTCATCTTCCGCCCATCTATAATGCCCTGCGGATCATTTCGGAAGGCTTTGATGTTCCTGGACCCATTAACGTCACCGTGGAAGTCGAACAGCACCTGGGCGAAGGACGCTTGAAATGCGTGGCCATGGAGCCCACGGATGGCATGGTTCGGGGCATGAAGGCGATTGACCTCGGGGAACCCATCACTATTCCCGTGGGAAAGGCGACCTTGGGCCGCGTGATGAACGTGATTGGCGAGCCGGTAGACAAGCTGGGGCCGATTGAGTCGGAAATACGTTACCCCATTCACCGCCACGCCCCCGAACTCGAGGAACAGAATACCAACCTCGAAATGTTCGAGACGGGTCTCAAAGTGGTGGACCTGCTCGAGCCCTATTTAAAAGGCGGCAAGACGGGTTTATTCGGCGGCGCCGGCGTGGGTAAAACCGTCATCATCATGGAGCTGATCAATAACGTCGCCTTGAAACACGGCGGCGTCTCCGTCTTTTGCGGCGTGGGTGAGCGCACCCGTGAGGGCAACGACCTTTGGCTGGAAATGCAGGAATCGGGCGTGGTGGTGCCGGGAAACTCGGATAAATCCAAGGCCGCTTTGATCTATGGACAGATGACGGAGCCTCCCGGCGCCCGCCTGCGGGTCGGCTTGACAGGCCTCACGGTGGCAGAGTATTTCCGCGACGTGGGGGGCCAGGATGTGTTGCTGTTCATCGATAACATATTCCGCTTTACCCAGGCGGGCTCGGAAGTCTCGGCCCTGCTGGGTCGCATGCCGTCGGCGGTCGGTTACCAGCCCAACCTCTCAACCGAAATGGGCGAACTCCAGGAGCGCATCACTTCGACAAAGAAGGGCTCCATCACTTCCGTGCAGGCCATTTACGTGCCCGCTGACGATCTTACCGATCCCGCTCCGGCCACGGCTTTCTCCCACCTCGATGCCACCACCGTCCTCTCGCGGCAACTGGTTGAGATCGGCATTTACCCGGCGGTGGACCCGCTGGCTTCATCTTCACGCGTGCTGGATCCGCGCATCGTCGGCGACGAGCATTACCGGGTGGCGCGGGCCGTGAAAGCCATCCTGCAAAAATACAAAGACCTCCAGGACATCATAGCCATCCTGGGCATCGATGAACTCTCCGAAGAAGATAAGTTGACCGTGGCGCGGGCGCGCAAGATTCAACGCTTCCTTTCCCAACCCTTCTTTGTGGCCCAACAGTTTACGGGGCTCGAGGGCCGATATGTGAAGCTCGAAGACACCATCAAGGGCTTCAAAGAGCTGGTGGAAGGCAAGTACGACGACATTCCCGAGCAGGCCTTTTACATGATGGGGACCATCGAGGAGGCGCTGGAGAGAGCGGAAAAACTGAAGGCGGCAGCATAAAGGTATTGCGTCATTGAGCCATTGAGACATTGAGTCATTAAATGAGTTTCCCATTGACCCGATGGCTCAATGGCCCAATGACTCAATGATTCAATGACTCAATCCCATGAGTGATCTTCTCCCAACTGAACTGCAACTGAACATCGTGAGTCCGGACCGCTTGCTGGTACGCGACGCCGTAAGCGCGGTGACTGTGCCGGGCAAAGGCGGGTATATCGGAGTGTTGCCCGGCCACGCTCCCTTGCTGACCGAACTCGTGCCCGGCGAACTTACTTACACTCGTGAAGGCGCCAAGCACCACCTGTGCGTCAACTGGGGGTTCGCTGAGGTGCTTCCCGACCGCGTCATCGTCCTGGTGCAAAGCGCCGAGCGCGCCGAAGAGATTGACGTCGGGCGTGCCCAAAAAGCCAAGGAGCGAGCTGAGGACCGGCTGAAACGCTTCTCCGACCCGGAGATTGACATGGAACGGGCTCGCGAAGCCTTGCGCCGCGCCATCGCCCGGCTCGAGACTGTGCACCACGGCCAAGGGTGAGAGCGGAAACTGGAAACTCGAAATTCGAAACTGGAAAATGGATCACTTAAATCCCGTTAGGGACGATGGCGTTGTTTCAGAGCTTCCATTTTCCAATTTCCATTTTCCAGTTTCCCTCTTCGGCCATCCATGAGTATCCGCATTTACACCACGAGTTGGTGCGGGGACTGCCGCCAAGCCAAACGATTTCTGGAGGAGCACAAGCTGGCTTTCGAAGAGATCGATATCGAAGAGGACCTTCGGGCAGCGAAGTTCGTCAAAGTCGCCAACAACGGCAAACGGAAAGTTCCCACCTTCGACGTGGACGGCCGCGTCTTCTCCTGCTCGCCTTTCAACGCCGATGACCTGAAGCAGCAACTGGGATTGTAGGACGCGAGAGCTCTCGGCCATCAGCTTCGGCCGGCCCCGCGCAAGGCTCTGCGGTTCTAGGGGGTAAGGGCCTCCTCACGCGGGGGCCAGCCCTTTGGTTGTCCGGGGGCGGCTGCGAGGAATGCCACCAACACGGTCAGGACTCTGCTCGTCGGAAAACTCTCGAACCCACCGGTGAGCCCAACCTTCGGCTCAAGAACCAGAGTCCTTGGACACACGCATTGGCCGACCATCCGCGCGTGGTTCTTCCTCAAGTTGGCGAGGGACCAGACCGCGCGGAAGTTCTCGATTCTGCCCCAAAAGCCCCAGAAGCCGGCGATGAGGGTGGAAAAAGAGACCGCCGGTCATCCGCAGGCTCGCCGCCACTTGGGAATCAACGGGTCGCTGCCTATTTAATCGGAGGCGGGGTCGTAATTCCGTGGTAGAACCAGAAGCCGACAATCACGACCGCCAAGACGACCCAGGCTACGCCCAGAGCGCGGATGGGAATGGTGATTTTGTGGCTCTTCACCTCGATAACCTTTTGTGCCTCAATGGCTTGGACTTCTTTTGCGTCGTCACTCAGGGGGATCCAATCCGTCTCTTTCTTGGTCAGGCGCGAACGGTAAACGACCAGTACCAAGAAGAGCAAGGTGATCACGCCCCAAACGGTAAAGAGTAGAACCATAGTGTCCATAAAACCCTCGCAAGGATCAGACATTGTGTCGCTGCGTGAAAGCTTGATCCCACTGCCCACACTGCAAACTGCGTTCCATCTTGCACATGGTGCAGATTTCAGGTGTCGGGTGTCAGGGAAAAAGCCCTCAGCCGTCAGCTATCAGCCTTCAGCTTTCAGTTCTCAGCCTTCAGCCCGGCTGTCCAAAATAAGCCCCACCAGCATCAACTCAGGTTCGTCATTCCCGCGAAAGCCGGAATCCATTTGCTTCTCGGCCGGCAAGAGGCTGATAGCTGAAAGCTGAAGGCTGAAAGCTACTTCCCTTCCCGGCCTCCCCGCGGTTATACTTCCCAGACGCGTGAACTATGGATTCCACACAACATTCGGTTCTGTCTTTGAAGATCACACCCTGGCTTTTGGCCATGGCATTACCCCTCGCCTTGCTGATTCTGCCGCGACAAAGCGCCCTGGCGCAGGTCGAGTCGGAGGAGTACGGCGCCACTCGCTTCGACTTTAGCGTGCCTGGAGGACGTGGGTTTGTCATCAAGCCGCATGGGCCTGAAACCGCGGGACAGAAGCCGTGGGTTTGGTATGCGCCCACGTTTGTAAAGGCGAGACCCGAGATGGGGCGGTACCCTAATAAATCCCTCGATTGGCTGTTCACTCGCCTGCTGGACAAGGGGATCTGGATCGCGGGCGTCGACGTGGGAGAATCCTGGGGGAACGCTCAAGGGCGGAAAGCTTACACGCAGTTTTACAAATTCGTTCGGAAGGAATACGCCTTGTCGCCTCGGCCCTGCCTCGTGGGACAGAGCCGCGGCGGGATCATGGTCTATAACTGGGCGGTGGAGCACGCGCACGATGTAGGGTGCATCGCGGGAATCTACCCTGTCACTAACCTGACGGGTTGGCCCCACTTGGGAGGAGACCGAATCCTGAAAGCTTACGGGATGAGTGAAGCGGAGCTGCGAAAGCACCTTGGTGAGAATAACCCCATCGATCGCCTGGCGCCCCTGGCGCGTGCCAAGGTTCCCATTTTCCACATGCACGGCGATGCCGATAAAGTTGTGCCTCTCGAGCCGAACACGCTGGAACTCGCGCGCCGCTACAAGGCCTTGGGAGGCAACGCGGAGGTCGACGTGGTCCCGGGCAAGGGCCATGAAGAGGCTCCTGAGTTTTTCCAGTCCGAACGGCTGCTCGGTTTTCTTCTTCGATACCTTAATCCCGCCAGGTAAACGGTAGCCCAGAGTCTCCGGAAAGCGAGTGTGCGCTACCCGCTCTCCAAAATAGGGTAAAATAGCACGTGGAATGTTTGCAGGTGAGGGAGGTGGGAGGCATGACCGTTACGCTGCCGCCAGAACTGGAGATTGTGGTTGCCGACAGGGCACGCGCCCAAGGGATTTCTGCCCAAGAGTATGTGGAACGGTTGGTTCGCGACGCCACCCAGCCGGCGCCGCAACGGCCGGCGGCGCTGCCTTCCTGGCCAGGTCGTACGCTGAGCGACTTACACCGTGACAAACTCTACGAAGATGTCCGCTGACAGGACGGCGGTAGATGCCAACGTCCTCGTCTATGCATTCTACCGTGATACCCCCCAGCATGCGGCCAGTCGTGCCTGGCTAGATCGCGCTGTCCGCGGCGAGGTGGAGCTTTGCCTCACATCCCAGGTTCTGGCAGAGTTCTTCGCCATCGTCACTAACCCCAAGCGCGTCTCCGACCCGCGAACCCCGGATGATGCTGTGGCGGCGATTGAAGCGGTGTTGGCCCTCCCTGGCGCTACGTTACTACCGGTGCCTCCGCAAGTCACGTCACGATGGCTGGAGATGTTGCGGCACCACCCCGTTCGCGGCGGAGCCGTCTTCGATTTACAGCTTATTGCCACCCTGGTAGTAAACGGCGTGGAGCGAATCTGCACGTTCAATCGCGCCGACTTTGAGGGATTCCCTGGCCTGGAAATCGTCGCTCCTTAGCATGGTCGCTCGGAAGGCGGACAACCAGCCGCGCAGTGTCTCTGCTCTTGAGACTCTGCGCTTCTTGCGGGATTCGGATATCAGGCCGAGCCGGGTGTTTTGGCTACAAGAGGATATCTACAAATCAAAAGGACGCAGAGTTTGATCGGCACAAACTCTGCGCCCCCTGCCTAGAAGGAACCCATCTGCAGGCCACGCACGGATTCTGCTACGACCACGCCATAAGTTACGGGACCGCACCCCGGCACACAGGTTGGGTTTGCGCCCGTGTACTGGAAGAGCCAGCCTTGTACGGAAACAAAATTATTCACGGCTAGTCCGGAAAAGCTGTCCTGACTGAGGCCTTCGTAGGTTGTCTGCGACGTGGCATAGGCGGATAGGGCAACGGGGTTCCAGGAACCCGGGGAAATGCCTAGCTGCGGCATGAAGTAATTTACCATTGGGGAGATCTGAAAGCTCGAGGTCGATGTGTCGACGCTCGTTATCATTCCTGTAATCTGACCGGGCTCCAAGGCGATGCTGTTTGCGGTGAAAGTAAGGGTGGGCAGACCCCAGTTGGATCCTGAAGTGGTCGATGTGCTCACAGATCCATTGGGGGTGACCGTTACCTCCTGTCCGGCAAGCAGGTTCCCCGCACTGGTGAAGGTCCCCATAGTCTGCACGGACGGCATTGTGAAGCTGCCTGAATCAACCGAGTAGGCGACACCTGTTGTCGGCACCGTCACGCTGGCGAAAGCGCCCAAGGAAGATGCGTTAGACGTGCCGGACCCGGCCGCCGCGTTCTGCAGGATGAGATTCATGGTCGTATTACTGCCAGATGTATTGAGGCTCACGATGGTGCCTTCGTAAATCTCCTGCCCCGGACCTTCGATGTAGTCAACCTCGGAGGCAAGCAGGCTGCCATCAGGTTGCAGGCTCACCCGCACCTTAAGGATGTCTCCAACGATCAGGCAGCCAAAACCTTGGCAGGCAATGTTGCATACGCCACCGCAGATGGCATCGGATGGGATATTGTAAGTCGTACTGCTGTTGACATCGATGGTGAGGGTTCGGCCCCAGGGTGTTTGAAGCGTGAATTGGTTCGTGCCCAAACTCTGGACGGTTCCGAACAACCTGCCGAGCCCCGAGCTCGGGTGTCCGGCCGGAAACGACGGCAACTGTGAAACGCTGACGGCATTTGTAGCGGCCAAGTTTACTGAGAGATCGGATTGAATGATCGTGTTGAGATGGATGTCGAGCTGTAAGGCCACGGGCTGGTTCGCGGTGACGGTAAGGGGAAAAGGCGCCGAAGAAAAAGACAGCGTCAAGGGCGTGGTGGCCGGCGTAAGCTGGCAAACAGTGTTGTTCGCGCAACTGCCAATTGCCGCGCCCGTGCCATTGTAGATCGTGAGTTGGGGATTAGCGAAAGTCAGCGTGAGCGTGTCATAAGTTCCTGCGGCCACGTTCGTGCTCCCCAGAAACGCCGAGTCTGCCTGAAGCTGGGTCACGTTGACGGGGATCGGATTGGTGCTGCTCAACAGCGAGACGTTTCCCGGCTGGAAGGTAGCGCTCGTGATGCTCAATTGGAAAAACAAAACCACCACGCCGGCGGGAGGGTCGTCTGTTACCGTTAGTCCGACCGGGGCGACACCGGGCACCGGGTTGGTTGGCGCCACGGAAGTAACTGGTGATTGGCTGCTGCATCCTGTCATGAAAAGAAGGATGGCGGTAGCAAATAACGCCAGAGTCGCTTTGCGCATATTCTCCTCCGTCTTGGGGCCGAGGCTGGAAAATCCTGGAATCTTCAAGTCGATAGATGCACTACAATTGTAGCTGGTCTTCTCGACGGGGTCCAGCCAAAAGTGCCTTAAAGGTTATCTGTTAGTTAATCGTTTACTGAGTTGGTATCAGGGCCTCCGGGTTTTGAGATTCTGATGCGGTTCAAAGTCCGCTCGCTTTTTTGCATTTTCCACTTGACATCCTCACGGACCTGTGATAGCCTACCATGGTGGTCATGTTGTGGACAGATTGTCGCAGGCGAGCGGCGGGGCGCACGGCAAAGCGGAACGGTCCCGCTATGGCGGAATGTAGGGAACTACAAAAAATGAAAAATAGTGGGAACGAAGCTAAGAAGTACCTGAAAACAAAGCACATCACTTTTCTGAGTGGCGCAAATTATGCGCGTTTTGCGTGCAATTTAGCACAGTTTAGGGCCTGAAAGGAGCAAAAACAGCACATTTTGCGGAAACGAAGTCAAGGCTTCCGAGCGGCAGGGCGCGGCCGGGCAAATGACAAAACGTCGGCTACAGACGACCCAGGCCGTTGGCCCATAAGCGCTAAGATGCGGCTTGACTGAACGGCCCCGAATGGGGCCAACCGTAAGTAGCCGCAGGTTTTAACCTGCGGATGACGGGAGCGTGCCCAAGTCAGGCCAACCCCAACGGGGTTGACCTCGGACGGGTCGGCCCCTCCAGGGCCGAGATGTTGATGGACGCTTCAGTTTCCGTAGGTTTCACCTACGGCTACTCACGGTGTCCCGCTTCGCGGGACGCAACCGAAGGAACAAACCGGGAATGTCTATGAAAACAAAGGACGGGCTCTTTCTTGCGGCACTGATTTGCACAATCATGGTCCCCGTCCATATTGTACGGGGGACGCAAAGTCCGGACGTGAGTGCCAATGCTCGGCTGGCTGAGTTGAGCCAAGAGCTACGCGTCGGGGCCGAATTCTTCCTGAACCCGACCGAGACCAAGGAGAGCGTTCAGCGCCATTTTGACCTGATGCGCCAGAACGGGCTGACGCTGGCTCGCATTTTCATTATTTGGGACGACGTCGAACGGACTCCGGGCAACTGGGACTTCAGCCGCTACGACTGGATCTACGACGCGGCGGCCCGCTCGGGAATCAAGATCGTGGCCACACTTTGCGCCGAAGACCCGCCGGGATGGGTCCGGAAGACGCCCTTCTATCACAACCGCACAAACCTGAACGATCCGGAGATCCGCAGGCATGCAGCCGCCTACATTTCGAAAGTCGTTAACCGCTACCGGGGCCACACTGCGCAAGGCGTGTGGCTGCTGATGAACGAGCCTGAAAAGTACGACACGGAATTCTCGACCATCCAAGCCTTCGGCAAGTGGCTTCAAGCGAAGTACGGAACGGTCGCGGAGCTGAACCGGCACTGGTTTCAACCCCTGGAGGCGTTTCCCGGCGCGCAGATCACTCCCGATCAACTCTCCGAGTATTGGAGTGACTACCATCGGGTGGTGGACTGGCGCGAGTTCAATATCGACAACTTGGTGGATCAACTCCTCTGGATCAAGGGCCAAATCGAAGCGGTGGATACGGCCCACCCCACTCACATCAATGTCACGGCGCCCACGGGCGGCGCCGGCGGGCAGGACGTTTGGAAGGAAAAAACTATTGTTGATATCCTCGGCGCTTCGATTCATCCTGCCTGGATTTTCCCCCGTTCTGCCGCGCATTCCGAATACGGCGAACGCTACGCTTACCGGCTCGACCTGATCGGAACGCCAGCGGGCGACCAGCCGTGGTGGGTCACGGAATTGCAAAGCGGGCCCACCGTTTTCACCGGTGGCTTTCCCCTCAATCCCACTCCCGACGACATGACCCGCTGGCTCTGGGACTCGTTCGGCGCCGGCAGCAAGGCGGTCATCTTCTGGCTCTGGCATCCGCGCGTGGGCGGCACCGAAGCCGGCGAATGGGGCCTGGTAAGTCTGGAGGGAAAACCTTCCATAAGGCTTCCCGCCGTCAAATCCGTTATCGACGGTTTGAACCGCAATGCCTACCTGGCTGAAGCCAAACCTCAGCCGGCGAAGGTGGCCATCCTCTACAACCGGGAATCCGCCATCATCAACAGCCTGGATGAGAGGACCCAGCATCGCGGAGACGAAGTGGAAGATGCTCTGATGGGATGCTACCTGGCGCTGCACCGCGCCCATATCCCTGTTCAGTTTGTGGATATCGATCAATTAAAGAAGACCCTTTCTGATAATATCTCAGTACTCTACGCGCCTTATTCTTACGCCATCGACGACCAGGGCGTCGCCGCGCTGCGGGACTTCGTGAATCGGGGCGGTACGCTTTGGGCGGATGGGTTGACGGCGTGGAAGACTGAGATGGGCGAAATCCGGCCCACTATCCCGGGCGGGCTGAGCGACGTATTCGGCGTCGAGGCTTCTGATATCTATCCTGTCAAGGCTGATGAGCCATATTCGGTCACCGGCCAGAACGAGCGCGCGGGAGAGTTATGGAAGCTCCCCCTGGAACTGAAGGGCGCGGAAGTTGTGATGCGCGACCGCGAGGGCAAACCCTTCGCCACGCGCCATCGGCTCGGCAAGGGCGAAGCGCTCTACTTCGAGTCGGCGCTCACGCTCGCCTATTTCAAGCGCGGCAATCGGTTTGTGCAACAGCTCATCATCAAGCCCGCACTGGAGGCGCAACGAGATGCGCTGGTGCAACTCACCAAAGGCTCGGATAAAGTCTGCTTCCGCGGCCTCGCCCATCCCTCAGGGCCTATTGCTATTCTGTCGAATTGGGGCGATGCGGAGAGCGTCACGGTGAGCTTCCGGGGACATTACACCGTTGCGGAGGCGCTTGCAGCCAAACCCGTTCAAGTGACGTACGCCGAGGGCAGAACACTTGCCACGGTGCAACTGCGGGCCGGTGCGGTCGCGCTCCTCAAGGCCAAGAAGTAGCGGCGGCCACAAGGGCCGGCCCTACTTCACGATTCCGCCCTCGCCCCCTTGGGGGAGAGGGTGGCCCGAGACGGCGCTTTCATCAGCCGACTCGGGCCGGGTGAGGGGGTTGCCATTTGCGATCACGCCAGGGCGGCCACAAGGGCCGCCCCTACAAATACCTCCGAGCCGCGCGCACGAACTGCTCCGCGCGCACATCGACCACATCGAAGCCATCGCGAACCGTCACGCCAAACTCCGAGCCCAACCCTGGATCACGCACCCCGATGCCGATGTTGATCGCCCGCGCCAGGAGGGCGTCTGTCTGCGGCAGCATGCCCTTCCAATACCGTTGCTCCGGCCCCGTATACAGCGGGCAATGGAAGGGGCAGCCGGTTTCGATGGGCGTGCGCTTCTCCAGGATCTGCTCCATGTTCGAATAGACGTGCCATCCCGATTCCGCCACCACGCGCGTGCCGAGGTCCTTGGCCAGGCTGCGCGCAATCTCCTCGCTGGGCAGGAACACCGTGAGCAGTGTGGCGCATTCGCCCTCGACGTCAGTGATCTCGCGGAACTCCAAGCCCGGCAATTCGCTGATCGCCCGCTTGAAGCGGTTCTTGTTGGCGTGCAAACGTTCCAGAATAGTTCCCAGCTTATTCAATTGGGCCAGCAGCACGGCGGCCGTCAATTCCGTCATGCGGAAATCCAGCCCCACAAACGCTCGGCGTCCGATCTCCACGCTCGCGCGCAGCGGTGAGTGCCCCTGATCGTGAAGGCCGAAGAAACGCCGGTAGGCCGATTCGTCGCGGGTCACTACCATGCCGCCGTCGCCCGCCGTGATCGTCTTGTAGACGTTGAAACTGTAGGTGCCCGCATTCCCCATCGACCCGACGGCGCGCCCCTTGTAGCGCGCCCCAAACGCCTGCGCACAGTCCTCGATGAGCAGGAGGTTATGCTCGTTTGCAATGGCCTTCAACTCGTCCAGCCGCGCCGGATTGCCCAGCATATGGACGGCCATGATGGCCTTGGTGCGCGGCGTGATCTTCCGCTTCACGTCGGCAGGGTCCAGGTTGAGCGTGCGGTCGACCTCCGCCAGAATCGGCACCGCTCGCGCGTAGATGATCGACGAGATGCTGGCGATGAAGGTGTATCCCGGCACAATCACTTCGTCGCCCGGACCCACCCCCAGCCCGATCAGCGCCACCAGCAGCGCCGAGGTTCCGGAGTTCACCGCCACGGCGTGAGGCACGCCGACGCGCCTGGCGACCTCCTGCTCGAGTTTCACCACCTTGGCCTTGAACCGCGGATCGTCGGTGCTGCCGTACCGGTACAGGTATCCTGCCTCTAAAACCTCGAGTATTTCCTTCTTCTCCTCTTCTCCGATCAACTCCATACCTGGGCCTGGCATCGTCCCTCCTCATTGGTTAATGGTATACTGCGAACTCACGCCATTCTTTCAGGGTGCCATGGAACAAGTCTTATCACAAGCGCCAACGGGCGACGCGCAGACGCCCCATCTGCGCCGCGTCCTCACGCTGTGGGATCTCGTGTTCTACGGCATCGTACTCACGCAGCCCATCGCCTCAGTGCCGCTCTTTGGAGTCGCCCAGAAACTCTCCAACGGCCACTACGTAACTACCCTCCTCCTGGCGATGCTGCCCATGCTGATCACAGCCTTCAGTTACGGCCGCATGGCGGCTATCTACCCTTCAGCCGGATCCGCCTACACCTATGTGGGCAAGGGGCTGAACGTTTACCTGGGATTCCTGGTGGGCTGGGCGGTGCTTCTCGATTACGGTGTGACGCCGCTCGTCAATGGCATCTGGGTTGCCATCGTCATCCATGCGCGGTACCTCCCGCAGGTGCCTTTCGTAGTTGGGATGTTCCTGGTGGTGTTCATCATGGTCGCTCCCAATCTGCGGGGGATTAAAACCTCGGCGCTGTCGGACAAGGTCCTGTTAGCGGCGATGTCCGTCGTAGCCGTGATTTTCATCCTGCTTGCCATCCGGTTCCTGTTTCACAGCCAAAGCTGGGGCGGCCTGATTTCGACTCAACCCTTCTACAATCCCAGGACATTCGCTGTCCGTACGGTGTGGACTGCGACCTCCTATTCGGTGCTCACCTACTTCGGCTTCGAAGGCGTTACCACGCTGGCCGAAGATACGCATAACCCCAAACGCAACGTGCTGCTGGCCATCGTGCTGGTTTGCTTGTTCACCGGCGTGTTTGGCGGATTCCTGGCCTACCTTGGCCAGCGTGTCTGGCCCGATTGGCGAACCTTGCCGAACTTGGAAACGGCCTTCATGGACATTTGCGGGCGCGTGGGCGGGCCCGGCCTGTTCCACGCCATGGGCTTCTGCATCCTGCTGGCTGACATTGGCGGCGGCCTCGCCGGCATCCTGGGCGCCGCCCGCCTGCTGTTTGGCATGGGACGAGACAACGTGCTGCCGCGACGAGTCTTCGCACATCTCAGCCCTGGCTCAAACACTCCGACCTACAACATCCTGATCGTCGGAGGGATCGTCTTGGCCGGGGCCATCGCCCTTCAACACCTCGGCAACGCCTTCGAGCATGCCGGAGAGCTCCAGAATTACGGGGCCTTCTTCGCTTTCATGAACGTGAACCTGGCCGCCTTTTGGCAATTCGCCTTCGTGCGGCCTCATCGGAGCAGGCTGAGGACAATCGTAGATTCCGGCCTCTCGCTGTTCGGCGCGGTCTTCTGCGGAATCATGTGGTGGAATCTGGACAACGTCGCGAGAGTCGTGGGAGGCATCTGGTTCCTCATCGGGATAATGTACCTTGCGCTGGCGACGCGAGGATTCAGCGTGCGGCCGCACATGATCGGTTCCGGCGAATCGTCTTAACTGCGCAGTCTGCTTTGCGGCCTTTGCGCACTTTGCGCCTTGGCGTGAAACCGGCTTTTTCGGGGATTAATCAACCACCTCTTACCTTCTCCCCCAACGTGCATCCGGCCCCACGAAGTTGTTGCACGTAAGCATTCGCCTACTGCTATACTCTTCGCCATCGCGGGACGAGCGAACTGCTGCCCCGCGCTAGAAATTCGAATAATACGGAGAAGAGCGGCAATGAATGAGAGTGAAGCACGATACTGTCTTTTAAGGGTAATGAGGATGGCGGGAATTTCCACCCTATTAATAGCGAGTGCTTTCTTGACGGCTGCTTCTGCGCAGAATGCGAAGGACGCGGCCAAACCCGTAGTCAAAGGTCCGTGGCTGGACAAGAATCTGTTGCCCGACAAGCGGGCCGATCTGGTCATCCGGCAGATGTCGCTGGATGAGAAGATCACTTTGGTTCACGGCGTGGAGGGAGCGCTTGCGAAGCAGAATTCGCTGGGCGGCGCCGGCTACGTGCCAGGAATTCCGCGCTTGGGGATCCCCAACTTGCAGATGACCGACGGCAGATCGGGTGTCGCGAATATCGGCTGGCGCGGAGTATACGCTACCGCATTGCCCTGCGCTCTTGCCAACGCCGCCAGTTGGGACCTCGACGGGTCGTACGAATATGGCGCTCAAATTGGCAAAGAGGTCCGCGATCTCGGTTTTAACGTTTCGCTGGGCGGGACCGCCAACATCATTCGCGAACCGCGCAACGGGCGGAACTTCGAATGCCTGGGCGAGGACCCTCTCTTCATCGGGAAAATGCTTGGCCGGGAATTGAAAGGCACCCAGGACCAGCAGGTCATTGGCAACATCAACCGCTACGCCGTGAACGACCAGGAGACGGGGCGTGTTATCGGCAGCGCGGTCATCGATCGGCGCGCCATGCAGGAGACTGACCTGCTGGCCTTCGAAATTGCCATCAAGGAATCGAATGTCGGCACCGTCATGTGCGCCTACAACCGGGTGAACAGTGTCTTCGCTTGTGAGAATCCCTACCTGCTGGGCGACGTTCTGAAAAAGGCCTGGGAGTACAAAGGCTGGGTGATGACGGACTGGGGCGCTGCGCACAGTACGGTCAAATCTGCGCTCGCCGGCCTCGATCAGGAAATGCCCAGCGGCCGCTATTTTGGCGACCCGCTGAAGGCGGCGGTGGAAAAAGGAGAGGTTCCCGTTTCACGTTTGGACGAGATGGTTCATCGCATCCTGCGGACGGAGTTCGCTCTCGGCACCTTTGATAATCCGCCCGTTGCCCGCCCCGTTAATCCCTTTACCGGCGCGGAGGTGGCTCAGCGCGCGGCGGAGCGCGGCATGGTCTTGCTGAAGAATGCCAACCGCCAATTGCCTCTCGAGGCCTCGGTGGTTAAGTCAATTGCCGTCATTGGCGCGCACGCGGACATCGCTGTGCTCTCGGGTGCAGGTTCCGACCAGGTGGACGCGGCGGGCGGCAACGCAGTCCCTGGCAGCCGCAGGTTCGTCTGGCATCCCTCTTCTCCGTTGCGGGCGATCCAGGCCCGCGCCCCTAACGCCCAAGTGGTTTATGACCCCGGAACCGACCCGGCAGCCGCAGCGAAAGTGGCCGGCGCCGCCGAGATCGCCATCGTCTTCGTCTGGCAACACACCTCCGAAGGCCGCGACGTGCCGAATCTTTCCCTGCCCGGTAACCAGGATGAACTGGTGAACGAGGTGGCGGCCGCGAACCCCCACACGATGGTGGTGCTGGAAACCGGTGGTCCAGTGACCATGCCCTGGCTCGAAAAGGTGAGCGCGGTTCTCGAGGCGTGGTATCCGGGGATTCGTGGAGGCGAGGCAGTGGCGCGCGTACTGTTTGGCGATGTGAACCCTTCCGGCAAGCTGCCTGTTACTTTCCCCAAGAGGGAAACCGACCTTCCCCAGCCGAACATTGCGGGGATGCTGCCGGCGCCGACGGGCGGCGAGCCCAAGGAGCAGAAGACGCCCTTTGATATCAACTACACAGAAGGCTTGAAAGTCGGCTACAAGTGGTTCGAAGCGGAAGGCAAAGAGCCTCTATTCCCGTTTGGCTTCGGCCTATCCTACACATCCTTCTCTTACTCCGCTCTCGAAGCGACCCAGGGTGCGCGATTGCAGGTGCGCTTCAAGGTCGCCAACACAGGCGCGCGCGCCGGGGCGGAGGTTGCGCAGGTCTACGCCACTTTGCCCTTCAGCGCGGGCGAACCGTTCAAGCGGCTGGTAGGGTGGCAGAAGGTTGCTCTGGCGCCCGGCGAATCCAAGGCGGTGAGTCTGACGATCGAACCCAAATATCTCTCGATCTTCAACGTCGATAAGGAGAGCTGGGAGTCAGTGCCCGGAAAGTACCAGATATTTGTGGGCGGATCGTCGCAAGACACGCCGCTCAAACTGACTGTTACCATCGCCGACCCTCGGTAGCTGGGGCTCGACTCAGCAGAACCGGCAGCCCTCTCCCTTGGGGAGTCCGATGTCGGGACCCCGATGGGGTCCATCGGACCCCAGAGATCGGGGAGGGTGTCATGCTCCGGCGTTTTCATCAGCCGGAGCATGACGGGTGAGGGGGCACTTCCCCTCGCCATCGACCATCGACAATCGTCCATCGACAATCACAGCAGCTTCATGCCGTCCGGATCCCAGCGAACCGCCGCCCCGCGCTCGTAGCTCAGATTGCTCAGCAGCGCGGCGCCGGCCGCACGGAATCCGAAGACTGCGTCTTCCACTACAGGTTGGCGCGATCGAACCGCCGCAAAGAAGTTCTTGAAGTGATCGTAGCTGTCGCTATACCCATCCGCCACGGAGAATTTCTCCACGGCAGAGTACCCGGCCGAGGGCTGCGTCAGCGGATACTTCTTGCGATACTCCTCGAGGAATTTATCCTGCATCGCCTGCGTAAACGTATCGATGTTGTAGCCCGGCTCGGTCTCGCGCGGCACTCGATACAGTGTGACGCCATCGCCGATGGTCATCGAGCCTTCCGTACCATTGAACACAAATCCTTCGCTCTCGCTGCCGCCGCAGGCAAAGTTGACTCGCAGCGCCAGGTTGAATCCCTGCGGATAATCGAACAACCCCAGAAGCACATCGGGAACGTCGCGGCCGTCCTTCCAGAATCGCAGGCCGCCGGTGGCCATGGCGCGATTGGGGCCCGTAGTTTGAGTGACGAAATGTGTTCCGCTGAAAAGGTGAACGAAAAGGTCGCCGGCCACACCGGTGCCGTAAGCCTTCCACTTTCGCCACTGGTAGAAGTGCTCCGGATTGAAGGGGATTTTGGGCGCCGTGCCGAGGAAGCGCGGCCAGTCGATGGTCTGCTCGGAAGCGTCGGGGGCGATGGAATAGGTCCAGGCGCCGATGCTCGAATTGCGGTCCCACCAGGCGCTGATGGCAGTGATATGCCCGAGGCTTCCGGACTGCATGATCTCCTGCGCCTTCTTATAAATCAGCGAACTGACGCGCTGGCTGCCGATCTGAATAATGCGTTGCGTCTTCTTCGCCGTGGCAATGATCTCCGGACCATCCGGGTATACGTGTATCATCGGCTTTTCACAATAGACGTCCTTGCCCGCATTCATCGCGTCGACAGCGGCCTGTTTGTGCCAGTGATCGGGAGTGCCGATCAGGACGGCATCCACGTCCGAGCGGGAGAGAATCTCCTTGTAGTCGCGCGTCGTAAAGATATCGTTGCCCCACAACTCCTTGGCGCGCGCCAGGCGGCCGTCGTAGCAGTCCGCCACTGCCACCAGCTTCACGCCCGGCACCAGCAGCGCCGTCCGAGTGTCTCCCGACCCTTGGCCTCCGGCGCCAATCAGGGCAATTTGAATCTGATCGTTAGCCGCCATGGGCGCGGCAGGCTGCTCCTCAGCCGCCAGCAGATGGGTCTTCAATCCATCGGCAATGAAGCTCCCGGCGGTCACTGCACTGCCCGCCTTTAGAAAGTCCCTTCGATTCAAACCACTCGCCATTGTCCACCCCCTCCAATCGATTTTAAGAAGTTGTCTAATGCAGCGTGGCATACTCGTCGGCTGACACGCACCCAGAAACCATGAAAAAGCGCGAAGCGCCTTGGAGTGCGGCGGCTTGACGCCGCCTTCTCAAAGTGGCAGCCGAGCCATTTCGTAAGAAGAATTCGAAAGGGTAAGACCGACGCTTTGTGCAACTTCGCGCTCTGCGGTAATTCCAAGGCGGCGTCAAGCCGCCGCACTCCAAGGTGCCTTCGGCACACATATTTTCAGAGCAGATGAGAATAGCGCTGATAGGGCTTTTCGTGGAAGGGAAAAATCCGGGTGTGGCGAGGGTTGCAGGGCAGCCACAAGGGCTGCCCCTACAGCCCATCACTCCGCCCGCAGGGACTCTACTGGGTTTACACCGGCGGCGCGGCGCGCAGGGATATAGGCAGCCAGCGCGGCCGTCGCGACCAGCCCCAGCGACACCGCGAGGTAGGTTGCCGGGTCGACGGACCGTACTCCAAACAGCAGGGACGACATCAGGCGCGTCAGGGCGGGTGCGGCGGCCAACCCGTAGACCACGCCGGCGCCCGTTAACAGCAACGCATGGCGGACGAACATTCCCGTCAGTTGCTGACTTTGCGCCCCAAGCGCCATGCGAATTCCGATCTCCCGCCGGCGCTGCGACACCGAATAGGCGATCACGCCGTAGAGGCCTACGACGCCCAACAGGAGAGCCATTCCACCTGCAAGCCCCAGCATCACGAGCGTGAAGGAAGTCCGCGCCATGGATCGCCGATAGAGATAATCCAGCGTGCGGACATCCGCCAGTGGAAGGTCGGGGTCCACCGACCACACGGCCCGCTGCACCTCGCTCATAAAGCTTGGCGAGCCGGCCCGCCCACTTCGAACTGAGTAAGTCACATAGCGGCGTACGTCCACGTCGTTACCCTCGAAGTTTGCCAGAAGAACCGGCCAATACACCGAACTTGGCGGCGCCTTTTCCACTCCGTCATCACGAGTATTGCCGACAACCCCGACAACCTCGCGCCAGCCCTCCTTGGTGTTGCCCCGGACTTGTTTGCCCAGCGCCCTCAAGGGGTCGCGCCAGTATTCCCGCGCTACTTTTTCGGAAACGATAGCCACAGGCAGCTTATTGTAGACGTCACTCCAAGTGATGTCGCGGCCCGCCAGAAGCGGCGTGCCAAGAGTTTTGAAAAAACCCGGCGCAATGAACCTGTATCGGACGAGCGGAATGTCACTTTGAGAATAAGTGCGGTCACTGGCGAAGAGTGAGTCGCCCCACTCATTGCCATCCAAGGGGATGCTCAACGAGAAACTGGCGGAGGAGACGCCCGGAATGGCCTCAATCTTACGCAAGATCTCCTCCTGAAGCCGGGTCACGCGTTCGGGTTCCTTGACCTGTGTATCGGGGATGTTGACTCGAAATGTCTGAAGCTGCGAAGGCGCAACGAATCCCGGGTCGACGCCAGTCAACGCACGGAATGTACGGATCATCAATCCGGAACTGATCAGCAGAACGAGCGCCAGCGCCACTTGGGCGATCACCAGGAAACTGCGTGAGCGGTGACGTTGCCGGCTTTCGCTCATCGAACGCCCGCCCTCGCGCAGTCCGGTTCTCAGGCGTGCGCCCGAATATTTCAAGGCGGGGATGGAACCAAAAAGCAGGCTTGCGACAAATGATAGTGCCAGCGTGAAGACGACCACCGTGCCGTCGATGCCGATTTCCTCGAGACGAGGCAAGCCCGCCGGCGCCAAGGCCATCAGGAGCCGCAAGGCGCCGTAAGCGAGCGCCAAGCCGAGGCCGCTCGCTAACAGCGCCAGAACGAGGCTGTCGAGAAACAACTCCGCCGCGATGCGCAGCCGGCTGGCGCCCAGCGCGGCACGGAGGGAGAGTTCCTGCTCGCGTCCTTCGGCGCGGACCAGAAGCAGGTTGGCCACATTAGCGCAGGCAATCAGCAGCACCAAACCGAGACCGCCCATCAGAACCCACAGGACCTTGCCTACGTCGCCTACCACATATTGCTTCAGGGTGTGGAGGTTCGGTCCGATTCGCGCACTTTGAAACATCTTCACGCTGAAGCCGGGCGGCGGGGGAAAACTCCGGTCGACAATAGGGAGCATCCGAGCCACGTCAGCGCTGGCCTGGGCAAGAGTGACTCCCGGCTTGAGCCTCGCGATGCCGTCATAGCTATATTGGCCCAATGTGGTTTTGGCGCGGTCAAACTGCATGGGAATGAGAAGGGCGAGGTCACTCCAGTCTTGAAAACGGAAATCCTGCGGCAAGACTCCAATGATTTGGCGCAGCTTTCCGTCCGCTGTGATGGTTTTTCCGATCACGGAGCGGTCGCCACCGAACTTACGGCGCCAGTATCCGTAAGTCAGGATTACCGTGTCCGCGCTGCCTGGAGAATCGTCCGCACGGCTGAACAAGCGGCCGAGCATGGGCGAGACCCCCAGAATCGGAAGGATTCCGTCGGTGACGACGAGGCCCGTCACCTTCTCCGGTTCGCCAAGGCCGGTGACGTTCAGAGCGTAGCCGGTAGTGACACCGATGTCCTGGAAGGTATGGCTCTGCTCGCGGAATACGAAGTAGGTTGAGGGCGACAGATTCACTTCCTTGAGGTTTATGCCCGGTGCCGTCAGCCAGACGGCAACCAATTCCTCAGGTTGAGGATAAGGCAAGGGCTTGAGCAAAACGCCTTCCAGCACACTGAAAATCGCAGTGTTCGCGCCAATGCCGACCGCCAGCGTCAGCAGCGTGACGGCTGTGAAAAAGGGCGCGCGCCCGAGCCTCCTGAGCACCTGTCTGAGTTGATCGGCCAAAAACCCCATAGACCACCTCCTTAGCGCGTTAGACGCAGCGTTGCGGAAGCCAGTTATCGCCGGCAGAGCCGGTCCTGAGCGGAGCGAAGGAATGCCCGCGCGACTGCGGGCGGGACGCCCGCACCACAATGTTGCCCTTTCGCAGCTTCAAGCACCCAGTTGGTTGATACGTCGACACATGAACGCGGGTTCCCGAAAATCTGTCTTGGCGCGTCTGTTGCCGGGGCAGCCCTTGTGGCTGCCCTTCGCCGTTAGGAGGGTGGCCACCTCCCGGACGACCACAAGGGTCGTCCCTACCGGGCGCGATCCTCCCGTCGTTCCATCCAAAGCTTGTAGAGACCCCAGGCGGCGAGGGTGCTGCAATCGCGGATGGTGCCGTTGAGCATCATCCCCTCAAATTGGCGAATCGAGACTGCTCGCAGAATCAGATCGTGCTCTTCGGGGTCAGGATCGGCTTCGGCGGGTGCCAGTCCGGTAGCGAGGAAAACATGCTGCTTCTGATGGGTGAAGCCGTAAGCGATCCAAAGCGCCCCGAGGCGGGTCATGCTTTGGGCGGTTAGGCCCGTTTCTTCCCGGAGCTCTCCCCGCGCCAGTTCCTCGGGGTCGACTCCGGTGGTTTCCCAACCCCCTTGGGGCAACTCCAGGCAGCGATCCTGCACGGTGTAGCGAAACTGTTCGATCAGGTAGATGGTTTCGCCTTGAATGGGCAGGATGATGGCGCAGTCGTCTTTATCCACCACGCCATAGATGCCGTGGACGCCGTTGCTGCGCTCCACCTCGTCCTCACGGACGCGCAGCCAGGCGTTGCGGTACACTTCGCGGCTACTCAGGGTTTTGATGCTCATGGTTATGAGTGTACAACAAGCCTCAGCCCGACGAAGCGGAACGACTTCCTTCGCCGCGCGGGAGATCTGCGCCTTAGCATCTGCGCATTAGCAGTGGAGAAGAAATCCCAATGGCGTTATACTTAGCAGAGGGGCAAACACCTAAGGGGGGAAAAGCTTGATGAGGGCAGTTACATTCGCAATCAGCATGTCCGTCGCCTGTCTCGCCGTGACCATGCTCGCCACGGATGGCCCTTCCTCGACTGCCGACTCCGCCTCCTGGAGTTCCAAGGCGGCCGCCGGCTACCTCGATGGACGAATGACCTGGTGGATGGGGTGGGACGTGGCGGCTCGTGACCATGGAACCTTCTGCGTCTCCTGCCACACGGTGGTGCCTTATGCGATGGCGCGGCCCGCCCTCCGGGCGACTCTCGGTGAGGAGGGCGTCTCACCAGTGGAGCGCCGGCTTCTGGATAACGTTACGAAGCGGGTTCGAATGTGGAAGGATGCCGAGCCCTTTTATCCCGACGCCAAGCGAGGGTTCCCCAAATCGTCGGAATCGCGCGGAACTGAATCCGTTCTCAACGCTCTGATTTTGGTCGGTTACGATGCGCCCACCGGCAAGTTGAGCGGCGACACGCGGCTGGCGCTCGAGAACATGTGGGCAGAGCAACTGAAGACGGGTGAAGCCAAAGGCGCCTGGTCCTGGCTACAGTTCCACAATTCCCCTTGGGAGGGTGATTCCCAATACTACGGCGCGGTTCTGGCCGCGATTGCCGTGGGAAGCGCACCCGGCGGCTATCAATTCTCCCCGCAGATTCAAGACAAGGTGAAATTGCTTCGTGAGTATCTTGTGGAGGGGTTCGAATCGCAAAAACTGATTGACCGCGTGCTTCTGGTCTGGGCGTCGACGAAGGTGCCGGGACTCCTGACGCCTGAACAACAAAAGTCCATCATGAATGAGGCCCTGGGCAAACGGCAGGCGGACGGCGGCTTCAGCTTGTCGGCATTTGTAGGGGATTGGAAGCGTCATGACAACACGCCTCTCGAAACCAAGAGCGACGGCTACGCCACCGGAGTCGTTACGCTGACGCTCGAGGAGGCTGGCATGAAGCGCGACCAGCCCGAGCTGAAAAGGGGCCTGACATGGCTGGTGCAGAATCAAGAGAAGACGGACGGCCGTTGGCTGGCTTATTCGCTGAATAAGCAACGTGACCTCGCTTCCTATACAGGCCTCTTCATGAGTGATGCCGCCACGGCCTACGCTGTGCTGGCCCTCGAGCACCGAGAGTAAGAACCCGACGGTTCGCTTCTTTGCGATCTTGGCGCTCCTTTCGGCTTTGCCTGAAACCGTCTGCTTCATCAGCCGTCCGCTATAAGGAGTAAAGTGTACTTGCAGAAGGCGAACACGCGAGCGTCCCTTCAGCATCCTATTCGGTCGGCAAGGCATCGAAAGCAACATGGCGACTTTAAGTAAATCCTGGGTCCGGCGCAGGGTCGAGCAGGGTATGAAGGCGGGCCTGCTCCGCGCCTATCGCGGCGTGGGCGTGAATCCCGATAAGTACTTAATGCACCTCCGCCGCGCTTATGGCCTACCCATCACTTCCTTCCGCGCAATGAACACCTTGCCCCTGCCGGTCGTGGATTATCTTGCCGACAAGACCATTCGCGCTTCGATGAAGATGGCGATGCTGGAAGGGGCAGGAACGGGCTTGGGCGGTTTGATGTCGGTCCTTCCCGATGTTGGCTTTCTGGGCGGCATCACCTGGCGGATGGTTCAGAAGCTAAGTTTGATACACGGCTTCGAATACGCCAGCGAAGACGACATGGCGGATCTGTGGCTGGCGGCCGCCAGCGCCGCGGGCATCGATATGGGGAAGGACCTGGTGCGCAAAGAAGTTATCGAGCGATTCGTGCCGCGCATCGTGGAACGCATCGCAATTCAAGCCGGCGGCGAGATTGCGGAAAACGGACTCGTCCGCCTGGTGCCGTTCCTGGGCTCGGTCATGGGCGGCACGCTCAACTATTACTTCGTGCGCGGGTGGGGACGCCGGGCGCGGCGCCATTTCCGCGAACGGCACCTCTTGCTCCGCGACCACCTTTCATCCCATCTTGCGTTGGATGCCCCTGCGGCTACTCCGCAGTTGACGGAATCGAAACTCCGCTTGCCCCAATAAACTGTCAAGTGGCGACTGAACGGCTCTTCCACTCCGCGCGGACGTACCCCTCTGGACATCGTAGCGTCCCATCGTGCAGTTGAATGTAAAGGTGAGATTACGCTCTGAGCGGGCGGGATAAAACGGTCGCCGTACCAAAGAACGTTTCTTTTGCCCACGAGACGACTTTTACATAACAATCGAATCGTCACTCCCGCTTAAATGTACCGCGTAAATGCATATTGCCATTTCTCCCGCTTTTGGATATGCTAGTATCGCGGGGTGGAGCAGTCTGGTAGCTCGTTGGGCTCATAACCCAAAGGTCGCTGGTTCAAATCCAGCCCCCGCAACCATGGGCGCTTTTCGGAGAAACCGGGAGGCGCCCTTCCTGCTTTTAGTTACGGGTAGGTATCAAGCCCCGCTCGAAGCACTTGGGCGACTCCTCGGCCCAGCGGGGCATACGTAGTTTGCTCTTGTTAATCCACCGCGGCACGCAGCGCACCTCAACTTCCCCACCAGCCGCTTCATTACTGCGGTCGAACTGGGGCACATAAACAAAGTAGGTTTCCCACTCGTAATTGCCATGCACTGCTCGCCAGAAGGCCGTCAGACGCTGCTGCCCGTCAAGCAAATTCTGGGTGACAGTTCCCGACGTCCGCTCGGCGGTGCGGATGTAGCGGGAGACAAACTTCTCCGGCCCGGCGACCTCCAGCACAAGGGCAACCCCAACAGGCAGGTTGCTGATGATCGTGTTTAGAAACCTCGTAATCCGTCCCCGATCCCATGCCTCGAAACGCTGAAATCGCGGCAGCTTCACTGAGCCCTGGTCAATTTGGTGAAACCAGGCACCGAGTGTGCGGTCCTGCGCTTTGCTGGATTGCTGCATGATGTTCATCCGTATGCTCCCACCGAATGCTGATCGGCCAAACCAGTCGTTCTCTCGCGTCAAATTCCGATCATCTTACCATACTCGCTCATTTCGGCAGGGGTAGTCGTTTACACGGTAACGACGGGCGTACCGGGCCTCCTGAACAATGGGACAACCCCAGTCCGCCAGCGCAAGAACGGTGCCGAAGTGCGATCAGCAGAACGTTTGTTGCCACCACCGGGCGTTCGATTCGCCGTTGTTCGCCCTGCATCTACCGATTATGGTCGCGTACCGGGCTACGCGGGAGTTTCTCCAGGAACCGGCCTGCAGTGACGACTCTCCGAAGCGTCCAAGGCGATTGATCCTGCCTAACGGCGTAATGGCGAGTAATCCGTTGACGCGGGATAAGTCTACCCTTGGCGACAAGGCAGGAGTAATCCATGAAGGGGTGGGCCCAACTTCCGTGTGGCCCACGATCGACCAAGTGACGGGATTCAGCAAACCCACGCCGTGGCCGCCGGCTAAGGTCCCCGAGTTCTCATTTACATTCTGTAGCAGCGTTAGTACAAGTGCTGAGCGCTCGAGTGCGCCAGAATGAGCACCTCACTTCCGCGATTCTTGCCTCAAAGGGCCAGGCCGGCAAGGGTCAGCATTTTCTGAAACCGGACTTCGGAGCGGTAAGCATCGAAGGCTTCGGCGATGTTCAGCTTCAGGCACGCGGGAGAACGTTGCTTGATGGCTGTGTCCAACCATTGATACATCGCTTCTTTGTCGGCGAGTTGGGCGTACACGCCCGCCACAGTGAATGGAACCACAAAGGCCTTCTTGTTGCCGACGAACTCCTGCACGATGGCAAGCGCTTTTTCCCGCTGGCCGGCTTGCGCGTAGATGTTCGCCAGGACAAGATTCGTGTCGGGGTCGTTCCCGGCAAGGTCCACCGCCTTCTGCCCATGCTCAATCGCATCCTTGAACTGTTTCTCATCGGCGTAGAGGAGGCCTAGCAAGGCGTGCGGAAGCGAGTGTTCGTGCTGACTCAAGACTTTTCGAGCCAGTTCGATGGCTCGATCGTAGTTGTGTTCGGCCTCGCAGAGCATCACCAACGTCATATCGATCTGAATCGCCAGCGGATTCACTTCTTTGGCCCGGCGGAACTGCTCCTCCGCTTTGTCGAATCGCCGGGAATAGTAAAGCAAGATCCCGTACCACTGATGTGCTCGCGCGCTGTTCGGATTGAGCTCGATGGCTCGCTGGAATTCACGTTCGGCGCCGGGGAGATCCCAATCATAAAACAAAGTTATGCCGGCCAGAGTGCTATGAGCGTCGGAAAGATTGGAGTCCAATTCGATGGCGCGTTGCACGGCGGCACGCGCCTTGGGATAGACCTCCGCCGCGGGCGCCCACGCGTTGGAGCCTTGCACGGCGTATCCGGCGGCTAACCCGGCGTATGCCTCGGCGTAGAGAGGATCCCGGTCGAGCGCCTGGTTGAAGTAGCTCATCCCCTTTTTCATATCTTCGGGCGAAAGGCGCTGTCCCATGTATTGCCCGCGGAGATAAAGCTCATGAGCCGCCGGATCCACGTGGTGTTTTTGAGCGTCGCGCCCGGCAACCGCCGACACCTTGACCCTCAGGGCATCGGAAACCGCGTGAGCGATCGCGTCCTCGACGACAAAAGCGTCTTTGAATTCACGTTCGTACGTATCCGACCAAACGTGGTAGCCGTCGCCGGTGCGAATCAACTGCGCCGTAACGCGCAGCCGGGATCCCTGGGCCTGTAAGCTTCCTTCCAGCACCGACGCCACGTTCAATGCTTTCCCGATCTGCCGCACATCCTCGGATTTGCCCTTGAATTGAAAAGCGGAGGTGCGGGCCACCACCCGCAACCCGATGCCCTGTGCAAGGTAACCCGTGACTTCGTCCGTGATTCCGTCACTGAGGTATTCGTTTTCCGGATTTCCCGTCAGATTGAGAAACGGCAGGACAGCCAGCGAGAGCCCAGGGCCGTTTATTTGAGGTGACCGGGTATGGCGCTGGTAGAGAACGACGGCCGCGATTGCCAACAGCAGGAGTAAAGCGGCACTCAGCTTCCAGTATTTGCGCCTGACGAACGATCGCGCGGGAACCCGTTGGTTCGTCGCATCGCTCGACGCTTCCCCGACCGTGATGGCCGGCGCCGCAACCCGGACGAAAGAGGCTGCGTAACCCCCTTTCGGAACTTCGATCCGAACTGCGTCCCTTTGACCTTCCTTTTGGTAGTACTCGTCCAGCTTGACGCGCAGACGGCGTGCCGTCATCCTCACGACCGGATCAAGTTTGGGGTCGAATGAGGCATCCCGACCAAACACCTCCACACCCACCCGGTATTCCTTAAGTTGATCCCCCTCTCCCTTAAGGGTGCTCTCCACGACGTACTGCAAGAAGCGTTTTAGAAGTCCGGAGTCTCGAAGGGGCGAGGAGGTAACCACCCGTTCCAGTTCGCTCCTGACTGCCGATTCCGGCAGGGTGTGATCCTCCACCTGCGGGTGAGCCACGGTAGAGAGATTTCCCGTGGAAGATACCTTCATCTTCATACTCCCGGCAAGTTGTTGATTTTCCGAGAGAAAACTCTTAAGCCCGCGGCCCCGGCGACCCAGTTTACCTCGACTTTACCCCAGGATACTTCCCAAGAAAGTGAGGTAATGGGAAAAATCCCGAACGCAAGCGAGTTTTCCGAATTTTTCGACTTCGTGCATTGACTTCCCGGTCGGCGGACGCCCTGGCCTTCGCCCGATGCGAAGGCAGATCGACTGCCCAAGAAGGTCGAAGATCGGTCGCGCATGGCTGCGGCCCTGAAATCGCATTGTACACCCGCCAGCCGGGCTCAGCTAAGTGCCGAACTTGGCATTAAGGGCGTTGCTAACTGCAATGACCGCGAAGCCCCGACCGAGGGTTAGATCGAACCCGCATGCGGAAAGGGTTGAGACAAGAACTTTAGGAAAGTATGAAAACCAAAAGGAGGAGATTATGAAATCCAGAATTTCGAGTTCGCTTGTTGTTGGTGTATTCCTTGGGCTGGGACTGGCCGTCGCTGCGAGTGCTCAACAACCACCGAGGTTCATCACCTTCGACCCTTCCGGCAGCCAAGCCACCTACCCTTCGGGGATCAGCGATGCGGGGGTGATCACCGGAGATTACTACGACTCCAACAGTGTGTCCCACGGCTTCGTGCGCACTCCCGACGGGGAAATCACGACGTTTGACGCTCCGGGCGCGGGAAGCACGCCAGGCTTGGGCCTGGGAACGTTTCCGTCTAGCATAACTTCGGCGGGTGCGATCACGGGGTATTACACGGACGCTAACAATGTAGCTCACGGCTTCCTTCGCGATCCCAGGGGCGATTTCACCGAGTTCGATGTTACGGGCGCGGGCACGGGCTCCGGCCAAGGCACCTTTGCCGGTAACATCAACGAGATTGGAGAAATCGCGGGTGAGTACCTCGACTCCGACAACGTGTACCACGGCTTCCTGCGCACTCCCCACGGCAACATTGTCACCTTCAATGTCACGGGCGCGGGCACGGGCGCCAGCCAAGGCACCTACACTGCATTTACCGACGGCATCAACCTGCTGGGAGCGACCGCGGGAGAGTCCGAGGATGCCAACAACGTGTATCACGGCTTCGTGCGAACTCCGTTCGGCTCTATCATCACGTTCGATGCCCCGGGCGCGGGCACAGGCCCCGGCCCAGCGGGGTGCGTCTCCTGCCCAGGCACCCAATCGTCCGGAATCAATCTGTTTGGCGTAATCGTGGGAGAATTGCTTGACAACAACACGGTATGGCACGGCTACGTGCGTGCGCCGGATGGGTTTATCACAACGTTCGAGGCGCCGGGCGCGGGCAGCACACCCGGCTCCTTCCAAGGCACGGTGGCCGAGAATATCAACGCCGGAGGGGCGGTCACGGGCTATGTGACGGACGGAAACTATTTCGACCACGGCTTTGTGCGCTCTGCCAACGGCCAGATCACGGTCTTCGACGCTCCGGGGGCGGGCAGTCCTCCGGGCGGCGAGTTCTATGGCACCGTGCCCTATTGCAACAACGACGAGGGAGCAATTACGGGATATTACAACGACGCTACCGGTTTCGCGCACGGCTTCCTGCGCACCCCGTAAGCGGAGGGCGATCAAGTGAGGCTGGCGCAACTCTCCTACAGGTGCGCCCTAAGGCTCGGACATTTGTAGGCGAAGCCCGCCTTGGAGCGCGTGCAGCGGGGCTGCCGCCTCCTCCGAATTGGAAAACACCGGGGCCGCGAGGTCAAAAGGAGGCGGGTGTGAAGAAACCAGGCTCGAACAACAGGGCGAGCGCCGATCAGAGGACCCTAATCACCGTCATCACCATGTTTGCTGCCCTGGTGGTTCCGGTGCAGCTTCGGCTGGCCGCGCAGGATGGGCAGCAACCCAAGCAGGAGAAGCCAGGCGCCACCGCCGCCACTGCCAATTACAACTTCCTGATAGGCTCGGGACTTCTCTGTGACTCGGATGACTCAACTGCCTGCCCGGCGGTGGCCGGAGCAGCCAATCAGGAGACCATCGAGATTAGCGGGGCCGGCACGCTCGATCTGGCCGGCAAGTCGGTGACTGCAGCCGGCGCTTTCGCTGAGAAGACTCCGACGGGAGACATCGTCACCACTGGCGTCTGGACGGCTACCGCACTGGAAAGCTTTCAGCCTTACGGGATCGCGCCCGGGGCGCTGCAGCGGGACTATCCACAGCTCAAAGCGCTTGGGGCGTTTCCCATGGGCAAGATGCCCGCCCGCATCATGGCTGGTCCGATGGCGGCCGGGGGCCTGGCCGTAATCCGCATCCGTCTGCTGCCGGATGCAGGCAGTCCCACGGACGCTGTCCTGCAGGTCAACTGCGCGAAAGGCAAAGCGCCGGAGGAAGAGCAGAGCGATGGAGTCCGGTTGACCATCAGCGGCGGCCCGCAGTTCGACGAACGGGTCAGCGGGCGCACCGTCTTCCTGCTGCGCAGGCCGGGACCCAACGCTGCTTGGAACGGCCACACCGTTGGTAACGCCGAGCACTAAAGGAGACGTTAACCACTATGACCGCGAAGCCCTGGCCCAGGTTTAGGTCGTGGGGGATGCGGAAATGGTTCTGACAAAAGTCTTAGGAAAGTACAAAAACCAACAGGAGGTGAGTATGAAATCGAAAAAGTGGACTGTATTTGTTGCCGGCGTCTTCGTGGCGCTGGCGGTTGAGGTGGGATGGGCGCAGAACGAGCAAGCGGAAAACCATCCCCCGAACTACACCGTTATCAATCTCGGCACTCTAGGTGGCACCAACAGCGTGGGGGAGGGCATCAACAACTTAGGCTGGGTGGGGGGCTATGCAGACCTGGCGGGAAATACCAACCAGCACGCCGTCCTGTGGCTGCCGGGATTGAAAATAGACCTCGGTACGTTCGGAGGACCAAACAGTTATTCGGCTTTCGCACCCAACGAACTAGGCCAAGCCACGGGCCTAGCGGAGACCTCCGTACCTGATCCCATGGGAGAGGATTACTGTGGTTACGGCACCCACCTCAAGTGCCTCGGGTTCCTTTGGCAGTTGGGCATCAAGGTCCCGCTCCCAACGCTCGGAGGCAATAACAGCGAGGGCTATGACATCAACAACTCAGGTCAAGTAGTTGGAGACGCAGAAACCGTTGTTCAAGATTCCACGTGCGAATCCCCTCAGGTCCTCCAGTCTTTGCCCGCGGTTTGGGAAAACAGGCACGTTCGAGCACTCCCAACGTTCGAGGGCGACCCGGACGGATACGCCCTTGCGAATAATGACCTGGGTCAAGTGGTCGGCTCCTCGGGTAACTGCAGTACCAATCCCAGTGCTCACGCCTTGCTCTGGCAAGACGGCAAGGTGATTAACCTCGGCTCTCTCGGAGGCGTGATGAACAACGAGCCGCAGGACATCAATAACCTCGGTGAGGTGGTCGGTCTCTCCGACCTCGCCGGAGACACTACCGCTCATGCTTTCCTCTGGCGCAACGGCGAGATGAGCGACCTCGGCACGCTTGCCGGGGACGTCTCAGATGTCGAGAGTGTTGCTGACGGCATCAACAACCACGGCCAGGTAGTCGGCTGTTCCTGTGGGGGACCAAACGGGAATTGCGGCGCATTCCTATGGCAGAACGGCACGATGACGGATCTCAACGCGCTCATTCCTGCTGACTCCCCCTTGTATCTGCTCGTGCCCTTTGGCATCAATGATAGCGGAGCGATCGTGGGTTATGCGTACCAGGCGAGTACCGGCGACTACCCCGCTTTCCTGGCGGTTCCCGTCCGGGGCGGCGCTCCTTCGCCGGATGCACAGCTCAAATTAGTTCCCAAGGTCACCTTGCCGGAAAACCTCCGCAAGCAGTTAGCTCAGAGACATCGAGGCCGACTCGGAGTTGCGCCGACAGCGCCCCAATGATGGCTGTGAAACCGGGGTACCGCAGAGGTAGCGCGGAGGTACGCATTCTTTGCGTTCCTCCGCGGCTCTTCTCGCGCCCCATCCGAAGCCGCGCCAGCGGAACACGGCTCGCTGGTAACCTCGACGGGTGGCTCAGACGATCCGACGATTGTTGTCAGGATGTGGGCGCCCCTATCGAACCTCCGAATGGCCTCCTGGCGCGCAGGCCCGCGCTTGCAGCGCCTCCTGCGCCGCAGGGAATTGCCGCCGCAGTTGCGGATTGACTCGCCGGTGGTGGCGGCCTAAGATGAATTCCAAGGGCAGGTTCCCACATTATGATCGGCCAGACAGTGTCGCACTATCGCGTCCTCGAGAAGTTAGGCGGCGGGGGCATGGGTGTGGTCTACAAGGCTGAGGACACGGAACTGGGCCGCTTCGTCGCCCTGAAATTCCTTCCCGAGGACCTGGCCCAAGACCCGCAGGCACTCGAACGTTTCCGCCGCGAGGCGCGGGCCGCCTCCTCCCTGAACCATCCCAATATCTGCACCATTTACGAGATCGGCAAGCACGAAGGGCATTCCTTCATCGCCATGGAGTTTCTGGACGGCATGACGCTGAAGCACCGCATCCTGGGGCGTCCGCTGGAAACCGAGATGCTGTTATCGCTGGCCATCGAGATTGCCGATGCCCTGGATGCGGCGCACACGGAAGGGATCGTGCACCGCGACATCAAGCCGGCCAATATTTTCGTCACCAAGCGCGGGCATGCCAAGATCCTGGATTTTGGCTTGGCCAAACTTTCCCCAACCTACAACCCTCGCCCCCTTGGGGGAGAGGGTGGCCCGCGAAGCGGGACGGGGGGTTTTGCCGGCTGACCGGCCCACGGCCTCTATCGAGTTCGAACACTTGACCAGCCCGGGCACAATGCTGGGCACGGTGGCTTACATGTCGCCCGAACAGGCCAGCGGAAAGGAACTCGACACGCGCACCGATCTGTTTTCCTTCGGCGCAGTGCTGTATGAGATGGCGACGGGCGTCTTGCCTTTTCAGGGCGAAACCTCGGCCCTGATCTTCAAAGCCATACTCGATTTGGATCCACCGCCTCCAATTCGCTTCAATCGGGATATTCCGCCCAGGCTGGAAGACATTATCAACAAAGCGCTGGAGAAGGATCGCAACCTGCGCTACCAGAGTGCCGCAGACATGCGGACCGACCTGCAGCGGCTGAAGCGCGATACGGAGAGCGGGCGCGTGCCCAAGGTCAGTTCCGGGATGGTTGCCGTGGCGGAAGAGAGCGGCGCGCAGACGGCAGCATTGCCGGGAACTCCAGGCTCTGCCTCGGCTCCGGTTGGGATTTCATCGTCTCCATCAGCGGTGGCCCACGCAGCCGCAGTCCTGGCAGCCGAACGAAGCGGGCGGTGGAAAGTTCTTTTCCCCGCTGGGGTCGTGCTTGTCGCAGGGTTGGCAGCCGTTGGCTTGTATTTGCGCTCGCGCTACCAGAAGGCTGCGCCGCTCACCGAGCAGGACACCATCGTGCTCGCCGATTTCACCAATACGACCGGTGATGCCGTCTTTGACGATGCCTTGAAGCAGGCGCTGGCGGTCGAGTTGGGGCAGTCTCCCTTTCTGAACGTGCTCTCGGACCGCAAGGTCAGCGAGACGCTGCGCATGATGGGCCGTCAACCTAACGAGCGGGTTACGCTGGATGTGGGTCGTGAGCTCTGCCTGCGCACGGGGAGCAAAGCCTTGTTGGGCGGGACGATCTCCAGCCTGGGCAGCCATTACCTGCTTGACCTGACGGCGGTGGCCTGTAGCACGGGCGACACCTTGGCCAAAGAGCAGTGTGAAGCCACCAGCAAAGAAGATGTTCTGAAAGCCTTGAGTCGAGCCTCGACCAGCCTGCGGGCCAAGCTGGGAGAGTCGCTGCCCTCGGTGCAGAAGTTTGACGTGCCGATTGAAGCCACCACTCCCTCGCTCGAGGCCCTGAAGAATTACAGCATGGGTATCAGGGTACGGAACGAAAAGGGCGATGCCCCGAGCATCCCATTCTTCAAACGGGCGATTGAACTTGATCCTAATTTCCCCATGGCGTATGCCGAGTTGTCGGTAGTGTACGGTAACCTTGGGCAACTGTCGCTCGCGCTCGAATGTGCTAGCAAGGCCTATCAATTGCGGGACAGGGTGACGGAACGGGAGAAACTGCGCATTACAGCGCGTTATTTCGGCGCCACGGGAGAAACGGAAGAAGAGGCACAGACCTACGAGCTGTGGGAAGCCAGCTACCCTCGTGATGACACTCCCCATGGCAACCTGGGGGCTATCTACTCCAACATGGGGCAATATAACAAAGCGCTCGCCGAATATCAGGAAGCGGTGCGGCTTGCGCCTGATTATGTCGTCAACGATTCAAATCTAGGGTTGACGTATCTCAGCCTGAACCGGCTGGATGAAGCGAACGCCGTCTTCGATCAGGCGCTCGCGCAAAAGCTGGACAGCGGAAATCTACGCGGGAACATCTACTCGCTTGCCTTTCTGCGGGGAGATGCGGCCGAGATGCAGCAGCAGTTGGACTGGGCTGTGGGCAAGCCCGGAGATGAGGACTGGCTACTGTCGACGCAGTCGGATACGGAAGCTTACTACGGGCGGATGGTCAAGGCGCGTGACTTCTCCCGCCGGGCGGTGGACTCGGCGGTGCGCGCCGACTCCAAAGAAACTGCGGCCTTCTGGCAGGTCAATGCGGCGCTGCGCGAGGCGGAGTTGGGCGACACTCTCAGGGCGAGGCAGGGAGTCACGGCGGCTTTGGCGCTGTCTCCAGGGCGGGATGTGAAGGTAGCGGCAGCCCTCACGCTGGCTCGCACGGGGGATCTTCCCCGAGCCAAGGCGCTGGCCGAGGAACTGGAGAGGACCTACGCGGCCAATACCCTGCTGAAAGTCTACTGGCTCCCCACCATCAACGCCGCCATCGCAGTTAACGAGGGCAATTCGTCCCAAGCGTTGCTGGATTTGGAGCCCGCCGCGCCCTACGAACTGGGCGAGCCAAGTTTCATCAACTATCTTTACCCGGCCTATGTGCGTGGGCAAGCCTACCTGTTGGCGCACAATGGGACAGCCGCCGCCGGCGAGTTCCAGAAGCTGCTCGATCACCGCGGCATCGTACAGAACTTTGTCACCGGCTCCCTGGCGCATCTTCAAATTGGCCGCGCCTACGCCATGGCCGGCGACACCCCCAAGGCCAAGGCCGCCTATCAGGATTTCTTTACGCTCTGGAAAGACGCCGACCCCGACATCCCCGTCCTTAAACAAGCCAAGGCCGAATATACCAGGCTCCGTTAACCGCGCTAACCCTCGAGGAATCTACACGCCTGATTGTGACGCGCCGATTGCCCACGATCAACGGCGTAGGGAGGAGTTACGCGCATCGTCATGTGTGACGGTTAAGGGGGCCGTCGCCCATGTCGAAACCACGCAAGAAGAAGCGCGCGCCAAAGCGAGTCCTGGCGCTTCCCGACCTCGAACAATCCAAAGCAGCCGTCCTCAATAGCCTTACCTCCGAAAGCGGCCAGCGTATCTATGATCGCGCCATTACCGACTTTGTCGACTGGTACTGCTCCGAACCACGATTGGCATTCAACCGTACGGTGGTTCTGCGGTACAGGATCTATTTGGAACAGAAACTCTACGCGCCAACGACCATCAACCTCCGGTTGGCAGCCGTCCGACGGGTGGCGCTTGAAGCGGCCGATTCGGGCCTGCTCAGTCCGGATTTGGCCGCGGGAATTCGGCGCGTCAAGGGAGTGCGCCGGATCGGCGTGCGTGTCGGGAACTGGCTCAGCGTCGAGCAGAGCAAGCGGCTTCTGGCGAGCGCGTGCCGCGACTCATTGCGCGGCAAGAGGAATTACGCGATGCTTGCTATGCTCCTCGGGTGCGGACTTCGCCGGGGCGAGTTGCTCTCACTACGAGTGGAGTCTATTCAGTTGCGAGAGGAGCACTGGGTCATCGCTGACCTGCTGGGCAAGGCTGGACACATCCGGACAGTACCGATTCCAGCCTGGGTGAAAACGGCCATTGATGAATGGAAGGAGACCAGCGGCATCACGGAAGGGGCACCGTTTCGTTCGATCCGGAAGACGGGCCGGGTTTGGGGAAATGGAATGACGGCCAAGGTGCTGTGGGAGACTGTACGGGAGGCCGCCTCCAGAGCCGGGATAGAAAAGCTTGCTCCCCACGACCTTCGCCGCACATGTGCGAGGCTCTGTCACGTCGCCGGCGGCGAGCTGGATCAAATCCAGTTCTTACTCAGTCATGTCTCAATCCAGACCACAGAGCGCTACCTTGGATGCAAGCAGGAGTTGCGCCGCGCCGTGAATGACCACATCGGCATCGAGCCGCTGGACGCTGACCGATGATTGAAGTGCTGGTCTGGGGAGAGACGGTAGATCGCCACTAGCCGACTACCAAGGAGCTACTTCCTCGAACCCCATATCCGGGGAGTTTGCATGATTGCTGGGGGGAAGGTCTGTTAATGTGTTCTCCCCGGTGATTCGGTTTCCGGCCTGGGCCATGCGCCAGCGCTCGCGCTGCGGGGTGCAACTTCCGGGTTCCCGTGACTCGGGCGCAGCGCCCGGCACGAACCGAGACTTCCTGACATTAGGGCCAGCTTTACAGCTCATTTGCTCACAGGCTGAACAGTTGTTATGGTGTAAGCCACGTCAGGAGGCAAATATGACGAAATGGATTCTCAAGGCGGCCTTGATCGTTTCGGCGCTCCAGTCGACCGCGATAGCGCAATCGAAAGACACTCTGGTCGGCACCTGGAAGCTTATATCTTCCAAGGATATGACCGAGAAGGGTGAAGTGAGAAACTCATATGGCCGGAATCCCGCAGGCTTCCTCACATACACGGCTGACGGCCGAATGATGGTAATCATTACCAATGATGGGCGCAAGCCACTTTCCGCTCCCGACTGGATCTCGTCTCCAGCCGAGGAACGGGCGGAAGCATTTGCCACAAGCCTCGCATATGCGGGGAGTTACACTTTCTCCGGTGACAAAGTGATTCACCATGTTGAAGCCGCGTCGGTGCAAAACTTTGTGAACACGGACTTCGTACGCTTCATCACGAAGGTCGATCGCGACCGTTTGATTCTGCGGGTCCCCCCTTTGCTAAAGGGAGGCGAGCGAGTCACGCAAGAGCTTGTTTGGGAACGGATGAAGCCCACCCGATAGGTTCTAATTGATCCAATGTCGAAATGTTCCCCGATAACTCCTCACGGCGTGGTGTAGACCTATATCCGCACTCCGCGGATTGCCGCCCAGTCCGCAACAATCGTCCACAGCCACTTGTGTCTGCAGTCGGCATCGACGAAGAATGACCGTGCGGGGTGAATCCCAAGCTGCACAACTAACCCCGCCTCCGCTCTCCGTGCCTTTTGAGCCAGTCAGCTACCACTTCCGCAAAGCTGTCGTCGCGGAAATCACCCCGGTAAATGATGCGAAATCGGCCATCGTCAAGGGTCTCGCGCGAGATGACCTTGAGAGCGCCGCGATCGGTCTTGCCCTCTTCGTGAACCGTGATGGAAGTCGTCTGGATTCCGCGAGGCTCGTGCAGCCAGAGCTTCAAAATATCGCAGAGGCGCTTCTTCATCTCGCCCGAGGTCAATAGCAGCATGAAGAGTTTTCCGAGCCTGTGGTAGCGCCTGCTACTGCGGGTGATCCCAAACATCTCAGGCAGATATTGCATTCGGAACTGGAGAAAGTCCTGAATGAAGATGCCGAAGGCGGTCATCACTTGGCCATCGACCAGCAGCAGGAATCCACGGTCGGCGGTCGTCGCGCCCAATCGATGAACAAATAAATCTCTGAAGTACAACGATGTGGGCAGGCCCACCATGATGACCTGAAACTTCGAGGCCGGGGTGATTTCGTGATCGTCGTAGATGGGCAGTTTCTTGACTTCGCCGAAGCCGGTGGCGTTCCCAGCGCGGGCGTCGATCGAGCGATTCGAGATTATCCAAAGCGCGCGATGGTCGTCGGGTTTGCCGTAAACTTTCTTCCAGGGGACGGAGATTTCTTCCGTCCATTAAACACAGGGGAGAGCTGAACAAGAAACGCGGAGACCCACCTGCCCACTGTTCGAACGGGTCCGAGAGTTAATTCTCCGCCAGTGCGCTCCCGACTAAGGAGGGAAAACACTGACGATTTTCGACGTATCTACCTGGTCATTTGGTCTGATCTTCTTCCGCCTTCTTTGGCTAGGCGGAGTTGTAGGGGCGGCCCTTTTGGCCGCCCTGAAACAAACACGAGGATTCCCCTAGAACTTTTCGATGTGGCGCACGCATCGCGACAAGACTCGCCATGACGAATGCGCCATCCTCAATTCACCGTCAGAGTGTATTGAATCGTGTGAGTGAGCCTGGAAGCGGCGGCGGCGGTTGCCGTAACGTCCACGGTGTAAGTTCCTGCCGGCGTCCCAGGAGTGCTAGGAGGCGTAGTCGTTTGCGTTGCTCCTCCTCCGCAGGCGCTCCACAACACCACCAGCAGCAGGCCTGCGCTCAGCAGCCATGCGGCGCGACGCTTCCTCGCCTCAGCAAGGGCCGCAACGCTCGCCAGCCACAACAACGCGTACAGCCAGAACACTCTCCCCAGCCCTTGCATGCCGGGCGGCAGGAATCTCCCGTGCGGCGGTGACATCGATGACGCTGTGGTCGAAACTGCCACCGCCACTGTCGCCGATGCCGAGCCGTTCAGCGTCGCGGTGCTGGGTGTGAGCGTGCAGGTGGATTCCGAGGGCGCACCAGTGCAGGTGAGGTTCACCGTCTGATTGAACCCTCCTTGGGGAGCGAGCGTCAAAGAGTAATTCGCCGCCTGACCCGCAGAGACGCTCTGGCTGGTGGCGGAACTAGTCACGGCGAAGTCCATTCCCGTGCCCGAAAGCGGAACCGTCTGGGTGCCGGCGTTGTCCGTCAGTGTCAGCGTGCCGCTTCGACTCCCAGCGTCAATGGGCGAGAATGTGACACTGATCGTGCAACTCGCGCCGAGAGCCACGGAGCTACCGCAATTGTTGGTCTGGGCAAAGTCGCCGGAGCGGGTGATCTTGAGGGGACTCAGCGCCGCATTGCCAGTGTTAGTAAGCGTGATCATCTGCGGAGCGCTCTTGGTTGAAACCGTCTGCGCGGGGAAGTTCAGGCTCGCAGGCGAGAGACCCACGCCGGGCGATACTCCTATTCCCGTCAGGCTCGCCGTGAGCGTGAGCGGATACGGTGGGGCGTATGTGACGGTAAGGGTGCCGGTACGCGTCCCAGCGGTGGTGGGTGTGAACCAGACGGTGATCGGGCAGGATGCTCCCAGTAAGCTCATCGCATTGTCACAAGAGTTGTCCTGCTGGAAGTCCCCGCTGATCGAGAACGCCGGCACTCCGTAGCCACCAGGGTTAACAAGCATGATCGTTTGGGCGGCACTCATCGTGCCCACCGCCTGGTCTCCAAAAGTGAGACTAGTAGGCGAGAGGCTAGGCGGACCCTCCGAAAAGACATGGCCGATCAAAGCTACGGTTTGGGGACTGTTGCTGGCGTCGTCCGTCACGGTGAGCATACCCTCGTGGGGTCCGTCCACGGTGGGCTGGAAGGCGACATTGATTGTGCAACTCGCGTTCGGACCAACAGAAGGCAGGCAATTATTGGTTTGCGGCCACTCCCCAGGATCGTCAGGGACGGTCACACTGCCGACGGTCAGGACCACCGGAGCCCTATTCGTTAGCGTCACGGTCGCGGGAAAGCTCGGAAGCCCAACGGTGCCACTGAACTCCAGACGTGAGGGCGAGATCACCGCAGCGGAGATCGGACCGTTGCCGGTCAGTTGAAGCGTCTGAGGGCTGCCAGAGGCATTATCGGTAACCGCCAGGACTCCGGTGCGAATGGCTGGCGCCGTCGGCGTAAAAGTGACAGCGACCGTGCAGTTGGCTCCGGGCGCCACCGTCTGAACAGCGTAAAGGCAAGAGGAGCCTGTGGTGACCACCGCAAACTCGCCGCTGGCAGTAATGCCGGTGATGGTGAGCGGAGCATTCCCGAGGTTTGTCACGGTAACAATCTGTTGTGCGCTGGTGGTGTTTACAGGCACGACCCCGAAGTTAAGGACGGAGGGGAAGAAGCTGAGGGCCGGTGCTGGACCGGCCGAGAGTTCGGCTACGAACGCAGTTGACCCCGACGGCTGAGCGTTTTTGTTGGCTGGCTGCAACGGGTTAACAGTCGGGAAGTCAAGGGAAGCGGTGTAACCGGTTATATGGGCGTTGCCCGAGGTGTCCACGGCAACGGCATTGGCCTGGTCCTGAACACTGCCGCCCAGGTAAGTGGAGTAGATCAGGGCCGAGCCTGCTTCGTTTAGTTCGGCAACAAACGCCGTAGCCGGGGCCAGGCCAAGGCTGCCCGATCCCGCACTGTTATTAGTTACCTGGACCGGGTTGACGGTTGGGAAGTCCTTCGAGGAAGTATTTCCAACCACGTAGGCGTTACCTGAGGAGTCCACGGCAACGCCAGAGGCTTGGTCCTGAACGCTGCCGCCCAGGTAGGTGGAGTAGACCAGCGCAGTGCCCGCGGGGTTCAACTCGGCCACGAACGCCGTCGTGTTTCCGGCCGCAGCAGCTTTATTCGTTGTTTGCAACGGGTTGACGGTAGGAAAATTCGTCGAATTTGTGAAGCCGGTCGCGTAAGCGCTGCCAGAGGAGTCCACGGCGATCGCCGTCCCTGTATCCTCCCCACTGCCACCCAGAAAGGTCGAATAGACCAGGGCCGAACCCGCGGGGTTAAGTTCGGCAACGAACGCGTTGGAGGATCCGTTCAGGGTCGCCTGAAGCGGATTGACGGTAGGAAAATCCGCCGACTGAGTGTAACCGGTAACGTAGGCATTCCCAGCGGAGTCCAGGGCGATGCCGCTGGCCGAGTCACCACCGCTGCCTCCCAGGTAAGTCGAATAGATCAGGGTTGAGCCGGACGGATTCAGTTTGGCTACGAATCCGTTGCCGGAGCTAGGCGACTTATTGCTCGCCTGCAATGGGTTAACGGTGGGGAAGTCCGTCGATTGGGTGTAACCGATAAGATACGCATTACCAGAGGAGTCCGCCGCGATGCCGCTAGACCACCCATCACCGCTGCCGCCAAGGTAGGTCGAATAAACCAGCGCTGAGCCAGAGGGGTTCAGCTTGGCGACAAACCCGGTGTCGAGGAAAGGTGCATTGTTGCTCGCCTGGAACGGATTGACGGTTGGGAAGTCGGACGATGACGTAATCCCGGTCACATAGGCATTCCCGGAGGCATCCACGGCGATGCCATAACCCCCATCGTACCCATTGCCGCCCAAATAGGTGGAATAGATCAGGGCAGAACCGGTCGGATTCAGTTTGCTCACGAAAGCGTTCGTGAAGCCGTTTAAGCTCGCCTGCAGCGGGCCTGCAGTGGGAAAATCGACGGACGAGGTTTGCCCTGTCACATAGGCGTTGCCCGAGGAGTCCACACAGATGGCGTCGCCCGAGTCACCCCCGCTGCCGCCCAGGTAAGTCGAGTAGGTGAGCACCGGATCGATGACGAGCGGCTTCGCGTGGTCGTACGGGCCCAACGCGAAGCGAATGCGGGCGTCTGCGTCGAGGACGAAGCGGCCGTCAACCAGTGACGAGTGACGAGTGACAAGTGACGAGCCGCTATCGGGCTGGTACACCGATGGCTTGCGGAATCGGATCTCGCTGGCCTTGGCCGGGATCACAAGATCGCCGTTGGCTTCGATTCGCAGGGGCGGTTCGCGAACCGCCTCTACATGCAATGCGATGACGCTCGGATCGGCGCCGGGCGCAACGATGAAGTCATACTCCAGTTGTCCGCCCTGGTTGCCGTAATATTCCAAGTCCACTCCGGGATAAACATTGCGATACCGCACCTTCGCATAGGTGGGCACGTTGGTGCGCCACCTCTTCGGATCGTTGCCGATAAAATAGTTGGCCTTCCCAGCAAGCTCCTCGCTTCCCGTGACTGCGGCGTTCGGCTTCGTACCCACCAGCCGCAGACGGACAACTTGATTCTCGACTCTCGATTGTCGATTTTCGGTTAGGGAGTTTGTCCGTCGTCCGTTGTCAGTTGTCGGCCGCCCGCCCATCCTTTCTGGTCCTTGAGTTCTGACCCGAGGGTTCTGCTTTGTTCCTACGAACAACTGACCACTGACAACTGACGACTTCCTTAATTCCAGCACCGCCTCATCGCCAGTGAGAAACAAAGCGTAGCCTCGTCCACGCGCGAGGAACTTCACCTCTGAGGCAGTCTGCCCCTGGTTTGCTTCGAAACTGAGAAGCAGCTTGCCGTAGCTCGCCACGAGCCGGGGCTGGCTTTGCGCGACAACGCCGGAGATTCGGCGCTTAACAGGAGTGTCCTCTGGAGCTTGTAACCCGCCACGAAAAACAAACGACACAGCTGCGACGATTAAGTAAAACACACAAGCCGAGTAAACTACGATGCGCTTGATCGCGTTTTGGGATTCGGAGCTGAGCGCGGAAAACATGGGCGCCTCCCCGTTGGCATGGAGTTTGACTTGGCACACTATAGCCCTACCAGCAGGCAAATACCAGCGCAAACCTTTGGCGACTTAGGGCACGTGCCCCGCGGGGCCGGCCGGTAACCCAGGCTTGTCCAATCCGCGACCCATCGTGAACAACGGACTACTGCGGCTACCCGCCGTAAGGGCGGCCCTGGTGGCCGCCCTGGGGCAACTACAACGGTTGCACCTGTAACATCCTCGGGACGACCTCACGCGGCCCGTCGCGAGGCCGGTGTCGAGGCACGGGCCTCCTTATGTCGGTCGTGACCACGTGAGACCTTTTTGGAAGGTCTTTCTCCCAGGGTCGGATGTTTTCGGAAGAAAACCCGGTTGGCGCCAATTTGCTCATGCTCAGCCCTGGAGCGCAGGAGTGGCTGGGCACCGCGCTGAGCAGCTCACGGCCGAGGCGAGATATGAGCCCTCACGAGGGAGCGCGGCTATCGGCCAAGCAGCCTCCGCTGTACGCGGGATCACCTCGCTCTTCACGGTGGCCCTTTTGGCTGACAGCGCTTGGAGGGTACGGGAGGCGTTTCCTGCGCGCGCGGCTGCCCTGTGTCCTCCTGGCTAGTGCATGACAGGGGGAAGATCATTACCGGTAGGAGGAGTAGCGCGACCGTTAGCCGACTCGTGCTTGTCGATAAAGTTCGTACTAAAACCCACTTTACCGACCAGCAAGCCAACGGAACAATCCTGCCGCTGGCCGCGTATCTAACAAGGATGGGTATCCCCATGCAAGGACTCCTTCAAAATTGGCTCTCTGTCTGGAAACAGGACTCGCAGCCGCTTCCGGCTCTCGACAGCACCTTCACCCCGGACGAGCAAGCCATCCGCGAAGCTCACCTCGACCGGTTCTTGCAGTCGGTAGAAAAGGAGTTGCGTGATAGGCCCAGCACCAGATCAGAACGCCGTGCCGCGCAAGACCGCATCACCTTTGCTTTCACCTGTTTTGCGAAAACGTGTCTGGACTTTGGTGATTCCCATCTCGAACTCCTGCTGGACCATGGATTCTCCAGTGTTGCAACCCAACTTGCCCGGGAAGCGCGCCATCTGGATCCCGCCATAAGCGCCGCGGACATTTTTCAGGCCTGCCGAAACGCGTGGACCGCGTGTGCTCTGCAAGCTCTCATGGGACAACCGATGCGCCTCACGCCGTCGATTTTCGCTTACAGCGTGCTTTACCCGTACACCGACAATTATCTCGACGACCCGTCGACCTCTCTGGCGGCCAAGCTCGCGTTCAGTGGCCGCTTTCGCCAGCGCCTCGAAGGACACTCGATCCCCGCGCTCAATGAGCAGGAAGCCACCATTTGGCGCCTTGTCGGGATTATTGAGGAGGAGTATCCCCGCAATACCTGGCCGGAAGTCTATGCCAGGCTGCTGGCGATTCACGAGGCGCAAGAAAACAGCGTTCGCATGCTGCGTTTCGGCTCCTCCCCGGAGAATGTCGACATTCTCAGACTGAGTTTTGAGAAGGGGGGCACATCCGTGGCGGCGGACGCCTGCTTGGTTGCAGGCTCGCTGTCGCCCGAGGAGGCTCGGGTCGCTTTTGGTTGGGGAGTGCTATTGCAGTTGGAGGACGACCTCCAGGATCTACAGCAGGATCTACGCGAAGGTAACCGCACGATTTTCACGCAGGCCGTTGTGGATGCGCGTTCCTGTGCGTGGAGCAGCGCTTCACTGGACGAACTCACGACGCGCATGCTGCATTTTGGCAACCGGGTCATACGGCAGATTGAGCGCATGCCCACGAATCACCCGTCTCTCCGCGGCACAGCCCTCAATCACAGACCTTTGAAAGAGATGATCCGCATGAGTTGTTCGCTGCTGCCGGTCTGGTCCGCCGGTGATTCCGCCAGGCACTTTACCGGCGAGTATCTCGCGCACCTGGAATCTCACTCGCCCTTCCGTTTCGCCGCGCTCGCCAAGAGGCGCAAGAAGTTGGCCCATTGGACGACCCCCTTGACGCGGATGTTCGAGTCGTTCCTTGAAGAGGAAGAGGACGTCGCGGCACCTCTGCTGCTCGCAAACTTCTTGATGCCGCGCGCGGCGTTGCCGTGAATTCTGGATTGGTTTTGTGTGACAGATACGCTGGCACCTATCGGCCTCGTCGACCGGCTCCGCAGTCTTCGAGTCCCACGGCATCGCGCCGGGCCCGTTAATGCGCGAAGGCAGGGCACATTGGGCCAGCAACGCTCGGCCGCAGGCGCTTCACAACTTGCGGCCGTGTCACCTTCTAAGCAGGATAGATCCCCTGTGACGGCGTAATGGCGAGTGATCCCTTGACGCCGGATAAGTCTACCCTTGGCGACCAGGCGGGACCTATTTCATCGAACGCCGTTTCAGCGCAGTGATTTGCCTTGCGGTCAAAGCAAGGCTTACTTTCCGATTGCGCGAACGGTCTGCCGTGCGTCGGCTTGCCGTCCGCATAGATGTTCAGAGGGCAGAAGCATACCGTCGGTGCCTTGACCCAAGTATCATTGGACGTGTCTGGGGTTGATGTGCAGGCATGAGTGTCCCAATCACAATAACGCGGAAAACGAGTATCGCTTTACCGAAGGACTGTGCTTGTGAGACGTCCTCGTTCATACCGGTAGGGCCGGGAACTGGCGCCGTGGCATGCGGATACTTCCGCCGCCCCGCTCCCAGTTCCCGCCGCACCAATCGAGATAGGTAGGCGGTGACCCGCCTTCCTATAACGATTGAGAAGTCCCGACAAGCCGCTCGGTGATGTCGCGAAGGGGCACGTACGCCGTGGTGGTTGGCGCTGGTTCCATCACTTGGTCCGCGTCAACCGATGATTCGTCATTAGCAACCGGTGCCTGGTTTCAGCGTCACGCTGGGCGCGCTTCCGGTGAGCCTTGCCAGCGGATTGCCGCCGTGATTGTACAAACAGGCCGACCCGCTTGCCCCGTTCACGGTGATACTGACATTCTGCACGTTCCAGTTGTCGTCGGTCTCCCCGAACGAATTGTGCGAGGTCAAGGTGATGGTGATATCCCCAAACGCCGACAGCGGCTGGGCCGGTCCCGCGATGGTGAAGGTCTTTACGTGGTCCGAATTGTTCGGCCATCCCGGATCGCTCTGGGCCTTCAAAGTAAAGGTTTGCGTGCCTCCTGGAAGGACAACACTGGCGGTCGCCGAACTATCGCCGCGGAGATCGTCGCCGCCCGTCTCAATGTTGAAGGTGATCTGGTTGAAGATGGCCTTTGGAGGAGCACACACCGTCGGTCCACCCAGATAGAAATAGCTTCCCCAGGAGCTTCCACTGTTCATGAACATTTGAATGGTGTACGGGTCCGCCCCGCCGCCCGTCGCGGTGTCGCTGACGCCAACGCCATCGTCGTTCACCATGGTTCCATTCAGATCCGATTGATTCCGCAGGTTCCTAAGGAAAGCGGCGCGAGTCCATCCGCACTGGGCCTGCCAACCGCTGCCCATTTGATCCTGGGTCGAAGCGGGATTCGACAGACTGGAATAAACCTCCCCGCCGGAACCAATCCATTCAACGTCATTCCCAACGCCGCCATTAAACAGGCTGGCCGGGTAGTAGCCCATCCAAACCCCCTGCACGGCGATCCACCAATTGAGCTGCCCATTGGTGGGTTCGCGATAGAGCTGGAACTTCATGGAGATATCGTACTGCGGGCCGCCGTACGTACTGACGGGGCTAATCCCGATTCCCGGGAAGACCGAATTGCTGTACTGTACCCACCCGCTATACAGACGATTGTAGCCCCCCAGGTCATTGCCATCCCCGGAATAGCCATTGGTGGTGTAGTACGTAAAGACGTGGGGTTGGGTGTCACCGTTCAGATCCTGGTCAACCGTCCAGCCCCCCTCGATCGACTGAAGCTGCGGTTTGTCGTAATTCTGAAGCCAGAATTGCAGGATCGAATGATCGTCGCCCGGGGCCGAGGGAAGATCGATTCTGGGACCCCAAACACTCAGAAATCCATCGGCGCCATACGCCTTTACGCTTTGACTGTCGGTTTCATGGAAATAGCCGAACGGGCTGGGGTCGGTGGGTTTCTTGTTGGGGCGGTTTTTGTTGACCAGCAAGCCGCCGCTCTTGTTCAGGTAGTCCTTCAGCGCGACGGTTCTTTTCAGGACCGAGAGATTCGGGCGCACGAGGGGTACCGTTCCCGCTGGGCCACGTTCTACCTTCGGGTCATCAAGCTCGAGACTGACGGCCTTCACGGGCTTCTGCGCGTCTGCCGTGCGAACCGGCATCGATGTGGTGGCTGGAGGAGACGCGATCTTTCCTGCCGCGTCTTGACTTTCGATGGGAATCCAGTCCAGGGTCTGTCCACTCGGAGTAGTGGTTGTTTTGACGATCTTGACGGCGCTTTGCCGAGTCGCTGAGAATTTGGTGAGTTCGGGGTTCAGCTGAGTTTGATCGATTGTCATAATGTCGCTCCTTTAGCCTATATTGAAGCAAGGAATTCCGGGATTCCAAGCCCAATTAATATCCATATTCAACTATTCATATCCAAATCTTGCTACCGGAAGGCGGTCATCAGTGACCCGTCGTCAGTTGTCAGTTTCGATCTCAGTACCGTCCGGCGGTGCTGCGACGGGGTGAGCCCGTAAGTGTTTCGGAAGTCGCCGATGAAGCGGCCGACGTGATTGAACCCCGATCGGGCCGCCACCTCCTTGACGCTGAAACGCGTAGTGTTAAGAAGCTCCTTGGCCCTCGCCAGCCTTGCGGCCTTCAGGTAACGCCTCGGGCTAATCCCGGTCTGGTTGTGAAAGAGATGGCACAGCCGCGAGACAGAGAGCCCTGCAGCGCCTGCCAGCTCACGCAGCGGCAACTTGCGGTGCATGGTGTCACGCATCAGTGCTGTGACTCTGCCGATTCTGGGATCGACTGGAGGTGGGTTCGGGAGAGGACCGACAACATCCCAAGGCCCACTGATAAGCGAGGCGGCGGGCGGGTCTTTAGAAACATCTACTGTAGGATCGGAAAAGATCAACACTCGATCCTCCCGGGGAGAGGGCCATGCGATATCGCGACGTTATTGACGCCAGAATGACGTTTATTCAGAATACAGTGTACTAGCAGGTACAATAAATAACCCGCGCAAAGACTTAATGTCAAGTTAATTTTTGATGAAGCCCTCACCGGGCCTGGGAGTGCGGGCGCCCCAGCGATTGCCCTCAACCTCAAATGAGGCCCCCAACGGAGCGGATCCCGCCGCAGATATAGGGAAGAAGGGGCTGCCGCAAACATGCAGGTTCTTCGCATCGCTGGAGAACCGAGCATGCCTGCCCTACGCCCACCCCAACACGCTGAAGGCTGGAGCGATGAACACCCAGAAAAAGAGGGATCGTCGCCAGAGCGAGTCAATCTCCTATCGTCGAGTTTCGAGCGCGAGCTCAAGCTGCTGCTTCCGGCGTTCGTAGTCAGGTTGGGCGTTCGCCATAGAGACAGCCATTAGCACCTCGCTCATGTTTAGGCTGACTTGGATATGGCTTGCGATTGCGTGCTGATCGTCCCGACATGAACGGACTCTATTCCACCATTCAGCACTTCGGCGTCCTGCCGGCTTAGTTCTGAGCCGCGCCCGTGCGCCCAATCCTTAACGTCAAACTCTGCCTGCTCGATGCACAGGAACCCGAACGATCGGAAGATCCCCGCATGACAGAGGACAGCGGCCACGCCATCAAGACGCATGGGCATGTCCGCCTCTTTTACCTTGAGCCGAGTGCAATGCCTCTGGCCACGCTCTTGGCTGACCCGATTGGCGTAAAGCTCCACGCGGTATCCCGCCTCTTCAAGAATGTCGGTCAGAACCGCAGCCGCAGCACCCTGCCAGAACAATTCTTCCGCCGTCTGTTGGTAGTGCCCGCCCCAGGTCGTCTCGATGGCCACCGTTTGGGGAGCGACGAAGGGCGAGCGCCGCATGGTTCGCCAGCACTGCTCGATCTGCCCTGCCTGGAGCCGGTCCCTGCATATCTCATCGCCATCCCCCGCCCAGGTCACTTTTCGGCGGATGGATTTCGCCTGCGGGAGTTGGGTTGACAGCTTCCCGGCGAGAACCCGCAATCTCTCCGCGCCTTCCGGCCATCCGTTTCCTAGGACCTGGGTATGGGGAATGGTAAGGGAAACTAAGTTATTGAAAATAAATAGGTAACTGCGGCCAAGCGCAAAATCAGTTGCCCTTTCGCGCGCAACGGCGGGGCAGCATCAGAAAGAGTTAATATAGGCTAGTCGTGGTGGCTCGACGGGGTCGTCCCAAAATCCCTTGCTGCTGTTTTCGCTCATTGTTCGTTTCTCTTCTCGATGAATTGTCGAACTACCGCTAAGGCTTCCGATTCTGTCCTTACCATCCTTCTACGGATGGGGTCTATTCCACCGTTCAACATCTCAGCGTCGCATGGATTCAACCTGCCACCACGAATGCGAGCGCTCGCGGCCGAGCCCAATCTGGCTTTCAACGCGGCGATGCGTGCGAGCAATTCCTCTTTGGTCGGCTCCGCCACAAATCTGATCCCTGCTTCTTGCCAGAATCCGGACCCAAGGGCCGCGCCAGCGGTAGCCTAACTTGCTTGAACGTCATCACTCAGCCCGAGTTCCTTCAGCGCCGTCTTTGTCTCGTCGACGTTCTGTTTGGAGACACCCCCCTCGGTCGTGACTTCAAAGCTCACAGTCAGCTTCAGGCCCTTTCCGGTGGCGTATCGCGACAAGACCTTTGTGTAGAAATTCATCCATTTCTGCGTCGGGACCTCCCCAGTCCACCGTAGCGTGCCCGGCTTGCATTCCCCGCCAGTAGTTCCAGTTCCCCCGCCACCGCTTCCTCCGGCTTCGGCAACGGTCAAAGCGGCGGAACCACTGACCGACCCAGCGGTCGCCGTGACAATGAAACTCCCTTCATCGTCGCCCAGCAGGTGGGGCCGATGATATAGTTGTTACCATAGTGATGAAGGCAAACCCGCCCGTTGTGTGGCTTGTGGGGCTCAAAAGAGGCCTCTGGCCGTAAGCGGGGTGGCTCGAGAGCCCTGCGGTCCAAAGCCCTCAGTTGTGTCCTCGACGCCATTGACGGCGCCGAGGGGATTCTCGCTTGGTGGGCGACCATGCTCTCCTTCAGTAAACGTTGGTCGTCCATCTCGGAGATGAAAGGGCGCCACGGCCACCAGGACAGGCCAGGTTCGAATCTACAGGAGAGGCTTACTTATGCGGTTTCTTCGTCTTTGTCTTGCCATTCCAATGCTCCTCACATCGCCAGAAAGGCCGCAGCATGTGGCGCCCAAAGGACCTCTCGTTCATTTGACCAGCGGCACGCTCAAGGGAGCGCTGCGGGACAATATCGCTGTATTTGAAGGTGTCCCTTTCGCGATGCCTCCGGTAGGGGCCCTGCGATGGCGCGAGCCTCAACCGGTTGCCTCTTGGCCGGGGGTGCGCGACGCGATCAGGCCGTCCCATCCGTGCATCCAGAACGTTGCGGGCACCGACAACTTCATCGAGCCACTCGCAGCAGCCTATGGCGTCGCATTCAAACGTCAGACCCTCGATCCCTCGGAGGATTGCCTGTACCTCAACGTATGGACACCTCAATTGCAGCCGGGCGCGCACCTCCCTGTCATGGTATGGCTGCACGGCGGCAGCAACAGGGTCGGCAGCGGGACAGAATCCGGTTACGACGGCACGATCCTGGCGTCTCACGGTGTCATCGTCGTCACGGTCAACTATCGCCTGGGAGCCATGGGCTTCTTCTCTCATCCCGAGCTGACGGCGGAATCTCCCCACCACAGTTCAGGAAACTACGGCCTTCTTGATCAGATCGCCGCGCTCGAGTGGGTGCAGCAGAATATCGCCGCATTCGGCGGCGACCCGACCAATGTGACACTTTTTGGCGAGTCGGCGGGATCGGTCGACGCGACGACGCTGATGGCTTCTCCCCTCACCAAGAGCCTGTTTCGCCGAGTCATTGCGGAGAGCGGTCCTGCGTTCGGGCTCGGACCCGCACGCACCGTTGTTCAGATGCAACCGCTGGGACTAGCCGTTGGAAAAGAAGCGGCAGGTGGTAAGCCCGGATCGCAACTTCAAGCTCTGAGGAGTTTGCCGGCCACCCAGGTCGCTGACATTGAAGACCGCCTGATTGCTTCGCAGTTCAAGGGCTACGACCCCAACGCCTCGATCGTTGACGGATGGGTCCTCCCCCAGTCGCCGGCAACAGCCTTTGCCTCAGGAAAGATTGAGCCGGTCGATTTACTCGCGGGCTTGAATGCCAGAGAGTTTGCCGCCTTTCGAGTCGTTGCAGCGGCGGCGGCCAAGAAGTCGCCTCAGCCCGCCGCCAAGCCGGGCTTTGGTGAAACGTTCAAGCAATTCGCGGGTGTGGCGCGCCCTCTTTACGGCAACTGGACAGACCTGACGGTCGCGACGTACACGGTCCGAATTCTCCTTCACGGCAACCCCGCCATCGATCAGGCGGCCAACGACATCCTGGCGGCATGTCCCGTCGGAGCGGAAGCGGCATTGACAACTAACGCGGGGCGGCGTGCATTTGTCTACCGGTTCGATCGTACGGTTCCAGGAAAGGGTGAATCGGAACTCGGCGCCTTCCACGCGCTGGAACTTCCTTACGTCTTCGGCACGTTTCAGGCTCGCACGTTCAGTTGGCTGCCGTTCACTTCGACAGACTACAAGCTCTCGCAAATCATGCAGGCTTACTGGACGAACTTTGCGAAATTCGGAGATCCGAACGGGCCAGGTCTACCGCACTGGACTCCCTGGAACACCAGTCAGGAGCCTTACCTCGTTCTTAGCCAGAGTGGTGATGCCGTTCCACAGCACGGCTTTTCCCCGATCTTCTGCCATCTCTCTCCGGATCGTTTGAAGCAACAGCTCGCCAATTTCTAGTCGCAACTACCGCGGACCGAAACGACATGCATGTTCCGCTCACGCCCCTGGGTTGCCTGCTCCGCGCGGTGGATCTGTATTGATGTTCACCAAGGTGGGTCCTATGGCAGAGACCGGAGTTTTCGACTAATACTCTCGCCTTGCGCTTTTGCCCCATTCAGCCAAGACCCCTTGTGGCGTAAACCCAATCCCGGCGGAACCGCGCCTCCAAGCTAGACTCGTTGCAAGTCGTTTCAGTCAGGACAGTTGCGACCCTAACTCAGGATTCGTTCAAGTCGGCATCCCATCGACAATCCTGGCGTTTGACTGGATTCCGGCGTGGAAGGGCGTTTCACAGGCACAATCTGGCAGAGGCGGTCGGAAGGGCTGTTCTCCCTTGTGGCCATGTGTGCCAGTCGATTCCGCAATTGCGTATATGCGGAACGGGATCGAATCGGAGGCGAACGCAAGAAAAGGGGAAGCCAAAAGACGCGGGCGACCTTACGGTGGGAAGTTCATGCGGCGCCGCAGCTCCTGGAAGTGCGGATCGGAGCGCCAGGGGGATTCGGGATTATTCATCTCCCAGGGGAGAAAAATGTGGTGGTACTCGAACGCCGCATCAAGGGCGCGGAATGCCCCTTGCCTGTTTCCCAGGATGGTCTGGAAATCGAAAAGGTCCAGGCCATACTTTGAGTAATCCTCGCGCTCCGCTTCAGCCACCAGCTTCAACGCGTCATCCTTGTGTCCAGCCTCAAGGTACGTTTCTGCCAGCGTAATTCTATAGTCGGGATTGACTGCCGCCATCTTCTGGTGGGCAGCGATCGCTTCCGCGAACATCTTCTTGTCTGCATACGCGGTCCCCAACACAAGAAGGGCGTCCGGCGAGTTCGGGTCGAGCTCAAGGGCCTTGCGGGCTTCCGCGATGGCCTTGTCATCTTGATGTGCGTCCAGATACATCCAGCCTACCCAGGCGGTGTAAACGGAAGTCAGCGGATCCAATTCCACCGCTCTTTTCCCTTCTGCCAGCCCTTCCTCAAAGCGTCCAAACAGTTGGAAGTACCAGCCATAATGGGCGTGAGCTTCGGGCAGATTGGGGTTCAATTCCAGGGCGCGCCGAAATTCCTTCTCGGCCCCCGCCCAGTCCCAATCAAAGTAGAGCTTGACGCCGGCGAGCGCGAGATGAGCCTGGGCTGAGCTCTCGTCCAGCTCGAGCGCCTTGAGGGCGGCGGCGCGGGCACGTGGGAAACCTTCTGGTGGAGGGATGGTCCCCCCCAGGCCATGGTAGATGATTGGGTAGGCCAGCGCCAGGCCCGCGTAGGGCAGGGGGTCCGCCGGATCTTTATCGATTGCCTGCTGGAGCAGCGCCAGGCCTTTCGCGAACCCGTCCGGCGTTTTCTTGTAAAAGTAGAACATCGCTTTCAGGTAGGCTTCGTGCGTTTCAGGGTTGACGGGGCGAGCGCGGGCCAGGCGCGTCTGCTCCCGCGGCGTCAGCTTGACCTTGACCTCACCCGCAATCGCCCGCGCCACTTCGTCCTGCAAAGCCAGGACGTCCCGCAGGTCCCGCTCGTAGCTCCGCGCCCACAGGTGCGTGTCCGTCGCTGCTTGGATCAATTGCGCCGTGATGCGCACATGATCCCCCGAGCGCAGCACCGACCCCTCGATCACCCCATCCACCTTCAGTTCCCGCGCAATCTGGGGCAGCAGCTTTTTGGTCCCCTTGTACTGCATCACCGAAGTGCGCGATATCACCCTCAGCGCGCTCACTTGGGAAAGGTCGGCGATCAACTCCTCGGTCATGCCATCGACGAAGTATTCCTGCTGCGGGTCGCCCATCAGATTCTCCAGCGGTAGCACCGCCAGCGACTCGATGCGCGGCGGGCCAACGGGACCCCGTAGCCGATCACGCAGTCCGCCTACGTTCGCCGCGATGAGGACCGCTAGCACCAGTATGACCGCCGCCCCTGCTGTCGCCACCATCCGCCGCTTTCGTAAGGGCACCCCAGGCCACACCCTTTTGGACAGGGCAAGCCCTGCCGTCACCCCCGCTTGGCCCGATTCTGCGGCGCGCTTCAGACCCTGCAATTCAACCCTCAGCTCCTTTGCCGTCTGGTAGCGCTCCTGCCGCTTCTTCTCCAGGCACTTCCGGGTGATCCGTTCCAATTCTGCCGGTACCTCGGGGTTGAATTGCCCCATGGCTTCCGGCTCGCTGTGCAAGATGCGGGCAATCGTCTCCCCCGGCGTAGCACCCAAAAAAGGAGCCCGCCCGGTGGCCATCTCATAGAGCACCGACCCGAACGAAAACAGATCGGTGCGCACATCCACCGGCTGCCCCAGGGTTTGCTCCGGGCTCATGTATTGAACTGTCCCCACCACGTCGCCTGCCGCGGTGAGTGATCCCGTCAATGTCTCGCTTGCGCTCGACGGCCCTCCCGCCCGCGCCACCTTCGCCAGCCCGAAGTCCAGAATCTTCACCCCTCCCTCCTGGGTGAGGAAGATGTTCGCCGGCTTGATGTCCCGGTGCACGATCCCCTTGCTTTGCGCCGCTTCCAGCGCCAGGGCGATGGGAATCGCTAACTCCAGAATCTCGTTGACCTTCAGTGGCCGGGCCGATAGCCGCTGCTTCAGTGTCTCCCCTTCGAGCAACTCCATCACCAGGAAGGGCTGGCCCTCGTGCTCCTCAATAGCGTGAATAGTGCAGATGTTGGGATGGTTGAGGGCGGAGGCGGCCTGGGCCTCTCGGTGGAAGCGCTCCAAGGCTTGATGGTCCTTGGACATTTCTTCCGGCAGGAACTTGAGGGCGACGAAGCGGCCCAGCTTGGTGTCCTCGGCCTTGTACACCACACCCATGCCGCCCCCACCCAGCTTCTCCAGAATGCGGTAGTGCGAAACCGTTGTTCCAATCATGATTTGGGAGGTCCGCCGAGCGCCGAACAAATCTTAGCACAACCGGCCGAACACTATGTCTACAAGTCGGCGGCTTTGGAAAGCCGCCACCGCATCGCCGGTCGGACGAGTCCTGAACGTATTTCGACCACTCGGAAGATACTCGAATACGGACGCAGAAGAAACTAATCGCCTTGGCGGCGCAAGTTACTTCCGGTCAGGGGGTTCTGCCGATATTACGGATTGGGAATGATAAGTCGGCTTCCCGTCAACTGGCGCACTGCAGTGCGGCCGCCTGTATTCGGGCGTGGAAGGGCGTTTTTCAGGCACAATCCGGCTAAAGTCATGGCTTGGGCTGCTACGGCGGGTAGTTCATGCGGCGCGGGAGGTCCTGGAAGCATGTGGCGCAAGGTCAGTTTCCTGGCCGCTCAAGCGGCGCTTGCAAGCCGCTCCGAGGCCCGGATGTCCACAATCCGGGATGTTTTGATGGTGCGAAATACCGGATGCCAGAATTCCAGGTGCATTCCTCGTCCGATAAACCGTAGTTTCAGCATCGAGCCACCCCACGTGGACCCCGCGATTCTCACCGGGACGGGATCAGGACAGTATTTCGGATGGCCGGAAATCAGGTCCCGACCGCGCCCGCGAATGACGATGGTGTACGCATGATGCTGCGTCTCAACTTCCAACACCGCGCCTTCGCAGAGTCCCTCCAGGTACACGCCACCTTCGATCTCCGACTGCGCGATGTTCCGGTTCACCTCATCACTGAAGTTGGGATGAGGCATGAACGGCCTTGGAACGGGGACTGCCGCCGTGGTATCCATTCTCGTTGTCTCTGCCTGCCTTCAGCTTGCTTCCTTTCCTCTGGCCCGGACCTCGAATCCCCGACAAGTGGGAACCTGTAGCCTGCCCTTGCGGCCGGAACTTCACGCGCCCCAAGAGGTCATGAAAGCGCGGGGACTATCTTAGCATTGCGTACTCCGCCTTGGCTTCCTTCAAGATGGGAACATCCGGGTCGGCGTCCTTCCAGAGCGTGAGGAAATCCTGATACGCCGTGCGGGCTTTGGCCGTGTCGCCCTGCAGGGCGCAAGCACGCGCCAGTCCCAGCCGAGCCAGCGCACCCCAGGGAAAGTTCACCACCACCCCTCGGTGGTCGATGAACTTCTGAAATTCCGCTGCCGCTGCGTTGCCGTCGTGGAGCATGAGATAGGCTTCCCCACGCAAATAAGCGGGGCACATTATTATCGTGAAGTTCGTCGGTGAGGCAAGTTCGATCGTGCTCGCCACCTTCAATAGTTCGATTGCCCGGTTCGGGTTTTTGCGCTCCGGGGCGAACCCCAACATACCCTGGTGCGGTTCGGGTTCCAGTGCGGCGATGGCTGGTTTGAAAGTTCGTTGGCAATGGTCTCTGCCCTAACCCAATCCCCAATCCGTGACAGACTGAGGGGTGTTCTGCCAGCCCCCATTGGCCTTCCATTGCGAGAAAATATTGAGGTAAGCTGCATTATTACCTAGTTAAGATTTTTTTTGTTTTTCATTACTTTTCTCTTGACAGACACCTTCGAGGTGAGCACAATCTGCTCGTCTAACTAAGCATTTGAGAGAAGCCAAGAGGGAGAGCGCGATGCAACAACGCGTTCACTCCCGTCTCGCGTTGCGCACGCTCCTCAAGTTCCGAACATGCGCCGAGGGGTGGATTGCCCGCGAATGGACCTGCTGGAAGCCCCGTAGTAAAACCCACCACAGAATTGCCTCAGGCAGACCTCCAACGATCCAACGGACACTGTACAACACGACATGTGGGAGAACCGTCGCACTGCGCGACTTGATACCCTTCCTCACAAGCGCCTGATAAGCGCCGTTAGTTCACAACGATGCTCTGTGGCAGGAAAGAGGAGCGGGGAAATCTGCGCTCCGTGTCCGTGTAAGTAAAGCAGAAAGATTCCGCGACCGTACCCAGACCTGTGCGGCCGGGTAGTGGTGCAGGCGGCATCTATGAAGAGCAGATTGGAGAAGGTCATTGGGGTAGTTTTGGCTCTGGTGCTGCTAGGCATACTGACAGAGAAGGTTTCATCGCGGCGTACCGACACGCCAGAGAAGTGCTCAACCTAGCAGGGCCGACTCGTTTACAACAGTCAACCCCAACTGGCTCAGAATTACGGCAAGCTGCCACTGAGCTTTGAACTCAATAAGGGGCAAGCCGACGCCCGGGTGCGATTCCTGGCGCGAGGGGGCGGCTACACGATTTTTCTCACCGATGACGAGGCCGTTCTGGCCTTGCGGAATTCGTCGGCCGGCATGAACGGGTCTGGCAAGCTAGGACTTACTTGGCGGCATGAGGCGTTTGGCCCGGTTGGCCCACGCGCCGGAGGCTGGCCGCGCCTTGCCGACGACTGGAAATCCCCGTCGCTGATATCCGATCTCAGCCAATTGATTCCCGACCCCAACGCAGGCAAAGGCGCGTTGCGGTCTGATTTTTCTTCTCCCTGCCCAACCAGCGAAACGCATTCTGGTCCCACGAAGCAAAGCCCGCAGGCTTTGCGAATCCGTTTTTGAGGAGCGATTACCATGAACAAGCCAAGCGCATTGAGTAAGGAAACCATCCTGGTTCTGGTTGCCGGCGCTTTCGTTTTCTTGCATCCGTACACTGCGTGCGCTCAAAGCGTATCCTTCGCTGGCGTCCAGACCACGCTGAATGTCTCGGTCGGGGGCATCGGACTGTCTGGCCCGTTCGGTGTGGCGGTGGACCGAGCGGGCGATGTGTTCATCGCGGATAACTTCAACAACCGGGTGGTGGAGGTTCCGTGGACCGGAACGGGCTACGGCGCCCAGACCACGGTGTCGGCCGGCTCGCTGGATATGCCGTTGGGTGTGGCGGTGGATGGAGCGGGCGATGTCTTCATCGCGGATTCGTACAACAGCCGGGTGGTGGAGGTTCCGTGGACCGGAACGGGCTACGGCACCCCGACCACGGTGCCGTTCAGCGGACTGAATGTGGCCACCGGTGTGGCGGTGGATGGAGCTGGCGATGTCTTCATCGCAGATCCCTACAACAACCGGGTGGTGAAGGTTCCGTGGACCGGAACGAGCTACGGCACCCAGACCACGGTGGGCAGCGGACTGAATCACCCGTTCGGTGTGGCGGTGGATCGAGCGGGCGATGTCTTCATCGCGGATACGGGAAACAGCCGGGTGGTGGAGGTTCCGTGGACCGGAACGAGCTACGGCACCCAGAGCACGGTGCCGGCCAGCGGACTGAATGGGCCCGCTGGTGTAACGGTGAATGGAGCAGGCGATGTCTTCATCGCGGATTCCAACAACAACCGGGTGGTGGAGGTTCCGGCTGGTGGCGGCGCCCAGACCACGGTGCCGGCCAGCGGACTGGATTATCCCCAGGGTGTGGCGGTGGATGGAGCGGGCGATGTCTTCATCGCGGACACCGACAACAGCCGGGTGGTGGAGGTTCAATGGCCTGCGGTCCACTTCGGGAGCGTCAACATCTGCCCTGGGGGACAGACAACTCCCGCGCCCTGTAGCCAGGCGCTCACGCTGAACTACAGCGTCAGCGATAGATTGACGTTCGGCTCGAACCCGACGGTCCTCACCCAAGGCGCGCCCAACCTGGATTTCACCCTTGTTGGCACGACCTGCACGGGCACGGTAACTGCCGGGAACTCCTGCGAGGTGACCGTCTCGTTTGCTCCGCTCGCGCCCGGATTGCGCATGGGTGCAGTGCAGCTCAAGGAGTCCTCTGGCAACCTGCTGGTGACCACCTTGGTTCACGGCATAGGCCAGGGGCCAGCCACTGCGTTCGGCCCAGGCGCCCAGGCCACGCTGACGGTTAGTGTCAGCGGGATCGGACTGAATGAACCGTCTGGTGTGGCGGTGGATGGAGCGGGTGATGTCTTCATCGGGGATCCGGGAAACAGCCGGGTGGTGAAGGTTCCGGCCGGCGGCGGCGCCCAGACCACGGTGCCAGCCAGCGGACTGAATCGCCCCCAGGGTGTGGCGGTGGATGGAGCGGGTGATGTCTTCATCGCGGATACCTTCAACAATCGGGTGGTGGAGGTTCCGGCCGGGGGCGACGCCCAGACCACGGTAGGCAGCGGACTGAATTACCCCGTGGGTGTGGCGGTGGATGGAGCGGGCGATGTCTTCATCGCGGATTACGAGAACAACCGGGTGGTGGAGGTTCCGGCCGGGGGCGGCGCCCAGACCACGCTGAATGTCTCGGTAGGGGGCGAGGGACTGAGTCTCCCGTACGGTGTGGCGGTGGATGGAGCGGGCGATGTCTTCATCGCGGATTCCGCCAACCAACGGGTGGTGAAGGTTCCGGCCGGGGGCGGCGCCCAGACCACGGTGCCGGCCAGCGGACTGAATATCCCGTGCGGTGTGGCGGTGGATGCAGCGGGCGATGTCTTCATCGCGGATACCTACAACAGCCGGGTGGTGGAGGTCCCGGCCGGGGGCGGCGCCCAGACCACGGTGGGCAGCGGACTGAGTTACCCGTGGGGTGTGGCGGTGGATGGAGCAGGCGATGTCTTCATCGCGGATACGGACAACAACCGGGTGGTGGACGTTCAGCGCTCCGAGGCGCCGACGTTCAGTTTTGCCGCGACTGAATTCGGCAACACCAGTACCGACAGCCCGCAGTCGGTCACGGTGCAAAACATCGGCAACCAGTTACTGGATGCCGTCCCCCCCGGCCTTAGCATCGGCCTGAGCATCGGTCTGGCATCTTTCGAGCAGGTGGCAGGCCCGGGCACCCCCGCCGATTGCACCAGCAGCTTCTCGCTCCAGCCCGGCGCGAGCTGCAACCTGAGCGTCAGTTTCGTTCCGCAAACGACCGGCAGCATTGTGAGTGCGGCGACGTTCACCGACAATGCCCTGAATGCCACGGCTGCCACCCAGAGCGTCAGCCTCTCCGGGACAGGAACTCCCGCCCCATTGACCATCACCGCCAGCAGCCCGAGCATGACCTACGGCGGCACGGTGCCCACCATCACGCCCATTTACAGCGGTTTTGTGAACGGGAACACGGCGGCCAGCCTGACCACACAGCCGACCTGCTCCACCACGGCCACCTCGCAGAGTCCGGCGGGCTCTTACCCTTCGAGCTGTACGGGAGCGGTGGATAGCAACTACACGATCAGCTACGTGAACGGCACGGTGACCATCAACAACCCGGTGCCCACCGCCACTTCGGTTTCGCCCTCCAGCGCCGCGGCGGGCGGGGCGGCGTTCACCCTGACGGTGACGGGGACGAACTTCGTCTCCACCTCTACGGTACAGTGGAACGGGACGGGGCTGACGACCACGTATGTCAGCAGCACGAAGTTGACCGCCTGGGTGCCGGCCAGCGACATTGCGACGGCTGGCACAGCGTCGGTCACGGTGGCGAACCCCACCCCGGGCGGGGGCACATCCAGTGGCCTGACCTTCACAATCAGCCAGGGAGCCGCGTGGCAACTAGAGCCCGGCGCGCTCTCCCAGGTTTCCGTGGGTTCGGACGGGACGGTCTGGGGCCTCAACAGTGCCGGACAGCCTTACATGTTTAATTCCCAGACCCAAACCTGGCAGCAGGCCCCGGGCTTGTTGACCCAAGTCACCGTAGCCTCCAGCGGCGTGGTCTGGGGCTTGAATGCCGCCGGCCAGATTTATCGCTACGATCCCTCGAGCCAAGGCTGGGATCAGATTCCTGGGATCCTCTCCCAGCTTGCGGTGGGCTCGGATGGCGATCTGTGGGGGATGAATTCCAGCAGTCAGATCTGCCACTTTAACGCTTCGACTCAGACCTGGGTGCAGATTCCCGGGGCCCTGGCGCAGATTGCAGTGGGTTATGACGGCGCGATCTGGGGCCTGAACGCGTCCCAGCAGGTATACCGTTTCAACCCCGGAACCCAGAGCTGGCAACAGCTGTCTGGCTTGCTAAAGCGAGTGGTGGTGGGTGGGGATGGCGACGCGTGGGGTATCAACAGCGCGGGCCAGACCTTTCACTTCAATACGTTGAGCCAGCAATGGCAGAACACGGGTGCCAGTTTGGCACAGCTGGCGGTGGGCTCGGCGACGAACGTGTGGGGGCTTGACGCGGCGGGCGGCGTCTGGAGTTACAACGGGCAGGCGCAAGCGTGGAGTCAAGTTCCGGGACAACTGGCGCAGATTGCGGTGGGGGAAAATGGCGCGGTGTGGGGGTTGAACAGCGCGCAGCAGATATACCAATTCGTGCAACCCACGCAAGCGACGCAAACCTTCCACTCGCGTTCGGGTTCTCTCGCGCAAGTGGTCACGGGGCTAGACGGAAACGCCTGGGGAATTGACGCTTCGCATCAGGTCTGGCATTTTGACGCGCCGAGCCAGAGCTGGCAGCAGATACCGGGAGGCCTCAGTCAGATCGCCGTAGGCTTTGGCGGGAACGTTTGGGGGCTGACCGCGGCGGGGCAAATCTGGCAGTTCAATCCCTCGACCCAGGGGTGGGGAGCGATTGGAGGATCGCTGGCGCAGATTGCGGTGGGCGCGGACGGCTCGGTGTGGGGGCTCAACAGTGCCGGTCAGATCTGGCGTTTCAACTCCTCCACGCAAAGCTTCCAGCAGATTTCAGGTTCGCTGGCGCAGATTGCCGTAGGCGCGGACGGCACGGTGTGGGGGCTCAACAGTGCCGGTCAGATCTGGCGTTTCAACGGCACGGGCTGGGATTCGATTCCGGGGAACCTCTCTTACATTGAGGTGGGTCCTTCGAACAATGTCTGGGGGATTAATGCCGCCGGGCAAGTCTTTCGGTACAATTCCCTAGTCCAGAGCTGGGATTCTATTCCGGGCATTCTAAAGAGTATTGCGGTGGCCTTCGATGGCACGGTGTGGGGCCTCAACAGTGCGAACCAAATCTGGCGCTTTAATGCACAGAATCAGAGCTGGGATTCAATAGCCGGGCAGTTGACGCAAATCACTGTGGGGGCGGATGCCGTCGTGTGGGGCGTGAATGCCAGCGGCCAGACCTACGAGTATTGGTAGCCACTGAAAAACCCCGGATCGTATCATTCTGAGCGAAGCGGGGCGCAAATTGATTCTGGCCAGCGATGCGAGGATAAGAACCAGCGAACGTGGTAGCTTTCCCCGCCTTTCTCCTCTTCTAATGCGGACATTATGTCATGGCGCATTACTTTCTTGACGGCCCTTATCTGTTGTGGTAAGTGTCTCACGCGTCTTTTCTCAATGGCCAGTTACCGGAGGCGCGCTTGTGCCACGCTTGTCGTTCACGCCGATGGGTTTGCTCGTTGGCCCCTTCCATGGGCACGGCGCGATCTCGCGCCTTCAATCTTCAGATTAATCGTGTTCGGCTAGTGCGAAATCACTCACCAAAGAAGACGACACGCATTGGGAATGCGTCTTCGCAGCAGTGGAGTTTTGATAGCCCGGCGCGCGAGTACGCGTCACCGCGCGACTGCGAGATTCCCTAGGAGCAAACATCATGTATCGTAAAGCCCTCTGGACATCATGCATTGCTGTGATCTGCCTTTTCGGTGCGGTTGAGGCGCCTGCGCAAACCTTCACGACTCTGGCAACGTTCAACGGGACCAATGGCGCTCAACCGTACGCCGGGCTGGTGCAAGGCATTAACGGAAGCTTTTACGGGACAACCTTTGGCGGCGGGGCCAACTCCCTTGGAACGGTCTTCGAAATCACCGCCGGGGGCACGCTGACCACGCTTTACAGCTTTTGCTCCCAAACGAACTGCACAGACGGCTCCGGCCCCTTCGCTGGTCTGGTTCAAGCCAGCGACGGGAGCCTCTACGGGACAACCTACTACGGCGGGGCCTATGGCTATGGCTTTGGCACGGTCTTCAAGATCACCCCAGGGGGCACGCTGACCACGTTGCACAGCTTCGCCGGCACTGTCCTCGGGGCGACCGGCGACGGTGCCTACCCTCGCGGCGGGCTGATCCAAGCCACCGACGGGAACTTCTACGGGACAACCAGTGGCGGCGGGGTCGCCGACAGTGGCACGGTCTTCGAAATTACCGCCGGGGGCACGCTGACCACGCTTTACAGCTTTTGCTCGCTAGCGGACTGCGCTGACGGCTCCGGCCCCGACGTCGGGCTGGTCCAAGCCGGCGACGGGAGCTTTTACGGGACAACCGACAGCGGCGGCACCCATGGTGGTGGCACGGTCTTCCAAATCTCCGCCGCGGGCAACCTGACCACGCTTTACAGCTTTTGCTCCCAAACGAACTGCACCGACGGCGGGTACCCTAACGCCGGGCTGGTCCAAGGCGCCGATGGGAACTTCTACGGGACAACCGACGAGGGCGGGGCCCACGGCGAGGGCACGGTATTCCAAATCTCCGCCGCTGGCAGCCTGACCACGCTTTACAGCTTTTGCTCCCAAACGAGCTGCACCGACGGCGGGTACCCTAACGCCGGACTGGTTCAAGCCACCGACGGCAACTTCTACGGGACAACCATGAATGGCGGGACCACAGATTATGCTGGCACCGTCTTCGAAATCACCGCCGGGGGCACGCTGACCACGCTTTACAGCTTTTGCTCCCAAACGAACTGCACGGACGGCTCCGACCCCTACGCCGGGCTGGTTCAAGCCACCGACGGAAACCTCTACGGGACAACCGGCGGCTACGCCTATGGTACGGTCTTCAGTCTATCTGTGGGGCTCGGCCGCTTCGTGGAAACACAGCCCACCTCGGGCCCGGTGGGATCGGCCGTCAATATCCTGGGAACCAATCTGATGGACGCCACCAGCGTCACCTTCAACGGCACGGCGGCTGCGTTCACGGTCGTCTCGAGTTCCGAAATCGAGACCACCGTGCCCGTCGGCGCGTCCACTGGCGCGGTCCGGGTCACGACACCGAGCGGCACGCTCAACAGCAACGTCGCTTTCCGAGTCACGGCCGATACGCCCGTTTTCAGTCCCCCCCCTGGCACCTACCCGGCAGCTCGATCGGTAACCCTCAGCGATGCCACGCCTGGAGCGGTCATCTACTACACCACCGACGGGTCAACACCCACAACCAGCTCGACGAAATACACAACAGCGATTACAGTGTCTGCAACCGAGACGATCGAGGCAATTGCCGTGGCGGCTGGTTACAGCACGAGTGCCGTCGCATCCGGCGCCTACACGCTGCAGCCAGTCACGCCCCCACTCCCATTTATCACCCTCGATGTTCTTGGGGCGGGCCAAGGCATGCTTCAGGGGACCGTCCCGCTCAGCATCAACACGGCAGGGGCCGTCACGGGAATTTACCTTGACGCGACTAATTTCCCTCTGGCGCACGGCTTCGTGCGCGCCGCCAATGGCACGACAGCTACCTTCGACGCTCCCGACGCAGGCACAGGCTCGACTCAGGGAACCATCCCTGTCAGCATCGACATGGCAGGGGATATCGCGGGAGTATACCTTGACTCGAACCAGGTGTCTCACGGCTTCGTGCACGCCACCAATGGCACGATAACCGAGTTCGACGTTCCGGGCGCAGGGACTCAAGGTCATTCGGGCACCTTCGCCCTAAGCATCAACATGGCCGGGGAGGTAGCTGGACTCTATCAGGACACTAGCGATGTGCGTCACGGATTCGTGCGCGCTGCCAATGGCACAATAACCACCTTCGACGTTTCTGCTGCAGGCACGGGCTGGAAGCAGGGAACGATCCCCGTCAGTATCAACACGGCGGGGGATATCGCGGGAATGTATTTCGACGCAAACAGTGTATCTCACGGCTTCGTGCGTGCTGCCAATGGCACGATAAGCACGTTTGATGCCCCAGGTGCCGGAACGGGCCCGGGCTGCATCGGCGTTTGTTTTGCAGGAACGGTCCCCACGAGCATCGACATGGCGGGAGATATCACGGGTATCTATACCGACAAAGTTGGCCTGCGGCATGGTTTCCTACGCGCCGCCAATGGCACGGCGACCAGTTTCGACGCGCCAGGCGTAGGCACAGACGGAAATGGGGAAACCATACCCGTCAGCATCAACACGGCGCAGGTTATCACGGGATTCTACAGGGACGCCGGCGCAGTGTTTCACGGATTTGTGCGTGCTGCCAATGGCACGATAACCAGCTTGGATGCTCCGGGCGCGGGGATCTTTGGCACAATCGCCACCAGTATCAACGATTCGGGGCTTGTCACCGGGGTCTACACCGACGGGAGCGGAGCGCTTCACGGCTGGGTGGAAAGCACAACTTTAGCGTGGCAACAAGAGCCCGGCTTACTCTCTCAGATCTCTGTGGGTTCGGACGGAACGGTCTGGGGCCTTAACAGTGCCGGACAGCCTTACATGTTTAATCCCCTGACCGGAACTTGGCAGCAGGCCCCGGGCTCGTTAACGCACATCGCCGTCGGTTCGAGCGGCGTCATCTGGGGGTTGAATGCCGCCGGCCAGATTTATCGCTACGATCCCTCGACCCAGGGCTGGGATCAAATTGCTGGGATCCTCTCCCAAATTGCGGTGGGCGCGGATGGCGATGTGTGGGGGATCAATGCCGGCGGTCAAGTCTTCCACTTTAACGCTGCGACTCAGAGCTGGGTGCAGATTGCCGGGGCGCTGGCTCAGATTGCGGTGGGTTATGACGGCGCGGTGTGGGGGATCAACAATTCCCAGCAGGTCTACCGCTTCAATCCGGGAACCCAGAACTGGCAGCAAGTGACAGGCTTGCTGAATCGAGTGGCGGTAGGTGGGGATGGCGACGTATGGGGCATCAACAGCGCGGGCCAGACCTTTCACTTCAATGCGCTGAGCCAGCAATGGCAGAACACGGGGGCCAGTCTGGCGCAGATTGCGGTGGGCTCGGCGACGAACGTGTGGGGGATTGACGCGGCGGGCGGCATCTGGAGTTTCAACGGGCAGGCGCAAGCGTGGAATCAAGTTCCGGGACAACTGGCGCAGATTGCAGTAGGGGAGAATGGCGCGGTGTGGGGCCTGAACAGCGCGCAGCAGATATACCAATTCGTGCAACCCACGCAAGCGACGCAAACCTTCCACGCGCGTTCGGGTTCTCTCGCGCAAGTGGTCACGGGGCTAGACGGAAACGCCTGGGGAATTGACGCTGCGAATCAGGTCTGGCATTTTGACGCGCAGCGCCAGAGCTGGCAGCAGTTCCCGGGGGGCCTGAGTGAGATCTGCGTGGGCTTTGGGGGGAATGTTTGGGGGCTGAACGCGGCGGGGCAAATCTGGCAGTTCAATCCTTCGACCCAAGGCTGGAATCAGATTTCGGGTTCGCTGGCGCAGCTTGCGTGCGGCGCGGACGGCTCGGTGTGGGGGCTCAACAGTACCGGTCAGATCTGGCGTTTCAACTCCTCCGCTTTCCAGCAGATTTCAGGTTCGCTGGCGCAGATTGCCGTGGGCGCGGACGGCACGGTGTGGGGGCTCAACAGTGCCGGTCAGATCTTTCGTTTCAACCCCTCGACCCCAGGCTGGGATCAAATTCCGGGCAGTCTCAGTCAAATTGCGGTGGGTTCTGCCAACAATGTGTGGGGGCTTAATGCCGCCGGGCAAGTCTGGCGGTACGATTCCCAACTCCAGACCTGGGATTCTATTCCGGGCATTCTAACGAGTATTGCGGTGGGCTTCGATGGCACGGTGTGGGGCGTTAACAGTGCGCAGCAAGTCTGGCGCTTTAACGTTCAGACGCAGGGTTGGGATTCCATTGCAGGGCAAATGTCGCAAATCAGTGTGGGGGCGGATGCCGTCGTCTGGGGCGTGAACGTGAATGCCAACGGCCAGACCTACGAGTATTGGTAGTACACGGCGACGAAAAGCGCGGTTGACGGTCTGGTCAGTACGATTTTGTGTAGTGATAGCGGGGTTCTCCCGACGGCGCTCGGAATGCCCGTAGGGTCAGCGCGGACTCAGTGTAACTGATCACCGAGGTACGTATCTGGTCGTAGAGGCGGGTGGTGCGGGCGTCGGCGTGGCCGGGCTTGTCCGGGCCAGAAAGTCGGTGGTACACTCGCCGCCTGCCATC
>Ga0326727_10002153_pt1 | contig 69124 bp, 56 predicted proteins | sample MB2enrmetagenome_FD_207643 | JGI IMG/M metagenome (GOLD analysis project Ga0326727, IMG submission 207643) | Lab enriched peat soil microbial communities from McLean, Ithaca, NY, United States - MB29MY | ecosystem: Environmental > Terrestrial > Soil > Wetlands > Peat | place: USA: New York...
GAGAGCCATCCGATTACTTATACCGCCGTGGAGCAGAAATGTCCAGCGCTCAATCTCGCTTCGTATCAGTGGACTACGCGGCTCAAAAAACTTGCGGCATTAGGCTTCAGCCTGCAGCCGGCTTTCAGCCGGCTCTTCGCCACGGGCGCACCGAAGGGCACGAAGCCGGAGGAAATTCCCCGAGGCGGGCTCAAGCCCGCCGTAGATTTTCACCGCGGAGGCGCACAAACGCGCCGAAATGCGCAAAAATTGAAGCTTATGCGAATTCCGATCTTCGCGCTGGTGGCGGCTTTGTGTGCGCCCCTCTTCGGCCAGGGTCCCGTCCGCCTTCAGGTGGACGCCACGGACGCGCCGCGCCGCCTGTTTCACGCCCGCATGATCATACCGGCGAAGCCCGGACCCATGACCCTGCTCTATCCCCAGTGGATTCCCGGCGAACACGCCCCCACCGGCCCCATCACCAACCTGGTCGGCCTGAGAGTCGAGGGCGAGGGTAAGACCATCGCCTGGAAGCGTGACAGCGTGAACATGTACGCATTCCACATCGACGTTCCCGCGGGCGTGGCGTCCCTCGACGTAGCCTTCGATTTCATCTCGCCGCCCGAATCCGGCGGCTTCACTTCGAGCGCTTCCGCCACGAGCGAGCTCGCGGTGCTGAATTGGAACCAGGTGCTGCTCTATCCTCAGGGCAGCCAGCCCGACGACCTGCAATACCAGGCCACCTTGCGCGTCCCTAACGGCTGGCGTTACGGAACCGCGCTGCCCATCGCCAAGGAATCCGGCAACGAGATCGAATTCCAGCCGGCGCCGCTCACTACCCTGGTCGATTCGCCGGTATCGGCCGGAGCGCACTACCGTACCATCGAGCTCGGTTCCGACAACGGCATTCAGCACTACTTGCACCTGGCGGCGGACAGCGACCGTGCCCTGGAGGTGAGCCCCGAGATCGTCGCCCACTACCAGAACCTGGTAAAGGAAGCCGGCGCGCTCTTCGGTACGCGCCACTATCGCGGCTACCATTTCTTATATACGCTGAGCAACCACGTGGCCCATTTCGGGCTGGAGCATCACGAGTCGAGCGACGACCGCGATGACGAGCGCACGCTGATCGAACCGGAGAAGCTTCGGACCTCGGCCGACCTGCTGCCGCACGAATTCGTGCACTCCTGGAACGGCAAATTCCGCCGGCCTCGCGGGATGATCTCCGGCGGCCGCGACGGCGAATACGATACTCCAATGAAGGGCGGCCTGCTGTGGGTGTATGAAGGCCTGACCGAGTATCTGGGCCAGGTGCTGGCCGCGCGCAGCACCTTGTGGACGTCCGAAGATTACCGCGACAAGCTGGCCGAGACCGCCGCCATGCTCGACAACGAGTATGGCCGCCAGTGGCGTCCGCTGGAAGATACCGCCACCGCGGCGCAATTCCTGTACGACGCCGGCACCGATTACGCCGATTACCGCCGCGGCACGGATTTTTATCCCGAAGGGGTGCTCATCTGGCTGGATGTCGATGCGACCATCCGGCAGCTCAGCAACGGGACGAAGTCGCTCGACGATTTCTGCCGCGCTTTTCACGGTGGCCCCGGCGGCGCACCGGCGTTGAAGCCTTATGACTTCGCGGACGTGGTAGCCGGGTTGAACGCCGTCCAGCCTTACGACTGGGCCGGCTTCTTGAATGAGCGGGTGAACGGCATCGACCCGCACGCGCCGCTCGGCGGCATTGAGCATTCGGGCTGGAAACTGATATACAACGGCGAGCCGTCGGATTTCGCGTCGGCAATCGACGATGGCGCAAATTTGAGCTTTTCGGCGGGCCTGAAGGTGAAGGACGACGGTATGATTTCGGACGTCGCCCTCGCCGGCCCGGCCGGGAAGGCGGGGATCTCGCCAGCCACAAGGATAATCGCCGTAAACGGCCGCCAGTTCACCACCATCGTACTGCGGGAGGCGATCGACAAGGCGGTCACCGACACGAAGCCGCTGGAACTGCTGATTCGCGAGGGCGAGTACTACAAAACGTTTCGCGTGGATTACCATGGCGGCGAGCGCTACCCGCACCTGGTACGCGTCGACGGCACGCCGGACCTGCTGACCGGGATCATCGCGCCAAGAACGAAGAAGTGAAAGGCCGGCCCCGCTGGCGGCATTATGACAGGAAGGAGTGGGCATGAGCATCTGGCGGTACGGACCGATCGGAGTGGCGCTGGCGGCAAGCGCGCAGCAGAAACCTGTCAATTTCTATAGCGTGGAGAAGGAAATCGAGCTGGGAACGCGGCTGGCTCAAGAGATGGCCGCAAAGACCACGCCTCTGAATAATCCGGCCGCGGGCGCCTATCTGGACCGGGTGGTGCGGGAGTTAGCGGCGCGGATTCCGGATGCTGGGACTGAACCGTCGCAGTCCCCAAAACGGTTAAGCACTTAACCGGCTAATCCCCAAATTTAAAGTACTCTGCGTAGCAGAGCGGCGGGGGAATGGCCCGCACTCGATTATTTCTTTTCCAGCCGATTTTTCAATCACATCGAAAACCCTTGACTTTCATGAGGAAGGGCCGATAATGCATCGATGACCAGCCTCGCTGGTCCGAAAACGAAACCCCAGAGAATGAGGAAAGATTAGCCGGTTAATAAGCACCCCGCTTATGGGACCGTTCCCCGCCGCCCCGCCGGAAGTGATACAAAGGAAGTAGGCCGCTCGTCCGACCCTTCCAGCATGAAATCACAAGCCAGTCCCTCGCGGGATATTGAAATGACCACGCTCGCCAACGGCGTCCGCGTGATTACCGAGACTATGCCGCACGTTCGCTCCGTGTCGGTGGGAATTTGGATCGGCACCGGCTCGCGCCGGGAAAACGCCGAGCAGAACGGCATCTCGCACTTCATCGAGCACATGCTTTTTAAGGGCACGACGAAGCGGTCGGCCGAGGATATCGCCCGCTCGGTGGACTCCATCGGCGGCAACCTCGACGCCTTCACCGCCAAGGAACTGGTCTGCTTCAACACCAAAGTGCTCGACCAGCATCTCTCCCAGGCCTTCGACGTCCTGGCCGACCTGGTGCTGAACCCGCTCTTCCGGCCCGAGGATATCGAGAAGGAAAAGGGCGTCATCCTGGAAGAGATCAAGATGGAGGCGGACAGCCCGGATTACCTGGTGCACGAACTGTTTTCCGCCAATTTCTGGAAAGGCCACTCGCTGGGCAAGCCGATTCTGGGCACGCGGGAAAGCGTGAAAGCCTTCGACCGGCCGCGCATCCAGAGCTACTACAAGAAGGTCTACGCGCCCGCCAACATGCTGGTCACCGCCGCCGGCAATATGACCCATGCCGGCCTGGTGGCGCTGGTGCGCGAGCACTTCGACGAGCTGGAACCGGGTTCGAATGCCGCCCGAGATACCGTTCCCAGCACCCACGCGCGCATCTCTCTGCGCAATAAGAAGTCGCTGGAGCAGGTACATCTCTGTCTGGGCGTGCCATCCTATCCACTGCCTCACGAGAAGCGCTTCGCCTGCTACGTGCTCAATACGCTGCTGGGTGGTGGCATGAGCTCGCGCCTGTTCCAGAACATCCGCGAGCGGCAGGGCCTGGCGTACGCCGTTTTTTCGGAGCTGAGCCCCTACCGCGATACCGGATGCCTGACGATCTATGCGGGCACGTCGCTTGGGTCGGCGCGCAAAGTGGTGGAGTCGATCCTCAAGGAATTCCGCGATCTCAAGCAGCAGCCAGTGGGCTGCGAAGAGTTGCGGCGCGCCAAGGACCATTTGAAGGGCTCGCTGATGCTGGGCCTGGAGTCCACTTCCAGCCGCATGTCCAACCTGGCCCGACAGGAGATGTACTTCGGCCATTTCTTCTCCCTCGACGACCTGGTGGAAAGCATCGAAGCGGTCACCGCCGGCGAAGTGCAGTCGATTGCGCAGACGTTCTTCGACCCCAGGCAGATCGCCCTCACAGTGTTGGGGAACCTGGAGAAGTTCAAGCTGACTCGCGAAGATCTGGTCTGCTGAAACAACAAGTCGGAACACGGTTCCTCATAGATAATTTCAATTCGGCTGATAGAAGGTTCCGTTTGCCGGGTTACCAAGCCTCTGCGTGATACTAGGAACGTGACGGAGTACTCCACCGGAAGGTGGCGCGCGATCCAGGAAGAATTCCTCGCCACGGGCGATGCCGCCGCGGTCGAGAAGGCGCTGACGCTGCTGCGCGACGAGTCGGTGATCGAGGCGTACCGGACGGTGATGGAATCGGCCTTCCCGCACGGGGTGGCGATGCTGGCCGGCGGGGCTTACGGGCGCGGCCACACGTTCCCTTACTCCGAACTGGACATCGTGCTGCTTGCCGATTCCGGCAAGCGATCCGAAGGGCTCAAGGAGAAGCTTCCCGAATTCGTCCGCCTGCTTTGGAACGCCGGCCTGCGTCCCAATTGCGCGGTCGCAACGGTTGCCGAATGCCTGGAAGAAGTGGAGCGCGCGAGCATGCCTGCGTTCCGCCTGCTCGACCTGAGGCTGCTGGCGGGCGACCGCGCCTTGTTCGAGCAACTCGAAGCGAAACTGCCCCCCGCGATGGCGCTCCACCGGGAAAAGTTGCGCCAGCGCCTGTGTCAAGCTGTGCGCGCGCGCCACACCGCGCAGGAAAACACGCCCTGCCATGCGGAGCCCGACGTGAAAGAGAGTCCCGGCGGCATCGAGGACGTGTGCGTGCTTGATTGGCTGGCGCAGTTGAAGGGGGAAAACCAGGAGCGGAGCGGCGAGCTGAGCCGGGCGGTGAACATTGTATCGTCGGTGCGCTGCTTCCTCCATTACCGCACCGCAAGCGATCGCAACACGCTCGATTTCGAAGCGCAAGCGAGCCTGGCGCAGCAGAAATTCGCTCTCGGCATGCGCCAGTATTTCCAGTTCGCGCGCACCATTTTCAATCAGGCCCGGCGCGCTGTCGACGAGGCCGAAAAGAACGAAAGTTCGCTGCTGGAGAATTTCCGCGAGTACCGCTCCCGGCTCTCGAACCAGGAGTTCACGGTCTTGCGCGAGCGCCTGCTCCTGCGCAATCCGGCGCAAGCTGCCGGCGATCCTCAACTTGTGTTGCGCCTGCTCGAATTCATCGGCCGCCACGGCGTTCCGCCATCGCCCGAGACCGAGCGAAGGCTCGAATCGGCGCGGGAATCGCTGGCCGCATGGTGCGCCCAGCCGAGGCCGCTTTGGAGCAATCTCAAAACCATCCTCGCGTCTCCGCACGCCGCCATGGCGCTTCGTACCCTGCAGTCTACCGGCCTGATGCGGGCCTTGCTGCCCGAGTGGGAGGCCATCGAAGGCCTGGTAATTCCGGGCTCGGAATACCGTTATACCGTGGACGAACACATGCTGCGGACGGTGGAGGCCGTTCTCGAACTGGGCTCGGCGGCCAATCCCGAGCGCCAGCGGTTCGCCGCGCTGCTGACAGAGATCGACGATGTGGCGCTGCTGATCTTCGCGCTTCTGTTTCCGGAAATCGCCAGCGGCGCCGCGGAACGCGCACGCGCAGCCGCGAGCCGCATGGAGATGCCCGCGGACGCGCGGGACACGGTGGAATTCCAGGTCCGGCGCCAGTCCGACCTTTCCGGCGCGATGAGCGGGCGCGACCTGGACGATCCCGCCACCGTGCGCCTGCTCGCCGGAAGCGTGGGAACCATCGAGCGGCTGCGGCTCCTCGCGGTGGCGACTTACGCCCGCATCGCGGCCCTCGGTACGGCGGACAAAATCCCGTGGCGCCTGGATCGGTTGTGGCGCACGTACACCGCCACCCAGCATGAGCTGCTGCGGGAACTCGAAACCGATCGCATTCAGCAGGTGCCCGAGGACCTTCCGGCGAACGCCGGGTTCGTGAAGGGATTTCCACTGCGCTACCTGCGGGCGCATTCTTCCGCCGAGATTCAAGAGCATCTGCAGTTGTTCGAGCGCAGCCGGCCCACCGGTGTGGCCGTGAAGCTCGACCCGCTGGAAGGAGCTTACCGGATTACCATCGTGGCGCGCGACAAACCGTCACTGTTTGCATCGTTCGCCGGGGCGATTTCCAGTTTTGGCCTGGACATTCTGAAGGCCGAGGCCTTCGCCAACGCCGCGGGAGTCATTTTGGATACCTTCGTGGTGGCCGATCCGAAACGCATCCTGCAGCTCAATCCGACCGAGGCCGACCGGTTGTGCGACCTGTTGCAGCGTATCGCGCTAGGCCGCACGGACGCGCACAAGCTGATGCGCGGACGCGGGCTGCCGGACGCCGGCAAGCGGGCCCAGCCCGCGCACGTCGAATTCGATTCCGAAGCTTGCCCCACGGCGACGCTGGTGGAGATCGATACGGAAGACCGCCCGGGACTGTTGTATAGCCTGGCGACAGTGTTCTCGTCGAGCGCCTGCAATATCGACATCGTGTTGGTGGACACCAAGGGCCAACGCGCTATCGATGTGTTCTACGTGGCGCACGAGGGGCGCAAGCTGGCGCCGGAGATGCAGGAGCGGCTGAAGGAAAAGCTGCTGGCGGTGTGTTAGGCCGCAGCTGCGGTCCGGAATCCCTTCGGGATCAGGGAGGCGGGAGTCAGAATGGCAAAGCTCGTGGGGGTGCGCAGGGCCCAGGTGCGCTTCGAATGGAATGCTTGAAAAGCTGCGGCGAACCCGCGGAAACATGGAGTCTCATTCGATGAAGCCGCGAGTATGTTTCTCGATCCCCTTTCGGCAACGGGCGATGATCGCCCACGCGGAACCGTTTTACCCTTCCACATAGAGCTTTCTCTCTGCCCGCCCGGCAAGGCACTCGGTGATGATCCGAATTACCTCGTGGTTATATATAGGAGGCTCTGAATATCCGTGACTTTATAGGGGAAGCCGCCGATAATGCGAATATGATCGCTGGCATCGATAATCGCATCCGAAGACTGGGACGTTGCGACAGGCTACTGCTCCTCCTCATAGGCATCTGGACCGTCCTCGCCGTTCCAGGCAACTATATTCGTGTGCACCCGCTTATGGATGGAGCTTTGCAATTGTGGACGCTGGTGATTTTCCATTACCTGTGGACGCTCCTGCTGGCGGCTATCGCCGGGGTGGTTGCCTATTCGGTGATCTGGCAGCAGCGCAGGCCGGCAGACTATGGTTTTTCATTTAAGCGCGGAGGCGTTGCCTCATTGGCCGTGCTCGTGGCCATTCACATTTGTCTCGTGTTGAGCGGCAAATTCGTCCTCTCCGTACCCGAAAGCTACCTGTGGAGTGCCTTCGGCGCTTTCATGGAAGAACTTGCCTTCAGGGTGATCGCGATTGACAAGTTTATCCTGCTAATGGATGGGATAGAAAATAAAACGTTCTGGGCGATACTGGCGAGTTCCGCCCTTTGGTGCGTCCCCCATATACCGTCCAAATCCCCCGCCCAACTTCTGGGGGGTATCTTTCTTGGAGGCTTGGTCTTCGGATATGTTTACTATAAGTCCAGGTCCATTCTGCTGCCTGCGTGGATTCACGCCACCGCAAACGCGGGATATCTGGGCGGGATATTGATTGCCGCTTTATGCTGCCTTTTCAGCTTTGCTGACTGGGCCATTTGGTCCTGGAACAAGCAAACTCCTCCAGCCGCGGGCGCCTCAAGAAAGATCGACGCCATCCACTTGGACGTGTAGTCGTCTCGTCCAAGTGCCGCCGGCCTGAAACTCCTCCGAGCGGCCTTCCGGGAAGGGTCCGGCGAGCTCCGGTGAGTTGTCGTCGGCTGGATCGCACGAATCTCGTGCTACACTAGATTCGTGGCCAGGAACGTCACCATTAAAATCTCGGATGAAGCGATTCTTTGGGCCCGCCGCAAAGCGGCGGAGGAGAACACGTCTCTTTCCCGGCTAATCGGCGAAATGCTGGAACGCCAGATGCGATTGACCGACGAGTATTGGCGGGCATTCGACCACTGGAAATCGAACCGGCCGCTGGCTTCCAATGGCGCTGCGGAGCGCCTGAGCCGCGAGGAATTGCATGAACGCCGGTGACGGTTTCTTTGTCGACTCGAATCTCCTGCTATATTTCGTCGATCCAACAGAACCCGAGAAACAGGCCCGCGCCGCTGAGTGGCTGGATGCTCTTTGGGCGGCAGGAGCCGGGCGCCTGAGTTGGCAGGTGCTGAACGAATTCTATTGGAACGCCGTGAAGAAGATGCGCCTACGCCCCGCGAGGGCGCGCGAGATCGTAGAAGACCTCAGCCACTGGAGCCCTGTGAGCACCTCCTTGGGCGTCGTGCATGATTCCTGGCTGTGGATGGACACAGCGCAGCTCCCATACTGGGACGCTCTCATTCTCGCGGCAGCCCGGCGTTCCGGATCACGGTACCTGCTTTCGGAGGACTTCCAAAACGGTCGCCGGTATGAAGATGTCGAGGTTCTAAATCCATTCGACCATCCCCCCTCGGACTTCTCGCTCTAGCCCGCGTCTCGGCGTCTACTTAAACGCCCGTCCGCGCCAACTTTCCGCTGTGGAGAGTGCGCCGTGCATGCCGTTGGAACATAGGAGCAGCACATCGGTCGCGAAGCTCTCACGCCAACTTATACGGCCGCCCGCGATACATTCCGATGCGTTCCACGCTGCGGACGCGTATCAGTTGCACGCTGACGTTGTCGCCGCCGTCACGCTCGTTGGCGGCCTCGATCAACTGGCGGGCGGCGGCGCCTAAGTCGGCGTTGGCGCTGACGATTTTCGCGATTTCCGCCGTGGAGAGTGCGCCGTGCAGGCCGTCGGAACACAGCAGCAGCACATCTCCGCCCAGCACGATGTGTTCGGAAGTATCGGCGCCGACGAACATGCCGTTGCCCAGCGACCGTGTCAAAACGTGCCGCATCTCGGCCTCGGCGGTCTCGCGGCCGGAAATCAGCCCCAGGCGCGCCGGGTCGCTCACCACGGTGTGATCCCGAGTGAGCGCCTTCGCGCGGCCCCCGCGGATCGAGTAACAGCGCGAATCGCCTACGTGCGATACCACCGCGCGATCGAACCGCAGAGCGCAAGCCACCAAAGTGGTGGCCATCGGCGCGCCGCGCGGTTTGCCGGCCAGTCCGGCCTCGAAGACCTTCTCGTTGGCGGTTTGCACCAGCCGCGGCAGTAACGACCGCAGCGGCTGATCGCGGCCGGCCCGGCGGAACTCCGCGAGCAGCGTCTCTACCGCCGTGCGCGAAGCTACCTCCCCCTTCTCCTGCCCGCCTACCCCATCGGCCAGGGCAAACAGCCAGCCGTGAGTCTGCTCCCGCTCCGGGACTTCGGGGAGCGCGCAACCGAGGTAATCCTCATTGTGGCCGCGCACCCTCCCGCAGTCGGTAGCCTGAGCGTATTCCAGATCCAGCATCGTTAATCGCTATGATGCCACGTTTTCGGTCGGCCGTTGTCCCACCAGAGTGGTACGCCCGCTGGTTTTGTTGCTGCGCGCGAAGTAGATCCAACCGTAAATTCCCCAGACCGCGGCCACTCCGAGCGCCAACAGCGGTTCCATTTTGGTGCCGTACCCCATGAACGGTCCGATCAGGTAGAAGGCCATGCAGGTCAGGTTGGCCACCAGTCCAAAAACCGGGATCAACAGGTGGCGCAACGGGCTGTACTTGGGATGCTTATGAAATGCGACCATGCAGGTAGCGCAGCTCAGGGTATACAACACGAACGTGCCGAAATTAGAAGCCAGCGTGACCGTGAGAAAGGAATTCGGCAACGCCGCCATTTTGTCGTGCGAGAGGTATCCGAAGCTGGACCAGAAGCCTTGTGGAAGAGCCTTGACGGTGGCATCCGTCAGCGCTCCGGAATCTCCGAAAAAGTTGATGACGGTCAGGCAGCCCACCACGGCCGAGATCCCGGCCAGCGTCCAGATGGCGCGATGCGGGGTGAGATTTTTCCCGTGCAGCAGTCCTAGGGAATCCGGCAACTCTTCGTCCTTCCCCATGGCGTAAGTCACGCGCGCCCCGGTGTTCATGCAGGAGAGCGTAGTGCCGATCAGCGCGAGGAAGACGGTGAAGGCCTCGAACTCCATGAAGATCCGGCCGTTGCCCGGTCCGAGTATGGCGTTGCCTACCACCACCATCATGTCGCCGATGGGCGCGGCCGATCCCACGGCGGTCTGCATGGTATAGCCGCTATTGAGGAAGTAGTTGGCCGCGAAATACTCGAAAAGATAACAGAAGGCTCCCTGCACCAGGAGCGATGTAACCACCGCAATCGGCACGTTTCGTTTGGCATCCTTGGCCTCACCGCCCATGGCCGTCACCGATTCGAACCCCACCAGTATCAGGATGGCGATGGTGGCTTGTACGAACATCCAGCCGAAATTATGCATCCCGACTACCGATGCGGCCGTGGGATGGGCCAGAAAGTTGCCTTTGTCGTCCTTCTCGGGGTACGCGATTTTGAATGGCACGGGCTTGCCCGCGGCGTCCAGCGCGGGTTTTGGAACACCGCTCGAATCGCGCACGATTACGTCCGCGGGCTTTCCGTCGACCACCTGTTTCTGGGTGGCAAATTCGTAGGTGTAAGCGTCACCCGAACTCGAGTCGAACTGATACGCCACGCTGCCCGGAGGATGATTCATGCGGTACCCCAGCGCCATCACCGAGAAGAGCACCAGGGCGCTGATCTGGATCACGTTGATGGCGATGTTGACCGACGTGGACCCGCTCACACCGCGATGGGCGATGTAGGCGACGCCGAACGAGAACAGGATGGCGATGGCCATCATGAACATGGGTCCGGGATTGGAGGCGTTCATGAAAGTCGGCCAGATGGTTCCCACAAGGTATCCCACGAGGACTCCCATGACGCCCACCATCAAGCCCGGATAGATCCAATAGTACAAGTGGGAGCCCCAGCCAACGATAAACTTGGAGATGCGCGCGTACGGCCAGGCGGTCTCATGGTTGAGAAACGCCTGTTCGGCGAAGTAATACGAACTGCCCGTGCCGGGATAGAGCTTGGCCATCTCGGCGTAGCAGACCGCCGTGGCGAGGCACAGCAGCAGGGCCAAAACGATGCCCGCCCACATGGCCGGCGCGGTGGCGCCGGCGGTGCCTTGGCCGACGAAGGTGAGCCAGAGAAAGGCGCCGGGCGCGATGAGCGCCATGGCGTTCATCGTCAGGCCGGTCAGGCCCAGAGTCGGTTTCATCTTAACTTCGGGGTTATCTGCCATCGGTCATCTCCTAAACTGTTTTCGTATTCGGGGAGCCAGGAACTGGGAGCGAATCGACTTTGGGTCCCAAACCTCGCTCAACACTTATTTCTTCGGGGCAAAGTAAGCAATCATTCCTAGCAAAACCGTCGGCTGCGTCTTTGAGCCTGGCTGGCCGCTGCTCTTTTCGAAGAACGGCTTATTCGACCAGTCGGTGCGGAATTCGCAGCGCGTCATCAACCAGTCCGTGATCTTATATTCGCCGGTCAAGGTAAATTCCTTTACGTTTTGCGCAAGTCCGGTGGAGAGCCCGTCCACATCGTCGAAGAATTCCAGGCGGCCGGCCACCGCATACTTCTTACCGATGGCATAGCGGACAGCGCCAGCCAGCCCCGCCCAGGAGCCGCCTGGGAGGATGATGGGGCTGGAGGTCAGGCTGGTGCTTCCGGGGGCGGCGATGCTGGCGCTATTTTGGTGCGCGTAATCGAAATTGACGTAGTAGCTGAGATTGTCGGTCGCGTTGACGGCTGCGCTACTGTCGTATAGATTACGCCACCCCTTGGTGGTGCCGGCGTTCTCGGGGCCAACATAGTAATTATTGTTCCAGGTGACTTTTTTCCAGGCGTATGCCCCAGTGACACCGTAGGTCTTTCCACTATTGATCGGTTCCACATTGTTCCATCCGTTGACTACCTGAAAGCTGCCGGTGAAGTGGGAACCGATGGGGTATTGTACCCGGACTCCGGTATGGGAGTAGGGAATCGCCCACGCGAATAGCAGCGAGCGGGAATAGTTGAAGTTCTGATTGGTCTCCATGACTTCGGCCCCGGCCGATGTCACAAACTCTCCGACGTCGATCTCGACGCCGTGCAAGAATTTCGGTTTGAAGTCGACATAGGCCTGCTTGAAATACTTCCAGGCGTTGGGATCGCGGTTGCCGGCATGAATGATGTCGAAGGTCTCACCGAAGCCGACATCCAAATGAAAGCCGACGGGGCCCGGCGCATGGTCAATCGTGATTTCCGCCATGTTGAGGTGCGGCATGTCAGAACGCACATCGAAGTTGCGCAATTGGTTGAAGCCGGAAGCCGGGTCGTTGCCGCTGTAGTCTACGTACCCGTCGACCAGAAAGGTGAAGTCCGTGGCCCATTGATGAAGCGGCCCGGGGTCAACTGGAGCGGGCGTCGCCGTCGGCGCGGCTGGCGCAGGTGATTGTCCGGCCGGCGGGTCAGCGGGAGTCTGCGCCTGTATGGCCACCGCACTTCCCAAAACAACGCCGATTACCAGACTAGTACTAAATGTTGCCCGCATGATCTTCCTCCAACGTAAAGTGAATGCCCGCAGCGAAAGGAATCTTTGCCGTCGAGGGCGATGCGGACGGGGCGTGCCACTAACACCGACGATTTGGTTTGAGTTTAGGCGTCTGGTGCATCGAATGGAAATAGATAATTTTTATCGATTCAATTCGAGAAGTGGTTTATTCAGGCCGGACACGCACGACCCACAGGCGGAAGGACGCTCACAGTAGACTTCGGACCAAGGTGGACGCGCCCGGAGTTGTTCTAGAATTGAGGAGGGCCAGGCTGCATCGGGCGGGTGAGAGGAGCGGAATCTGGAATCGGAGGTCATCGGCGGATTGGCGATTGCCGCGCTGCTCCTTGGTTTTGGCTTGATGGCCGCCGCGCTTGCGGCCGGTGGAAACGCGCCGATGATTGCGCTCGGCCTGATTCTGGCAGCGGTATCGATGCATCTGTTTCGTCTGGCCACGCCGCCGGATGAAGAGTAAGGCACCCCGTGACCACGCCCTCCACGGCGGGACGGCGCGGAGGCGCCTCACCCGAATGGTATTCTGAAGGTTTCTTTACGCCTTCTTCATGCGCCGGCCCGTGTAGTTTCGTTGATGAAAAATGTTCGTGAGGGTGTCGGTGATATCATTGGGTTCGGCGGATCGGCACTCGGCGCGTGGACGCAGGCGGGAGGGCTTATGGGCTCTGCCTCCAGCCTGGACGCTCTCATCTCCCACGGGCCGCTTTCCGCTCCGATCTTATCCATGCCCTGCGCCGGCGTAATGCCGGACGGCCGGCGATGGTGCCCTTTCGTATTCGGCGGGAATCTCCTGAACGTAGCCGAGTTCGGCCGCGCATTCCACCCAGTGGCGGAGTAACTGCCGTATCCGGCTGGATGTTACTTGGTATCGGCCGGCAAGTTGCTCCGGTGTCCATCCTCTCACAAAGTATAGGGTAACCATCCTCCACTGAGCTTCTGCGTTATGCTGCTGCGGAAAGCTCGGAACTTGAGCGGGAAAACTGACTTCGCGGTTGCGAATCGCCTCTCGCAACCGCGGGAGTCTTGTGTGCTCATTCGCACTATTTGCCCCTGGCCCCGAGTGAAGTAAGCGTTTCATCTCATCTGGGGATGAGTCTACTGAGTAAGTCATGAAAAAGTCATGAAAAAATCAAGAAAGAGCAGTCCGTCGAACAGCCCCTGTGAGGATGGATTTCACGGGCTTTCATGCCTTTTTCACGTCGTATAGCGCAAAATCTCAATTGAGGGGTTCTTGAAGTGAATCCATCCTGCCGCGCAAGGCTCATGGGAGAGTGCTTCGGGAAGAGTTTCGTATATGCGGCCGCGGCCGCCTGCGCCTTCTTGCCGCATACCTTTGCGCAGCCGCTGAGGTCTCCGGACCACCCGCAGTTCCGTGCGGACACCAGGCTCATCCTGGTTCCCATCACCGTGACGGATGGCCGCGGGTCGAATATTCAAGGGCTTCGCGCAGACAGCTTCACCATTCTAGATAACCGGCGGCCGCAGCCCATCGTGGCATTCTACTCGGAGGACGCGCCTTCTTCTATCGGCATCGTTTTGGATGTCAGTGGAAGCACTAAGGGCATATTAGACCAGGAGAAGGCCGCGATTCGAACCTTCCTGCAGTCATCCAATCCGGAGGACGACTTCTTCCTGATGACCGTTTCCTCCAGTCCGCGTGTGCTTGCCGATCGCGTTAATGATCCCGGCGATATAGACAGCCTCCTCCTATGGGAACAGGCGGGTGGCGATACCGCCCTCTGCGACACTGTCTACTTCGCTTTGCACCAAGGACAGACACGCCCCAAATCTCGCCGCGCGCTGCTGGTAATCTCCGATGGCATGGACAACCACAGCCGCTACTCGAAGCAGGAACTAATGCGCGAAGTTATGGAGGCCGATACCCAGATTTATACCATAGCTCTCAATAATCCCCCCGTCGGGATGAAGGGACTGGCAATGGCCGAGAGCCAGCGCGGGCTGGCGTTTATGGACGACCTCGCCGAGAAGAGCGGCGGCGTGAGCGTCCGCCTAAGAAGCCATGAAGATCCTTCTGCCGCTGCCGCCAGAATATCCGCCGCGATCCGAAACCAATATGTGATCGGGTACCAGAGTCCTGACGAAGGGCGGTCCGACCAGTGGCACAGAATTCAAGTCAAGGTCAATCTGAAAGCGAATGTCTACGCGCGCACTGGATATCAGTTGCGATAGAGCGGCCCCCGCACTCGGTCACGCGCCCGGCGCTGGGCCGCATCTATTCTTCGGCGGCAGCGGCTACAATGGAGCTGGTGTTGCCTCGACGTGGGACCTCGCGGAGCCGCTTGCGGCACGCCGCGTTGATTGTGCTCCGCGGCGCCTTGTTGACCGGCGCCTTGACCGCGATCTGCTACCGGCTTCGCCTCAATACGGCGACGACCGCCTTGCTATACCTGGTCACTGTCATCCTCCAGTCGCTGGACGGCGGGTTCCCGGAAGCCGCCATCGTGTCGGTTCTGGCAACCGCCGGCCTGGATTACTTTTTCGTCGAACCGCGCTTCACCTTCAACGTGGACGATCCTCTGGATGCCGTCACTTTGGCGTGTCTGCTGATTGTCTCCCTGGTGATCACAAGGATACAGGCCAGGAGCCGCGCTCGGGCCAGCGAAGCGAGTATGCAGCGGAATAGCGTGGAATCCCTCTATCGTGCCGGTCAGGAACTGCTGGCGTTGGCGCCGTCGGCCGTCGCCGGACCCGCTTTGCTGGAACCGCTCGTGTCCGTATTCGACCTTACCGCGGTCTGCCTGTTTGACACCGCAACCCTGGAATGCCACACTTCGGGCCACTCCCAAAGCGACCTGGCAGCCAAAACACGCGAGGCGTTCCGCTTAGGGAAGGATGCGGTTTATCCGGATTTGCAGATTGCGGTACACTGCCTGCGGACTAGAAACACGGTTTCCGGCGCCATCGGCTTCGAGGGCCTGCGCAACTCCGAGCATACGGCGCCCGCCCTGGCCGCCTTGGTAGCGGCGGCCCTGGAAAGGGCTCGAGCCTTCCGCTCGGCCACGGTAGCCGCCGCGCATGCCCAGGCTGAAATGCTCCGCTCCGCCATACTCGACGCGCTGGCCCATGAATTCAAGACTCCGCTGGCTACCATTCTTACGGCGGCGGGCGGCTTGCGGGCCACCGGTTCCATGCAGCCCCAGCAGGCTGAACTGGCTGACATGATAGAGGTCGAGGCATCCCGCCTCGGCGATCTGACCTCCCGCTTGCTTCGCCTGGCGCGCCTGGATCGCGAAGAGGTAAAGCCGCGGATCGAGAAGATCGACGCCGCCGAGCTTGCCGATATGTCGGCCAAACGGTACTCTAGAATTTGGCCGGAGCGGCGGATCTTCTTCCGCCGGCTGGGCGGCGATTCCGAAGTCCGCGTCGATCCGGAGTTGATCGGCCTCGCCCTAAGCCAGTTGGTGGAGAACGCCTGCCGGTATTCGGGACCGGACGCCCTGGTGCTGATCGAGTTCGCGGAGGAAGATCGCATGGCCGCCATTACCGTCTGGAATGATGGCGCCCCCATTCCCGCCAGCGAGCGCGATCTCATTTTCGACCGGTTCTACCGCGGTGCCGTCGCACGTACGGTTGCGGCCGGTTCGGGCCTCGGCCTATTCGTCGCCCGCAAGATCGCGCTGGCCCACGGTGGGAATCTCACCTTGGTTGACTCGGGCACAAACGGGAAGAGTGGAGTCGGCTTCCGATTGACCGTACCTATCTCGGCGAAAGAGGACTCCCATGGCGAATGGGAAGTCTAGGCTCCTGATCGTCGACGACGAGCCTGCGTTGCGCAAGGCGCTCAGCACGTCGCTCTCGGCCAGCGGATTCGACGTCTCGGAAGCCCGCAATGGCGACGAAGCGCTCGTCATCCTGCCTCGCTCCCCCGTCGACATCGTCCTGCTGGATATCAGCATGCCCGGTACGCCCGGCATCGAGGTCTGCCGTAGGATTCGCGAGCTTTCGGTCCATATCGGCATCATGATGGTAACAGTCCGCGATTCCGAAGACGACAAGGTGCAGGCGCTGGAAGCGGGAGCGGACGACTTCATCACCAAACCCTACAGGCTTCGCGAGATGATTGCGCGGCTCCACGCCATGCTGCGCCGCATGAACGCAAAGGAAAACAACGCCGACGCCGTCCTCATCGCCGGAGCCCTGGAACTGGACCTGAAGCGCCGTCTGGTCACTAAGAACGGCGTCGAGATTCACCTCTCCCCCAAGGAATTCGACCTCTTGGCGTATCTCTTCCAGCACGCGGGCGAGCCGATCACGCATTCCAAATTGCTGCGGGCCGTCTGGGGACCCGACTTCGGTGGCGAACTCGAATACCTCCGCTCATACGTCAAAATGCTTCGGAAGAAAATCGAAGACGACCCCGCGCGGCCCGAATACCTCGTTACAGAGCCGTGGTTCGGCTACCGCTTCCGCAACCCCTCCGATCCCGAGTCCCCGGCCCCCGACGGCGAGTAGAGCGGGTCCAATCTTTCAGAGGCTGGAAGCTTCGGACTCCCGGACACAAGCCCCAGGACCCTTGGGACTCACTCGTATCTGATTTGGGCGTCTTGCGGTAACTCTGCAGTAAGCGGCGGCCAACCCGGCGCGCCCGCCGGACGCCTGTCCGTCATCTCCAGTCGCTTCTGCAGCCTCCTCTGAAGGAGTGCGATCTCTTTGGCTACTTCCGCCAGCGCGGTGCTGATTCGGTCGCGCATCCGCACCAGACCGCGATCCAGGCTTCGGAGCTCCGAGTTCCAAGGCTCCTCCCCGTCCGGGAGCGGGAACCCCGATCTCTGCATGGCCGTGCGCACTTCACCCCAGGTTTTAGGCCCCATCCCACGCCCCGCCGACAAGTCGCGCCCTAACACGTCCTCCACTCTGTCACACCCGAGACTATGGAGCGCGCGCAGCGCCCGCGGAGACACGGCGAGATCTTCGACCGGCGATTCGGGGACCACACGCCTGGCTTTCGGTTCAGTCTGCCGAGGGCCCGCAAGGCGCGCGTCCACGTCATACAGCAGGCGAGACGCCTGGGAAGCCGAAAGGCCGGCCCATGCACTGATCTCTGTTATGCTTTGACCGTCACGAAAGTAGGCTGTAAAGATCGCCCAGTCTTGTTCATCGATGACGTCTGGCCGTTGGCCGAGCTGCTCTCCGCTGTACTTGGCACGCAGTCGTTTAAGTCCCCTGTCCACGCCGCGCCTCCGAGTTGCATTCGCCGCCGGCGGCGGGAACCCGAATCTCTGAAAGGCCGCGCAGACCTCAGCCCTGGTCTTAGGCCCCATCTCACGCACCGAGGATAGCCCCAAGACGTCCTGCACCCTGTCGCACCCGAGATTATGGAGCACGTTCAGCGCCCGCGGCGACAACCCAAGATCTTCGATCGGCGATTCGAGGACAACAAGCTTGCGTTCCGGTTCACCGCGTTGCGCCCCAGCGAGTCGCGCGTCCACCTCGTACAGCATTCTGCGCACGCGAGAGGCTGAAGTACCCATACTCGCACCGATCCCTGTCAGGCTTTGACCGTCGCGGACGAAGGCAGTGAAAACCGACCACCGGTATTCATCGACGGAGGCTGGCCGCACACCGAGATGTTCCCCAATGTACTTGATACGCAACCCCTTAAGTCCGCTATCCACGCTGTTTCTCCAGTCGCAATCGTGCGCTCGGCGGACCAGGAATGATTGAGACCCCTCCGCCGCACCAATCGGGCTACGCCCAATTCTAAGTAGCCGGTCCTTCATTCGCAAATAGAAAGAATTAATCGATCGAATCAGGATTCTTGTTGCGCTTTGGGTCCCCGGTACGCAGCCTCTTCACACTTGCGGCCCCCGAAGATAACCGAGCCGCCGATGCTGGTACATATGCGCCGCCGCCCCGCCAATTCTCGAGCAGGCCGGAAGCTTCATGCCTGCGTAACTGGCGGGTCCTTTTATGACTTTTTCATAATCCCTTGACTACACTCAGTTGTGAGCAATGGAGATCACGCCTTGGTACATGTCGGTAGCGCGATCCCGAGTGAAAGGCTCGCGCGACTGCGACAGGCGATCCAAAACCGCCGGGTCAGTTTCCCCGCACAGGTTCCAAGTTTCCAGCGGGAATATAGCGCGGAGATTCAGTGGCGCGTCGTGACCCTTTACTTTATAAGGGGGTGGACGTGTGAGCAACTTGCGGCCCGATACGGCGTAACGGCCAGCCGGGTGCGACAGTTATTGCGCCGGTGGGTGGAGTGCGCGGCGGCGCTCGGTTACTTACAGGAGATTCCGCCCGAGACGCTCATCGCCGCCAGGAGCGAGAACGCCGCAGCCGCCTGAATCGGCGCTCGGAACTAACTCACCAGCCGCTCGGCGGGGCAGTGGTAGAGTGCAGTATTTGCGGCTAACCCTTGGCACATCCCAGTTTTGCTCGGATTCTCTCCGCTGCCCGGCAATGTCCATTGTGGCTGCCGATAGTGGTTTGTATTCCAAGGCTGGAAGATGACCTGCGTGGAGGAGAGTAGCTGAATTGAACAGCCATCCCGAAGGAGCGCCGGTACTCAAGACCGGTGGAGGACCTTCCTCCCGAGCCTGCCGCCCGGTCCCCGTTGTTTCGGGGCGAGAGGAACAAATATGGAACAGTCAGACGCTTCCCGGTAAGTTGCACCACGGTGGCGTCGTACCCTTTCTGCGTGATATTCGGATGTCAAACACTCCAAGTGATGTACGACACGAGTGCATTGTGTGTCTTCGAGGGCGATGCGGACTGGGCCCCGTCTGATACTGGAGCCCAGTCTAGGCCTCTGGCTTTCATAAAAGGAAATAGGTGATTTTATCGTCACAACAGGGGAAACCCCGCCCTGTCACGGACGCGCGGGAAGGTGCGCCGCCGCTTCCGGATGGATCGGCTATCCTATGGCTTCGGTGAGGTGACTCGATGACGCTGGCACAGCCCCCCGTGTTGTCCGATCTGGCGCAGGCGCTCTGCGCCGCATTGGTGCTGCTGGTTCCGCTGGCGGGCGCCGGGCTGGCGCTGATGAACTCGGGGCTGGGCCGCTCGCGGAGCGCCGCCCACGCCATGCTCGCGCCGATCGCGGTGACGGCCGTCGCGGTGCTGGTGTATTGCGTTTGCGGCTGGTCGTGGCAATCGTTCCCCGGCCGCCCGGCACACGCGTTCGAGCTGGCCGGCAAATCGTGGAATTGGATTGCCGCCGAGCCGTTTTTCCTGCGCGGATTGGCGCTCGATAGCTCGCCCGCCGCGCTGGCAGCCTGGCTGCAGATGTTCAGCGTGGCCCTGGCGGCGACGATTCCCCTGGGCGCGGGGAGCGAACGGTGGCGGTTGGGCGCCAGTTGCGCCTCCACCGCGATTTTGGCCGGTTGGACTTATCCTTTATTCGCGCACTGGGTGTGGGGCGGGGGATGGCTGGCGCAATTGGGCCTTCTGGATGCTGGCGGCGCCGGCACGGTTCAGGCCGTGGGCGGTCTTACGGCGTTGGCGATCGCCTGGATCCTGGGGCCCCGTCAGGGAAAGTACGATTCCGGAGGCATGCCCGCGGCCTATCCGGGCCACAACGCGGTGCTGGTCCTGTTTGCCTGTTTTCTCACCTGGCTGGGATGGATCGGTTTGAACGGCGCGGGGAGCCTCCTGCTGGCCGGCGGCGCCGCCGCGAGCATTACGCGGGTGGCGATCAATACCACGCTCTCCGCGGCGGCCGGCGTGCTCTCGGTGGCCGCGCTCACGCGTGTCCGTTTCGGCAGGCCGGACGCCTCGCTCTGCGCCAACGGATGGACCGGCGGCCTGGTGGCCGGCAGCGCGGCCTGCGCGTGGATCGCGCCCGCGGCGGCGGCCGTTATCGGCGCGATTGCCGGCGTGCTCATCACCTGTTCGGTGGAGTGGCTCGACACGCGCTGGCGCGTCGACGACCCCGCGGGCTCCATTTCGGTGCATGCCGCGGGCGGACTCTGGGGCCTGTTGGCATTGGCCATCTTCGCGCCGGTTCCACGCCAAAGCCCCTGGCTGGGACAACTGGCCGGCGTGGCCACGCTGTTAGTATTCGTTCTGCCCATGACCTATGTCCTGAACTGGCTCTTAAATCGCTTCTACCCTCAACGAGTATCCGCGGACGGCGAAGCGCACGGTCTCGACCTGTACGAATTGGGCGCCGGAGCCTATCCGGAATTCGTCACCCGCCGCGACGACTTCCGGCCCAGATAATTTCCTGACGTCTTCTTTACGGTTTTCTTATGTCCCTACCCTTAGAATGGGGGCGATGACAAGCGTCCAAGCGGATGTGGGTGATACCATTAGCGCTCCGGTAATCTCCATGGCAGCATTGCGTCCCGGCGACCAACTCAGCCACTATCGGATCGAGGAACTGGTGGCGCGCAGCGGAATGGCGTCGATCTATCGCGCTACCGACATGCACAACGGCCGGCCCGTCGCCATCAAAGTCCCGCATCCCGACATGGAAGCCGATCCGGTGCTCTACGACCGCTTCATGCGCGAAATCGAAATCGGCGAAAAACTGGACCATCCCGGTGTCATGAAAGTGCTCGACCGCGGCGAACCCGGCCGGGTCTACATGGTGATGGAGTGGGTGGACGGCCGCCTGCTTCGGAAGGTGCTGGCGGAGAGCCGCAAGCTGCCAGTGGATCGCGCCTGCCATATCGTCATCGAGATCTGCGATGCGCTCGACTACATTCATCGCAACGGCGTGGTACACCGCGACCTCAAGCCCGAAAATATCATGATCGGCAAGGATGATCGCATCAAGCTGATCGACTTCGGGATCGCGGCCAAAGCCGGAGCGCGGCGCCTCACCTTCGGTAAGTTGTCGCAGATCGCCGGGACGCCCGACTATATCTCGCCCGAACAGGTCAAGGGCAAGCGCGGCGACGGACGCAGCGATATTTATGCCCTCGGCGTGATTCTGTACGAAATGCTGACCGGCGCGACGCCCTTTGAAGGGCCCAACCCGTTCGCCGTGATGAACGACCGGCTGGTGAACAATCCCGTGCCGCCGCGCGAGCTGAATCCCGAGATCCCGCTCCCGTTGCAGGAGACCATCTATCGCGCTCTGGAACGAGAGCCGCAGGATCGCTACTCCACCGCCAACGAATTTGCCTGGGACCTGGAGCATCCCGAAGAAGTGACCCCCATGGACCGCGCGGAGTTACGTGACTGGAAGAAGCGCGGCCAGTCATGGCCGAAGCGGCTTCTATTTTACGTGGCCATGGCCTTGATCCCGGTGGTGGTTTTCGGGCTACTGCTGCTGATCGCGCACAAGAGCTAGCGTAGTGCGTCAAGCAGAACGCCCATTATCTCGACCACTCCCTGGCGGCCGGGGCTTAGAAGAACTGGAAGCTCCGTGGGACGGACTTCAGAGGGAGTTGCAAAATCGTGGGTGCTGCCGCTCCCTCACGGGTGCCATCTGGGCCCGGCTCGGTAACTGCTTTCCCTTCCGTGTGCGCCTTCCGAGCCGCGCGCGTCAGCAAGCGGTTTCCCGGAAGTTTGCAACTCCCTCTTCGGTCCGCGGAGGGCTTCAGCCCGACCGGCGAGCGCAGCTCGCCCGGCGGACTCCAGGATGTCTTTCAGTCGAGCGTTTCTGACCGAAGTATAATCACCGGGGTTTTGGACACACTACAGTTGCCAAGGTTCCGCCCGTGATCGGCGGGCTGAAGCCGGCTGAAGCCAGGTATTTCTGCGCCAGTCGAGTAATATTGCAGGTTCCTCTTCAGCCCGCCATCCAAGGGCTCCGCAGCGTGCATGCCCGCACCGGCTGCCATTTGCGGTAGCGTGGAGTCATGGGGCTCGGCCGCGTTCTGATCGTCGTCGGCGTGTTGCTGATCGTTGCCGGCCTCGCGGTAACGTTCGGCTGGCGGCTACCCATCCGGCTGGGGCGGCTGCCCGGCGATATCGCTATCCACGGCAAGAACTCCAGCTTTTACTTCCCGCTGACTACCTGCATTCTGCTGAGTGTCTTGATCTCGCTGGCGATGTGGATCTTGCGGCGCTAGGGCTCGCGCGCTACCGCAGGCGCCCCATTTTGCTCAGCGGCCAATAGCAGAACACCGCTTTGCCATAGATGTATTTTCGCGGGACGGTGCCCCACACCCGGCTGTCGCTGGAAGAATTCCGGTGGTCGCCCAGGACAAAATACTCATCGGGCCTCACCACCATCCCGGGCATGCTGACCTCATCCCGGTAGTCGGGCTCCACGTAGTCTTCCCACAATGGCTGGTCATTTACAATCACCTGCCCGCGGTCGATGCGCACGCGGTCGCCGGGCAAGCCGATCACCCGCTTGATGTAGGACTTCGAAGTGTCTCCGGGGAATTCGAACACTACCGTGTCGCCGCGCTCGATGCTGCCCAGCCCGAAGCGGTACGTGAACTTGTTGATGAAGATCCGCTCCTGATCGGTGAGCCCCGGCATCATGCTGGTGCCTTCCACTTTTACCGGCTGGTAAATGAAAACGATGGAAACCACCGCGATGAGCACCGAGAATGCCAGGTCGCGCACCCACGATAGCGCGTTCCAGATGCCCGCACGCAAGCTCTCCTTGGGCAATTCTCTTTCCAGGGACTCGACGGTGGAAATTTCGGGGCTCTCTTGGTCGGGCATCCCTACCTGTCCATAGCTTAATTATAGACGCTATGCAGGGATACGCAGTTGCAGCCCCAGGAAAGAATTCTCAGCCTTCCGCCACCACGGGCCGGTGCGCGGCGGCAGGCAGAGGCGCGACAGCCGGCGTGGGCCGTGGCTTGCTCTGCAACTGCTCCATCTCGTGGAGCACCCGGACGCGTTCCTCGCCGGCGTCGCGCAGCATGACCCGTTCGGCAATCACGCAGCCCCAGAGGAGAGCGACCGAACACGCGATAGCCAAAAGACCCTGTCCAGTAATCTTTGCAATCGGCATCGATCGACCCTCCCCGGCGTTTCCTTACGGCAATCCTGCTACCAGATACTACGTTCTTTGTTGTCAATCGGATTTGGGTTAACCTGGTGTGCCGCTGCGCCACAGCGGATATCGCCTCGCGATATGGAAGGTACGCTTGCTTACCGCGCCGCCATCAGGGCGCGCAGGCGGCGAGCCCGCTCGGGAGCACGCAATTGCCGCAAAGCTTTGGCTTCGATCTGGCGGATGCGCTCGCGGGTGACGTCGAACTCCTGGCCGATCTCTTCCAAGGTATGTTCCCGCTCGCAGCCGATACCGAACCGCATGCGGATCACTTTCTCTTCCTTGGGCGAAAGCGTTTTCAGGATTCCCGCGGTTTCGTCGCGGACGTTGGATTCGATCACGGCGTCTACCGGCGAACCGACCCAGCGGTCTTCGATCAAATCGCCGAGGGCCGATTCTCCGTCGCGGCCCACCGGCGTCTCGAGAGAAACCGGATCGCGCGAAATGGTCTTCAGCTTCTGGACCTTCTCCACCGGGATGTCCATCCGCCGACCAATTTCGTCATTTGTAGGAGTTCGTCCGAGCTCCTTCTCCAATTCGCGCGTCGCCCGCAGGAACTTGTTCATGCTTTCGTTCATGTGGACGGGGATGCGGATGGTGCGGGACTGGTCTGCGATGGCCCGCGTGATGGCTTGGCGGATCCACCAGGTGGCGTAGGTCGAAAACTTGTAGCCGCGGCGGTATTCGAACTTGTCGGCCGCGCGCATCAGCCCGATATTGCCCTCTTGGATCAGGTCGAGCAGGTGAAGTCCGCGGTTTACGTACTTCTTGGCCACCGAAACAACCAGGCGGAGATTGGCTTCCACCAAGTCCTTCTTGGCGCGCTCCGCTTCCGCTTCCCCGTGGCGGATCACGGTCATGCTGTGGCGTAATTCCGGGAGGGTGGCGCCAGCGGCCACCTCGCGCTTCTTGATCTCGCGCTTGAGCTCGCGCAAGCGGGCCTGCTGCACCGGATTGTTGCGGGTTTCGAGCTTCTTGATCTCGCTGTCCAGATGGCTGATTTCGTCCACCGCACGCTCGATTTCGCGCGAGAACTCCTTCCATTTGTTGGTGCGGAAGGGACAGTGGCGTATCGCCTGGGAGACTTCCACTTTGGCCCGGTTGAGCTTGGCGCAAAGCCGCTTGCGGGGCCGCTTGTTGGCGATGGGAGTGGCCTCTACCTTGTCTTCCAACTGCTGCAGCTTCTTCTGCAGAATCCCCACATCCCCAAACAGCTTGGCGGCTTCCTGGCGCACTTTGATGTCGGCCGGCGTGCCTTCTTCCACATCTCCGAGGTCGGCCACGCTCTCCAGCTCCACAGCGCCTTTTTTCAACTGCTCGGAAAGATCGACGACTACCTGCTGGACCAGTGCGGAGCGGCTGATAGCCTTTTGCATCCGCAACTTACCGCGTTCCATGCGGCGTGCAAGATCGACTTCTCCCTCGCGCGTCAGAAGGGGAACGGCACCCATCTCGCGCAAATACACTCGCACCGGATCATCGGTGTAGATCGACTCTTCCACCGGTGTGGGGTGCAGGAAGTCCGCTTCGTGGCCGGCTTCGGGGTCGAAAAACTTGGCTTCCTCTTCGAAATTGAGGCCCAAATTCTCGGGATTGTCGACTAAAAACTGATCTTCAAACTGGTCCACTAAGACTCACCTCCCCCATGCAACGCGATGCTCCGTTGAGCGATGTTTGTTGGATTGGGGTTTTTGCCTGAGAAATTCAACTCTTTTGCCTGGCGCAAAGTGTTGACAAGATTGGCCACATTCGGGGATTCGACTTCCGATAGATGATATCATCATTCCCCTACAAAATTAAAGCCCTATTTTAAAGATGTCCCAAAACCGTTTCGGTTACACCGAATTGCAGGAGCGGCCCCCCAGTTCTCATATCGGCGCAACCCGCCAAATCTTAGGGCAACTTCTGGCGCATCAGGTTCTTAAGCTCGTTGAAGAAAGCCTCTTCGTCCTGGAAATCGCGATACACCGAAGCGAAGCGCACATAGGCGATTTTGTCCAGTTCCTGGAGGTTCGCGATCAAGAATTCCCCTATATCTGTAGTAGATATTTCGCGATCGGGGGAATCGCTGACCTTGGATTCCACCCGATTTACCAGGTCGGCTAGCTTCACCATGCTTACCGGCCGCTTTTCACAGGCCTTGAGCAGACCGTTCAGAACCTTCTGGCGGTCGAACTTTTCGCGCCTCCCGTCCTTCTTGATCACCATGTAGGGGACTTCGTCGATCCGTTCGTAGGTAGTGAATCGGCGTTCACAACCCAGGCACTCCCGGCGGCGGCGAATGGCATCGCCCTCCTTGCTCTCTCGCGAATCCACTACCTTATCGTGCATGTGGTTACAAAACGGGCACTTCATTCGGCGGCCTCCCGACCGATCTGCCGCAGGCTATGCCAGTCCAAGCCCTCCTTCAGCGCCAGAACCAAACCTACGGGCACAATTGCTACAAACGTAAGAATCCAGAGGAGCAGAGCAAACGATGTGGCCAGTTCTACTCGTGTTCCGTACAGCTCGGTCAGTGCCAAGACGGCCACTACCTGCGTTCCACCCCCTACACCGGGTATCTGGACCACTCCTCCGAACGAAATGAAGCCCATCAGAATCAAAACATCTACAACTGTAATATTTATGATGCCGACGTACGCCTGTGCCAGGCACCAATAGCACGCGGCGATCAACACCCACTCCAGGACCGAATACGCGAAGATCAGCAGCAACGCGCCGTCACTACGGATCGACTCCACTCCTTTCACCAGCGCGTTCACCAGCTTCTCCACTCTGGCGGACCACCGTTCCGGCAGCCACCGGGCCGCGGCGGCCAGCCGGCGCCGCGCCGGTTCGGCGAAGTGACGCAGCGAAACCAGCGCCGCCAGCACCGCCGCGCAGGATGTGCCCACGATCTTACCCCCAAACGTCAGAACCCAGGCCAGTTTCACGCCCACATGGAGACCTGACGCCGCCGGGCCGTGGAAGGGGGCTGCAAGTCCGCCGGCCAGCTTCGCGCCCACCTGCAGACCTGACGCCTGTACGCGAGTGAGCGCAAAGCCCAGCAGGAGGGAGGCCATCAGGAGGTCGAAAACGCGCTCCAGCAGCCACGAGGCGATTTGGGAGGTGACCGGCACCTTTTCCTTTACCGCTATCAGGTATGGCCGTACAAAATCGCCGGCGCGCCCGAACAGCGTGATGGCCGTAAACCCGATCACCGTAGCCACCAGCAGGTTGCGCATGGACGGCCGGGACTTCTGCGGTTTCAGAAAGACTTCCCAGCGCAGCGCGCGGCCATAATAGGTACCGAAGATCGGAACTAAAGCCACCAACAGCCAGGGCCACCGTAAGCGCGTGACCGCGTTGACCGCCAAGTCCCAGTCGAAGGCCTTGGCGGACAGCCGGGAGTGGAGCCACCAGGCCCCCAGCACCGCCGCCAGAATGCCGGCAACCGCCCATTTCCATGCGTGCCGTCGAATAATCGTCTCCTCTACCGCGGAAATGCCGTGAAATGGCTAGCATACCGGAAAAATTGAACCTATCATGAAAAAGCCTCGTTTCTCTATATGAAAGAAACGAGTGCTCATGGCCACCGCGGCGCTGCCTTTCGGAAATTTCGAAAACGGGCGAACGGAAATTGCACCCCGGGTGGGTGTAATCGGTGGCCGCAATCTGGTAGAAAGTACCTTGGACCCGGATTCCAGCCTCGTAGCACGATGCCTTCGGGGAGACGAGCCGGCTTGGGAAGAGCTGGTTCGTCTCAACACCCGGAAGGTTTACGGCCTTTGCTACCGCTTCACGGGAAGCGGCTCAGAGGCGCAGGATTTGACGCAGGAGGTGTTTCTGCGGGTGTTCCGTACGATTCGGACGTTCCGTTCGACGGAAGGTTCGTTCGGTACATGGTTGGCGCGGGTGACGCGTAACCTTTTGATCGACCATTATCGCCGCACTCGTCAGGAGCGAGTGACGGATTCGATCGAAGAACAGCTTCCCATGCTGGAGGAGGCCGGCGCTGCGGCGTCGGCCCGGCCCGATCACGGAGTGGCCGGCAGGGAAGCCAGTGAGATTCTGCAGGCCACTCTGCAAAGGCTGTCGCCGGATTTGCGCGAAGCGGTCATTTTGCGCGATTTGCAGGAGATGGAATACCGGGAGATCGCCGAGGTGTTGAGCATCCCCGAGGGCACGGTGAAGTCGAGAATCAACCGCGGCCGCGCCGAACTGGGGCGGCTGTTGCGAAAGCAGAAGCTGACGGTATGAACTGCGCAGAGATTGAAATCCTGATCTGCGACTACGTGGAGGGCACGCTGACGGCGGCCGAAAAGGCCAAAGTCAACCTCCACCTCGCCGTCTGCCCGGCGTGTATGGAACTGGCGCGGGATTCCGCCGCCGCCGTACGGTTCATCGCGCGCGCCGAAGACGTGACGCCGCCGCCGGAACTGGTGACCCGGATCCTGTTCGACGCTCCGTGGCGCAAGAACAAAACCGTGGCTCAGGGCGTGCGCGGCCGGTTGGCCGGCTGGTTCCGCCCGGTGCTGCAACCGAAATTCGTGATGGGGGCGGCGATGACCATTCTCTCGTTCTCCATCCTGTCGCAACTGGGGCCGGTGCGCCAGTTGCGCGCCAGCGATCTGCAGCCTAAAGCGGTGTGGGTCGGTCTGGAAAACCGGGTAATGGATGCCTGGGACCGAGCCGTGAAGTTTTACGACAATTTGAAATTCGTATATCAGATACAAACCACGTTGCGCGAATGGCAACAACAGGACGAAGAGCAGCGGCCCGCCAAACGGCAAAATAGCCGGACGACGGACGATCATAAGCTGCCGGCAAAGTCCGCTCCGCAAGGAGAGCCAGGGAACGCAGGTGGCGGAAATCACTAGGGGACAAACCAATGAACTGCCAGAATCATCCTGAAACACCAGCCACGGCCTATTGCCGGGCGTGCGGGAAACCGGTATGCGACGAATGCCGCCGCGACGCTTTCGGCACGGTTTACTGCGCGGAGCACACGCCCGCGCCAGCCACCGAGGCGCCGCCTCCAGGTGCCACCGCCGGGCCCATGGGTCCCCCGCCGGCGTTTGCGGTTCCGCCGGCGGGAGGTGCAGCATCCTACGCCGCGCCGCCGCCGGGCAGTTACGCCTTTGCGGACGTTTCCCCCGGCCTGGCATTTTTTCTGGGGTGCATTCCCGGAGTGGGCGCCATCTACAACGGCCAGTATGCCAAGGGCATCGTGCACGCGGTGATCTGGGGCATGCTGATGAGCATGGCCGATTCCCGCGCGGTCCACGGCATGGAGCCGCTGTTCGGCGTCCTGGTGGCGGCATGGTGGTTTTATATGGCGTTCGAGGCCTACCATACGGCCCGCAAGCGCCGGGCCGGTGAGCCGGTGGACGAATACTCCAGCATTCTCAACCTCACCGGCGGGCGCAGTCACGTCCCAGTGGCGGGCATCGCGCTCATCGCCCTGGGCGCCCTGCTGCTGCTTCACACGCTGGACCTTCTGGACTTCGAATACGTGGCGCGTTTCTGGCCCGTGCTGCTGATCGCCGCGGGCGCTTACCTGCTGGCGGGACGTTTCCTCCCCGGCTCGGCGGGAAAGGAGCGCGGCCATGAACGGTAACAGCTACCAGGTGATTCGCGCCATCCGCGGGCCCATCACGCTGATCACTCTCGGGGTGCTGTTCGCCCTGCAAAACTTCACTCGCTTCGGCTTCGACCAAACGTGGCCGGTGCTGCTGATTGTGTTCGGGCTGCTGAGCCTGATGCAGCGCGGCGCCGCGCCGCCGAGAGCCACCCAAATGCCCCCAGGGCCACCGCCGCCACCGCGCGGCTACTCGTCGACGGGGTATGCCCAGAGCCCGTACGCCCAACCGCCGGCGGGATCGAGCGCACCGCCTTCCTCCGACCCCGGTTCTTCCTCACCGCAAGGGGGTTCGGTATGAGACCGCGATCGTTGACCGGACCGTTGCTCCTGCTCATTATCGGCGGCCTGTTCCTGTGGAGAAATCTCCACCCGGACACCCCGGTGTTCGAGCTGTTGGCGCAGTATTGGCCGTTCCTGCTGATTGGCTGGGGGCTGCTGCGGCTGCTGGAAGTGGTCTTCTGGCGCCAGGGCCGCGTGGCCGGATTCAGCGGCGGAGAAGTCGTACTGGTGGTGCTGATTTGCGTGGCCGGGTCGCTGGTGTGGGCCGCGCGGGAAAATGGCATCCACATCGATAGCCGGGGCCTCAACTGGTGGGGCTCGTCCTACGATTACCCGGTGGAGGCAACCGCGCCCGCGGGCACAGCCAAGCGCATTGTATTCGAGAATCCGCGCGGCAGCATCAAGGTTACCGGCGAGGACACCACCGACGTGACCGTGACCGGCCACAAATCGGTGCGGGCGTATGCCCGCGAGGATGCCGACCGCACCAACGGCAACACGGCTGTCGAGATCGTGCCGCAAGGCGACCATCTGCTGATCCGCACCAACCAGGATCACGCGCCCGAGAACCAGCAGATTTCCGACGACCTGGAAGTCACGGTGCCGCACGGGGTCTCCGTGGAGGCGCGCGGCCATACCGGCGATTACGAGATCTCCGAGGTCACCGGAGACCTGGAACTCGCGACCGATCACGGCGACGTGCGCCTGGCCCAGGTGGACGGCAACGCGCGGCTGGACATTGGCCGCAGCGACCTGATCCGCGCCGTCGATTTGAAAGGCCGGCTGGATTTGCAGGGCCGCGGTTCCGACGTGGAACTGGAGAACATCGGAGGGCAGGTGACCATCAACGGCGCCTACAACGGCACCCTGGATTTCAAAAAGCTGGCCAAGCCGCTGCAGTTCGAGGGCGCCCGCAATACGGAGCTGAGCGTTCAAGCCGTACCGGGCCACATCAATATGGATTTGAGCGAGTTCAACGGCACGGACCTGGTTGGGCCCATTCGCCTGGTGGGCAACTCGCGCGACATTCGCATGGAGCAGTTCACGCAGTCACTGGAGCTCGAGAACCAGCATGGGGACGTGGAATTGCATCCCGGCCGGCTGCCCCTGCCCTCGATCGAAGCGCGCACCGAGTCCGGCCGATTCGAACTGGTTCTGCCGGACAAGGCCACCTTCCAACTGGACGCCACCGCCGAGCGGGGTGAAGCGGTGAACGATTTCGGCGCGCCCATTCAGAAGGAATCGGACGGCCGCTCGGCTACTTTGAAGGGCAAGGTAGGGGAAGGGCCGACGATCCATATCATGTCCACACGCGGGTCGATTTCGGTGCGCAAAGAGGGCGCTACGCCGAGCGACGAGCCGGGGGATAAGGCGGGCGTGATGCAGAACCTCCAGAAGTTGCAGACGTTGGGCAAGCTGGGAAAGCTGGGCAGGCTGGGCAAGCTGAACGGGGCCCAAATCAGGGTGTGGTAGCATAAACGGCCAGTGAGATCCAAAGCGGTCGGGCCCTCGCTGGCCGTGCTCTTTTTTGTCAACGTCCTCAATTATTACGACCGTCAAGCGCTGGGCGCGGTGGCCGAGCCGTTGCGCCGCGAGTTCGCTCTTTCCGACGCTCAATTGGGCGCGCTGAGCACCGTCTTTATCGTGGTATACGCGATCGCCGGGCTGCCGCTGGGACGCTTGGCCGACACCTGGAGCCGCCGCAAGCTGATGGCTATCGGAGTCGCGGTGTGGGCCGGCTTGACGGCGTTCGGGGCCGCGGCCGCAAGTTATGCGCTGCTGGCGGCGAGCCGGCTGGGCGTGGGAATCGGCGAGGCGGTATGCGCCCCGGCGGCCAACAGTTGGATCGGCGCGCTGGTCCCGGCGGGACGACGCGCGCGGGCCATGGCGGGCTTCATGATGGCCGTCCCGGTGGGCGTGATGCTGAGCTCGGCGGTCACCGGACCGGTGGCGCAGGCGTGGGGCTGGCGCGTGGCGCTGGCGCTCGCGGCGGCGCCGGCCGTTTTGCTGATACCGGCGCTGCTCTGGTTGAAGGAACCGGACCGCGAAGGGGCAGGCCGGGCAGGGAATCGCGCCGCGCCTCTCAGCCTGCTGCGGCTCCCAGCGTTCTGGTGGATTGCCGCGTCAGGCGCCATCCTCAATTTCGCGCTCTACAGTTTCTCTGCATTCCTGCCGGCCTTTTTGAAGCGGTATCACGGCCTTTCGGTGGCGCAAGCGGGGCTCTGGACCGGTATCGGCTCGGGCGTGGCGGGCGTGTTGGGAGCGGTCCTGGCGGGCCTTTGGGGAGATCGCGTCATCGTCCGCTGGAGCAATGGGCGCCTGCTGCTGGCCGCGGGCGCGGCGCTGGTGGCGGCGCCACTGGCGTGGCTTGCCATCGCGCTGCCGGCGGGTGAGTCTACCGCCGCGCTGGCGTTGATCATGCCTGCGTACGGGCTGCTGCAGATGTACTACGGGCTGGTGTACGCGGCCATCAACGACATCGTCGAGCCGGGACTCCGCGGCACGGCCATGGCCGGGTACCTGCTGGTGACCTATCTGGGCGGCGCCGCTTTCGGACCGCTCGCGACGGGTATAGTGAGCGACCGTTTCGCGCGCCTGGCGTCCGGCGGCTCGGCGGTCACCGAGGCGGCGCGGGCCATCGGATTGCATCAGGCGATGTACCTGATTCCGGCGATGGCGCTGGTGCTGGCGGCGGTGCTGTTTGCGGGCGCGAGAGCGGCGCGCGCTTCATGAGTTGAGTGTGAGTAATGCTCGGCAAAAGGATCGAGCGATGCCGTGACGCGGAGTGGTTTCGAGTGTCGCAAGATTACCGGCCGAAGCTTCCCACAAGGGGACTTAACCGGCCAAAAACTGCCCGTTTTGATGCCACGTCGTGGATGAATTCTGGCGGCTCGCCGATGACTCTTTATCGCACCATATGTGTCCGAAGACAAGGCCCCAACTCCAAGTGGCCGCCAGGGTCGCGCAGCAACGGGCCGCACCACTACAGTAAGGCCAGTTTCGGACGAAAAAAAGAATGTTGGCACTCTCCCGCATACCAAGGCCATCACCCCCGAACATTGGCCGGTATAAAAGGACTTCGGGACCGCCATGCGAGATCCACTTCTCGGCGTCGCGCGCGATACAGCCAGGTGCCAAAGTCCGGCGGACACAAGGCTGAATATCGAGCGGCTGTACCAGGCCGGCAATTCTGAGAGCTCTGCCTTCCGTTTCGGCGGAACCAACGCGACCGATTGAATTGATTCGTAAACCCGCCCTGGCACTTATCCCTCCCCGGCCCGCAACCGTTGTTTTGCAGACGCCGTCCCCTCTCACTCCAGATTTGCCATCTCCGCGGTATTCAGGATGGTATGATATTGACACCTGAAACGGCGAAACAGAAACCGAGGAGATCCGGGCCTATGGGGACACGGGCTCTGAAGGCAAGACAGCTCGCCGCCGAAGCCGCGGCTGCGCAGGAGCGGTTGGCGAAGCTCACGCGGCATGGGCTTGCGGCGCTTTCCTTTGGGGTGGCGTCAGGGCCGGCGCCAGTCTCCGGGCATTTCCTTTGCCGGGGCGCCGCGGTTCCAGTGCCGGCCGTTCGGCGTGCTGTAAGCACCTGGTATGGAAGGCGAGGGCAGGGACTGCCGGCGGCCGTTCTTTCTTCACCGGGCTTCAACTGCTTCGTCATGGAGCAGCTCTGCACCGCTTTGCACCACAGAGAACCGGCGGGAACCGAGGGTAAAGCACTTACGCCGTGGCCCGTAGGCGTAATCGCGATTGAGGAGGACCAACGATGACGGACCGAAGCGTGACATTGGCCTCTAATCCAGAGGTTCGAACTCCCGCAGACACTGACCGAGATTCCCGCATCGATCTGAACCCGGGCGCTGCTGTGGCGGCCAAGCCCAAACTTTTCGACAGCTCTATCGTGGGAACCCCCACAGAGGCGGTGGAGTTCATAACCAACATCCTCGAATCGTCCACGGAGTATTCATTTATTGCTAAAGACTTAGAGGGGAAAATCCTGCTCTGGAACGAAGGGGCGCGGCGCCTTTACGGGTACGCGCCCGAAGAAGTGGTGGGCAAGGTCAACTCCTCGATTCTGCACGTAGAAGAGGATGTCCGCGCCGGCAAACCGCACGAAATTCTGCAGGCGGCGCTTGCGCAGGGCAAATGGGAAGGAACATTGCTGCGCAAGCGGAAGAATGGCGAACAGTTCTTCGCGCGGGTGGTGATCACGCCTCGTTACGACAACGCGGGAAAGCCTCTCGGGTTCCTGCTGATGTCGAAGGATATAACGGATGAGATCAGGCTCACGCAGTACGCGCGCAGCTTGATTGAAGCCAGCCTGGACCCGCTGGTCACCATCAGTCCCGAAGGCAAGATTACCGACGTTAACGAAGCCACCGTCAAGGTCACCGGGGTGCCGCGCGAGAGGCTCGTGGGGACGGACTTCGCCAGCTATTTCACAGAACCGAAAAAGGCCCGCGAGGGCTACGAGCGTGGTTTCTCGCAGGGATTCGTGACCGACTATCCGTTGACCATCCGCCATGTCGATGGGCGCCTGACCGACGTTCTCTACAACGCCTCGGTATACAAGGACAGCTCGGGCAAGGTGCTCGGCGTTTTCGCCGCTGCCCGCGACATCACCGCCCAGAGGCAGGCCTCGCAGTACGCGCGCAGCCTGATTGAAGCCAGCCTGGACCCGCTGGTCACCATCAGTCCCGAAGGCAAGATTACCGACGTTAACGAAGCCACCGTCAAGGTCACCGGGGTGCCGCGCGAGAGGCTCGTGGGGACGGACTTCGCCAGCTATTTCACAGAACCGAAAAAGGCCCGCGAGGGCTACGAGCGTGGTTTCTCGCAGGGATTCGTGACCGACTATCCGTTGACCATCCGCCATGTCGACGGGCGCCTGACCGACGTTCTCTACAATGCCTCGGTATACAAGGACAGCTCGGGCAAGGTGCTCGGAGTCTTTGCCGCCGCTCGCGACATCACCGAACTCAAGCGCACCGAGGCTGAATTGGCGAATCAGCGTGCCCGCGAGCTGGAGCGGCTGTCTGAGCTCGAGCGCTTTCACAAACTCACGATAGGCCGCGAGCTGAAAATGATTGAGTTGAAGAAGGAGATTGAGGAACTGAAACGGAGAACCCCGGAAGCGAGCGTCTAAGTGAGCGTTTTCAATGACGAATCCGCCGATTGCTGAGCCAAGACGGGAGGAATCGCCACCGAGGGTGGACCGCGCGGTGGCGGACAGCAGCAGAACAGGTGTGCTGGAGGACGCGCAGCGCGCCCTGCTCAATATTCTCGAAGATTCCATGGAGGAAAAATCGCAGCTCGGGGCCGCGGAGCGTGCCTTGGTCAATATCCTGGAGGATTTCTCCGCGGAGAAAACTCAACTGGAAATGGCCCAGCGCGCCGTTCTGAACATCCTTGAGGATTTGGAGGCGGAGAGGTTCAAGGCCGAGCGCGTCAATCGGGAACTCCAACAAGAGATTGAGGTGCGCAGGCGGGCCCAAGAATCGCTCCGAGAGTACTCGGCTGAGCTGGCCCGTTCGAATGCCGACCTGCAACAATTCGCCTACGTCGCCTCGCACGATTTGCAGGAACCGCTCCGTGCCGTTAGCGGTTTCTCGCAATTGCTGGCGCGGCGGTACCAAGGGAAACTGGACTCCGACGCGGACGACTTCATTACGTACATGGTGGAAGGCGCAACGCGCATGCAAACCCTGATCAACGATCTGCTCGCCTTATCTCGAATCGGCACCCGCGCCAAACCCTTCACATCGGTGGAGTGCGAGGACATTTTACGGGCCGCGAAGGAGAATCTGGACGCAGCTATCGTAGAGAGCGGCGCAGCGATCACGCACGACCCTTTGCCTGCGCTGCTGGCCGATGCGACGCAATTGACCCAGCTTTTCCAGAATCTGCTGAGCAACGCGATCAAGTTCCGGCGGCCCGAGGAAGCGCCCCGAATTCACGTCTATTGCACGCGGCAAGGCCAGGCGTGGCAGTTCAGAGTTCGCGACAACGGCATCGGTATCGATGCACAACATTTTGACCGGATATTCCTCATTTTCCAACGTCTGCATGGACGGGGAAAATATCCCGGCACGGGCATTGGTCTGGCGATCTGCAAGAGAATTGTGGAACGGCACGGGGGCTGCATAGGGGTGGAGTCCGAACGCGGAAAGGGCTCCACCTTTTATTTCGTAATTCCGGATGAAAGAAGAAACTACCATGAACCCAGTTCGTCCTATTGACATCCTGCTGGTGGAAGACAATCCCGCCGACGTGCGTTTGACCCGTGAGGCGCTGCGAGAAGCAAGGGTCATCAACTCGCTCCATGTGGTAGAGGACGGCATGGAGGCCCTGGATTTCTTGCGCAAGCGAGCTCGCTATGCCGGCAGCCCGTCACCGGATCTGATTCTGCTGGACCTGAACCTGCCCAAGAAGGACGGGCGCGAGGTTCTCGCCGAGATCAAGCAGGATGAGAACTGGAGGCGCATTCCGGTGGTCGTCCTCACCACCTCCAGGGCTGAGGAGGACATCGTGCGCTCCTACGATCTGCATGCCAATGCTTATGTCACCAAACCGCTGGATTTGACGCAGTTTCTGGAAGTGATTCGCGTCCTCGAGGAATTCTGGCTGGCCGTCGTGACCCTTCCTACAGCAACAAAATGAAGCCGGTGAGTTATGAAGGCGCTTCTCGTCGAAGACAATCCAGCGGATGAACGCCTGATTCGGGAGATCGTCAAAGAATCGCCGGGCGAGACTTTTCACTTTGAACATGTGACCCGATTGGACTCGGCGCGGGAGCGGTTGCGCCGGGAAAGTTTCGATGTGGTGCTGCTGGACCTGGGATTGCCGGATTCTCAGGGAATGCAGACGCTACAGGCGATGCAAGAGGCTAGCGGTGGCGTTCCGATTGTGGTTCTTACCGGCCTGGATGATGAAGGCTTTGCCTTGGAGGCGGTGCGTGCCGGCGCACAGGATTACCTTGTCAAAGGGCGGTTCGGCCGCGAGTTGCTGGTGCGGACGGTCCGCTACGCCGTGGAGCGAAAGCTGGCGGAGGCGAAGGTCCTGAGGGAACGGCAGCGCTTGCACGACGTGCTGGAAACGCTGCCGTTCATGATCTGTCTGCTGACGCCCGGATATCGCGTGGCGTTTGCCAACCGCGGCTTTCGCGAAAGGTTCGGCGAGTCCCAGGGCCGGCCTTGCTATGAATATCGCTACGGATTTTCCGCGCCGTGCGAGTTCTGTGAAAGCTATAGCGTGCTGAAAACCGGCCAACTCCGTCACTGGGAACTCACAACCCCGGGCGGCAGTGTCATGGAGGTGCACGACTTTCCTTTCAGCGACACGGATGGCTCGCCCCTGATCCTGCAGACGTACAACGACATCACCGGGCGCAAACGTGCCGAACAGGCGCTGCGCGAGCAGGCGGCTCTCCTCGATCTCACGCACGACACCGTTTTTGTGATGGACATGGACGGAGTGATCAAGTACTGGAACCGTGGCGCCGAGGAGCAGTACGGCTGGACCGCGGAGGAAGCGGTGGGCCGAGCGGTTCACGACCTGCTGAAGACGGTCTTCCCGGCGCCGCCGGAGCAGATCCAAGCGGAATTGATCCGCACGGGCCGCTGGGAAGGCGAGCTTCTGCACAGCAGAAAGGATGAAACCCGGGTGGTGGTGGCGAGCCGATGGGCTTTGCAGCGGGGCGAGCAGGGTGCCCCGATCGCAATCCTGGAGACCAGCAACGACATCACCGAGCGTAAGCGGGCCGAAGAGGCTGTCCGCCGGACGGAGAAGGAACTTCGCAGCGTTATAGAGGCGATTCCTGCTCTGGTTTCTTGCGCCGCGCCCGACGGCAGTGCGGCATTGGTCAACAGGCGTTGGACGGAATATGGCTTGAGCGCGGAGACCGCCGGGGCATGGGAAAACGTCATTCATCCTGAAGACCGCCGGCGATTTGCCGAGGCGTGGCAGGAATCTCTTGCGACGGGCAAGCCATTAGACATTGAGGCACGTTGGCGCCGCGCCACCGATGGGGAATATCGCTGGTTGTTAACTCGTGCCGTTGCGCTACGCGATGAGCAAGGCAATATTCTTAAGTGGTATTCAATTCACACGGATATTCAAGATCGCAAGCGGATCGAGGAAGCTCTGCGGCAGAGTGAGGCGTATCTGGCGGAAGCGCAACGGCTGAGTCACACAGGTAGCTGGGCTTTCGATTTGGCCAGCAACAAGTATGTCTACGCTTCGGAGGAGTTTTGCCGGATTTATGAAGTCGGCGCGCTACAGGATTGGCCGGCCAAGGAAGCAGTTTTCCGGCAAATCCACGCGGAGGATTGGGACAGGGTGAACGCGGGCTTCGAGAGGTCGGCCCGTGAAAAAGTAGATACCGAGATCGAGTTCAGGATCGTGCTGCCCAGCGGAACGGCCAAACATATTCAGTTGATACGGCACCCTGTCCTGAACGATGCGGGAGACGTCGTTAGACTGGTGGGCAGCGTGATCGATATCACGGAACGCAAACGCGCTGAGGAAGAGCGTGAGAGGCTGGGCCGGTTAGAGGCGGATCTCAGGCACCTGAACCGGGTGAGCATGATGGGAGAACTGGCCGCCTCGGTTGCGCATGAAGTCAACCAGCCGCTTGCGGGCTTGGTGACTAGCGCGAGTGCTTGCCAGCGCTGGCTGGCCGGAGATGTGCCTAACTTGGAGAAAGCCCGGGAAACTGCCCGTCGCATCGTTCACGACGGAAAGCGAGCGGGTGAAATAATCGCCCGCATTCGAGCCTTGGCCACAAGAACGGCCGCGACGCGCAAAGAGGAGTTGGACCTGAATGAAACGATTCGGGAGGTCCTCGCCCTCGTCGGAGACAAAGCGAAAAAACAGAGCGTGATCATCCGGGGACAGTTTGCCGATGACGTTTCACCTGTTTTAGGAGATCGGGTTCAATTGCAGCAGGTGGTGCTGAATCTGGTTATGAATGCTTTCGAAGCTATGACCAATGTAGGTGAGCGGGCAAGAGAACTGGTGATCACTACGCGGAACATCGATGGCGACCGGGTGCAGGCAACGGTTGAAGACTCGGGGGTAGGTCTTGACTCGAACTTGATAGACAAGATCTTTGACCCGTTCTACACCACAAAGCCCAGCGGCATGGGCATGGGACTCTCCATAAGCCGTTCCATTCTTGAGGCCCACGGGGGCCGGCTATGGGCTACGGCCAAGGGCGGACCAGGCACGGCGTTTCACTTCACGCTGCCGAAATACCACGATGGAGAATCGCGTTCAGGAGTCGCGGCAGTCTGATGCAGTTGCCGCGATTGTGGACGACAATTCGCAGACGCGAATGGCCGAGGTTGAGCCGGAGATCCCCGATTGTTCCCGTTACAGGTCATGGCCGTATCCCAGCCTCTGTGCAGGCAAGCGGTGCTCGTGATTCCTGGTCTGTGGCCGTCGAGGACCCTCGCTATTGTCTGATGTGCCAGTGTGGTTGGGCGGGTCGCCGGCCACTCGGATGCGATCCAGTTGGGAGTATACTCGCCGACTCGGGCCTTGGCCCCTCATCCAACTCAAGGCCGCTATAGGTCCTCGGGACGTAAGCCGGTCTTCTTCGCAATCTGTCCGAGCAGTCCTGGGCAATCTCCTCGCTGTCATGAAAGGCGAACGTGTAGTTGGACCAGCCAGGCCCCTGGAGCCGGCGATGCGGCCCGTTCTTGCCATGCGAACGTCCATCCGATTCGGATAAGGGCTGCTAAAAGCCTCCTCGCCTTCACCGATGGCCAACGGCTCATGCGACGGAGAAGACCTTCTCGAACTGCGGTGGGACATCTTCTCCGTGATCGATGCAGTCGGCGGCAACCCGCAGAGCCAACGCTCGGACGGCCGCAACTGCCGCCTCGCGGGTCGGGCCGTAGGCCATCACTCCAGGCATGGATTCGATATCGGCCCACCAACGACCGTCATCTTCTTGTCCGAGGATGATGGGAATCGATTCTGGCGACGGTGTTTCCATCGGTCGTGCGCTCCCTTAGCGATATTATAGTCTCCGGCGTGCTGCTCCGGCCGCAAACGCCGCTTGGCTGCATCGTCGCCGATTCGTCGATTGGCCTTAGACGGCCTTCCTGAAGATCGCTGTGGAGTGGAGGTTTTCCGCGTCGAAATCTCGCCGGTCTGTGCCTGCAATATTCACGCCTCAAAGCGGGAGAAAGCCGGTCTCGGTTCGCTCCTTCACGGCATCGTCGTTCAGAGCCACGCCGATGCCCGGCTTGGCGGTGGGGACGAGGTACCCGTCGTTGAGCGTAACCGGCTCCGTCAAATCCGTGATGCTCTTATTAAGGTAGTGAGTCCACTCCAGCATCAATAGGTTCGGGATTACGGAGGAAACGTGAGCGTAGGCCATGGTCCCGAGCGGCGAGGCGACGCCATGCGGGGCCACCGGGACGTAGTACATCTCGGCCAGCGCCGCGATCTTGCGGCCTTCCAGTAACCCTCCCGTTTTGCACATATCGGGTTGGATGATGCTCAGGGCCTGCTTCTCCAGGAAGGGCCGATACCCGTACCGTGTGTAGATATTCTCCCCGGCCGCGATGGGAACGCGCGTTTGCGACCGGACCTTGGCCATGGCATCGGGGTTGTCGGGCGGGATGGGCTCTTCCACCCACGTCAGCCGGTAGGGCTCCAGCAAGTGGCAAAGCTGAATGGCCGATTCCGTGTCGAAGCGCGTGTGGCATTCCAGCATCAGGTCGTAATCGCGGCCCACCGCTTCCCGGACAGATGCCACCAACGCCACCACGTCATCGGTCTGCGGATTGTTGAGGTGCAGGTTAAACGACTTCTCCGGCTCGGTCCCTTTCCGGATTGTCGAGTCCCAGGGCTTGTAATCGATGCCCACCTTGAGCCCCTTGACCTTGGTCTCGGCGATGAGCTTCCTGGCGTCCGCCGCATCGACGGCGTGCAGATACACCGGCACTCTGTTTCGGACGCGGCCTCCCAGCAGGCGGTATACCGGGACGCCCATGGCTTTTCCGGCCAGATCCCATAGCGCCATTTCCACTCCGCTGATCGCGGTAAGGTAGGGTCCGCCCATCCCACGCACGAACACCGCACTGGGCGCCCCGCCCGGCAGCCGGTCCTGCCAAAGGCTGAAGAGGATGCCCTCGATATCCAGCGGGTCGCGGCCGGCGAGGGCGGGCGAGATGTTGTTGTTGACGATGTACTCGGCGCCGAGCGTGTCCATAAACTCGCCGGTGCCGGTCAGTCCCTGGTCGGTATAGACGCGCACGAAGCGGTTGTTGAGGCCATCGCGCAACCGGACCGCGCGGATCTCGCGGATTTTGAGGTTGGGGGCAGTGGAAGTGCCCTGTGCGCGAGCGGTGGTTAGAAACTCGCCGTAGAATGCGACCCCGGTGAGCCCGCCGAGAAGAGTTCGCCGTTTCATATCCTCACCTCAGAATCGGTCAACCTGGTTGAGAGCCATGGCCAAATGGAATGCACCACTCAGCATCACTGATTGTGTCACGAGCGGGGCCGCGTGTGCGAGGCAATGGCACCACGCCCTTGGCATCAATCCCGTAATCCGACGCTGGCTCGTACCCGAGTGCCGGCGGTGTCGACTCAACACGGGAGAAAAGAGGTGGCCCGATCGGAACCGTGATGAACGCGCTTTCGGCCGTATTTTGCCTGTTTGACCGTAACGCCTAATGGCCCGCGCAATCCCAGTTTTATTCTCCGCGTGGAAGAAGCGGTGCAAGCTGTTTTCGCCGCTGGCGGTGGAAAAACCACAAGGGGTTTCGTAGAATTGAAGGCTGTGAAACAGAAGAAAAGCGTCCTGCTCGTGGGTATCGATCCGGTTGTAATCGATTTCTCCAGCCCCGATTTCGCGCCGCAGAACCTTAGCGCTGACCGAGTGATGTCGGCGTTGCTCGCTGACAACGAGCGACTTCGCGGCCTCGGCTACGAAGCGGATTTGTGCCTGACCGATCTGGGAGAAACGGCAGAGCGGGTGGTGGAGGAGAAACTAAGGGCGAAGGCTTATGATTGCGTGCTGATCGGAGCCGGCATTCGGGTCATTCCCAGCAGTTTTCTGCTTTTCGAAAAGCTGATCAATGTGGTGCATGCGAATGCGCCGCAGGCGAAACTGTGCTTCAACACCAAGCCCAGCGACACTGCTGAAGCGGTCATGCGCTGGGTCTGACGCCAACGGGCGGGTTCGCAGCGGCTGACGAATCGGACTGGGAGGGCGCCGCCAAGTCCAGGTCGCGCCGGAAGGACACCCGAGCCAGTCTCCGGCGGCCGGACCTCGCCGCCCGCTCGGAGGGAGTTTCAAGAAAGGCGTCTCCTCCCCGTGGCGGGAGGCAACGCGACTGACCTATCCGCGGCGCCCTACTCGATCTCCAGCGTGACGTACATGAGCCGGCCGTCGCGCTCCACCTGTAGGACCACGGCATCGGTGTCTTTCAACTCGTCGAGTTGTTTGCGCAGCGTCGCTACATCGGTAATGGGACTGTTGTTGAGCGCATAAATCACGTCGCCCAATTGTAGGCTGTCGCCCGAATACACCGCATCGCCGCCGCGGGCTGCCACCACCACGCCATAATGCTTGCGCAAATCGGGCAGCAGCGCGGACACTTTCTCGTCCACGTCAATCCCCAGAATGCCCAGGCGCTTCACCAGGTTCTTGGCCGGGTCCACCATGTCGGCGAAGCGCTGCGGGTCGCCGCGCCGCTCCACGGTCACCACCTGCACCGTTTTCTTCTCGCCGTTGCGCATGAGCTCGATGTCGACCTTGGCGCCCATCGGATAGCGGTACAGGTCGACCTCCATCTGGCGCGCATTTCCCTCGGCTTTGCCATTCAGACTGAGCACAATATCGCCCGGCTGCAGGCCCGCGATGTCCGCCGGACCGCCCGGTTCGACGTCCGACAGCAACACGCCCCAATCCTGCGAAAGTTGCAGGCCCGCGGCCATCGGCGGCGTGATGGTCTGGGCATATACTCCGATCTCGCTGCGGTGCACGTGCCCTTCGTGGCGAATCTGCTGGTAGACGTTGCGAATAATGTTGCTGGGGATGGCGAAGCCCAACCCCTCGCTGCCGCCCGATTGCGACAGGATGAACGTGTTCAATCCCATTACGCGGCCGTCGGCATCCACCAGAGGGCCGCCGCTATTGCCCGGGTTGATGGGCGCATCGGTCTGGATATAAATCATGGTGTCGTCGGGCTTGATCTGCCGCGCGACAGAGCTGACCACCCCCATGCTCACCGAGTTCTCCAGCCCCAAGGGGTTGCCGAACGCCATCACCAGTTGTCCCTGGTGCAAGCTGTCGGAATCGCCCAGGGGCAGGGGAGTGAGGTCATTGCGATCCACCCGGATCACCGCCAGGTCGGTATCGCGATCCACCCCGACCACCGCGGCTTCCAGCATCTTCCCGGATGGCCGCATGGCGCCGTCGCCGGGGCTGCCGGGCGTCTCATCGGCAATCCGGACGCGCACTTTACGGGCGCTTGCCACCACGTGGGCATTGGTCACGATATACCCATCGGCCGACATCACCACGCCCGACCCGCTGGCGCGCTGGCGCGTCACGATGGCCGCATTCGAGCCGGACTCGCGATCGTCGTTCAACACATATCCCGTGGAGAAAATCTGCACCACGGACAGGCCGACGCGATGCGAAAGCGCTTCCAGTTGCGCGCTCAGATCATGCAGCGCATCGGCCCGTTTGGCGGGAGCAGGTTGCTGGGCGGAGGCCGTGAGGACGGTGAGGAAAAGCAAGGTCGGTAGCTTCATGGCGCGTTTCTATTAGATTCTTAGGTCGAAGATCGTAAACAAGAACACTTCAATATTTCCCCCAAGCACGCCAGGGCTGTCATTGGCGGGCTGAAGCCCGCCCCACCAACAACCCAGACGTGGGGCGGGCTTCAGCCGGCTTCAGCCAGCCATTCAGGAGGTCCGCTTCCGGCTCCCCAAATCCCGAGAGGATTTCAAGGGCCGAACCCTTAGCTTAGCTACCGTTCTGCCTAATAGATGCTTTTTTACCATGAACGGTTGCCCCGGTGCCGGCAATGGCTCGAAACGGCTAGCTGCCAATGGCCCCTTTTGTCCGTGTAACGCGTCCGCGGGATACGCCGCCCTGCTATGTAATCCCCGTTACGACAGCGGGCGCACTCCCAAATCACCCAAGCGCGCCCGCTTTTTTGGGGTTTGCATCGCCCCACGCGCCTGCGAGTCCCATGCCGATCTGAATCTCGTCCGCGGCCTTGATGTGTCCCCCGGCAGCGTGCAGGGACTGCGCGACGTGTGCGGCGGCGGAAGCGTAATCAGCGCCGGAGAGCACCTTCGCGATGCTCGCCCGGATGTCCCCGGCTGGCCGGCGGGACGCGTCCAATACCAGGCCAGCGCCCAGTTCCAATACTCGCGCGGAGATCCAGAATTGATCGGCCGCCTGCGGCGCCATCACCAGCGGGACCCCATAATACAGCGCTTCCTGGACGCTGTTCATCCCGCCGTGCGTCACAAACGCCGCCGCGCGGCGCAGGATGTCGACTTGCGGCACCGACGGGCGGACGATGAAATTCGCCGGGGCCCGATCCCCTATGCTGGAATCGCCCCCGGTGGCCAGGACCACCTGCCACGGCCCATACGCCAGCTCCTTCATGCACTGCCTCAGGAAATCCGGACGGCGCCCGTAGACCGTGCCCAAGGAAATCAGCACCAGAGGCCGGTCGTCCAGCCGTTCGAACGGAAAAGGCGGAGCGTCCGGACGGAACGCGCAGCACGGCCCCACGAACCGGAACCGGCGTCCGTCGAAACGATCGGCCAGAGGCTGGAACAAACGGGACGTGTAGACCAGGTTTAGCTCGCCATAGGTCTGCAGAAGCTGCGGCGGATTGAGCGGTTCGGGAAGATGGAAACCCAGCAGACGGGTGTGGCAGCGCGCGCGAAACCAGGCGCACCATTGGGGAGTAAGGCGCGGATCTTCAGGAAGCCGCTCCGGACCCGCGCCGTAACGCGCATCGATGTCGGCATTGATCAGGATGCTGGGCACCGAGGCGATGGCCGGCAGCCCCAAAAGTTGCGCCACCATGCGCCCCCAGGGAGCGAAACTGTCGAACATGACGTGGGTGGGGCGCAACTTTCGCACCGCGTCGAGATGATCGTCGAGCACCGCGCCGCAGAATTCGAGCAGAGTTTCGAGCGTGGTGGATACCTGCGCGAAGGGCCCCGGCCCATACTCCGGCATGTGTATCCGCTCCGTATAGGGGCAAAAGCGCGCGCCCGTTTCGCGGATCGCCCTGGAGAACCGCTGCGTCCCGTAGTAGGAGATTTGCTCGCCGCGGCCGGCCAGTTCCCGGATTACCGGGAGGGTGGGGTTAATATGCCCATGGGCGGGAAAGCTGAAATAGACAATGCGTCCCATCGCGCAGCCACGGACGCCTCACGCGATGGTATTGAATAACGTTCCGGAGAGACTGTTGTTGGTTCCGGTACCGAACAAGCCCTGAGTCAATTCGGCCTGAAGGGCAGCCTGGGCGTTGGCCGCCTGATCCGCGGGCGAAGCGTTGGAGAGCACCGACGAGGTGGACGTGCCGGTGGTGGACCCGGTCGCGGACGCCTCCAAAGCTGCCAATTCGCTACTCATGTTGGAGGTGGGGGTACTGGAGATGCCGAATAGGGTATCAATCCCTTGCAATTGAGTGGCTTCCGCGCTCAGTTGCACGATATCGGAGGCCGGAGCGCTTTCCAAGGCGCTGACCACGGATTGCGAATTCAGCACCGGAGAATTGACATTGGCAAGGGTCTGCAGCAAATCCGCGACACCGGGATTCAGGGAAGAAGAAACCGAACTCAATTGGATACCTCCATCAAGCATATCGGCAGCCACGGCGACCCTCTATAGAGTTTTTTTGCAAATCCTGTCGTGCATAATTGAGGAGTCAGCCACTTATGAACGACGAGGATCGCGGAACCACGCTCGATCCGGCCGATTGGCCCGCCTTTCGGGCCCAGGCGCACCGGATGCTCGACGATATGCTCGATTACGTCCGGGATATCCGGGAACGCCCGGTCTGGCAGCCGGCTCCGGACGAGGTGCGCGCCCGCTTCCGCGCCGCCGTCCCCGAGGCGCCGTCAGACCTGGCGGCGGTCCACGCCGAATTCATGCGCGACATCCTCCCTTATGCCGCCGGCAACGCGCATCCGGGCTTCATGGGGTGGGTACATGGAGGCGGCACGCCGGTCGGCATGCTGGCGGAGATGCTGGCCGCCGGGCTCAACGCCAACCTGGGAGGGCGCGACCACGCACCCATCGAAGTGGAGCGCCAACTGGTCCGCTGGATGCAAAGGATTTTCGGGTTCCCGGAGAGCGCCAGCGGACTGTTCGTCACCGGGACCTCCATGGCCAACTTGATTGGCGTGCTGATTGCCCGCGATGCCGAGCTGGGTTTCGAGGTGCGCTGCGGCGGCATCGCCGGAAGTCCGAAGCGGCTGGCCGCATACGCCTCGGTGGCGGCCCACGGTTGTATCGCCAAGGCCCTGGACATCGCCGGCATCGGCAGCGATGCTCTCCGCCTCATTCCCGCGGACGCGCGCCATCGCATTTCCATCGAGGCTCTGCGCCAGGCGATCGATGAGGACCGGCGCACCGGCCGCACGCCCTTCCTGGTAGTGGGCACCGCCGGCACGGTGGACACCGGGGCCATCGACGACCTCAACGCTCTGGCCGGCGCCTGCCGCGACGAACGGCTGTGGTTCCACGTGGATGGCGCGTGCGGCGCACTGGCCATGCTGGCGCCCGACCTGGCGCCGCGGCTCGCTGGAATCGAGCGCGCCGACTCCCTGGCCTTCGATTTTCATAAGTGGGGGCAGGTGCCCTACGACGCGGGATTCGTTCTGGTGCGCGACGGCGCGCTGCATCGCAGCGCGTTTGCCATGTCAGCCCCCTATTTGCGAAGGGAACTGCGCGGACTGGCGGCCGGCGCGCCCTGGCCGTGCGATTATGGTCCGGACCTGTCGCGCGGATTCCGCGCACTGAAAACCTGGTTCACGCTCAAGGTGTACGGCACCGCAGCGCTGGGCGTGGCGATTTCGCGCACCTGCGCGCTGGCGAAGTACCTCGAAAGCCGTGTCGCCGCCACGCCGGAACTGGAATTGCTGGCGCCCGTGGAACTCAACGTGGTCTGCTTCCGCTACCGCTCGGAGAGCGCCCAGCGCATCAATCCGCGGATCGTGATCGAGCTGCAGGAGTCCGGCGCGGTGGCGCCATCGACCACGACTCTCGACGGGCGGCTTGCCATCCGCGCAGCCATCGTGAATCACCGCACCAGCGAAAAAGAGATCGATTTGCTGGTGGAGAAAAGCGTGGCTCTGGGACGCGCCATGGAGGCCAGCGCGGCGTCGAGCCGCGCACCGGGGCAGGCGGCCGGCGCGGAATGGGCGCCGCAGCGCGCGCGCGAAGAGGCGCTCGGCGAACTGGAGGCGCGTGTGGCCCAAGATCCCGCGAATATCGGCCTGCGATTCGAGCGCGCCGGCCTGCTGGCGGAACTGGGCCGCTCTCTGGAAGCGCGAAATGCTTATATCGATGTGCTGGCGCGCGATCCCACGCATCGCCTGGCGCTGAATAATCTGGGTACGCTGTTGTACGCCACGGGATATCGCACCGCCGCGCGCACCGCCTACACGGAAGCCGTGGCGCGCCATCCCGAAGACCCCATGGGCCACGTGAACCTGGGCAATATCCTCCACGAACTCGGCGAATATCCTGCCGCGCGGGAGCATTTCGAGACGGCTCTCCGTGCCGACCCCGGCCATGCCGAGGCGCATCAGGGGCTGGCGTACGTGCTGGCGGAACTGGGCGATCGGGCGGGCGCAGACGAGCATCGGCGCCAGGGATTTCAGGGCCGCGCGGTGGTCAGCATGCCGTATCGCGGGCAGGGTCCGCCGGTATCGCTGCTCCTGCTGGTTTCCTCGGTAGGCGGCAACATTCCGACGCGGTATCTGCTGGATGACCGGGTGTTCCAGACGCACGTGATATTGCCGGAGTTTTACGACCGCAAATTGTCGCTGCCGCCCCACCAGGTAGTTTTCAATGCCATTGGCGATGCCGACCTGGCCGCGGCGGCGCTGGCGGCCGCGCAATCCGTAGTGGCGCTCACCGAGGCGCCGGTGATCAATCTGCCGTCGGCGGTGATGGCCACCGGCCGCGCCGACCACGCGCGGCTGGCGCGCCTTGCGGGCGTGGCGATGCCGCTCACCGTCACGCTGCCGCGCGACTTGCTGGTATCGACCGAGGGCCCGGCGGCGGTGGCGCGGCACGGTTTCCACTTCCCCTTGCTGGTGCGGACTCCGGGATTTCATACCGGCCGTCACTTTCTGAAGGTGGAAAGCGCCACGGCGCTGGCCGGGGCGGTGGAACAACTGCCGGGGCAGGAAGTCACCGTAATCGAGTTCCTGAACGCCCGCGGCGCCGATGGAAAGGTGCGTAAGTATCGGGCGATGATGATCGACGGACAGCTTTACCCGCTGCATGTGGCCATTTCCAGCCAGTGGAAGATTCACTATTTCACCGCCGAAATGGCGGAACGGGCGGACCATCGGGCCGAGGATGCCGAGTTTCTGGAGAATATGCCGGGCGTACTCGGCGAGCGGGCCATGGAGGGGCTGGCGCGGATTCAGGCAACGCTCGGGCTGGATTATGCCGGCATCGATTTCGGATTGAGCGCCCGCGGGGATGTTCTATTGTTCGAGGCGAATGCCACCATGGTGGTGAATCCGCCCGAGGCGGATGAACGGTGGGCCTATCGGCGTCCCGCGGTGGAGCGGATCTTCGCGGCGGTGCGGCGGATGCTCACGGGGCGGATTCGGGCGCGGTAGGGTTTTGCGATATAACGGCGGGGCATACCTCCGCGTGGAGTTTTTCGTCCCCGGGGGGTGTGGGATTATCGGCAGATGCCAGGTCGGAAGGGGGAGGCAAGGGCGTCCACGCAGGTTAACGATATGCCTGCTTTTTGTCCCCGTCAGGCCCAGGTGCCGTGCGCAGGCCCGCGATGGAATAAGAATGTTAGACCTGACTGGGATGGCGATTGTCATTCAACGCGTGTGGAGATTGACGCTGGTCTTGATAGCCCGGGCTACTCCGATTTCGCGCGCTCAGCCCGGGGGAAGCAGGTCGACGCCGGTGAATGTTGCTGAGTTGTTTGGGCGGTCGAGCGTTGTAGCGGACATCACTTTTCGAACGGGCGCGGTCGGACAACGTCGATCTGTTACCTATGAATCTAAGGTCGCGGAGGGGTTCAAGGGCGCGAGCACAGGTGAACGACTGTTCTTCTTCTGCGATAAGGGTGCGATAGCGGGTGAAGACTTCGTCTTCTTGCAGCATGCGTATAACGACGGTGGGCCCGGCATGAGGTTTGAGGCTCGCATCAAGGTGCCGCCAGCGCCTGATGAGGCTGGGCCGAAGGAGCCGCGCATTTTTCCGTCTATCGCTCGAATAATACTTACGGCGTGATGCAGGTTCAACGCGTCTGCGTGTTCGATAAGGATGCCGGTCCTTCTTGCGACGATGGCGTGACGCGTGAGATCACGTTGCCGAAAGACGTGAAGACGTACGCGCCGGAACCGAACGACGCGACGAACGCGGGTGTTAGATGGGTCAGGCGTGATGCGCTTATCTCCGTTCTGCGGGAACTCGCAAGGAAATAGACTGTCGCCGGTAACCGAGAAAAGACGGGGATTTCGGAACCTGCACCGCGCTGGTCCAGTTTGACAAAGCCTTTTGAACCGACGGCTGGCTCTCGAGCGTCCCCGCAGCTTATCTACCGAGGTTAGCAGACGGCGTGGGATTTTCGGTGTCTAATTCGGATAGGACGACGTCTTGTGAGGAGCAACCAATGACGGTTCGAATCGGAGTTGTCTGTTTCGCGTTGGCTTTTGCTCTTAGCCTACGCGCGCAAACAGGGGTCCGCCAGATATCGGCGCTTGCCCGGCGAGGATTGCATCATTCTGACGTGCTCGGCCGGTTTGTCGACTTGAACGGTAAACCCGTTCGCGGCGTGCGAGTCCAGATCGGTGGGGATTGGGGCCGGGATCGACTGTTGCCGCTAATCAGAACTGAATCCAACGAAGATGGACGCTTCGAATTTCTGGATGTCAACACATCCGAAACGCCCCTCGTGGTCAGATGGTACCCGTCGGACAAATGGCTCCAAGGTGACTTGCGGGTTCAGGGAGAGAGCTTCGACAGGATAGACCTCGGCACCATCCACCTCGAAGTGAATACCATCATCCGGGCCACAGTGGAGACTGAAGACGGCAAGCCTTTGGGCGCCAAGAATGACGTGTGGATTGTGCTCCGTGGTCGGACAAATGTCGTGGCGGGCGCCCACGGGAAATATTGGGTGCTTCAGCAGATTCCTTTTGAGGAGGTGCAATGCGAGATCAGCGTGACCGAAGGAGGGCGACATGAACTCTTCAAAGGTGAGTACGTCGTCCAACACGGACGGCGCGATCAACTGTTACGGTTCCGACTTCTTCGCAGCACATTGAAACCGGTGGAGACGTGGTTCGAAGGTCAATTCCAGATAAGCGAAGAGAGACTCCCGCCAGCGTCGCTGGAGTCGAGCTTTCTGGCGAGTGGAAGAATGATTGCGCCTCACGGATCGCCCGTGCGCGGTGCTGTCGTGGTTGGCAGATCAGATTATGACGAGCCCTCGTGGCTCACGACCGATGCATCCGGACGGTTCGAGTTCCGGTACCAGGCCGAGAGGTGCAGTGGTCTTCCGGAATGCGGCACAGCGCGGGACATTCGTTTAACTGACGCGACGAAACTTGTGATCAAGCCAATGGGAGTCAATCTGTCCGACGCTCAGGCGTATTCGCTCTACGAACCCATCGGGTGGCAGCCATTCTTCGGAATGGAATCCTGGATCGACCTGCGGTCGGCACAAGGCGTTGTGACCGTCAAGGTCGACGCCCCGGGATACCTGCCAGTCGTCCGGAAGGTGCCCGTACCAGCAGCCGAGTACCTTCGAAAAGGGAAGAAGCCTCCGGACCATGTTGAGGCGACGTTCCGTTTCGACAGCGACACCCTGCGGGACCTTCAAGTCGTCGCAGCCGGCAAACCCGTCCGCGATGCGATTGTGGATCTGGAGTGGGTCGGAGACCTGGACTCGGCCGATACGACCATGTTGTCCAGTTACCGCACCGGCCCGGATGGAAGGCTCCGCCTACTCGGCGGCGCCGACGAACTGATCGAGGCGTTCGTTTACTCTAGCGGATACGAACCTTTGCGGGTTGTTTGGGAGTCGGGGCGACCGCTGCGCGTTGAACTGGCCCACTTGAATGCGCGTTTCTCGTTCACGACACTATGTCCATCTTGCCGTGCGAGAGTTTTCCGGGTCGATCAGCCGGAGTTTGGACAAACCGTCCGAGGGCGGGACGGGTTACCGCCAGAACTCGCCGTCCGAGCAGGCCAGTACGATATTGTCAGCTATTCGAACGCTGACGAGCCTGCCGGGTACGAGAGGGTCACCGTGACGCCGGGCCAGTTGCTTGCAGCAGACTCCGACTTGGACCAACGTCCGACCTTAATTGTGCGATTTTCGCAAGATGGCTGGAGTAGTTATATCTACGAGACTTTGCAAGGTGATCCACTGAACTGGACACTGGGCGGACTCCTTCTGGACCAGTCCGCAGTTACTGATCACGAATCAAAGCGCGAGATGGTTTACCGGCTCTCCCGAGGGGGTCGCGCTTACATCGAGGCGCACAGCGCCACTTCTGGCTACCTACTCTGGCGTGAAGTCATGACCAACCCTGGAGATGTCGTTACGGTCGATGTCCCGAGCGGAGATGCCGTCCTGCAGGCGTCCATGGGGAACCATGGTGGCGGGCTCTTCGAGTGGACGCCTCCACGCATGGAGTTGATCGCGGACGATCCGGCGAACTGGTCTGTCAGGGTATATCCGCAGCGTGATTCCGGACCGATGACAACCCTCCGGAACCTGCCGGCAGGGTCGTATCATCTTTATCGGCACCTGATTGGGGCGGTCAAGAACAACAATCCGGTCCCATACAGGCCGATTTGCGTCTGGGGCGGAATTCCCGTGGAACTTCGTGGCGGTCAGTCCACGAGGATTGCGGATACCGTTGATTATCCATTTCCAGCTTTAACCGTAACCGTCCAGGATCAGGCTGGACACGAGGTGGATGGCGGCACCCTGCGGGTTCGCGACAGAGTATCCGAATGGTGGCATCGGTCGGTGTACGGAAGCGCGAACAACGCCGATTACCCCATCCCTTACCCTCCGGCAGTCCGCCTGCGACACGGCCGGGCCACCTTGCCGTCGATCCGCGCCGGCCAACTGGAAGTGAGGGTGGAAGTGGACGATGGATCGGTGTACAGCTTCGTCGTCGATGCAGATCCTGCACGTCCGCTCGTGCTGCGGGTCCCACGTACCAACATTCCGTAATCAAATCGACCGATTCACGACAGCTCTGGCCTAAAGCGTTGGCAAACTCCAGCCCTCAGGAGCGGTCGACATCGATTGGTTGATCGACCAACTGTCGTGAAACGGGGGTTGCCTCCGATAGCCGACAAAAAATGGGGTCTCTGGAAAATAGACTTTTGGTAGTGCTACTCCCCAGGCCCCACGGACAGCGCCAATCGGCCAGCCGGCAAGTTGCTATTCAGTGTTACGATTGCAGTCCAGAGTGGGACACCTCAAGCCATTTCGACCGAAGCCAAGACGCCTCAAGCCGATGGATCGTTGCAACTCTGATGATCATCGATGCTCTAGGGCCGCACCTGCACGGTGTGCGTAAGCGCTGGGGCGGCACCGAGTACAACGCAGACGGCATTCGATTTCTCATGGCCATACAGTTCCTCACCGGGCTGATCATAATCGGCCTCGTAGTATTCGTCCGCTTGGTTCATAAGAGAAACTGAGGAATATCGAAATCCGGTGGGTGGGGGCGCGCCGTAATTGCTCTGAGCGGAGGAAATGCCCGACACGGCACCAAGGGAGTGATAGACGGGTTACTTAGACCGCCCGGTGTGCCATTCGGATACAGATGACAGTCTCTAACGGCGGTGTTATCGTCCCCAATAGGGATTCATGTCGCGCGCCCGTATTGTTGGAAGCTTTCTCGCGTTTGGTATTCTTGCACTGTTTGCCCAGTCCACAATGCCCACGATTCGGACAGTCAGTGAGGCTGGTAACCGTGCCCACGCTGGTGTTTTCAAAAGAGGGGCGGCTCATTCCGGGTCTCGAAGCTGTCGATTTTCGGGTCTTCGACAACGGGCATCTGCAAAAAACCGTGCTGGACACTTCGTCCGCGCCGGCCTCGTTTGTTATCGCTATTCAGGCCAACCAGGACGTCCGCGAATATCTCTCGTTCATTGTGAGGGCGGGGACCGTTATTGAAAGTCTCTTGCTGGGTGAGTCCGGCGAGGCGGCAGTAATCGCCTATCGCGATGAGATCGCGGTGGTAAAGCCGTTCGAAACGGTTGAAGTTCAATCGACGCTTCGCAAAATCTCGACAACCGGGCGCGATGCCCATATGCTCGATGCCGGCTGGCGTGGACTGACGCTTCTGAGGGAGCGGCCGGCCGCGCGAGCCCGCTTTCTGATCTTCATAGGGCAGCCGATGGACAGCGGAAGTGAAATCGGTCTGCCAGTCCTCAAGGAGGCGGCGGACAGAGATAACGTGGCTGTGTTCGCCATCGTCTTGCCGGAGTTCGGTAGAGCTTTCGTCTCGGACAACTTTTCGTTGGCGGGGCCGAGAGAGGGGGATTCACGGCCAGCGTGAATCTGCTGGCGCTCATTACCGCGGTGAGCCGGAGCAGCAAAGCGGAGACCGGCGCCGACCCCTTCTCCGTGCTGACCGCCGCCACGGGGGGCACGCAAGTTCACATCCGCAAGCAAAGAGAATTCGAGGAGGCGATCTCGGCTATCGGGGAGGAACTGAGGAGCGCGTATCAGTTGAGCTATTCGCCGGCGTCAAACGAAGTTGGTTATCACGCTATCAAAGTCGACGTAGGCGTGCCCGACGCCACGTTATTTTCGCGGCCAGGTTATTGGCGTGTTAGCGAGTAGGCCGTCCGCGGTTGCTGGGAGATACGAACCGGGCGACGTCACGGCCTCGGGGCTGCGCCGTCAGTCTGCTCCGAGGCGCTCAAGTATTCCGCGAGCGTGGCGTCCAGACGCTCGTAAAGCAAATTGTCGAACCGCTCCACCCCTTGCCCGGCCTGTGTTTGCTGCAACGCGACGACATAGTTCGCTCGGTCTTCGGGGCGGACAGCGATTGGCGGAAATCCACCACGAATGAGAATGAGATTCATCAGAAGTCGAGCCGTTCGGCCATTCCCATCGTTAAAAGGATGAATATCCACCAGCCTCCGATGGGCCTCGAACGCCGTTGCGGGCGTATCCGGCGCGCCGCGCAGCCAACCGGCGAAATCCCCCATAAGAGCCGGAATTTCCGCCGGTGACGGAAACACGTGGCGTCCGGTCTCGGTGCGGACATAGCGGGCCAGATCGGCGTAGCGGCCGGCGATATCCGGACGGGAGCGCTTCACCACCAAGCTCTGCAGACTGCGCACGTCACTTTTCGGTCAGCGGCACGCTCGTCCGGCGGGCGAGCTCGCGTACATGGCGGATGGCGTCGTAGTGATCCAGCGCTTCCATGTGGTCTTTGAGGGGCTTTCCGGCAATGGTCACGCCCTGCTCAATTACCAGCGCGGTTTCCACCGGCCCGAGGGTGTTGCCTTCGATGGCATTCGACGTATAGGTAAGCTCGATGTCGTAATAGTGCTCCAAGTTCGACAGCGCCTCCGGCGAGAGAGGCCGCAGCTTGGCGAGCCGTTCCTTCTTGGCGGCAATAGCTTGCGAAAGCGTGTCCATGTTCCTTAAGGGCATGCGCTTTAAGAGATAGCATGGCCGGGGCAGTTCCACAACGATGCCGGTTTGCCGGCTGGCCGACGGCGGGCTGAAGCCCGCCCCACCTTACTGCTGCACGGTGAGTACAACTCCCGTCTGCGTGGTAACTCCTCCGATAGTGGCCGAAATCGCGGCGTCTCCGGTAGTCAGACTCGCCGGCACCGTCACGTTGAACTGATAGAGGCCCGACGCCGAGAGGCCGGCGAATACCGGCGTCACGTCGATGCCGCCGATGGTCATGGTGACGCTGTTGGCTAGCGGTGGCGCGGTGGTTGGCACTTGCCCGGTGGGCTGCGCCGGACTCGTGGGACCGAATCCCACTCCGTACAGGATGATCGTCTCCCCGGGAGTGGCCGGCGTGAAGGTGGCGCCAGCGATCAGGCCCGGCGGTCCCAGCAGGCTGTAGTTCAGATGGAGCGCGGCCACATGGCTGCCGTCGAAAGTCAGGAACGCCGGCGAGAATTGGTTTTTCTGCACCGTGAACGAGTTACTCACCTGCCCCCCGATTGTCACCACCACCGGCACGGGTCCCGTCGTCGGATCGTCGGGCGCCAGTACATTGATTTGCGTAGGGCTGATGAAGGAGATGTACGCCGGAATACCGTCGATACTTACCGATATGCCTTGGAGCGTTGTGGGCAGCGCTCCATTGACGATGTCGCCGGCTTGCCACGCGTAGCTCGGAGTGATCTGCGAGAGATTCGTGCCGAAGATGGCCACCCAGGTTGCCGACGCGATATTAGTCTCGTACCCGCCCGCGTTGGCCACCGCGGTGATCGCCGGCGCTGGCGGATTACCCGTCACGGCCAGAGTCACGGTGACTGAAACGGGCGTGACGCTGCCATCCGCCGCGGCAATTGTGATCGTAGCGGTATGGTTGCCGGCCCCCAGATTCTGCGGCGTCAATGAGACGTTGACCGTGCCCGGAGGCGAACCCGATGCCACGGAGAATGCCACCCAGTCGTCGCTGCTCGTCGCCACCCAAGTGAATGTTCCGCCGCCGGTATTAGCGATCGAGAGGCTCTGTGCCGCTGGAAGCGCGCCGCCGGAGGTGTACTGGAAACTGAGGGAAGTAGGACTCACGCTCAGAACCCCCGGCATAGTGACTACGAGCGTGACCGTGACCGTGGCCGGGCTGTTCGACGCGCCCGCCGCCGTGATCGTGATAACTCCCGTGTATGTGCCCGCATTCTGCGATGCGGGGCTTATAGACACATTGACCGTGGACGGAGCCGTGCCGGATGTCGAGTCGATGCTCAACCACGTGGCGGTCGAGCTTACCGCCGCGGTCCAGGTGAGCGTGCCGCTCCCGCTATTGGTAATCGTGAAAGGCTGCGCCGCTGGAAGCGTGCCACCGGAGGTGTACGGGAAGCTGAGGGAAGCCGGACTCACGCTCAGAACCGCCGGCGGGGTGGTAACCACTAACGTGACGGTTACCGTGGCCGGGCTGTTAGACGCTCCCGCGTCGGTGATCGTGACGGTGCCCGTGTATGTACCCACAGCCAACGACGCGGGGCTTATGGACACGTTGACCGTGGACGGAGCCGTACCGGATGTCGAGTCAATGCTCAGCCACGCGGAGGTCGAGCTTACCGCCGCGGTCCAGGTGAGCGTGCCGGCCCCGCTATTGGCGATTGTGAAGGGCTGCGCCGGCGGGATATTTCCGCCCACCGTATACGCGAATTGCAAGCCGGTGGAGCTTATCGAGAAAACCGGCGTGGAACCCGCCGCGATGACCCGGACACCGATCGAGTCGACTCCCGAGGTGCCGTTCACTTGTAGCGTCTGGTATCCCGTCAACGAGGCCGGCAAGTCCACCGAGATGGCTGTGCTGGTCCAGGAAGTGACGGTCAGTGTGGTGGCGCTGGTGGCTCCCGCCGGAGTAGCGTAAACCTTGCAATTGCTGCACTGCGAACCGAAATCCTCGCCGGTGAGCGTAATCGTGGAGGGTGAAGTCAGGGCCCGCCCTGTCGCTGCCGTGGACAACGGAGTGACGGCGCCTTCACAAGTGGTCGATCCGGGTGGGCATGCGATCGACAGATCGATCTTGCAACGAGTCGCCGCGAAGTAGCCCGCGCTTACGGGGAACGTTCCGCAGTTGATGCCTTTGGGGGCGAGCGAGGTGCTGACTGCGGTGTAGTCGCCCGTGCCCGTTACGAAATCGGTGTAATAGATCGTGCCGAAATTGCCGCCATCGGTGAGCGTTACGTTTCCCCAAGTCACCGAGGTCAGATCGCTGGCGTAAGCCGCGGAGGCGCTCTGCAAGGCGAACAACGTTCCGCCATTGGTTTTTAGATAGGTGTCTGAGCTAGGCGCCGTCCCGATCGACTCCCAGTCCGTTGTGCCCGCCAGAAACGAGCGGACAATCTCGCTGGTGGGGTGCGTTGTACTGGTGACATTGGCAATGCCCGGCTGGCTGCAATTGAACGCACCCAGGGCTGTACTCGTGAATGCCGACGGGTCGACCTGACAGTAGTTCACAATGCGCGTGTTGGTCGCGGTTTGGGCGACGAACCCCAGTGACGCGCTGGTGGTGGATACCAGGCCGTCGCTGGCATTGAGAAGCTCGTTGGGGGATACCACGGTGCCATATCCGCCGGCGTTGCCGATAATGGCGATTGCGTTCACGCCCGCCAGATCGTCGCCGCGCTGGTTCCAGGTGGCCAGGTTCCACAGCAGCGCGCTTCCGGGGATCAATTCGGCGCCTTGCGACCCCACCGGAAATTCAGTGGAATAATTGCCCACCACAAAAGATCCGAAGTTGGGAACGGCAATCATCACCAAATCGCGCACCAGCGAACTGTACGGCGGCAAGTACGACTCGTCGGTTCGCAGCCCTTCCAGGTACGCGCGGGCGATCAAGCCGCCGATGCTATGAGCCACCAGGTCGATCTCGGTCACCTGCGTTCCATCGGTATATTTGATGCTGTTGAGAAATGCGTTCAAGTCGCCGCCCAGAGTCTCGATCGATTGGTTGGCATCTTCCAGGCAGTTGTCGAACAGGTACACTACGGGCACGCCGTCCGACACCAGATATTGCGCCAGATTCCCGAAGGTGACCGACGAGCTCGACGAGATGGTGCAGGCGCCGGTGTAGCCGGCTATCCAGCCATTCAACAACACCACGGGAGGCCGCGTGTTGCCGAGCGGCACGGCCTGGCGAGGCTTCACCACTACAACCACGTCGGCCGTCATCTCTTCGCCCGCGGTGTTGGTTGCCGATAGCGTAACCGCATACTCACCCGGCGTCGCCTTGGAGTTGGGCGCGAGCAGGATTTTATCCTGTGTCTCATTTGGCGCCACCACCAGGCCGGCCACATCCTGGCCGCCCATGGTCACACGCCGCGTCTTGGCGTGGATCATGAAATCGAGGGTGTCGGCGGCCATCGGGACTTCGATGGGTTCGCCCATCCGGGCCTCGAATCGGGTTTGCAGTACAACCATCGGCCTGGCGGTCTGGGACGAGGCGCAGAACGCGCCGCAGCAGAGCAATCCGGCGGCAATTACGACACGGCTAGACACACTGCGGGTAAGCACCTGCTCGGAACGTCGCATGCTATTGATGAGGACGCGCCGGCGCGAAAAAACGCGCAGGCGATTTTGATTTGTCCGGCGTGTTAAGATTTCGAACTGGCACCCAGGAGTCCAGCATGAAACCGATCGTCGCATTCGCCATCGCCGCCGCCATGGTACGCGGCGCGTTCCTTGCCATCGCGCAGAGCGGGGCGCAGCAAGCCCCCCCGCCGGCAGCGGCCAAACAAGCGCCGCCCGGTCCCGACCCTAATTCGCAGTATCGATTAGGCCCCGATTCCATGCCGCAACCGGGCGTTCCGGAGGGCGAGATCCGCGGGCCCTTTACACTGGCGTGCAATGTTTACCCGGGCACGCAGCACACCTATTGGGTGTACGTGCCGGCGCAGTACGATCCCGCGGTCCCGGCCAGCCTGATGATTTTCAACGACGGGCAGGCTTTCAAGGACGAGGCCGGCGACATACATGCCCAGCACGTGATGGACAATCTCATCTACCGGCGCGAGATCCCGGTGATGATCGGCGTCTTCATCAACCCCGGCCGAAGGCCCGACCAGCCCGAGCCGAATCTGTCGGAATGGGGCGACCGCACCACCAACCGCGGGGTCGAGTACAATACGCCCGACGATAAGTACGGGCGCATCGTCGTGGACGAGCTCATGCCGGCGCTCTACAAGGACTACAACATCTCGAAAGATCCCGAGCAGCACGGCATCGGCGGCTCCAGTTCCGGTGCGATCGCGGCGTTCATGGTGGCATGGGAACGGCCCAACGACTTTCGCAAGGTGCTGAGCAATGTCGGCAGCTTCGTCAATATTCATGGCGGCCAGGTGTATGCGGACCGCGTTCTGGCGTCCGAAAAGAAGCCCATCCGCGTTTTTCTATGCGACGGCCGCAACGACAATCGCGGAATCGGCCGCGGCGGGCAATACGATCAGGATCGCGACTGGTTTTACCAGAACGTCCGGCTCATGAAGGCGCTCACCGAGAAGGGTTACGACGTGAACTATTCGTGGGGAATGAATCTCCACGGCCAGAAATTCGGGGGCGCAATCCTGCCCGAGATGATGCACTGGCTGTGGCGCGACGGTCCGGTTTCCACCGACCCGAACGACACCGTGGAACGCAGTTTTCGCGGGCCGGCGAAGAAGAATTGAAAACCAAGTCTCTCCTGTTTCCCACGGAGTGAAGGACTGTTCCCTTTAGCGCCGACAGACCTGGGAAGTCCCGATTGCTGGCCGGTGGGGCGGGCTTCAGCCCGCCTCTGGAGTTTGGCCTTTCCTAGTGGGGCAGGCTTCAGCCTGCAGCCGGCTTTCAGGCGGCTAGGGCGGCTTTCAGCCGGCTTCCACGAGGCCTGACGAATTTCTCTGGCTTCGCTACGGGCGCGCCGAAGGGCACGAAGCCGGAGGAAATTCCCCGAGGCGGGCTGAAGCCGGCTGAAGCCCGCCCCACGAGAGCTTACCGAGATGCCCGTTAGGTGAACAGCGTTAGTTAGGGCTTGCCACGCGGCACGTCGAAACCTGGCGGCCGCTCATCGCGTCCTTACGCACAATGAAGGTGCTCCTCGCCACCTGTTGCGCGCTGCTTGCCGCGCCCCTTTACGCGCAGGAAGCGCCGGCAGCGTCCCCCGTTTTCCGCGCCACTTCGGAACTCGTCCTGCTGGACGTGCAGGTGATTCACAACAAAACCAAGACCGCCAGCGCCGCGCTTCACTCCGGAGATTTTCAGGTGTTCGAGGACGGCTCGCCGCAACAGATCGCCTTCTTCGGCCGCGACCAGTTCCCGCTCTCGATTGTATTTCTGTTCGACCTCACCCAAAGCGTGCGTGGCGTGCTGCACCGCCTGTCGGCCGGAGCCCAAACCGTTCTCAACCATCTCAAACCCGAGGACGAGGTCGCGGTCATCGTCTACTCCGCGTCCGCCCGTGTGGTCGACGGCCTGACTAACGACCGCCAGCGAACGGTCGCGGCAATCGCGCAAGCCGCGGCTATGAAATCCAACGAGGCCGCGTTCTTCAATGAAGCCGTCTACCAGGCGGCCGCGGTGCTTTCGCAATCCCACAACCCTTCGAGCCGCCGTGCGATCGTCTGGCTTACCGATAACCTGCCCAATGCCCCTTCCGGATTCATGGCCAGGCGTTACGGCCGAAGTCTGGGCGACACCCCGCCACACACCGAAGAGGAGGCTATTCGCCTTCTCCACGAATCGGGGACGGTGGTGACTCCGATGCTGCTGAAGGATCCGCTGGCGCTACCGTGGGCCGAGATGGAGATGGCCATCGAAGCGCCCGCCCGCAAGCGCTATCCCGCGGGCGATGCCCACAAATACGCCGAGATCACCGGCGGGCTGGCGATGGGTATGCGCGGGAAGAATGTGGAGGATCGCCTGGCCGAGGTCCTCGATGAACTGCGTTCGCGATACACCATCGGATATCACCCGTCGGAATCGAAACCGCCGGGAACCTTCTGCCGCTTGCATGTTACTCTCTCGCCGGAGGCTCCTCTGCGGCCTCAGGAATGGACCGTACTGGCGAGAGCCGGTTATTACCGGAAGTAAGCCCTCCCCCACGTTGCCCTCGCAATTGCGCGGACGGTGTGGACACGCTCGCCAGCGCGTTTTACGGTGCCGCAGTGGCGGTCGATCCTGCTGCTTTCTGCGCTCGTCAGTTGCTCACTCAATATCGACCTTATTTGGGCGTATGTGGCCTGGCTGAGATCCAAACCCGGGTGCCGATCATGCTGGCCGCGATTGTCGGAGCAGTATGCAGCGGCGGCTGGCCTGCCACAGAAGTGGATTTTGAGCTGGCTCGGAAACAGCTACTACACCACTCGAGCCCACTTAGACCGAAGTTCCACATGCGCAAATGGAGCTGGAACTTCGGCTTAAAGCAGGTCCTCGAATTGTGTCACCGTCATCCCGGCGGCGCGGCTCAGAGAGCGTAACGTGCCCGGAGCCAATTCACGGTGCTGTGGCACGGACAAGCTGGCCATATTCCCAGGCTTAACCAGAATGACGTGGCTACCGCGCTGCCGGTCTTTGATCCAACCTGCCCTCCCGAACGCTTGAACGGCTTGCTCGCCCGAAATGGCGGGCAGCCCTGCCATTAAACCGGCACCTCAACCTCACGGACCGCAATGGTCAGAGGCATGCCGTTGGCCAACCGTGCTTCGAGGCAACCGGCGATTGCTTCCCGGATATTTTCCAAAGCCTCGGCTTCCGTTTGCCCTTGCGACACGCATCCGGGAATCGCGGGGCACTCAGCGACGATCATGCCGGTCTCATCCGGTTCCAACGTAACGAGAAGCTTCATACTTGGATCTTAGCGGGGTTGACGCTTCGCCGCAAACTGCTCCACTTCGCGCATCACACGCAGCGTGTTGCCGCCCAGAATTTTCAGAATATCGTCGTCGGAGAAGCCGCGCTCCACCAGCCCGCGCACCAGGTTGGGCATCTTGGAGATGTCTTCCATGCCTTCCGGAAGCATATCGTCCACGCCATCGAAATCGGACCCGAGCCCCACATGGTCTATGCCGGCGACTTTCACCGCGTGTTCGAAATGATCGAGCAGCTTACCGAGCGGTATGCGCCCTAATTTCGCGAGGCGCTCGGCATTGATCTTGCGGACCGCGGGACCATTCTGGCTGCGGTCGCCGAACTTAGGCGTGCTGTCGTCGATGGCGTCCTGTTGCGCCTCTTCGCCCTTCAAAGCGGCCAGCCGCTGCTCGAAATCGGAGTCGAGGAAGCCCTCGAAGTAGTTGATGTGCACCACTCCGCCCTTGGCCGCGAGGGCCCGCAGCATATCGTCGGTCATATTCCGCGGCGCCCTGGCGAGCGCGCGGCACGAGGAGTGCGACGCGATCACCGGCGCCGACGAAGTCTCGAGCGCGTCGTAGAAAGTCTTGTCGGAGACGTGCGAAATATCCACCATCATCCCCAGGCGATTCATTTCGCGCACCACCTGCTTGCCGAAATCGGTCAGCCCGTTGTGTTCCGGCGGTTTGCTGGAAGTGTCCGCCCACGGAGTGTTGCTGGTGTGGGTCAAGGTCATGTAACGGGCGCCCAGCGCAAAAAATGTGCGCAGGATGGCCAGATCGGAATCGATTGCCTGCCCGCCTTCCACGCCCATCAGGATGGCGATGTGCCCCCGCTTGCGGGCTGCCAGGATCTCGTCGGCGGTGGTTGCGAGTTCCAGGTCGGCGGGATGCCGCGCGGTCTCGCGCCGCACGGCGTCGATCTGTTCGAGCGCCCGCCGCACGGCTTCGGTGGGCGTGTAGCGGTCGGGGTCGGTCCAGATGGAGAGGAACAGGCCGGAGACGTGGCCGGCGCGCATGCGGGGGATGTCGACCTGGCCGAAATCGTGCTTCTCAGCCAGGTTGTATCCCTCGTCGAGGATCATCTGGGTGGTGTCGTCATGCAGGTCAACGATCACGGCCCGCTGCAGCAGGCGAGTCACGCGCGCGGAGTCCACCGGGGTTTGGGCAAACGCGGCGAACGCTATCGCCAGCAGGAGAGCGATCTTGATCATGATGCCAGGATTATAACGGATACACAGGGATCAGCGCGGATAAGATTCGGGCTTATCCGCTTTCATCCCGGGCTATTGAGTCTCGCGGAACATGGTGACGGATACCGCACGATGAGGCTGGCGCTCCGCGGCGAGTTCGAAACCCTCACGGACGCCCCTGAACAGACTGCTTCGGCGGGCTAAATTCAGCCCGCCAGCCTGGCGAGAGCCGGGCCGCCAAGCGGAATTTTGCAAGTCCGTCTAAAGCCCGCCCCACCCAAGGCGCCTTGATCCTGCGGTGGGGCGGGCTCCTTCAGCCCGCCCTTCAGGGGCAAATGGCCAATCCCCAGGCGTCGGTCTCCAACCGGTGCGCAGGACAACGTCCTTGCGAGTCTCAATAGTATTTCTGGCAGCGATGGCGAACCCGGCGCCTACACGTCTTGCCGCAGCCACTGCTGGAGCGCATCGCGATACATCACGATGCCGCGGCGCGAGTATTGCAGGTAGCCCATGCGCCGGAACTGGTTCATGTAGTGGGTGACGATCTCGCGCGACGTCCCCACATACTGCGACAGCAATTCGTGCGTGAACGCGGACATGCGCACCGATCCATCGGTCTCCGCGGTTCCCAGCCGTTCGGAGAAGCGTATCAGCGAACGCGCCAGCCGGCGGGCAATATTGTCGGCCGAAAAACTCTCGATGCGCTGTGTCATATCGAGGGTTCGCTGTACCTGGATCTGCAGCAGCGCCACCGCCAGGCGGGGACGCTTCATCACAATCTCCTCGATTTCCTGCGTGCCCCAGGCCATCAGTTTGGCATCCTCCAACGCCGTCGCCTGTTCGGAACGGTGCGGAAGGCTGAGGAACGCGGATTCACCGAAAAACTCGTCCGGCTGGTATATGTCCACCACCACCTGGTGCCCGTCGTCCGCCAGGCGGACAACTTTCACCTTGCCGTCGATCACCAGATAGAGACTGGTGGAGGGCTGATCCTGATTGTAAATAGTTTGGCCCTTGCGGTACTCCACGATAGTCGAGCACGGCAAATGCGCTAACGGATCTTCAAGCGATTTGTGCGGCGCGTACGCCGTAGGACTAGACGCCATTGTCTCCTCCAAAGACGTTGTCAGCCCAGGGTTTACTGGGCTGCACAGGTTTCGCGGATCGTTTTGATGCTGCGAACCTTGAACGTGGAACCCGGCCCGCCCGAGCTTCCGGTCCCTTGGACGGTTACCTTCTGTCCCATATACTTGGCGAAGCCTTCCGTTGGGAAGCCATCCGCCGCCAGATTTGCGATGATCGCCATTGTCTGGTCGCTGACAAGCACCCACTTGCCCTCTTGTTCGTCCACGCACCCCGTCAACGACGCCGTTTGCCCCTTGGGTTCAGCTTTCTCTTTGGTATCGGTTTTCGGCGGCTGCTCTTGTGAACGACTCACCGCAAGATTCGGCTGGCCATGCAAGCAAAAGCTTGCGAACGTCACGAGTACCGTAACTGCTGCCCGTCGAATCATCATTTTCGCCGGAATGAGTAGCACTTGGCGTGCCAAATAGTACCGACCTCCGCGGAAAACGGTGAATGTCCCTTTATCCCCCGCATGTACCTTGGGATGCAGTGTCCCGCTGTTTGGTTCCACACAGTCTGAACCCGCCAATGTGTGTAATCTCTCGGTACAATTATGTACCACACCTGGCAAAGATTACCCATCACCTTTGGTTATGATGGAGATGTGCCGGCCTCCTGGCGCCACGTTCTGGCGTTGCTCACCTTCAGCAGCTCGCTAGCGGCGCAATCTTTCGCCACGCCCGCTGGAATTCGCCCGGCGCTGCGCAAGCCCGCCAGCTCCATCTTGCCCGGTGGTCGAATTATAGCTCCGATGGGCGATCAATATGTGACGGGAGCCGGCCCCTTCGGGCTACTAATCGGCCCATCGGCGCGTACCGTAGTCACTTCCAATGGAGGCCCGGGTCCTAACTCCTTGACGGTGTTAGACCGCGAGCGCAACGGCCGATGGAGTGTGCAGCAATTGGTGGCTCGCTCGTTCGACGGACAGGAAGCCTTCGGTCAGGATTGGCGCGGTCTCTTTATGGGGCTGGCTTATGTCAACGACCATGCGGTATGGGCCTCGGAAGGCAATTCCGGGCGTGTGAGCCTGTTCGATTGGTCGGCCGCGCGGCGGCGCTCCATCGACCTGAATCAGGGCGACTTCAAAGACAGCTACACCGGCGATCTGGCGCTGGATGCCGAACGTAACATTCTTTACGTGGTAGACCAGGCGAACTTCCGCGTCGCGATTGCCGATCTGAAGACACGTGCGGTGATCGCTTCCGTACGCGTGGGGCGCCTGCCGTTCGCCCTGGCCCTTTCGCCCAACCGTCAGAAGCTCTATGTCACCAACGTCGGGATGTTCGAATATAAGGTGATTCCCGGCGCGGACCCGGCACAATCCCGCTCGACCGGTCTGCCCTTTCCGGCATTCGGATTTCCCAGTGCGGGCGTGGCGGCGGGCGCCGAGCGGCAAACCGAAATGGGCCCGGTCCAGGTGCCCGGCCTGGGAGATCCCAACGTTCGGGAATCCAACTCGCTGTGCGTGGTGAACGTCTCCAACCCCGCGGCCGCTAAGGTAGAGACCTTCATCCGCACGGGCCTTCCCTACGGCCAGAACAGCGAAGGGGGCAGCAGTCCCGCGGGGGTGGTGGTCACTGCCGACCGGGTATTCGTTTCCAACTCAGGCAACGATAGCATCACCGTGATCGACCCCAAGAGCAACACCGCGACCGGGGAAATCCCCCTTCGGATTCCGGGACTGGAAACGCTGCGCGGCGTGTTGCCCATCGGAATGGCGTACCACGAGAAGACGGGCTGGCTGCTGGTAGCCGAAGCCGGTATCAACGCTGTCGCCGTGATCGACGCGCGCCAAGGGCGCGTGCTCGGGCATCTGCCGGCGGGCTGGTTCCCGACCCGCGTGGGGCTGGACGGCGATACGGTCTTCGTGGCCAACGCCAAGGGCAACGGCGCCGGTCCCAATGGGTACGCCGGTGACACGGGCCCGGTTTTTTTCGGCCAGCGCCGGCAGGGGTCGCTGTCGATTTATCCCCTTCCGGCCGCGGGCGACTTGGCGCGGAACACGGCGTTTGTGATGGAAGCCAACGGCTTCACGCCGCGTCCGGCCCCGCCGCCGTTGCCGGAGGGTATCCGCCACGTGATTCTCATCGTGAAAGAGAACCGCGCGTATGACGAAGTGCTGGGCGACGAGATCGAATCGTCCGTGGGACCGCCGATGGGATCGCCCCTGCTCGCACGGTTCGGCAGCCGCGGCTACGTGGATGGCCATAAGAAGCGCCTCAGTCTGAAGGATGTCGAGGTCACTCCCAATCATCACGCCATCGCCGAAACGTGGAGCTTCAGCGATAACTTCTATGCCGATTCGGAAGTGAGCGTCGATGGCCACCACTGGCTGGCCGGGGTGTACCCCAACGTGTGGACCGAGACCTCGCTGATGGCGGCATCGAGCGACCAGAAGAAGGATTTTCGCGCGGGCGCCGCGGCCGGGCGGCTGGAGTTTGCCGGGTCGGATTCCTCGGTGCATCCCGAAGATCAGGGGGAAGGCGGCGCCATCTGGAACCATTTCGCGCGCCACGGCGTCAGTTTCCTGAACTTTGGCGAGGGGTTCGAGCTGGCGGGAGTGGATGAAGAGAAAGACCTGGAGCCCACCGGCGCCCGCTTCCTCACCAACATGCCCATGCCCGAGCCGCTCTACAGCCACACCTCGCGCGAGTATCCCGGGTTCAATATGAATATTCCGGATCAGTATCGCGCCACCCGCTTCATTCACGAAATCGAAGAAAAGTTCGTGAAAACCGGCGCGGATCTACCGCAGTTCATCTTTATCCATCTGCCCAACGATCGCATGGCCGACGCCCGGCCCGAGGACGGCTACCCGTACCAGGAGTCTTTCGTGGTGGACAACGACTACGCTCTGGGGCGCATCGTCGAGTATCTTTCGGGAACCAAATGGTGGAAGGAAACCGCCATCTTCATCACCGAGGACGATGCGCAGGGCGGCGTTGACCATATCGATTCCCACCGCACCCTGCTGCTGGCCGCCGGTCCATCGATCAAGAGGGGCTACGTATCCCACGTCAACACCAGCTTCCCGGGTCTGCTGAAGACCATCTTCGAGCTGTTGAAGCTGCCGCCGCTGAATTTGTTCGACGCGTCGGCCGCCGCGTTGGGCGATTGTTTCGACTCGCAGCCGGACCCGTCCGGCTACAAACTGGTGGATGTCGACCGCCGCATCTTCAACCCCGACAAGGCCCGGCAGTCGACCGATGGGAAGCCGTCGCCGAAGATGGACGGTCCCAAAGAAGTGAAGCGGTAGCGTGCTACTGCGATTTGCCGTTGGAGTGTTCGGCGGTGATGGCGCGGATGAGTCCGTCGAGATTCTCTTCCAGGCGTTGCATGCGGGCTTCGCTGGCGTCTACGTATCGGCCGATGGACTCAACCAGCCCGTTGATGGTGTCCTGAGTGCGCAGCTGAGAGAGCGTAACCTTCGCCAGATTCGTTTCGATACGTTCGAAGCGTTCGTCGGGCTGGCCTATTTTTCCAAGCGCTTAGATTTCAATCTATTTGACCGGCATTACCAACCAGCGCGTTTGAGGGACCGACGCAGCAGCAAAATCGACTACAGTGGGTCTTGGGAACCGTTTGGGAACGGCCTTATCTGATTGGTCGGGGCGGGGCGATTTGAACGCCCGACCCCCTGCGCCCAAGGCAGGGAAAGGGAGGCGTAATGCTTGTATTTTCAACGTAGTAAAGTAGCCTGAAGCCATTGGCCGAAGGCAAAAATGAGGAGTTTTGACACTAATTTGACACTAAACGGCTCGTGGGGTGGCTCCCGAAAGTCAGCTTGGACGTTCATCAAGGTTCCTCATCCGTAATCACCGTCATCACTGCAATCACTCCACCGGCATCCTCTCCAGCTTGGCCGCCGAAGGCGCACACAGGCTCCAGAATCGTTCCGTACTGGCCCGGTAGACCACAGCATACCCGGCGACGGCAAGGCGCACAACGATGCTTTCCCCCGCCGCCCGTCACGCTCCACATCCCGAAGGCGATCTCTTCAATCGTCTTCGAGATCCGTCGCAGGTCGAAGGCCCGTTGCTCCAGCACGTGCATGGATGTACTATTGCATTTCGCCCGGTGTATCGGTGGATGGCTGATGATCGGAGTTCGAGATGAAGAAGCTCTTCGCAGTGCTGGCGCTTGTGGCCTTCGGTTTGGCGAACGCCCAAGATCGCTCCCCGCTTGGTGAGTTCAGAAAGACGTTCTTGAATCAACGCATAACCCTGAATCAGAATTTCACCAGTATTCCGTCACCGTTTCTTATAGCGTGGAAATTCGTGAAAGAAAAGAAGGGCGTATACACTGTGGACTACGGCAAGGAGGTTCCTTCCACTTTGGTGGGGCAGAGCGGAACTATAGTTGCTGTTTTTGCGCCATCCGGTGTGCTTGAGCCACCGTCGCCACAGACCGATGACACCTATGTGCAGTATGCAGAGGCCGTAGTCAAACTTGATTCCGGCCAGTTGATCGAAACTGCTCTCTACAATATGAAGAGCGGCCACGAGGTACATGATGCGTTCACGCTGGCATCGGTACTGGAACAACATAAGCAAGAAGCATTTGCGCTTGGTCAAAAGCTGAACGGAAAGTCCCTTTATCTGACTCGGCTGACCCGGATCTACGATATGGGCCTCACTACAGCCACCATCCAATCTGTGAAAGCGGGCATAGGTTATTCGGAAGCTCAAATAAATGATGTTCCTTTGCTGACCCCGATACCCGTTCTTGAGACTCGCTACTCAGATAAGCTTGACTTTTCCCTAATTCTCCTTCAGCTACCAAATGGACAAAAAGCACAGTATGTGCCTGGATGCGTGGTTGATGAACTCACCGCCAAACAATACGCTTGTGCGGCGACCTCAATGCCCTCATTCCTCACCGATCACGAGATTGAGGCAATCCGCAAGGGCAGTGTATTCGTCGGGATGTCGGAACCTGCCCTGTACATGACCGTGGGCTTCCCGGAGAAGACCAACGATTCCATAGTTGGTTCGACGCAGCTTATCTACCGCACGATGTACATTTACCTTCGGGACAAGAAGGTCGCTGAAGTTCAGAGTCACGATTAGGGCGATAACAAGATGGCGTCTACAAGAGAACGAGTTCGCTTTTCTGGTACTATCCAGGGAGAGGGGCGCAAGGCCAATTGCTCAGTGTGGGCTACTAAGGTGACACTCCTTGGAGCAAATGTGTCTGCATACGCTGACTACAGTATTGATGCTGTTTCCGAAGATCTTCCAGATGGCAAGTATTCGGTAACTGCAAATGGTGAGACTATTCCAGTCTCCCGTCGCAACGGCTTTTGGGTCTCACCATAAAGTCAATCCGAAACCGGAACATCGTTGGTGGCGGTATTCGCCAACGATGCCAGCAGCTTAGTGTGAACCGCCGTCTTCTCATTCAGCGTTGACAGTTCAGTGTGAATATCGTTGGCAACGTCTATCGCCAATTTGATCAATCCGTTGATAATCACGCCAACAGCAACGAGACCCAAACCAATCATGATCTCAGTGCCGCCCGTTTGATTGGACATAAACTTGTCAAAACCCGACCAAAGCCAAGAGAGACCATCTACGGCGGAAACGCATAGCAGGAACACACCAGCCGCAGAAAGCCCTCCATACGTGGCTATTCCGACGATGGCGAACGCTGTTCCGGAGGGAAGCCGAACGGCATTCCGGGATGCCCCGAACACTCACTCGGAGCGAAGCGACGCTGGCCTCTTGATTTTGCAATAAGTGTTCGGGATCG